>SCPN01000236.1_pt1 | contig 331692 bp, 294 predicted proteins | sample 6106831 | NCBI WGS metagenome assembly SCPN01 (sample SAMN10720447, study PRJNA508395) | human gut metagenome | isolation source: Participant 1, 0 month
AGGCGGAATCTTCTTCAAGGAAGATCTTTTCTGCCTGGAACAGCATATCCTGTCTTGTCTTAGCATCTGTCTCTGTCTGAGGAATCTTTAAAAGCTTATCGTATTCAGCGTTCGCATATCCAGAGTGGTTATACTGACTATCGCTGATCCACAGTTCCAGATAAGAGTATGCGTCAGAGTAGTCCGGAACCCATCCTGTTACTACCATATCGTAATCTTTTTCAGTTTCCATCTGAAGTCTCTGTTTGTAAGTTACCTGGTTGATTTCTACTTTAATACCAAGGTTCTTCTGATACTGTTCCTGAAGAACTTCAGCCTGCTTCTTAGCACCATCTGTATCAGTTGTAAGAAGAGTAATCTTGATGTCTGCCGGATTAGAAACGCCCATTTCTTTCATTGCTGCATCCAGATATTCTTTTGCTTTATCATTATCATTTTCTGCCGGGAATGGTGTATATGGATAAGCTTCGCCGTATGTCTGGTCATCTGCCGCCTGCACGTTTGGAAGTACAAGTCTCTGTGCAACGTCATATACGTCATTGTTAACCAGCTTGTTGTATTCTGTTCTGTTGATTGCATAGTTCAAAGCAAATCTCAGGTTCTTGTTAGCAAGCGGTCTGTCTTCTGACATGTTGAGCATGATGTAATCATCTGCACCTGTATAGTAGAATTCAGTATTTTCTGTATATTGATCTGTCATTTCAGTAGGTACAATTGTGATATCAACTTCGCCCTGTTCCCACATAGCAACCGCTGTCTTAGCATCTGCAACTGTCTTTACGCAGATTTCATCAAGCTTGATGCTGTCTGCATCCCAGTAATTTTCATTCTTAGAAAGGATCATTTCATCGCCGTGTTTCCACTCTGTCATCTTGAACGGTCCGTTATAAACAGATTTTTCCGGATCAGCTGCATATTCTTTTCCGTATTTTTCTACATAATCTTTTCTTGCAGGACCGAATGTTGCCATAGCAGCCATACTAAGGAAGTATGTAGCCGGATGTGCAAGTTCGATAACAACTGTCTTGTCATCTGGTGCAGATACGCCAAGTTCATCGACAGGCACAGAACCTTTATTTACTTCTGCACCGTTTTTGAGGATATATCCGATGAATGCGTAATCGCTTGCCATTTCTGGATCCATAAGTCTCTGGATACCATAAACATAATCGCCTGCTTTTACATCTTCGCCATCAGACCATTTCATTCCATCACGAAGGTGGAATGTGTAAGTAAGTCCGTCATCTGAGATATCCCAGCTTTCAGCTGCATCTGGTTTGATTTCGCCTTCCACGTTACGTGTCAGCATCGCATAGGTGCAGATTTCTGCTGTTGCACATGAGATAGAGTTACTGTTCTGTGGATCCATAGAAGGAAGGTCTTCACGAAGTGTGTAAGTAATTCTCTTCTTTCCTGATGAAGCACTGCTGTCATCTTTCTTGGAATCTTTGGATCCCGGTGTACCACAGCCAGCAAACAGTGTTACTGTCATTGCTGTAGCAAGTAAAGCTGCTAATAATTTCTTTTTCATAAATGTTGTCCTCCTTTTTCATTTATAATTCTATTAGCTCATGTGTAGCACTGATCAGGTTTTCATATCCGTCTTTTGTGATGATGCCCTGATCTTCAAGTCTGACACCACCCCAACCCGGGATATAAAGTCCTGGTTCTACTGTCATTATGCTGTTCTCCTGTAAGATATTCTCACAGTTCAGTCCGATATTCGGAAGTTCATGGACGAACAGCCCAACTCCATGACCGATTCCTGTATAATTATACGGAAGGTATTCTGTATCTTTGATTGCTTCAAGTGAAGCTTCATAGCAGGAAGTTCCTGTCACACCGGCTCTTACAGATGCTTCTGTATCTTCTGTCATACGACGGCAGAGATCATAAACTTCTCTCTGTTTGGCGTCTGCCTTGCCGACAACTACTGTTCTTGTCATATCTGAAAGATAACCTTTGTACTGGCATCCATAATCCATCAATACGAAATCTCCGTATTCGATTGGCTTACTGTCCGGAATCCCGTGAAGCAGAGAGCTCTTTGCTCCTGAAATAACGATTCCACCGTACGGTTTGGTATCTGCACCTTCCATTACCATGTAATGTGCAAGTCTGGATGCGATTTCTTTTTCTGTCACACCCGGACGGATGTCTTTTATAATTTTTTCAAATGCTCTGGATGCGATATCGCAGGCAACGGTAAGGTTCTTGATCTCTTCCGGCGTCTTGATCGCGCGGAAGCCTTCGATTACGTTCAGCGTCGGAACCATCTCAGCACTGAGTTCAGCCTGCATAGAGTTCCATTTTTCAAATGTCAGATGATCCTGTTCAAATCCAATTGTTTTAACTCCATCTTTGTCTGCGCAATATGCAACAGCTTTCCCCATGCTGTAGCCAAAATTGATTCGCCAGTTTACAAGTTCGTAATCCGGACATTCATAAGATGCCTGCTCTGTGTATCTTGCATCAGTGATAAAATACTGATTCGCCTTTGTGATAAAAAGGAATGAGTCTTCCCCCGTAAATCCGCTGATACAACGTACATTCGCCGGCTTTGCAATATAAAACGCATCCAGTCTTTCTTTTTCCATGTACTCTCGCAATTGAGTTAATCTGTCCATTTTTGTTCTCCTCTCATGTACTTTTGTTCTTCTGATACGGTATATTTACCAGATATGTCCGTCCCTCTGCGACAATGTAATACTTTACTAGACCACAGTCTAGTAGTGTAAACAAAAGAACGCCATGATTTGCATCATGACGTCCTTGTCTTCTTTCAAAGGTCATAGTTTCACGCTATGACGTCTATGTTTAATTATTAGATTGTCCGTATTGTATGTATAAAATCAGTCTTTATACACTTTCGTAAATAACACTGTCTTCAGAGTTGCGTGAATTTCGAAGAAACTCCGTTTTAACAGTTCAATTTTGTAAATTCACTTAGATGAATATTTATTCATATGTGTAATTTTCCTTATTATAGAACCATACTCTAAGATTGTCAAGAGGAATGCTATTTATTTCACAATTTTATTTTCATTCCTTTCAAACCGTTTTGGTACATCCCGGTGATATACCCATATACTGACACAAGGTTCTTTTCCGGGATTGGAAATACTATGACGCTCTCTGCTCTTTATATATACACTGTCTCCCGGATGTAAACTGCAAATTTTTCCTTCCACCTCTACATTTAGAGTTCCTTTTATCACCATACACATTTCCGAAAAGACATGACGATATTCTTCTTTTTTCGCAGATTCTCCCGGTTCAATCGTGATATATTCAAAAATCGATTCTCCCTGACCAAAGTCTGCAACCTCAACCGTCATATTTTCTTCCGGATAAAGATGCTTACTCATTTCTTCTCTGTGTATAACCGTCTTTCCCGGCATTTCCCCTTCCAGTGCATACTGTATATCAATATCCAGTGCTTCACAAATTCGCGCAAGACTGTCCACATTCGGAGATGTCTTATTCTGTTCCAGCATACTCAGATAGCCCGCTGAAAGTCCTGTATATTCTCCCAAAACCCGGATTGTCATCATTTTCTTTTTTCTGCATTCTCTGATCCGTTCACCAATATGAGCTAAATCCAGCATATCACACCCCCTGATTTTCGATTGATTATTTATATGCTACTGTATTTTTTCATATTTTGCAACCCTTTATTTTTGTAAAGTGTTAAAGAATCGGAATTATTTTTCAAATATTTTTGTTTTTCATGTCTTTAAAGCAAGAAAAGCAGACACGCCATTCAACGTATCTGCCTCTCTTAGCATATAAAGCCTATTCTTCAACTGTAACTGTTTCGTCAGCATTTTCTTCGGTTTCAACAGTTTCTGCTGTCTCTGCCGATACTTCAGACTCAGTATCATCATCCATATCAAAATCATCAAAACTGATTTCGTCGTCCATATCTATACCAAGACCTGTATCAAGTTTAACGTCACGGTATTTTCTCATACCTGTTCCTGCCGGAATCAGTTTACCGATAATGACGTTCTCTTTCAGACCGATCAGGTGGTCAACCTTACCTTTGATAGCCGCCTCGGTCAGAACCTTGGTGGTCTCCTGGAAGGATGCTGCTGACAGGAAGGAATCTGTAGCCAGGGATGCCTTGGTAATACCAAGCATGATCTGTTCACCTGTTGCAGGTTCTTTACCTTCTGTTACCATCTGTTCATTTACATCGTTGAACTCAAGGACATCTACCATTGTTCCCGGAAGGAATTCAGTATCCCCTCTTCCTTCGATACGGATCTTCTTCAGCATCTGACGAACGATAACCTCGATATGCTTATCGTTGATTTCTACACCCTGCAGACGGTAAACTCTCTGAACTTCCTGGATCATGTAATCCTGTACGGCACGAAGACCTTTGATCTTAAGAAGGTCATGTGGGTTTACACTACCTTCTGTCAGTTCGTCACCGGCTTCAAGCTCAGCTCCGTCAGCTACTTTAATACGTGATCCATAAGGGATCAGATAAGTCTTTGTCTCACCTGTCTGCTGATTGGTAACGATGATTTCACGCTTCTTCTTTGTATCGTTCAGGTTTGCAACACCTGCGATTTCTGTGATGATGGCAAGTCCTTTCGGCTTTCTTGCCTCAAAAAGCTCCTCGACACGAGGAAGACCCTGTGTGATATCTCCACCGGCTACACCACCACTATGGAATGTACGCATGGTCAGCTGTGTACCAGGTTCTCCGATTGACTGTGCGGCGATGATTCCGACAGCTTCACCAACCTGTACCGGCTCACCTGTTGCCATATTGGCACCATAACATTTCGCACAGATACCAATGTGTGATTTACAGGTCAGGATTGTACGGACTTTCACTTTCTTAAGCGGTGAATTTCCATTTTCATCCACACCATATTTCATAATCTTTTCTGCACGTTTTGGTGTGATCATGTGGTTTGCCTTTACAAGAACATTGCCATCTTTGTCACAGATTGTATAGCATGAATATCTTCCTGTAATACGTTCCTGAAGACTTTCGATTTCTTCATTTCCATCCATAAATGCATGCAGATACATTCCCGGAATTTCGGCATCTTTGCTTACACAGTCAACCTCACGGATGATCAGCTCCTGAGATACGTCAACAAGACGTCTTGTCAGATATCCTGAATCGGCTGTACGAAGAGCTGTATCAGACATACCTTTTCGAGCTCCATGCGCAGACATGAAGTATTCCAGTACGTCCAGACCTTCACGGAAGTTTGACTTGATTGGCAGTTCGATCGTATGACCTGTTGTATCGGCCATCAGTCCACGCATACCAGCAAGCTGTTTGATCTGTTTGTCAGATCCACGGGCTCCGGAATCTGCCATCATGAAGATGTTGTTGTATTTATCAAGTCCTGTAAGAAGGGCTTCTGTAAGCTCATCATCTGTTTCTTTCCAGGTTTCTACAACCTCTTTGTAACGCTCTTCTTCTGTAATAAGACCACGTTTGAAGTTACGTGTGATCTTATCAACCGTTGACTGTGCTCTTGCGATCAGTTCCGGTTTCTGCGGAGGTACAGTCATATCTGAAATAGATACAGTCATAGCTGCTCTTGTAGAGAGCTTGTATCCCATTGATTTTACATGGTCAAGTACTTCAGCTGTAGCTGACGCACCATGTGTGTTAATAACTTTTTCAAGAATCTGTTTCAGCTGTTTCTTTCCTACATGGAAATCCACTTCAAGAACCAGTTCATTTCCTTCTTTTTCACGATCAACGAATCCAAGATCCTGCGGGATGATCTCGTTGAAAATGAAACGTCCAAGTGTAGACTCTACTGTACCGGTCTTCTTTGTTCCATCCGGCATCGTCTTTGTCACACGTACTTTGATTCTTGAGTGAAGAGTTACAACTCCGTTTTCATAAGCAAGGATCGCTTCATTCACACTCTTGAATACTTTTCCTTCTCCCTTGGCTCCCGGTCTTTCCTGCGTCAGATAGTAGATACCAAGAACCATATCCTGTGAAGGAACAGCTACCGGACCACCATCAGACGGTTTCAGGAGGTTGTTTGGTGAGAGCAGTAAGAAGGAATCTGCACTCAGCCTGTGCTTCTACAGAAAGCGGAAGATGAACCGCCATCTGGTCACCATCGAAATCGGCATTGAATGCGGTACATACCAGTGGATGAAGCTTAATTGCTTTACCTTCTACCAGAATCGGTTCAAATGCCTGGATACCAAGACGGTGAAGTGTAGGAGCACGGTTCAGCATAACCGGATGCTCTTTGATTACATCTTCAAGCACATCCCATACTTCCGGCTGAAGACGCTCTACCATTTTCTTAGCATTCTTAATATTGTGAGCAGCTCCGCTCTCAACAAGTTCTTTCATAACAAATGGCTTGAACAGCTCGATTGCCATTTCTTTTGGCAGACCACACTGATAGATCTTCAATTCCGGTCCTACAACGATAACGGAACGTCCTGAGTAGTCAACACGTTTTCCGAGCAGGTTCTGACGGAAACGTCCGGATTTACCTTTCAGCATGTCAGAAAGAGATTTCAGTGCTCTGTTACCAGGTCCTGTTACCGGACGGCCACGGCGGCCATTGTCGATCAGGGCATCTACAGCTTCCTGAAGCATTCTCTTTTCGTTTCTAACGATAATGTCCGGAGCGCCTAATTCAAGAAGACGTCTCAGACGGTTATTTCTGTTGATAATTCTTCTGTACAGATCATTCAGGTCAGATGTTGCAAAACGTCCACCATCCAGCTGTACCATTGGACGAAGATCCGGCGGGATAACCGGGATTGCAGTCATGATCATCCATTCCGGTTTGTTTCCAGACTCACGGAAAGCTTCTACTACTTCAAGTCTCTTAACGATTCTTGCTCTCTTCTGTCCGGTAGCACCCTCAAGTCCTGCCTGCAGTTCAGCATAATCTTTTTCAAGATCGATCGCTTCAAGAAGTTCTTTGATCGCTTCTGCTCCCATTCCTACGCGGAAGCCATTGCCCCAGTTTTCTCTTGCTTCCTGGTATTCAGCTTCTGAAAGAACCTGCTTGTAAGAGAGATCTGTCTCTCCCTTATCAAGTACGATATAAGAAGCGAAATACAGTACTTTTTCCAGAGTTCTTCGGTGAAAGATCCAGGATCAGTCCCATACGGCCGGAATACCTTTGAAATACCAGATATGAGAAACCGGTGCTGCAAGTGCGATGTGACCCATACGTTCACGTCGCACAGTTGCTTTTGTTACTTCTACACCACAGCGGTCGCATACAACACCTTTATAACGGATCTTTTTGTATTTACCACAGTGGCATTCCCAGTCTTTGCTAGGTCCGAAGATTTTCTCACAGAACAGACCGTCTCTTTCCGGCTTCAGTGTTCTGTAGTTGATTGTCTCCGGCTTTGTAACTTCACCTTTTGACCATTCCAGAATCTTTTCAGGTGATGCCAGACCTATCTTGATCGCATCAAATGAAATCGGTTGATACGTTGGTTCTTTTTTTGTTTCTGTCATTCTCGGCATCCTCCTATTCTAAATCCATGTCGTCATCAAAATCATCGTTCATATCGCCATCAAAATCGTCGAAGCTGTCATCTTCCTCCGGCTCATCTTCTACATCAACCAGTTCTTCACCCTGGAATTCCTGCTTGCTGTATCCGTGTTTGCCGTAATCTTCGTCGTTATTGTAGCGTCTGTCTCCTTCAATAATGTGATTCAGGTTTGTATCACCGTAATCTACACTTTCCATGATCTGAACTTCTTCATTGTTCTCATCCAGGACACGTACATCCAGACCGAGTGACTGAAGTTCTTTAAGAAGTACCTTGAAGGATTCCGGAATTCCCGGTTCAGGAATATTTTCACCCTTGATGATTGCTTCGTATGTCTTAACACGACCAACAACATCATCGGATTTTACTGTCAGGATTTCCTGCAGTGTGTAAGATGCACCGTATGCTTCCAGTGCCCAAACCTCCATCTCTCACCGAAACGCTGTCCACCGAACTGTGCTTTACCACCAAGTGGCTGCTGTGTTACCAGTGAGTAAGGACCTGTAGAACGTGCATGGATCTTATCATCTACCAAGTGGTGCAGCTTCAGATAATGCATGTGACCAATAGTTACCGGGCTGTCGAAATACTCTCCGGTACGACCGTCTCTCAGTCTTACTTTACCGTCTCTTGGAAAGCGGAACGCCTTTCCACAGTGCTCTGTGGGCCTGTTCTCATACAGATAATCCATAACTTCCGGAAGCAGCTCTTCTTTATGTCTTGCTTCAAATTCTTCCCAGGACAGGTTAACATAATCGTTCGCCAGATCCAGGGTATCCATAATATCAACCTCGTTTGCACCATCGAATACTGGTGTTGCAATGTTGAATCCAAGTGCTTTTGCAGCCAGAGACAGGTGAATCTCCAGTACCTGTCCGATATTCATACGTGAAGGCACACCCAGTGGGTTCAGCACGATGTCCAGAGCGGACGTCCGTTCGGAAGGAACGGCATATCTTCTACTGGAAGTACACGGGAAACAACACCCTTGTTACCATGACGTCCGGCCATCTTATCACCTACAGAGATCTTTCTCTTCTGTGCGATGTAGATACGGACTGCCTGATTAACTCCCGGTGAAAGTTCATCCCCATTTTCTCTTGTAAATACTTTTGCATCTACAACGATACCGTATTCACCATGAGGTACTTTCAGAGAAGTATCTCTTACTTCACGAGCTTTTTCTCCAAAAATTGCACGAAGAAGTCTTTCCTCTGCTGTCAGTTCTGTCTCTCCCTTCGGAGTAACTTTGCCGACAAGAATATCTCCTGCACGAACCTCAGCACCGATACGGATAATACCTCTCTCATCCAGATCTTTCAGTGCATCATCTCCTACGCCAGGAATATCGCGTGTGATTTCTTCTGGTCCGAGCTTTGTATCACGGGCTTCTGCTTCATATTCTTCGATATGAACAGATGTATAAACATCATTCTGTACAAGACGTTCACTAAGAAGTACAGCATCCTCGTAGTTGTAACCTTCCCAGGTCATGAATCCGATCAACGGGTTCTTACCAAGAGCCATCTCACCATTGGATGTAGAAGGTCCGTCTGCGATCACCTGTCCCTTTTCCACTCTTTCACCTTTGACAACGATCGGTCTCTGGTTGTAGCAGTTGCTCTGGTTGCTTCGCAGGAATTTGGTCAGCTTATAAGTCTTTTTTGTCTTGTCATCCTGTTTAATTGTGATTTCGGTAGATGTTGATCTCTCAACAATACCTCCTTCTTCTGCAACGACACATACACCTGAGTCGACAGCAGATTTTACTTCCATACCTGTTCCGACTACCGGAGCTTCTGTTGTAAGAAGCGGCACTGCCTGACGCTGCATGTTTGACCCCATCAGCGCACGGTTCGCATCGTCATTCTGAAGGAATGGGATCAAGGCTGTAGCAACAGAGAACACCATCTTAGGAGATACGTCCATGTAATCGAACATTCTTCTTTCATATTCCTGTGTCTCTTCACGGTAACGACCGGATACATTCTTATGAAGGAAATGTCCTTCTTCATCCAGAGGCTCGTTCGCCTGTGCTACATGATAGTTATCCTCTTCATCCGCTGTCATATATACTACCTCTTCGGTTACAACCGGATTCTGCGGATCTGTTTTGTCAATCTTACGGTACGGTGCTTCAATAAATCCGTACTCATTGATTCTTGCATAAGATGCAAGAGAGTTGATCAGACCGATGTTAGGTCCTTCAGGTGTCTCGACCGGACACATTCTTCCATAGTGAGAGTAGTGAACGTCACGAACCTCGAATCCGGCACGGTCACGGGAAAGTCCACCAGGACCAAGTGCGGAAAGACGTCTCTTGTGAGTCAGCTCACCAAGCGGGTTGTTCTGATCCATGAACTGTGACAGCTGTGAAGATCCGAAGAACTCTTTAACAGCAGCAGTTACCGGCTTGATATTGATCAGTGACTGCGGAGAAATGCCCTCCAGATCCTGTGTTGTCATTCTTTCACGAACAACTCTTTCCAGTCTGGAAAGACCGATTCTGTACTGATTCTGGAGAAGTTCTCCAACCGCACGGATACGTCTGTTACCCAAGTGGTCAATATCATCATCTTTACCGATTCCATATTCAAGATGCATATTGTAATTGATAGACGCCATAATGTCTTCTTTTGTAATATGCTTCGGAATCAGTTCATGAATATTCTTATGAATCGCTTCTTTTAGCTCATCGATATCTCCGGCTGTCTCTTCCAGGAGTTCAGCAAGTACCGGATAGTATACCAGTTCAGTTACGCCAACTTCTTCCGGATCGATTCCACATACAGCTTTGAGATCTACCATCATATTAGAAAGTACTTTGATATTACGGTCACTTTCTTCTCTTGCGATCCACACATATGGAACAGCTGCATTCTGGATGGCATCTGCAAGTTCTCTGTCAACGACAGCTCCTGCTTCTGCAATTACTTCACCTGTCATCGGGCTTACTACGTCTTCAGCCAGCGTATGTCCTGTGATACGGTTCTTGAGCATAAGCTTCTTATTAAATTTATAACGTCCAACCTTTGCAAGGTCATAACGTCTCGGGTCAAAGAACATGCTGGTGATCAGACTTTCTGCACTATCTACAGCAAGCGGTTCACCCGGACGGATCTTCTTATATAATTCGAGAAGACCTTCCTGATAGTTCTCTGAAGTATCCTTTGTGAAACTTGCAAGGATCTTTGGCTCTTCACCAAAAAGATCAATAATCTCAGCATTCGTTCCAATACCAAGTGCACGGATCAGGACTGTGATCGGCACCTTACGGGTTCTGTCCACACGGACATAGAAAACGTCATTGGAGTCCGTCTCATATTCCAGCCATGCACCCCTGTTCGGGATAACGGTGCAAGAGTATAATTCTTTACCAAGTTTATCATGCGCAATTCCATAATAAATACCAGGTGAACGCACCAGCTGGCTGACAATAACACGTTCCGCACCATTGATTACAAAGGTACCGGTTCTTGTCATAATCGGTAAATCACCCATAAAGATCTCATGTTCATTGATCTCATCTGTCTCTTTGTTGTGAAGTCTTACCTTCACTTTAAGCGGTGCAGCATAAGTAGCATCGCGTTCTTTACATTCCTCGATTGTGTACTTGGTTTCATCTGTGCACAATGTAAAGTCGACAAATTCCAGGCTCAGATGTCCGCTGTAATCGGTAATCGGAGAAATATCATCAAATACTTCTTTTAATCCTTCATCCAGGAACCATTTGTAAGAGTCGGTCTGAACTTCGATCAAATTAGGCATTTGGAGTACTTCTTTTTGCCGGGAATAGCTCATGCGCATACTTTTTCCGTTTGTGATGGGACGAATTCTGTTTTTCTCCATTTGACGTTTCACTCCTTATATGATAAATTTTCGGGTTATTTCCGCCTTATTCAGGGCGCACTTATGGCATACGTTTCCACAATAGCGCATTTTTTACTTTACCACAGGTTTTTCCCGATTGTCAAGTCTAACTTTTCAAAGAATTGTATTTTTATTGTATTTTATAATGTAAGTGGCAAAATTTACTTTCGGTCCATTTGATACCAGATTGCTACGTGCTTTGCACTCTCGCGATCCTCATCATCATTGTATGCATACCGCAGAAAAGTACAAAAAATCAAAAGAGCGTATCACTGCAGGAAATCCTGCGCGATACGCTCTTGTCATTCACAGTGTGATAACCAAAATTACTTAAGGTTAACTTCAGCACCTTCTGCTTCAAGTTTAGTCTTGATTTCCTCAGCCTCAGCTTTAGAAGCGCCTTCTTTAACTACCTTCGGAGCTCCGTCAACTAATTCTTTAGCTTCTTTAAGTCCAAGTCCTGTGATTTCACGAACAACTTTGATAACTTTAACTTTAGCTGCTCCTGCAGAAACTAATTCTACGTCGAACTCATCTTTTCTCTTCTGCTGCTGCTCCACCTTCAGCTGCTGCTGCAACTACAACACCTGCTGCTGCGGATACACCAAATTCTTCTTCACATGCTTTAACTAAGTCATTTAATTCTAATACAGATAACTCTTTGATAGCTTCAATAAATTCTTCTGTTGTTAACTTTGCCATTTTATTTTCCTCCATTTGATTTTAATGATTGGCTCTTTCGCCTCTTACTGTTCCCACACTCGGATGGGATTCCGGTACAGCTTACTCTGCTGCCGGTGCTTCTGCTTCAGCTTCTGCCGGAGCATCACCCTGTTCTGCGATCTGATTGAGAACGCGTGCCAGGTTTGTGATAGGTGACTGTAAGCTTCCAAGTAATTTGGACAGCAGTACTTCTCTTGACGGAATCTTAGAAAGTTCCTGAATACCAGCTGCATCATATACTGAGCCTTCAACTACACCTGCTTTTACTTCAAGAGCTTCTGCTTTCTTAGCGAAATCGCAGATGATTCTTGCCGGAGCTGTTGCATCTTCTTTAGAAATTGCAATAGCGCTTGGTCCTTCCAGATATTCGTCAAGCTGTGCGAAATCAGTTCCTTCAAAAGCTCTCTTCATCATTGTGTTCTTACAAACTTTGTAGATAACACCTGCTTCTCTCAGCTGTTTACGAAGTTCAGTATCCTGAGCTACTGTAAGTCCACAGTAGTTAACGATAACTGCTGACTGAGCATCTGTGAGATCTTCAACGATTGCCTGTACGATAGGTTGTTTTAATTCAACTTTTGCCACGAATGGTGCACCTCCTTGTAGTATTTTCAACTGCCAGAAAGTCTCGGTCCCAGCGGGGACTTTCATATCACGCAATCATGCGCTAAAAAACCTCCGCGCCAAAGCACAGAGGTTTACAAATTCAAATCTAATGAATCTTGTCTTCCTCGGTAGGCGTTTTGACCCTTATGCCTTACGGCACCTACTGTCTTCGGCAGTTACTTCGTAAATATAGCATACGTTTACCAGAAAGTCAAGTGTATTTTTTCATTTTTTCAATTTCATCCAGTTTCTTCTATTATAAGTCCAAACCATCCAGAACTTCCTTCAATTCTTTTGCAGATGAAAGCAATTTTTCTTTTTCTTCATCGCTCAGTGGAATCTCAAGAACTTTTTCTGCACCTTTCTGCGAAACTATGGTCGGAACACTGATACAGAGTCCTTCCAGTCCGTATTCTCCCTCCATCAGACTCGTGACAGGAAGAACCGCATTTTCATTCATAACAATGCTTTCTGCAATTCTCGCAACCGCCATTGCCACACCATAATAGGTTGCACCCTTTTTCTGGATAATATCATAAGCACTGTCCCGTACAGTCTTATAAATTCTTTCCATAGATTCCTGATGCTGATAATGTCCGCGAAGTTCACAGAAATCATTGATTGGAATTCCCGCTACATTTGCCCCGCTCCATACAGCAAGCTCACTGTCCCCATGCTCTCCGATGATATTGGCATGTACGCTCCGGCTCGCAACCTGAAGATGTTCACTTAACAGATAGCGGAATCTTGCAGTATCCAGAACGGTTCCGCTTCCGAATACTCTTTCCTTCGGATATCCGGAAATCTTAAGTGCCGCATAAGTCAGAATATCCACCGGATTTGCTACAACAAGCAGGATTCCTTCAAATCCGCGTTTTGTGATTTCCGGAATAATCGATTTGAAAATTGCTACATTTTTGTGTACCAGATCCAGTCTTGTCTCTCCCGGTTTTTGATTTGCTCCAGCCGTAATGATGATTAGTGAACAATCACTGATATCATCATAAGATCCCGCATATATTTTCATCGGGTGCGCATATGGTCTACCGTGGCTTATGTCCATTGCCTCCCCTTCTGCTTTTTCTTTATTCGCATCGATCAGTACCAGTTCGGAAAAGATCCCTTTCTGAAGTAAACTGAACGCAGAGGACGCTCCTACAAACCCACATCCGATAATTGCTGCCTTTTGAATATTAACCATGACAAAGTGCCTCCTTTTAATTACTTGATATTTTTTTCACAGGCATAGGTTATCATTATTTTCCCCGATTTTCAATGTTTTCATGCATTGTTCGTCAGAAAATGCACAATGTATACAGAATACTGTTTGTTAGATTTCATGCTGCACAAAAAGACACCGTACCGGATCACTCCGCATACGGTGTCTCTATTATTTACATTTATTCAATACTGATTAAGCAAGCTTCATTGGGTTGATCTTTACACCAGGTCCCATTGTAGAAGTAAGAGTCACGCTCTTAAGGTACTGTCCCTTAACTGCTGCAGGTCTTACTTTGTTAATCGCATCGATAAGCGTCTGGAAGTTGTCTGCAAGCTGTTCCTCAGTGAAAGAAGCTTTTCCTACCGGTACATGGATAATGTTTGTCTTGTCCAAGTCTGTACTCAATCTTACCAGCTTTGATATCCTGGATTGCTTTTGTAACGTCCATTGTTACTGTACCAGCCTTCGGGTTTGGCATTAATCCCTTAGGTCCGAGTACACGTCCGAGACGTCCAACAACACCCATCATGTCTGGTGTAGCTACTACTACATCGAATTCAAACCAGTTTTCATTCTGGATCTTAGGAATGAGCTCTTCTCCTCCTACGAAATCTGCTCCGGCTGCTTTAGCTTCCTCTGCTTTAGCGTCTTTTGCAAATACAAGGATACGAACCTTTTTACCAGTTCCGTGTGGCAGAACTACTGCTCCACGAATCTGCTGGTCAGCGTGACGTCCATCACAGCCTGTTCTGATATGAGCTTCGATTGTTTCGTCAAATTTAGCTGTCGCGCTCTTCTTAACAAGTGCGATCGCTTCATCTCTATCATAGAGAGTTGCTCTGTCGATTGTCTTCGCAGCTTCAACGTATTTCTTTCCTCTTTTCATTCTAAATACCTCCTAGTGGTGATTACGGGAATTCCCTCCCACGTATTTTTTCAGTTTCCTTACATTCTGCTTATGCAGTCTGAATTAGTCCTCTACTACAGTTACACCCATGCTGCGGCATGTTCCTTCGATCATGCTCATAGCTGTTTCTACGGATGCAGCGTTCAGGTCTGGCATCTTAAGTTCAGCGATTTCCTGAACCTGAGCTTTTGTAACCTTAGCAACTTTTGTCTTGTTCGGAACACCTGAACCAGATTTAAGGTTGCAGGCTTTCTTAATAAGAACTGCTGCCGGTAGGAGTCTTTGTAACGAAGCTGAAACTTCTGTCACTGTAAACTGTAATTACTACAGGAATGATCAGATCTCCCTGATCAGCTGTCTTAGCGTTGAACTGTTTTGTAAATTCAACGATGTTTACACCGTGCTGACCAAGAGCAGGTCCAACCGGTGGTGCCGGAGTAGCCTTTCCAGCTGGAATCTGTAATTTGATATAACCTGAAACTTTTTTTGCCATTTTAAAGTACCTCCTTGTGGTATTTGCGGGGATTTCCCTCCCACGTGTTCATTATGCACTGCGCATAAAGTTACATTTTTTTGACTTCTGCGAAACTGATTTCTACCGGCGTTTCGCGGCCGAATAAATCAACATTGATCGTCAGGCTCTGCTTAGCCATATTGATAGTCTGAATCATGCCGACTGTTCCTTCCCAGGCTCCGCCTGTTACTGTCACAGTATCTCCTTCTTCAAAATCTACCACGATGTCTTCTTTCTGGATACCAAGTGGTGCCATCTCTTCATCTGTAAGCGGAACCGGTTTGGATCCAGGACCTACAAATCCTGTAACACCTCTTGTGTTTCGTACCACATACCAGGTATCATCGTTCATGATCATGTGGATCAGAACATATCCCGGAAACATCTTTTTCTGAGACGCTTTCTGTACGCCGTTCTTCAATTCGACAACTTCCTGCATCGGAACACGGACCTCAAGGATCTCATCTTCCAGATGACGGTTCTCGATCGTTTTGTCAATGTTGGCTTTTACTTTGTTTTCATACCCTGAATAGGTATGAACTACGTACCATTTTGCCTCTGACATAATCTCACCTTTCCTGCATTACCATTTATCAGTATCTTATCTAACTAATAAATCTACCCCGAATTTTACCAGGATATCACAGATCGTGATAATCGCTCCTAAGATAACGGAAACAACTACGACCGCAGCTGTCTGTTTGGTAAGTGTGGTTTTGTCTGGCCAGATAATCTTATTAAACTCAGCTTTCAGACCTTTGAAGAAAGGAGTTTTCTTCTCTTTTGTCTTCGCTTTGTCTTTAGATTCGCCCATAACATTCACTTCCCTTCAACGACTATTTCGTCTCTTTGTGTAATGTGTGTGATTTGCAGAATCTACAGTATTTCTTTGTTTCCATGCGTTCCGGATGAGATTTCTTATCCTTTGTCATGTTGTAGTTACGCTGCTTGCATTCTGTACATTCTAATGTGATTCTTGTACGCACAACTTCCACCTCGCTTTTTATGTTCTAATTTTTAGTTGCATGACAGCTTGCGAGGCTGTCGTGAAAGCTTCACGCCTGAAACTTTCTTTGTTAAAAATAGGCATAAAAAAAAGACCTATACTTCCATTCGCTAGGTTAGTGTACCATACCGAAAGTATAAAGTCAAGAAATTAAATAATTTTTTACGAAAGCCTTCGGACTGTCCAGGTGCATCCGGAATCTGCTCTCATCCAGGCATATTCCCGGCACACAGGCTAAAATTTCAGCCGCAGAATGAAATCCGCGGCTGAAACTTTTTATTTATCTGTCACTTTTTCCAATGTGATATTCTACCTTCATACCACGCATGATAGTTCTTGATGCAATATCTACAAAGTTAAATCCAAATGCAATTTACCAGCGCAGGTTGCAAGTGTGATCGTCTGTTCCAGGAGCATATGCATATTCCCGCTTACGCATGCATACATTACATAGTACAGATTCGGTCCAGGAATCAGAGGGAATACAGACGCTGTCAGGAAAATTGTTGATGGTGCTTTATTTATCCGCGACATAATAAATGCATAGAATGCAACGAATGTCGCCGCAATTGTAGTTGCAAGGAAGTTACTTGGACGCGCCTCATAAACAAGTGCATAAATCAGCCATGTAAAAAATGCTCCGATTCCACAGTAAACCACCTGCATGCCCCGGATCTTAAACCACAGTGCAAATCCCACGCAGGCTGCGGTACAGGAAATCAGCTGTACGATCAGATTCGGGGTAAGGATAAATCCTTCCGCCTCTACACCGCCAAAAAGAATCATCGGTATCGCCGTACCAAATGCGATTCCGGAAGCACCAAGCATGGAATTCATGATATTGATCGATCCGGAGATAAAGTCTTTCTGAAGCAGATCACGGATTCCGTTCGTCGTACTCAGTCCACTGATCAGGAGCATGACAATTCCGATCATGATCCGCTCCTCATGATCCGCAAATCCAAATTTAACAGATAACAGAATGATCATCTCTGCAATAAACGATAAGATCAGGTTATATGCCAGCAGGTTCTTCTCACGTTCGGCCAGCCAGTTCCCTGCTGCAACGATCACAATTGATACGATCACCGCAATGATCGCATCCCTTATATCACATCCAAAGAATACCGCAAATCCGGTACCACCTAAAATACCGGCCGCATAATGGGTGTACCACTTCTGTTCCGGTCTTCCCATCACCTCTTCAAACTGTCTTCTCATTTCTTTTGCATCCGGCTTTTCTTTACAGATTTTACGGCACAGATTATTCAGATAATCCAGCTTGTCAAAGTCACATTCCCCTATTTCTACCAGTCGGATCTGTGTAATAATCTGCCCTTCCGGTGTCTCTGCCGTAATCTGGATATTGCTTGGTATAACAAAAATATCATACTTTACAAATCCATAACTTCTGCAAATACGGTACAGACTGTCCTGCAGACGGAAGTTCTCCGCTCCACATCTAATCATAGCTTCCCCAATGTCCAGGATCCCCTGCACAATTCTCTCGTAATCGTATTTCACATTCATTTTCCTTTTCCCAAAACCTCTCTCTTTTGTTCTTCTTACAAAGCCAGTTGTTCCACCCTCCCGAACACTTCAGCCATACGAAGTAATGATATCATGATGTATCAAAAAGTCAACTAAATTCGGAGAATTTCTTCTAACCATGCCCATTCAATCTCATTATACCTTTTGTGTTTTGGAGATATTGTACTATGTTTCTGCGATATTCGTCAAGACATCCACCCCTCCAATATGATATAGTACTATTTTGAAAGGAGCTTTTAAGAAATGAAAAAAAACACAAATTGTATGCAGACCATCTACGCTTGTTTTATTGGTTACATCGTTCAGGCTATCGTAAATAATTTTGTTCCTCTTCTTTTTGTCACTTTCCAAAATAATTACTATATTTCACTAGAACGAATTACCTTTTTGATCACACTCAACTTTATCATTCAGCTGTTTGTCGATCTTCTATCCGCATTCTTCATCGACAGGATCGGATACCGCATTTCGATTTTAATTGCGCATATCCTTTCTGCGGCAGGACTGATATTACTCACCGTTCTTCCGGAAGTTTTTCCCTCCCCTTATACCGGACTTGTAATCGCAGTTATCATTTATGCGATCGGCGGTGGACTTCTCGAAGTACTGGTAAGCCCGATCATTGAAGCCTGCCCTACTGATAACAAAGAAAAAGCAATGAGTCTCCTGCATTCCTTTTACTGTTGGGGGCATGTGGGCGTTGTTCTGTTATCAACCGCATTTTTCTGGTTTTTCGGAATATCGCACTGGAAAATCCTCGCACTTATGTGGGCTGTCATCCCAATATTTAACACTTTCCTCTTCAGAAGTGCACCAATCTACTCCCTTCACGAAGAAGGTGAACAGGGACTTTCTCTCAGAGAATTGTGCACATCTAAAATCTTCTGGATGTTAATGCTTATGATGACCTGTGCCGGTGCCAGCGAACAGGCAGTCAGCCAATGGGCATCCACTTTTGCTGAGACAAGCCTGCACATTTCCAAAACATTCGGCGATCTTGCCGGTCCTCTTACCTTTGCAGCCTGCATGGGGGCTTCCCGGCTGCTTTACGGGAAATACGGAGACAGGATCCGGCTGGATCTGTTCATGAGAGGAAGCTGCATTCTTTGCATCCTTTCCTATTTATGTATTTCCATCCTTCCATTTCCTGCGCTGAACCTTTTGGGATGTGCGCTTTGCGGATTCTCCGTTGGAATTATGTGGCCGGGACTTTTCAGCACCGCATCCGTCTCTATTCCACGTGGCGGCACAACAATGTTTGCCCTCCTTGCACTTGCCGGAGATCCTGGGATGTTCCGGTGGTCCGACGCTTGCAGGTCTGGTATCTTCCTACGCCGGCGGCAGTCTGAAAACCGGAATTTTCGCAGCCATTATTTTTCCGGCCGTCCTGCTCCTTGGTCTGATAAAATCAAAAAAATCTGAATAAAAAATAACGGGTTCCTCTTTTCATTGAGTTACCCGTTATTTTTCTTTTTAGTTTATCGTTTTTTCAAATCGGTCCTCTTCCGGAGCTGTATCCTGTCCAAACCATTTCTTACTCAGTTTCGTAAGTGTTCCGTCATCTTTCAATTCTTTTTACACATTCTTTACAGGCAGAATAAAAAGATGAGCACCTTTTACAGCACTCATCTTCCCCACTACTTCAACAATTTTTCTTCCCATTCTTTTTCTTTAAACCCGGTCAGTACAAATCCGTCCCCAACTACAAACGGTCTTTTCACCAACATACCATCTGTCGCCAGCAGCTTTATCTGCTCATCTTCCGTCATCGTCGGAAGCTTGTCTTTCAGCTGCATCTGCTTATAAAGCATCCCACTTGTATTAAAAAACTTTTTCAGCGGGACCCCACTCATCGCATGCCATTCCTTCAGCTCTTCATAGGTTGGATTTTCCTCCACGATTGCCCGTTCCTCAAATGCAATCTCATGCGCCTCCAGCCATTTCAGCGCCTTCTGACAGGTGCTGCATTTTCTGTATACCAATACTTTCATCTATCTGATCCACTCCTTTTTTATTCTCCAGAGTCCTGCTTGTACATCCCTTACAAGCTCTGTATTTCCATGTACCAATTCTTCATGATACCGTGTCAGACGTTGCCAGCTTTTCAGGATCTGCTCCTTCTGTAACGGATAAAAATTACTCAACACCGCATCCATCTCTTTGACCCCATACATCTCCAGCTGCTCCTGGAACTGCTTCTCATCTTTTTCATCTTCCCCAATATATTTGAGACAGAGAATCTTATTCCAGTCATACATATCAAAAAGCAGAACTTCATCCAATGGTACTTCCAGTGTCAGGAAGTTGCCGCCCATCGACTGATCCACATTATAAGCTTCACGGAATGCCCAGTACGGATACTCCGCACCATCTGGTTTCTTCACATATTTCTCCATCTCACGCACAAACCAGGAATAGGCTGTTGTGAAAATCTTTGCACTCTCCTGATATTTTTTCCGCACATACGCCTCTTTGGAATAGCACACGCCATTCCGCTCAATTGCTTCGATTACCGGGTCTGCCTGTGATGCATATAAGGTTATTGTATTACATTTTTCACCCATTCTCTTCGCACCTCCCAGATGTTTCCATAACATCCATCACTTCCGATCTGGATGTCATCATCAAAAAGCCTCTTCCAGCTCTCCCGAATCTCCCGTTTGATCTCCGGATAGAACTGCGACATATACGCCTGCGTGTCGCTGACTCCATAGGCTTCCAGAAGCTCTTTGTGCCGCTTTTCATCCGCCTTGTCTGCCGGAATATAGGAATAGTTGAGGATCATTCCCCATTTTGTGAAATTCACTCTGGTAATCAGGGATTCTTCGATCTCCAGTTCCAGGATCACTCTTCCTTTTTCCGGAAGCATCGTTGCATCCTGCCTGAAGGATACCCATACCGGAAATTCCACATCCGCCGGTTTATTCCCGTAGTCCGGTCCGTTCTTGACCAGCCATTCATAAGTATCCAGAACCAGCTCCGAATGTTCTTTGAGATCCTTTATAATATACTCTCGCTTTACCGTATATCGTCCGGTCTCCTGAAGAACTTTCCAGACATTTTCATGCTGCTTTGACCACACTGTAATCTTTGCCATTCCATCACCTCACTAATGGTAAAATATAAGTACTCCAAAGATAACTAACCGGCATCACCATACTTACATTTACTATAACACCGATTGGCATCTTTTGTCCTCTTTTCCCTTTATTCTCTCATTACTTCGTATCAAATCTGGTCACTGCCATGTGGATCAGATATGGAATAAGGATTACCGGAATCGCCAGATACGCCAGCACACTATACGCCTTCTGGATCAGTGTCAGAAGCCCGAACTGTGCGATTCCAAAATCTACAACACAGCAGATAAATGCTGCCACAATTTCCTTTGTACCAATTTTTCTTTTCTCATCCGTTCCTGTCTCTTTTTTCATCTTATCAAGACCACTACAGATTCTCTTGACCATTGCAGCCACCATATTAACTGCCGTAGATACCGCTCCTAGAATGATCAAAACAGAAATCAGCGGCATCATAAATCCTTTTCCAACACCGCACTGCACCATAAAAAGTGTCGGGACGCTCGCCTCGCTCATCTCCGGCTTGGTACAAACAGTCATAATCCCAAGCACAACCATGATCATCATAAGTGCATTGATGATCCATCCGATTCCCATACTTTGCACCGCATCATCCGGCTTTTCAAAGCTCTTGGCATGCTGCACAAAAACAGCCACATTTGCCAGCTGGAATGTTCCGTAAATAAATGCTGAATAGAGTGCTTTCCCAAAGGATCCGCCATTTGCAGTCATCCGTGAAGCTGTATCTGCAATCTGCCCTGCACCTGCGATGATATTCGGAATATACACGATCAGAAGACCTGCGATAATGCAGACAGACAGGACAGAAGCCACCTTACGCACCAAGTCTGTTCCAAATACTGCCACAACGAAGATAAATATGCCGATAATCAACGTACACAGCAGATACGGAAGTCCGGTCAGGGTACTTAAGGTCGCTCCGCCTGTCGCAAATGCAACTGCGGGAGCCACGCACATCACACAAATATACAGTACTTCAAACAAATTGGAAAATACCGGCGCAAACTTCCCGTAAAACGCATTGTTATAAGACCGGTAATCATATACCTCATGCTTTCTCGCAAACCGGAGGCAGTACGCGAAAAATACAGCATTATATCCCATGGCCAAAACCGGCATCAGAAGACACCAGATTCCATAACGCACATAATAACTGTAGATCTGCGCACCCGAGGCAAATCCACCTCCGAAATGTGTTGTAAACCAGACAAACGCTACCCCAAGAATCATAGAGGAAGTTGCGGATTTCTTATTCTTCATGGCTCTTATCCTTTCTGACTCTTTCTTTCAGTTTCTGCATTGCATCTTCCAGCATTTCCCGGGTTACCTTATATGGGTAATGTGCTACATCCGACATTTTCGGAATATGTCCCATACTTTCTTTCCATTCATCCTCTGTAATCTCAATTTCTTTCAAGGACACCGGAAGACCTATCTCGCGATTCAGCTGATATATTTTCTCAAATTCTTCTACCTGTCCATCTACAAGAAGTGCCAGAAGCACACCAAATCCAACTACTTCCCCGTGCAGATGCCGCTGCTCGATCACCGGGTACTTCGTCAGAGCATAAAAAATTGCATGTGCAAGTCCACTGTTATAATCCGGTGTAAAATCTTTTGTAAGGAAAATGGATGCAATTCCGGTTGTCACAACGATCGCCAGAACCACCTGCTCTACATCGTATGTACACAGTCCCTTTTTATGGTCTGCAAATGCCTTCGGCCCATATTCCAGAAGCGGATTCCTGCACATCAGACTGACTGCTACACCAAGTGAGGTAAAATGTTCCAGTCTTTCATCCCTTGATGAGATTGTTGCTTCATAGTATTTTGCATAGGTATCACCAATTCCTGCCCACATATACTGACTCGGTGCTTTTGCTATGATTTCTGTATCGATAAATGCATGCATGACCGGACGCACGAAGAAATTCGGTTTCAGAAATGTACCATCCTCGTTATACATGATCGACACCGATGTACATGCCGAACAGTTGGATGCGATTGTCGGGAAGCTGAACACCGGCTTATCATCTGTGATACACAGACATTTTACCGTATCCAGTGCTTTGCCCCCTCCTACTCCAAATACCATATCTGCTTTCTGATAAACCGACATCCGGCGAAGCTTTTCTACCGTCTGATAGGTACAGTCTTTCCCATAAAGTTCTTTTCCAATAATCTCCAGATTCGTCTGGTCGACCGCCGCTTTGATCTTATCAAAAGCCACATCAAGTGCCCTTTTTCCGCCGATCACAAGTACCGTTTTCCCATAAGATTCGCAGACCGGTCCGATTTTATCGTAAATTGCATCTCCGATGGAATAATTCGGGAGATGCACCTCGTAATTTTCTAATTTCATATTCACACTCTTTCCCTTATAAAGATAACTCAAAAAGCCGGTACGGATACTTAGGATCCGCCCCGACTCTGGTCTCTTTCATTAATTCTGATTAGATATCTAAAAGATCACTGTATACTTTCAGTGCTCCGTCTGTCTCATGGGCAAGTACACGTTTGGCAAGTACTTTCCCAAGCTGTACACCTTCCTGGTCAAAGCTGTTCACATTCCATACAAATCCCTGGAACATAACTTTATTCTCAAAGTGTGCAAGAAGTGCACCGAGTGTCTCTGGTGTCAGTTCTTTACCGATGATAATACTTGACGGACGTCCACCTTCAAAATTCTTGTTGCGGTTCTCGTCTGATTTACCGCATGCAAATGCTACGATCTGTGCAGCTACGTTTGCACAGAGCTTCTGCTGGCTTGTGCTGTCCTGGATCACAACATCGGTTCCGATCTGGCTGTTCTTGAAGCCGATGAACTGGAGCGGTATGATGTTGGTTCCCTGGTGGAGAAGCTGATAGAAGGAATGCTGTCCGTTTGTTCCTGGTTCTCCGAAGATCACCGGACCTGTCGGGTAATCTACTGGCTCGCCAAAGCGGTTAACTGATTTACCATTGGATTCCATATCCAGCTGCTGCAGATGTGCCGGGAAACGGCTCAGTGCCTGTGAATATGGGAGAACGGCTGTTGCCGGATATCCGAGTACATTACGCTCGTATACACCGATCATCGCATCCAGCATTGCCGGGTTCTTCAATAAATCTTCATTCTTGGAAACTTCATCTACCTTTGCTGCTCCTGCAAGGAACTGTGCAAATACTTCCGGTCCGAATGCCAGCGAAAGTACGGCACCGCCGACTGCTGAAGTAGATGAGTAACGTCCTCCGATATAGTCATCCATGAAGAATGCTGCAAGATAATCGTCGCTCTTTGCAAGTGGTGATGTCTCGCTTGTAACAGCGATCATATGCTTGGAAGCATCCAGACCTGCATTCTTCAGGGCATCTTTTACAAATGACTCATTGGTAAGAGTCTCAAGAGTTGTTCCTGACTTTGATACCAGAACAAAAATAGAATGTGCTACATCAATTGAATTCAGTACTGCTGCCGCATCATCAGGGTCTACGTTACTGATGAATTTGGCTTCCATCTTGAATGTGTCATTCTTCTTAGCCCAGTTCTCAAGTGCAAGATACATTGCACGAGGTCCGAGGTCACTTCCACCGATACCGATCTGTACGACCGTTGTGAATTTCTCACCGGCTCCGTTTGTGATCTCGCCGGCATGTACTTTATTGGCAAAATCTGCGATCCTCTGCTGCTGCTTAACATAGAATTCTCGCTTGTCTACTCCGTCAGCTTCTACTTTATCTCCAAGCTGTCCACGGGTGAGCTGATGAAGAACCAGTCTCTTTTCTCCTGTGTTGATCACTTCTCCATTGTAGAGTGCTGCGTACTTTTCTGTCAGCTGCGCTTCTTTTGCAAGCTTTGCAAGTGCTGCAAGTACTTTATCATCTACTGCTTTTGCAGCGTAATTGTAAGTAAGATCCTCTGTCATCGGAACGCTGTAATCCTTAACACGTTCTGCTCCGTTCTCACCGGACATCACTTCTGCAAGATTGACACGTTCTACTTCCGAAAGTTCTTTAAATGATGTAAGTGTATCCAAATTGTTCCAATTAATCATAGTGGATTCCTCCTTATTCCTTTTATGATAGCAAGATTGTATCAGCCCTTTTGATACGCACGAATCTTTTTCTCCGTTCCTTGTATCATATAATAATCCAAGAAAATTATACTATGATGTGGTTATGATTTCAAGCCTGACGGTCGGAAACCTTTGCTCGTTTTTACAATAATCTTGTCAAATACCATGAATAAGGACGGAAGGATCAGCACAACAACCACCATACTGATCAGTGCACCTCTCGCCATCAGGATACACAGTGAACTGATCATATCGATATTGGAATAAAGTCCGACACCGATCGTTGCAGCAAAGAAGCTGAGCGCACTAACGATGATCGACTGCGCAGAGAACTTATGCGCTGTTGTGATCGCGTCAAATTTGCCTGCGCCGCGGCTTCTCTCTCTCTGATATCTGGTGGTCATCAGGATCGCATAATCCACAGTCGCGCCAAGCTGGATCGTACCGATTACGATTGATGCCACAAACGGCAGCTTTGTTCCAGTGTAAAACGGAATACCCATATTCACAAAGATCGCAAATTCGATCACACCGACCAGGATCACCGGAATAGTAACTGATTTGAACAGAAGCAGAATAATCACAAATACGATTCCAATAGACACTGCGCTTACGCGTTTAAAGTCTGTATCTGTAATGTTGATCAAATCTTTTGTCAATGGTCCTTCTCCTACCAGCATTGCACCCTTATCATATTTATCCATGATCTTATCAATCTGCTCAATCTGTTTGTTTACTTTATCCGTTGCTACTTTGTAAGTAGAATTTACCATCAGCAGCTGGTACTTGTCATTTTTCAGCATACCGGTGACAGATTCCGGGAGCATATCTGCCGGAACACCGGAGCCGACCAGGTTATCCAGTCCAAGTACCCATTTAACACCATCTACTTTTTCAATCTCCTGTGACATCTTCTTGACATCAGAACCTGCAACCGAGCTGTCCACCAGGATCATATGTGTGGTATTCATATTGTAATCTTCTTTTAATTTCGTGTTCGCAATGACACTCGGAAGATCCTTTGGCAGCGATTCGTCCAGATTGTAGTAAACACCTGTGTGATTGTTTCCGTAAATCGCCGGAAACAGAAGGATCACAAATGCGACTACATAAATCACGTAACGCTTTGTCACCTTATCCGAAATTCTTCCAATATCCGGAAGCAGCGGTTTGTGTTTTGTCTTCTCGATCAGCTTGTCACAGCACAGGATCATGGACGGAAGAACGGTTACACAGACCAGAACTCCGAAGATAACACCTTTTGCCATAACAATACCGATATCTTTTCCAAGCGTAAAGCTCATAAAGCAGAGTGCGATAAATCCGGCAACTGTCGTAACTGAACTTCCGATTACGGATGAAAAGGTCTGGGAAATCGCGTGTGCCATCGCCCGCTCTTTATCTCCGTTATAGCGCACCTGCTGCTCCTGATAACTGTGCATCAGGAAAATAGAATAGTCCATAGTGACACCGAGCTGAAGTACCGCTGCCAGTGCCTTCGTGATATAAGAAATCTCTCCAAAAAATACATTCGTTCCAAGATTATATACGATTGCAATTCCGATACTCAAAAGGAACAATACCGGAACAAAAATCGATTCCATCGTAATTGCCAGAACCAGTGCAGAAAGTGCGACTGCGATCAGTACATAAAGTGGTGTTTCCTTTTCGGCAAGCTCTTTGGTGTCCTCTACAATCGCAGACATTCCACTTAAGAAGCACTGCTCTCCGGTGATCTTACGGATCTCGGTAATTGCCTTCATAGTTTCATCGGATGAAGTTCCGTCTTTGAAAAATACCGCCATCATTGTTCCGTCTTCTGTGTTGTACTCATCATACAGCTTTGACGGAAGCACGCTCTGCGGAACCGAAATATCAGCCAGTGAATCATACCAGAGTACATTCTCTACTCCGTCTACCTTCTCTACCTTTTCTTTCAGCTTCACAATCTCTTTATCTTCCATGCCGTCTACCATCAGCATCGAAAATGCCCCGATCCCAAAATCATTCGTCATGATCTCTTGTCCCTGCATTGTCTCAATGTCTTCCGGAAGATAAGTCAGCACATCATAGTTGATCCTGGTGTTCACATACCCCCACACAGCCGGAATCAAAAGGATAATACTGAGTATCAGTATCGGTACTCTGAATTTAACAATCTTTTTGCTAACCTTTACCATACTTTATTCCTCTTTTCTTTTTTATTTTTTCTCCTTTAATGACTATTGGTCATTTATTTTACAAAACCAATATACAACAAAACTGACCATAAGTCAATTTGTTTGTTGACTTATGGTCAGTTTTTTTGTAATGTTATTTAGATCGGTAACCTTATGCGTAATCTTGCTCCATAATATGGCAACGGGCAGACTCTGTTCCCCGAATCTGCCCGTTCATTTACGCTATTCATTTATGCATTTTCTGCCGCTTCTTCACGATTTTTGCAAACCACCTGTCCAGCCACATAGCAGACCGCTGCAACTGCCATACCATTGATCGAAGCAATTCCCCATGACACAAGATTTGCTACCACTGCACCTGCGATCACACCGATCACGGCAAACCAGTTCACAGTTTTGATTTCTACTTTATCACTGTCGTACTCCTTCTTATTTATAAAGTACGAGAGCACCAGGATAATCCCTACCGGCGGAAGGGTACAGTTCAGTACGTTCAGCCAGTTACAGAAATTGTAATACAGCCATACAGAAAGAAGTGTTCCGATAATACCTGAAATCAGAACCATCGGTTTCTTCTTCTGCCGGAAAATATTTGCCAGTCCAAGACCTGCTGTACAGCGCATTGTCGTTGGTGGTCCAGATATTGAGTCCAAGAACCAGAATCGCCATATAGAACAGATTCAGACGGATCATAACCTCAAAGATATCATTTCCGCCAACGAAAATATAGGCAATCGCCCCAAAAAAGAACATCAGCGAATTCCCGATAAAGAATGCTACAACCGTTGCAATTGTACCTGATTTGGCATCCTTTGCAAATCTTGCAAAGTTCGGAGTTGCCGTTCCGCCTGATACAAAGGAACCGACTACCATACCCGCTCCACCGATCACGGTCACAGATCCACTGGATACTGCAAACTGGTCAACGATCGTTCCATTTCCCTGACGAACTGCCATCACCATTGCTACCGTTCCAAGAATCGCAACGAGCGGAACTGCAATATAGCTTACCACCGTAAGGGAATCAATTCCGAAATATGCAGAAGCGGTCATACAGCCTCCTGCAACCAATACCAGAGCCCACATCGCAGCCTTACTTCCACCGAGAAGTTCTCCTGATACCGGGATTGCAAACATCGCAACACCCACACCGAACCATCCGATCTGAGTGAAGCTGATCATTGCAGAAGAAAGATAAGATCCTTTTTCTCCAAACGCTCTTTTTGCCAGAAGATCCATGCTAAGTCCGGTCTTTGCACCTACATATCCCAGAAGTCCTGTATACACACCAAGGATCGCTCCTCCAAGGAGAAGGGACTTGATAAATCCCCAGAAATCAAGTCCTGCTGCCATCTGCTGCCCAACCCACATACTTGCCGAGAAAAATGTAAATCCCAGCATGATCATAAACATGGTCAGGAAACCTTTTCTGCCCTCTTTCGGGACTGCCTGGTCCGCATAGTCAATATCAACAGTTGTATCTTTCGTTTTTTTGCTCATTTTTTACCTCATTCCATTCTCTGTGATCAACAAGTTCATTCTTTTTATAGCATATATTTCTTCAAAGAATCGGTGAATTCGGTAATTCTCTGATCTGCCAGTTCTTTTAATGTAATATTTTTCATACTCTCGATATATCCCTGTTCCTGACGGTACAGCCACTTGGTGTCTGCCGGACGGATCTTCTCATAGTGGTTCTTCTCGATCCAGTCCTCATAACTGATCGGTGTCGGGTATCCAATCTTTTCATCAAGCAGTTCTTTAAAATCGATCTTATCTGCTCTCTCTTTGATTCCTTCCCAGAATTCCAGAACTTCCTCTACATGCTCATGAATCTCATAGCGTCTTGCCCCGCCATCGTAGATGATACATTTTTCAAAAAGCGGACTGCACATGGAAAGTGTCTCTCTTCTGAACTCCGGCGCGATGATTCCGTCCTTCCAGTAGAAGTCCACATCCGGAAGGTTGATTCCTGACACACCTTTATCCTGATAAGTACTGAAAATTCCTTCATAATACACGGTAATGAACCCTTCAAATTCCGGCCAGAACTCACGAATCTCTCTGGTAAGATTCTCAAGAATCTCAATTCCCTTTGTTCCACCAATTGTGAAAATGATAATATTGCGAAGCTTTGCTCCGTTCTTCCTGTAAAAATCTGTCACATAGCGCAGGCAGTGGATCAGAGTCTCCCCACTTGCAATGATATCTCCGATCATCAGTGTGCTGTCCGGAACCATGGTAAGTTTACTATATTTGATTTCAAGCCCTGCAATCTCTTCATCCGCAAATACACGCTCACTGGATAAGAAACTGATATCGTGTACACGGATGTGCTCTCTGTAGCAGCTTTCCTCCAACGGATAGTTCAACGCTCCTCTCAAGATAGAAAGAATATTTGCAGTTGTCACTTTCTTCTGTTCCTTAAAATAGTAAAGCATCTGAGATGTAGAAGGAATCAGACAGTCATATACCTCATATCCGACGATCTCCGGTGTATTCAGAAGCTTTCTTGTCTCTGCTTCCGATACAACATAATATTCATTTACATAGTTCCCACCGGCCAGTTTATAACAGGCTACGCCCTGTTCATTAAATTCCGGCACCAGCTTAACCTGATTCCAATTTTTCATCTGTGATTTTCCCCTTTTCTGTAAGTCCACTTTTCATAACAATAAACATTCTACAAATGGTAAAACATGATGAGGGGAATGTCAAGTGGAAATTTGAAAAGTCGCCAACATTTTCATTTCATATAGAAATCTCCGCGATTTTATATGCTTTCCATATATTTGTAACATTTTTCCACCTTTATCTATACCTGTTTGCCACATTTTTCTTTGTTTTTCAAATAGTATTTGTAACATTTTTCTTATAAATATAAAATTTCAAACCAGACTACATATTTACAACGCCGTATAAATCTTCTCTTTTGCATAAAAGGAGAACGATATCTCATAAAAAACCTTACCGTTCCTTGCTTTCTTCTTATCTCCTCACCTGATCAATATAGAATTTAAATTTATCTGTTCGATAATAGCATTTAAAATTCTCGATCGGAATTTCTCTTCCATTCACAATGCCATATGTAATACAACGAAACAGAATAATCGGTGTTCCTTCCTCGATGTCCAAATACTCGGCAATTTCATCCGTGCCCCGATCGCCTCAATCGTTCTTCTTGCCTTTGTTATCTTAACACCATAAACTTCTGTTATGATCTGATAAAGGGATTCCTTTTTCAAATCATACTTTGATAAACTCGGAAAAATCTTTTCCGGCAGAAAAGTCAGCGTATAGTTTAGCGGCTCTTTATCTGCATATAAGATTCTTCCTATCATATAAACATTATCACTGGTTGTAATCTCAAGTGCTTTTGCTCTCTTTACATTCGCATCAACCAGCTCTGAAACAACAACTTTTTTACTTGGTGTCAGTCCCAGCTTTAATACATCTTCCGTACAACTCGTAATTGAAAAAAGATTGTTACTTCCTTCATCCGTCTTTACATAGGTTCCTTTTCCCTGGACTTTGTACAAATATCCTTCTGTGACCAATTCATCAATCGCTTTCCGGATCGTAATTCTGCTGACCTGATAAGTCTCCATCAATTCTCTTTCGCTCGGAATCGGCTCCTTTGAATCGTAAACTTCATTATCAATATTCTCTACGATTGCCTTCTTCACAAGATAATATTTAGGTAACTTTTCGTCGAACATCTCCTTCACCCCATCTCACCTTTTTTGATCACAGAATATTCCAAGTGTTAACACATAGCTTTAAATTCCCTGATCTTTTCTTTCATTGCAGGAATATTTTCATGAAGTTTTAGAATTGTACTGCCAACGAACGCTGCATCCCCGCCTGCCTCTCTTACTAGTCTTACATCTTCTGGTGCATGAACGCCTACCCCACAATAAATAGGTCTTTCAATTCCACAGCTTCTTAAATACTCTACACAATCTTTTAATGTAGGATATTCCTCATTTTTTTGTATCATAGCTTCGCCTGTAAATATACAAATCCATTTGATTGTTTTGCCATTTCCACTTCTTCTTTCGGTAAATGGAACTGTACATAACAAGATACCTGAAGCCCCGCTGCAATTATCTTATTTTTAATAATATCATCTTTTAAGCCAACAAGCAAAATATCTTTTAAATTATTTGTCAGGCAGAACTCAATAAATCTGTCTACACCAATCTCTTCAACTGTATTTTCATATGCCAGAACCAGAATCTTCACATCTGGAAGTCTCTTCTGAATGGCAACAATTGAATCCATATTTTTCATAATCATCGCAAGCCTCCAGTGCTTTTTTCATTCTTCCTGCAATATAATCATCACAGGTATGTGGATTTCTGGATGGAAAATCCACTTCCATCATTCTGCATCCTGCATCTGCATATTCTACTGCCATATTATAACTTTGCTTCGAAATTGTAGGATATCCATTTGATGTAAATAAACAAATAATCTCCTTATTTTTATCATCCGATTCCTTTCGCGCTGTTCCGCTGCACAAAACGTCATGAAAACGCTTATTGCAGCCATCTTTTATAATTGTCTCCATAGGGATATTCAGTATACTACAAACGCTGAGAGTGGGGCCTGTCCGTCAATCCGGATGACCGTATTTTATAGGTGTGAATGCTTTTTCAAGCACAAATAAGTGTGCCCTGAGCACGTAACTTATCTTTGTAAAACAACTCTGTTTTATCCTAAGCATCAGTCAATGCTGTCTACTCCCTATAATCTATTGAACTTATGGTTCTGAAAGGAGTCCCTATGGCTTTAAAAAGTGAATAAATCTGTTGTATTGATGTTCACAAACTTTTGTTGTTGCCTGCATCGCTTCCACTAACAAACAAGGTGTTACTTCACCTACAAGCGCCATCGTTTCTCAAACCTTCACAAAAGGGTTAAAGGAATTGTTACAGTGGCTGCTTGACAATCATTGTAAGGGATGTCTCTGTGGAATCTACCGGTAAATACTGGATTCCTATTTACAATGTTCTGGAAAAAGATTGCAACATTGTTCTTGCTCATCCTAAATATGTTAAGGCTATCCGTGGAAAGAAACTGACAAGAAAGATGCCAAATGGATTGCTGACCTCTTCAAGCATGATCTTGTTGCCGGGCTTTATGCCACCCGCTGATATCGTGACAGCTTCGTGATCTGATGCGCTATCGTTTCGTGAACTGAACCTATGTCCGTCCCATTCCGCTTTGGCTTCCGTTGGACACCTTTGGTAAAGTTCTCAAAGAATCCTGGATAAGATTCTCGAAAATCCTGATGATTTCTTTGATATTGAACCTTTAATTCATGGTTCCATGAAGAAAAACTTCCGAACTGGAACTCGCTATTGACGGTTTTATCACACCTGAACAAGCTGGTAAATTAAAGGTTATCAAAAGCACTTTGAAGATTTGGAATCCTGGAAAGCAGAGCTGTAGAAAACTGATCCTTGCGCTCGCCAGTCCCTATCAGCAAGAACTCGACCTAATCCTAACTGCTCCATCATTCAAAATAAATTCACTGCTATCGGAATCATTTCCGAAATTGGTGTAAACATGGAGGCTTTTCCTTCGGCGAAACACTTATGCTCATGGCTGGTCTTACTCCAACCAACAATGAAAGTGCAGGAAGAAAAAATCTGTCCGGTTCTCCAGCCGGATATGTTATATCAAACCACTTCTAGTTCAATGTGCCAACTAGTGGGTTGGTGTGAAAACATCCTGAAATCCGTAACCTATCTTCGTTTAAGAAACGTCGCGGTCAAGCAATCATTGCAATAGCAAGAATGCTCTAACAGCATTATACAATATGCTTGAAAAAATGGAACCCTATAATGCTGAACTTTACCGAAAAGATGTTCTCCTGTCAATCGTGAGATTACAATTGAACAGGCAATCTTAATGGCACAGTTCCAAGGTTAAAAACAAGTCAGCTATTGAATAGACCTTTAACTTTGCTACATATTCAATTTTAAATGACCACCATCTGATGGTCTTTTTGTGATGTCCTTAATGGAATGGATATCCTCTACTATTCTTTTTCAACCTTCTTCCTCCTTTGTTATTATGTCATGTCGTCATGACCAGTTACTTCTCCCGCATATACAACCTGGTTTGAAAAGTAAATTTATTATTTATTTCCTTCATATTTTAGCAAAATTTAACACTGTATTTTTTGTATGTTTTTAACAATTTCATTCTTTTTTATCACTTTTCCTTTTAAATTATCTATGTAACATTTTCCTTAGTTTTTATTTATATCCATATAATTCTTTCCTAAAACCAACTATTTTTAGGTATAAAAAAAGAACATCCCCATCCCCAGGAACATTCTTTCTCATCTCTACTACTATATATTTATGCTTAATTCCTTTACATCACCATCTGGAACACCAGCTCCAACGGGGGCATCGTCACATCGTCTCAAGGTAGTCCAGCTAATAATTAATGTACTGGCATATCTGGAATCATTGTCATATACCTGGCACATCTGTGTAACAGTTGAAGCAACCGGCGAAATTACCGCCATAAATACGATCAAAAGGATTTCTTCTTAATTCCTCCATCCCACAAGACTTTACCTTCAGGATAAAGTAACAAAGTGCTTTGGAATCGATCAGTCGCATAAACGAAATGAAATATGCTTTCTTATTCGTCAATACTTTCTTTAAATCCATTCCACCGATCAGCATCCCAATTACAAACATACTTGCCGGTCCAATCATTGCTCCGACTGAACTAAGTGTTCCTGTAATGATTTCCGGCAGACGTATTTTTGCAAAAAACAAAGTAATCGCAATGATAATCGTAATGATATTGATATTAAAGAATATTTTCTTCAGATTAAATCCTTTTTCATGACTAAGTACTTTTTTACAGTGTGTCCAGAAAAAGATAGTCTGAAGTCCCATAAATACACACGCATAAAATACCCATTTATCTCCAAGCATAAATGCAACAAGTGGTACGATCAGATTTCCAGAATTGGAATAGTAAATGGACATCGTTTCCACTTCATTCAGATGAAGAACCTTTCCAATCAGGTTGACGATTGGAAGTAATATAAAAAGAAGCAATAACGATGCAATGCAAGCCAGCTCCAGTCCACTTACTTTTTCCGGCGTATAGTCTACCTGAAATGCATTCAGAATCACACATGGTACAATCAAATAGAGCACCAATGTTGACAGTACTTTACTGTCTTCATCTTTCAACAATCCCATTTTGACTACCGCATATCCCATAAAGATCATAATAAACAATTTTGCAATCTGTTCCATCAGAAGTATACTCAGTTCCATTTTTGCCCTCTTTTCCTTTTCGTTAAAATCTAAAAGCATAGCTACGTTACACTCGCTACGCCACTGTCCAACTTCCAATTTTAAAAGAAGCGGATTGCCAGACGCAACCCGCTTCCTATTATTTCATTTTTTTCTATCGGTTTATTTCTCGTCTGTCAGATTTTTCCATCTTTTAAACAATACCAAATCCCCTGTTCTCTGTCAAGAAATCTCATTTTTTAGACTTTTCTCTTGCTACACCTGTCCCAGAAGCTCTCTGCACTTCTGGTTCATCTCACCCAGTTCCTGCACAACCGGTAACAGATCCTCTTTACTCATTCCATAACTGATCATGCAGAGTGCCTTGTAGAAAAATTCGTTCACTTCTGCATCCATTTTCCCCATAACGACCGCCGGGTAAATAATGGCTGCCATCTCCCGGATTCCGAAAAGGATTGCAGTCTCCACGCCGCGCACATCTGTTTCGTGTTTCCAGATATTGCTCACATCATATTCGGAGGTATTGCCACACGGTGCTGCACAGACTGCGCAATCCGGTGCGACGGTATTTTTTTCTTCTCTTACTTTTTCGATCATCGCTTTTAAAGCTGCTGCCCCGGTGTTGCTGTTCGTAATCGTATGCACAAGACCTTCGATGATAATCTCATCTGTGTTTTCTGTCTTTGGATTGTTACCACAGGATCTGGCAAGACCGATCAGCGCACCGGTCAGTTCATCCTGGAGTGCTAAAATCTCCTGTCCCTGCGAAATCGTCGCTGTATTACTCATATTTTCATTCCTCATACCATTACTGAAAACTTATAAAAAGTTATAAACCTTCTATGTTCCATTCCTACTTCAACGAGTATGCTTTTGATGATATAAATATCAATCTACTCACAAGTTCTTGTACTCTCCATAGGCGTAAATTCCGGACTAACGTATCCGTACATATTTGCATTAACGTTTCAGTGTTAGCTTGCAAATCTTTCTCCATAAGCCTTGAGATTTATAGATGCGGAAATCTCTGTCAATCATATTCCCACACTCACATCTATATCCCTGTCAGATAACTTCAGGTCTTTTTTAATGTTTCCACAACAGCTGCAAAGCTTTGATGATGGATAAAACCGATCAGCCACAATAAGCTGAATCCCTTTATCGCTGCACTTATATTCAAGCTGTTTTCTAAACCAAAAATCCCTGTGCCTGAACCATAAAATGCCTATTTTCATCATTCCGCTGACATTCAGATCTTCAATACATATAAATCTTGGTTTTCGATTTATGATCTCAGATATGGTCTGATTCAAATAGTTTTTACGGATATTTGTTAATCTGTGATTTCGTTTTAATAAAAGTTTTTCCTTTTTGATTACATTATTTGTTTTACAGTAACTTTCTCCTTTTTTATTTTTCTCGTAAGAACGAGAGATACTACGCTGTAATCTGCGTTTCTGTTTTTCTAATTTCTTTCTTTCTGACTTTTATTGATGTTCTTATATTTAACAGCACAGACAGACAGCCAGTTCTTTGATTCCCAGGTCTATGCCGACTCCGTCATCATTAAGTATTTCTCTGCAGTCAGGAAATTCTACACATACACTGATCCACCAGTTCAATCCGTCAAAGGATATTCGCGGATTCATATATTTAGCATTTGTCGGAATTCGTCCATGTTCTGCAAGTCTTACCCAATTCATTTTCTGCTTTTTGTTTTCCTGCTCGAGGAAAATCCTTCAAATTTAACATGAGTATTGCTGAATCGTATCTTAATGTTGTCCTGATAGAACTTCGGCATTGACCTCTTTTTTGACTTGAATCTCGGGAATTTCTGCAAACCCCTGAAAAAGTTCTTATAAGCAGTACAGGCATCTTTGATCGCCTGTTTTGTTACATTATTTGAAATATTCAGTAACCATGCGCATATTCATCAGAATGTCTAAGCTTTGTAAATTCTTTTCTGAGTTCTGCATCTGAAAGGAATTTTCCGCCTTTTTCATAGTTTTCTATTTCCCTTGCCAAAGCCCAGTTATAGGCAAATCTTGAAGCACCGGCGTACTGAAACATCTTAGTTTTCTGCACGTTATTTGGTATCAACATTACTTTTATGGCTTTTACCATCTGCTTCCTCCTGCATCAATTCCCGGATAAGTTTCTTAGCTTTATTCGCTCGTTTTCCTTGTAATTTGCAACTGAATACTGTGATTATCTGAACCAGATCTTCAACAAGTTCCTGCTGTTCGGACTTTTCAGTATTATCAATAATCTCAATCTCACAATTATAAAGTGAAGCGATATATTCTATCAGCTCAAAACCAAATCGCAGTAACCGATCTTTATACAAAACAACAACCTTTTCAACCTGATTTTGAGATATTCGCCTGATCAATTCCTGAAGTCCTTTTTTCTTATAATTAATCCCAGAACCGATATCGCTTATTATCTCAAACGGCTGTCCTTGCCAAAGATATGTCTTAACATTATCAATCTGTCGTTCCAGATCATCTTTTGTTTATGGCTGGAAACGCGACAATATCCAATTGTAATGCGGTTTTTTAGGCTTTACATTTATTACCTGGTTGAGTTGCTCATCAGAATAATATCTATAGCCACTTACTGTAGTATGATGCGGATGAAGTTTTCCATTGGCATCCCAATTTCGTAATGTCTGAGCAGATACGCCTATAATTTTTGAAAATTCGTGTATAGAATAATATTTACTCAAAGTATCAACCTTTCAATAATATTCTAGTCTAATATCTTATAAACTCAATATCTACTTATATGATTTTATAATTTATCTTTAACTGTTAATGACCTTCTTTTTTTGTATGGATAAGTATACGGTTTCTGGATTTTCATTTCTGTTGTAATAACAACATTATTCCGATTTATCTGTTCCAATCAGGACTTTCTTTCCACAAAACGTGAAACCATAATGCCGGACCTTTTATTTGGGATACCATCAAATAATAATCCCATTCAGATGATCGCACTCATGCTGAATAATCTGCGCCGTCCATCCGCTGTATTTCTGTCTCTGCCGTTTAAAATTGATATCTTCATATTCTACTTTGATTTCCTGATAGCGCACACATTTTCTTACACCATCCAGAGACAGGCATCCTTCTTCTGTCTCATACTTTCCGTTTCTCTTTACAATCTTCGGATTGAACATCGCAACATTCATAAATCCCATATTGACTGCAATGATCGCTTTATTTACCCCGATCATATTTGCTGCCATTCCCACACAGCCATCTTCGTGCGCTTTTAATGTATCCAGTAAATCAATTGCAACTGAAAAATCTCCTTTCGTTGCTTTCTCTGCCTTCTGGCGCAGAAAAAAGAGATCTCTCATAATTGGTTTTACCATTTTATCTTTCCCCTTTCCGTAGTAGTACTAGTTACTGTTTACAGTATCTGTGACCAGCAACTAGTACTTTCCAGTATACACGATTTTTCCCATTTTTAGGTTGGAAAAATTGGAAAATGCACATATAATTAGATTAGTTTTCAAATACAAACAGGAGTGTATTATCTATGAATAAAATCAAAATCATAAAAAAGAACGATGAATATTCTTCCGAATATCAGATCGGAGATACTTTTAAAATCGAGGGCACCTGGTATGGTGGTGTTCATATCATCGGTAAAACCGGAGCACCGGTTTCTCTTGATAAAGATGAGTATATTTATCTGGATGCAGATCCGGAAAATAAAATAGATTCTTCGTCTGTAATTTCCCACCCGGAATCGTCTGCCTCAACACAAACCAGTACGGTTATCCCAGAAGCACAACCTGCTTCTACGCTTTCTGCCAATACCGAAAAAAATAATGCAGAACCCCTCCATGAAATCCATGTTGGCGATATCGTGCGCCATTTCAAAAGAGAATGGGTATCAGAAGAGAGCACCAAATATCTCTACAAGGTACTGGCTTTTGCTGAACATACCGAAACAGACGAAAAGTTGGTCATCTACCAGGCCATGTATACCCCATTCAAAATCTGTGCAAGACCATACGATATGTTTATGAGCGAAGTCGATCACCAGAAATATCCGGGGATCAGGCAGCAATGGCGTTTTGAAGTAAATGAATAAATCATGATTAAATAAAATGGAGAATCTCTCCCAATCCCCGGCTGATACCGGAGCGGATGATTCTCCATTTCAGAATGTCTGCTTTGTTTGTTTCTTCTTATTTCAGGTTCTGATACTCCTCAATCACCTTATCCATCAAGCTTTCTGCTTTTTTATACACTTCTTCATCCATCTGATTGTATGGGAAAATTGCGCGATCCGAAATTTCTACTCCTCTATGTTGCATTAGTTTTTTGAACAAGAGCGAGAAATTTGAATCCATGTCATAGAGTGGCATCAGTTCATGTGTCAGTGCTGATAACTTCATAACTCTGTCAAAATCTTTTTCCTTTGTTGATTTTACAAGATCACTCCAGATTTCAGGCACAATATTAGAAAGCGCTCCTATGCATCCTACTCCTCCGGATGTAAGATTATAAAGGAACTGATCGTCAAATCCTGAGAACATCTCAAACTCATGTCCTTCTACAGCCAACATCAGTTCATTTGTATGATTTGGTTCTGACACGGAGTCCTTTAAACCTTTAATATTAGCATTATTTTCCACCAGCTTTTTCAAGGTTTCCGGAGCGATGGAATGTCCACTTCTTGCCGGGAAATTATAGATATAAAGATTTCCTTTTATTGACTTTGCAAGCGTATCATAATATACAAAAATCTTTTCCTGATCCAGTGCATAATAACATGGTCCGATAACCATTGCTCCTTCATAGCCCATTTCATTCACTTCATTTGACAACGCCACCGTATCTTCAAAATTAAGGCTTCCGGTTCCAGCATAAAGCTTTGTGCGCCCTGCAGTATAATCTGCATAGAATTTGAAGAAATCATGTTTCTCCTGTTTCGTAAGTCCTGTAAATTCACCGGACGATCCCAACACAAGAATTCCATCAACGCCTCCTTCAATCAGGAAATCAATTACCTTTTTATTCCCTTCATAATCCGGTTTTTCTTTTTCATCAAAAACTGTAACAACTGGTGTACCGGTTGCAATAATGTCACCAGCCTCCAGAGTAATTCCTTTGGACAATTCTGCAATCAGCCACTATCCATGTCTGGTCTGCAGATCTCTTGAAGAAAGATCATTAAATACGGAATATCCAAATACATATTCTTCTGCTCTTCCATTCTATGTACCGATCCATCTGTGCTGCTTTTTGCGGATCACCATTTACCACTGGATTACAATAATACGCCAATCGCAGCTTTAAGTGTATCCATGCCAACTTTCCGTATTTCTGGGGAAAAAGAAAAAGAAGTTGTTCAGATTTTATGGGAAGCCAAACACCGAATTGAAGCCCACTTTCAAGTGTATGGTGTTAATTTTGGAAATTAAAAAAACCTGGCAGAAAGCAAAATTCACTTTCTGCCAGGTTTTTCATTTTTCTATACGCCTTTCCCTTCCCCTGCAAAATATTCTTTTACAAGTTTTACCACAACTCCTGATAACAGGAATACTGCAATTAAGTTCGGGATTGCCATCAGTCCGTTAAATGTCTCTGCAATATTCCACATCAGTCCAAGATCCATCGTTGCTCCGACGATCGCAACCAGTGAATACAGCACCATAAACGGTTTGTTGATCTTCGTTCCAAATAAAAATTCAATACATCTGGTTCCATAAAGTCCCCATCCGATAATCGTTGAAAATGCAAAGCAGCACATTGCAACCGCGGTAAAGATCGATACCCAGCTCCCATATGTAGAAGTAAATCCAAGAATCGTAAGCTCCGCACCTGCTGCCTCCCCGTAACCAATCGGAACTCCGCTGCACAGGATTACCAGTGCGGTCAGTGTACAGATTACGATCGTATCTATAAATACCTCAAAGATTCCGAAGAATCCCTGTTTCACCGGTTTTTTTGTATCTGCACATGCATGTGCAATCGATCCGGTACCAAGACCTGCCTCATTAGAGAAAATTCCTCTGGACACACCTTTTTTCATACTGATAAAGAAGCTTCCGACTGCCCCTCCGGTAACAGATGTCGGTGTAAATGCACCTTCAAAAATTGAAACAAATACATGTGGTATATTTTTTAAATTCAACAGAACCACTCCGGCAGCTAACAGAACATAGATAACCGCCATGAACGGTACAAGCTTTTCCGTTACCTGTCCGATTCTCTTGATTCCACCGAGAAGGATCAGTGCAATCAACACCGCAAGCACAATTCCGATCACAAGATTGACCGTCTTTGCTGCATCCACTCCAATCACCCCGTAATTGAATAATGCGGAATCAATTGCTGTCGTAATCGTATTGACCTGTGTCGCATTTCCAGTTCCAAATACTGTCAGCACACCGAATGCAGCAAACAAATATGCAAGCCAGTGCCAGTTTTTATTCAGACCATTCTTAATATAATACATTGGCCCACCGACCAGATCCCCTTCTGCATTCTTTTCACGGAAATGTACGGCAAGTGTTACTTCTGAAAATTTAGTACACATTCCAAGAAGTGCGGAGATCCACATCCAGAAGACTGCTCCCGGTCCGCCGATTGCGATCGCTCCTGCAACTCCTGCAATATTCCCGGTTCCAACCGTCGCCGCAAGCGCGGTACAGACCGCCTGAAATGGTGTCATTGCACCATCTGTGGCATCTTTTTTCCGAAGCATGCGCCCAATCGTCACCTTCATAGCGTATGGAAATTTTCTGATCTGGATAAATCCGGTTCTGACACTGAGCAGAAGTCCTACTCCGATGATACAGATCATTGCCGGCACACCCCAGATAAAATTATTGACTACATTATTGACCGACTCAATTGTAGATAACATCCCTTATTCCCCTCCAGGATTGAAAGATTTTCCTCTTCATCTTTCATTTTCTTATTTTTGGTATATAAAATGAATATTTTATTTATTATACACAATTCGTCAGGGAAATACAACTGCTTTTTCATGGCGGACGTTTCTTCTTTTTTATGCCTCGTAACGTATTTCTTCTTTTATTTTATCCTGGATTTCCACAAGAACTTCCATTAAAAGCGGATTGAACGCTCCGCACTCTCCGTTCAGGATCATCTTCATCGCCTGCTCATGTGAATACGCATCTTTATATACACGCTTACTCACCAGTGCATCATAAACATCTGCCACAGATACAACCTGTGCCGCAATTGGAATCTGTTCTCCAATCAGACCATCCGGATACCCTTTACCATCATAACGTTCATGATGCCATCTGCAGATCTGATACGCGATCTTGATCATCTTCTCATCCTTATAATGCTCCAGCTTATCCAGCATAGAAGCATCAATCAGCGTATGCTCTTTCATAGTCTCAAATTCTTCTTTAGACACCATCCAGGCAACGGATCAGCTCGAGCACATATGGCTTCTCATCCACTTCTATATAACGTGCGATCACTTGATAAATCCTGCCATTTACAATCTCCAGCTTTCCTTTTTCTTCTTTCGTGGTCGCTGCACGCATCGCTACACAGTTATCACAGGGTGTTTCCCGTTTTCAATAATGATAGCAGTTCTGCCCCTCGTTGATTTTTCTCCATTCTTCATCAATATCTGATATATTTCCAATTGGGAAAAGACGGATCTCCTGAAAGATCTTCCGAAAATATTGGATTTCTTCTTCTAATTGTCCTTTTGTCATTCGTTCTTCCGCATTCATGTCTTGTCCTCCAGACTTCTACTACGCAGTTTCCTGTTATTTTCATTTCTAATTATTTTACAATATTTACAAAAAATAAAAAGAATTATCCCGATATATGTGAAAAAATTTTTGTGAAACATAGGCTACATCTGCATTACTGTGAAAAAAGGACCACCAAAACCTGTTTCCGGGAATTGGTGATCCTTCATGAAATACTTATATAACTATCCTTTTATGTAATTTATTTTCTCGTCATCACGCGATTTTCTACCGCTTCAGTCATCGGAACTTCCGCTGTCACTGATGCATTCTCGATTTCCACAGAATAGGTCTTGTGGATCAGACAGTTGATCGGATCTTCTGTCGTGATGACCAGTGCCAGGCTATGTCCAGGCTCTACCGTATATCTTGTCGCATTCAGATAAATATGGTAATCATGGTATTCACCCTTTTTCAGTTCGATACTGTTCTGTGCTGTTTCCGGTTCATATCCTGCTTCCGGATTGCACAGATCTGCAAATGCCCGTGTGATCACACGGTATTTCTTATGTACAGTAGCAAACTCCGCTTCATTCCATGCCGGAACCTCTCCTCCGCTGATAATTCCGCCTTCTTTTACCACATTGACCGGAATTGTATTTCTCTGCGGATCTACAGACTGAATGCTGTCAAATTCTTCATCGCACACGTCACAAAGAAGAAGAGTAAGCTTCACATCATCCATATGTCCTGACATTTCATGCATTCCAAGCTTCATCGTCAGAGTATCTGCATCATTACTGTTTACCGGATTGAAATCTGCTTCTGCATCTCCATCTTTTAACGCTGCTCTTAATCTTACGCAGGTTGTTCCCTGTAATGTCACTGCCTCTTTAAATGGATCCGTCACATAACGCTGTGCCATATTGCTTGATCTCACACCCATCACATCATCGAAGTTCTCTGCACTGACACCCGCTGCTTCCCAGTCTGTATCTATTACAGTTGTTCCCTGTTCTTCGCACGTAAGATTCATCTTATATGCTGTCTCCCAGGAATCTGCTGTCTCCCATTTTCTCTGGTCATAGTTCATCTGCACCAGGATTGCCGGTCTGTTCTCTGCACCATTTTCAACTCCGTATAAATAATGAGAAATCCATTCATTGATAATATCATCATAGAATTTACCATCCACAAGGATTCCATATCGCTTCGGCATCGTTGGTGTGATATGTGCACCTTGATGAAGGATTGCTTTTACATTCTTTCCTGCCTTCTGGAAAGATTTGTACATCATCTCATACTGCTTGGTAGACACGTTCTCGTCATTCAGTCCCTGTACGATGAGTGCACTGCATTTGATCCGGTCTGCATGAAGACGATAATTTCCCATACCCCAGAATTCCGGATTATAGTCAAATCCACCCTTGATCTGCTGAAGACTCATCTCATGATGGAATGCTGCCATATCCTCCCGCTGCTTCTCGGTTAATGTCTCATCATTGTAACGGCTGGAACAAGAAATAGGCAAGGAAGCTGTTCAGCATTTCTTTCGGCCAGTACCGCTGTGCGCCCTGCATGTTCTGCTGGCTGTACCAGTCCGCGATTCCTGCGATCGGTACGATTGTCTCCAGTCCTTCTACTCCTGTTGTTGCCACTGCAAACGGCATGGTTCCGGCGTAAGATCTTCCTGTCATGGCAACCTTTCCGTTTGACCAGTCTGCCTTTGTCTCAACCGTTCCTTCGCGGTCTGCATATCCGATACGGTCTCCATGCAGCCATTCTACAATTGCTTTGAAAGCGTCTCTTTCATAGTCTGAACCAACATAATTGAATCCGTCAGATCCTTTTGAACCAAATCCCGCACTTAAAACAACTGCAAATCCACGTACAAGATAATAATCAAAGGTGTCGATATTTTCAAAAACCATACTGTTATTGTTTCCTTTATCCGGATAATACCAGTCTGCCGGATCTGCTTTTAAAGAAAGATCCATTGCACTGATACATCCCTGCGGAACATGCGCATCCACTTTTTTGTCAAGATCTGCAAAATTAACCGGATGATATTCTTTTTCTGCCACTTCTTTCATATGCGGATATCCATCTTCCTGGACTCCCGCCGCATATGGACGTGCCTCATATAAAGTTGCAGCCTTATAATTCCCCTCTACTGCACTTCTTGGTACCTGGACAACAGCTTTCACAAGATCTCTTTTTCCATCTCCGTCCACATCGTAATCCGTTTCCACATAAACACAATATCTTACGATACTGGATGTTGCCGGATCATACTTTTCTCCTGTCTTTCCATCTGTAAGTGGAAAGACCGGCTGTGCAAGTCCGTTCTCAAATACTGGTACTTTGCTGTAATTCTTTTCGTTCATGGTAAACCTCCCAAACATTAAATAAATACTCGGATCTAATCACATATTATTTCCCCAATATTATTGTGATTTCATTTCTCCATTTCCTATTATAACGAGATGCAAGAAGAACTTCAATGAGATATTTCGCTTTATTTTATAGTTTACTATACCTGTTTTCTTTTCTCAATTCTATAGAAATAATCTTTTAGACATGCTATAGTAAACTTATATTTTACATAGATTTATCTATAATTTAACAAACAAAAAGGGGATATTATGAAAAAGAACATAAAAAAGATATTAAAAGTTCTCGGAATCTTCCTGCTTATCATTCTGGTTGCGCTGATTGCATATCTGATCTATCTCTTTGCAAGCTATCACCGCATTCCGGATAATCAGGCTTTGAAGATCGAGAAAACTTCCGATGGAACAGCCGCAGCTGACACACTGACAACCGAGAAAGAATATTCCGCTCTGACCTACAATGTTGGTTTCGGAGCCTACACGCCGGACTTCAGCTTCTTTATGGACGGCGGAAAATCTTCCTGGGCAAAAAGTAAGGAGAGTGTCGAATCTGATATTCAGGGTGCCGGAGAACTGATTGCTTCCAAAGATCCGGATTTCGCACTGATCCAGGAAGTTGATCTGAACTCTACACGAAGCTACCATGTAGATGAATATTCAATTTTAAAGGATACGATTCCAAGTTACAATACGGTATTTGCACAGAATTACGATTCCGCATTCCTTTTTTATCCATTCACACAGCCGCATGGTCGCAGCCGTTCCGGACTTGCTCTTTTCTCCAAATATCCGATTACGGATTCTCTGAGAAGAAGCTTTCCGATATCGACAAGCTTCAGCAAGTTCTTTGACCTTGACCGCTGTTACAGCATTTCCAGAGTCCCTGTAGATAACGGGAAGGAACTGGCTATCTTCCTGCTGCATATGTCTGCTTACGGCAACAGTGATGCGATTCGCGAAGCACAGATCCGTATGCTGAGTGCAGATATGGAAAAGGAATACGAAGCCGGTAATTATGTACTTTGCGGTGGTGATTTCAACCATGACCTTAAGGCATCCGAAAAAGATGCAGAAAATTGTGAGTCCTGGGCTTATCCATTCCCACGCGAAGAGCTTCCGGAACACTTTTCATTCTGCCTGGACAATCTTTCTGACAGTGAAAAGGATGCTCTCTGGGACAGTGCACGGAATGCAGATATGGAATATGTACCTGGTGTGACCTACACGGTGACGCTGGACGGATTTATTACTTCCGATAATATTGAATGCACAGAATATGAAAATGTAAATACCGGATATAGCTACTCGGATCATGATCCGGTGTATATGAAATTCAAATTATTAGATGAATAATATGTAAAAAGGCAGCTGATCTTTTCAGACCAGCTGCCTATGTTTTCGTCTATTTTCTTTCGTCCTACTCCAGATCAATCTTCTCCTGCAATACCACACAGCCTGCCATATCACCAATAACATTTACACAGGTTGCACCCATATCGCAAAGCGTATTGATACTGATATAAACGCCCATAACACCTGCCGGAAGTCCTGCCATCGTAGCAAGTGCCGCAAAGGATGCGATCGCACCTCCCGGGATTCCCGGTGTACCGACTGACAGAAGCACATTTGCCAGAAGGATAATTATCATCATCGATACACTGACATTGACACCACATGCATTTGCAAAGAACATGATCATGAATGACATAACGATTGAAACGGCATCCATATTGACCGTTGCTCCAAGCGGAATTGCAATACTGGAAATCTGGTTGGAAACACCAAGTTCATTCTCCACACAACTCTTACTGATCGGAATGGTTGCCGAGCTTGAACAGGTTCCGAATGCATTCAGTGCTGCCGGCATGATCGCACGGAAAAACTTGAACGGACTTGTCTTTCCAAGAAATTTTACTGCACCGCCGTACACAATAAATGCAAATGCATAAAATGCAACATACAGAATGGCCAGCTGTGTTGCCAGTGATACGATCGTACTCGTTCCATTTGCTTCTACAACCGGAACAATGGTACAAAATACACCGATCGGTGTAAAATACATAACAGTACTGATTACCTTCAGACACACCTCGTTACAGGAATCAATCACCTTTAATAATGGCTCTCCCTTTTCTCCGATCGCAATCAGAGTAAATCCGACAATCAGTGCAAACATCAGGACCTGAAGCATATTCCCCTCTGCAAATGCAGCAACCGGGTTGGACGGGATCAGTTCTTTTACCGTATCCAGAATACTGTTCATCTCTGTTGCCTGAATATCGGATGTCGCCATCTCAAAGCTGACACCTTTTCCAAGGTGGATCATTCTCGGAATCACCAGTCCTACAAAGCTTGCAATTACAGTTGTTGCAAGAAAGAACAGCATAGCCGCACCGGTAATCTTTCCTGTTGTTTTTGCACTCCCGATGCCTGTAATTCCCATGACGATCGAACAGAACACCATCGGGAAGATCATCATATTCAGCGCATTCATATAAATGCTTCCCAGCACACTTGTTGTTGTGAGAATAATTTCAAATCTTCCTGCCAGGAAAAGTCCTGTCAGGATTCCAAGTATCAATCCTGTAAATATCGCACCGGTGATATGTTTCCGGTACCATTGATAAAAATTCTTCATCTGTACTCTCCTTACCTTTTCTTGCACAAATCTCTCAAATCCGTACATTTTTAACCAGATAAGTGTATAATAAATTTTTTCTCACTTCAACAATTGATAATTTTAAAACTTTACCACTGTAAAATCCGCGCTTGACATAAGTCCGATTTCAGACTATGCTCTTATAAGTATGATTTCGGACTTGCTTTGTATGATCGGAAATTCAGTCATCTATATAATTGTATAAATGGAGGAAATTATGGATTCTACTGTACTTATCAGCAAATATTTAAAAGAATACAATCACATATATAAAGAAGCAAATGACATCTATCACGAGATTGCCCGAAAACTTCAACTTTCGGACAGTGCGTTAGACATCTTCTATACAATTTTTGAAATAGGCGATAACTGCCTGCAGCGTGATATCTGCAAAGCTTCCTGCATGCCAAAGCAGACGGTTAATTCATCTATACGGAAACTGCAGACCGACGGATATCTCACTCTTTCTCCCGGAAAAGGACGAAGTATGCATATCCATCTTACAGCTTCCGGCAAGAAGCTTATTCAGGAAAAGCTGCTTCCTCTCATCCAGATTGAAAATGATACTTTAGCTTCTTTCAGTCCCGAAGAATGTGAACAGCTTCTGCGCCTGAATGCCAAATATAATCAGACCTTACGTTCTAGACTTTCTAACCTTGAGGAGGATCTATAAACTATGAAAATTCAATTATCCGAACACTTTACTTATAAAAAACTTCTGCAATTTGTGTTTCCTTCTATTATAATGATGATCTTCACATCCATTTACAGTGTGGTTGACGGACTTTTTGTCTCCAACTTTGTTGGAAAAAGCGCTTTTGCAGCGGTTAATCTGATCATGCCTTTTCTGATGGGCATCAGCGCTCTCGGTTTCATGATCGGAACCGGTGGTAGTGCCATTGTTGCAAAGACGCTTGGTGAAGGAAAGATCGAAAATGCCAATGAGTATTTTTCCATGCTCGTCTATATCACTGCTATCGGAGGAATCATTATCGCAATCCTGAGTATGTTCCTTGTAAAACCGGTTGCCATTTTATTCGGTGCAAGCGGTACTCTTCTTGACAACTGCATTTTATATGGACGCATTCTTTGCATTTCGCTGCCTGCTTTTATGCTGCAGAATGTATTTCAGAGCTTTTTTGTAACTGCCGAAAAGCCACATCTTGGACTTCGCGTGATCGTGATCGCCGGTGTGACCAATATGGTTCTCGACTTTTTATTTGTAGCTGTACTCCACCTCGGACTTCCCGGTGCCGGGTTTGCGACTGTATGTGGAGAGTTTATCGGAGGGCTTTTCCCGTTATTCTACTTTGGACGGAAAAATTCCAGCTTATTAAAGCTTGGAAAAACACATTTTCATGGCAGAATCTTATTAAAGACCTGTACCAATGGCTCGTCCGAGCTTATGACCAATCTTTCCAGCTCTGTTGTAAATGCTCTTTATAATATGCAGCTCATGAAATTTGCCGGTGAAGACGGCGTTGCAGCTTACGGAACGATCATGTATGTCAATTTTATCTTTGTTTCGATCTTCTTTGGTTATGCGATTGGAAGTGCCCCGATCGTCAGCTATCACTACGGTGCCAACAATCAGGATGAACTAAAGAATCTTTTCCACAAGAGTATCCGGCTGATTGGAACCTGGGCTGTTTCCTTATTTATCATCGCGCAGCTCATCGCAACACCACTCGCCACATTGTTTGTCGGTTATGACCAGGGGCTTTTTGAACTGACACGCAGTGGGTTCCGTCTGTACAGCTTTACGTTCCTGATCAACGGGTTCAATATTTATGGCTCTGCATTTTTTACCGCATTGAACAACGGTCTGCTCTCTGCGCTGATCTCGTTTCTCAGAACACTGGTCTTCCAGATGGCAGTGGTTCTGCTACTTCCACTGCTTCTCGGTATCAACGGAGTCTGGTGCTCGGTTGCAATTGCTGAACTTTTAACTTTATGCGTTACCGGAACTTTTATCGTCCTGAAACGTAATACTTATCATTATTTGTAAACTACTCGGCAACTAAGTTACCAGAGCATCTGAATTTTGGCGGGATACCGCCTTTTTTCAGGGTGCCGTTGCTAGAATCAAACTTTTTGAACCAAAAATATTATTTGTTATTGAACCAAATCATTCGAAGTGCTATAATCAATTTAAGTTTTGAACTTCGCTGTTTTATTCTTAAATTGAACTTTTTAGTTTGAAAGGAGATTCTCAAATGACAACTTTCTCAGATAGACTTAAAGAGGCGATGTATGCACAGAACCTGAAACAGATTGATCTGGTTCATATCGCCGCAGAAAATAATGTAAAATTAGGCAAAAGCCATGTAAGCCAGTACGTGAGCGGAAAAACTGTTCCGAGAAATGATATCCTCCATTTTCTGGCAGATACGCTTCACGTAGATGCCGATTGGCTGCTCGGTGACAGTCAGGAAAACTTTACTGCTCGGGAAAACAACTCCGTTGCCCCAAAAGCTCCGTCTACCACTAAGACTTCTGGTTCTGTCGGAACTTCAAACTCTTCAAAAAGGGGAACTACACCGATGAAAAAGACAATAACCGACAAAAATGATAACGATAATGCAGGAAGTTCTGCCATGCATATATTCAAAAAATCATCCAAACTCGATAATGTATTATACGATGTCCGTGGACCGGTTGTTGAAGAAGCTGCCCGTATGGAAGAACGCGGTACCCATGTACTGAAGCTCAATATCGGTAATCCGGCTCCGTTCGGCTTCCGTACACCGGATGAAGTTATCTATGATATGAGTCAGCAGCTTTCTGACTGCGAAGGATATTCTCCTTCTCAGGGACTTTTCTCTGCACGTAAAGCAATCATGCAGTATTCCCAGATCAAAAAGCTGCCAAATGTCACGATCAGTGACATTTACACCGGAAATGGTGTCAGCGAACTGATCAATCTGTGTATGTCAGCTCTTCTTGACAACGGAGATGAAATCCTGATTCCGTCACCAGACTATCCTCTGTGGACCGCCTGTGCCACACTTGCCGGCGGAAAGGCTGTTCACTATATCTGCGATGAACAGTCTGACTGGTATCCTGACATCGAAGATATGCGCCGTAAGATCACAGACCGTACCAAAGCTCTTGTAATCATCAATCCGAACAACCCGACCGGAGCACTTTATCCGAAAGAGGTACTGCAGAAGATTGTTGATCTCGCAAGGGAACATCACCTGATCATTTTCTCTGATGAAATCTATGACCGTCTTGTAATGGACGGAAGAAGAACATATTTCCATTGCTTCACTGGCACCGGATCTGTTCTGCGTCACCTTCAGCGGTCTTTCCAAATCCCATATGATCGCCGGATTCCGTATTGGCTGGATGGTTCTCAGCGGAAATAAAGCAATCGCAAAAGATTATATCGAAGGAATCAAGATGCTTTCCAATATGCGTCTCTGCTCCAATGTTCCGGCACAGTCTGTCGTTCAGACCGCTCTCTGGGGCAATCAGAGCGTCAACGACTACCTCGTTCCGGGCGGACGTATTTACGAACAGCGCGAATATATTTACAAGGCACTGACTGACATTCCGGGAATCACTGCCGTCAAACCGCAGGCTGCATTTTATATGTTCCCGAAGATCGATGTAAAGAAGTTCAACATTGTAAATGATGAAAAATTTGCACTGGATCTGCTGCAGGATAAGAAGATCCTGATCGTACAGGGAAGTGGATTTAACTGGAAACAGCCGGATCATTTCCGGGTAGTATATCTGCCACGAATTGAAGTTCTGAAAGAAGCTGTGGGAAAAATTTCTGATTTCCTGAGTTATTATAGACAGGGGTAGAATGATAAGCACCGCCGGAAAAGAAAAATAGGGTACGGGTTCCGTTGCACTGGGCATTCCGATGAGCTCCCGAAACCGTCAATTGTGTCAGCAATGGCTTCCACAATTGACTGGATCTCATCTCCATAGTGCAAAGTCACCCGTACCCTATTTTTCTTTTCCGGCTCCTTCTGCAATTTTACTGCATCTATAAATATTAACAGAAATAGAATCTTTTGACCCTGGTATCATCATTTACATTTTCATATTTTAATTTTCTTATGAAAGCAATGCTCTCACTGCTTCTCCGTCAAACACAACTTCTTTTACATGATTTACCTCGATCTGGTACAGTGCATTTGCCGCAATATGTTCGGCTGCCTGCTCCAAATCACGGATTCCTGATGTATTGGAATAAAGTTCAATTATCACATCAAGACCTTCATCTGTCACCGTACACTCGTCCTGACGAAGGCTCATTCTCTTCAGGATCTTCGGAAGTGCAAATCTGGAGAAGATGATCTTCTTCTCTTCCGGTGTATAATCCGGGATATCGATCACTGCAAAACGGGACATGATCGGTGCACTGATCTGATCTTTTTCATTGGCAGTTGCAATCGGATATACGCCAACTGTCGGAACGTTACACTCAATATAGTTATCCGTAAATCCAAGGTTATCAAGGAGTGTCAAAAGTACATCCGCCGGATTCCCATTTCCTTTTCCGGATGCTGCTTTATCCAGCTCATTGATGATGAATACCAGGTTGGATTCTCCTGCTGCCGCAAATGCTTCCATAATAATTCCCGGTTTCGCATTGGCGTATACACGGGAACTTCCTGTAAGCTGTTCCGGATCATTGATAGAACTCATATCCAGAGTCGTCCATGGCAGCTTCAGGATACGTGCAACTGCATAGGCGATCTGCGATTTACCGGTTCCGGCCGGTCCGATCAGAAGGATTCCATACGCTGGAAGAGTGTGCGTTCTGTTGATCTGGATGATTGTTTCGATGATTCTCTGTTTGACACGTTCCATTCCGTAAAGCTCTTCATCCAGGATTCTTCTTGCCTCATCCGGATCAATGGACTCAAAATAATTGCTCTTCCACTGCACATTCATCATGATGGAAAGAGCTCTCTGCGCATGTCTTCTTTCTTCCGGTGACACTTCATGTGATCTTGCAACAGCAAGGTTTCTTCTTGCCCACAGACGGATATTGTCCGGAAGGGTTCTTCCTGCACAGTTCATAAAATCAGTGATACTCTGCAGGCTTGTCAGCTTCATGCTGTCGCCGTCTTCTTCCATTTCCTCATCCACAGCTTCTTCTGTCGGTGCACTGCTTGCGAAAAGACGCTCGATCATGAACTGCAGGAAACCATCTTCAGCTGAAAGCTTGGTTGCCCCACCGAATGCGATCTCCCGGATCTTGTATACTGCATAGCCGTCTGCACGGTTTTCACCGGAAAGACGGACATTGATATGATTCTCGCCCAGCCATTTGATCAGGCTTACAAATCTCGCATCGATCTGGAGAATGTCCGCACTTACAATTCCATCTTCCTCATCAAATTCAAAGGATGTCTTCTTAATCGGGTTGGTGAAAACACCACAGGAATGATGCTTCCATTTCCGGTTGCTGTTATCCAGAACCAGCATCGGTTTCTCCGCTGTCGCTTCTGTCTCATTCGAGCGGAATGTTGTATAAGTACATTCCTGGGTCTTTTTTTCATCTGGTGTGTGTTTAAAATCAAAAACTGGCATGATTTTTACTCCTTTTTCCTTTTATATTCGCTCTTTTCAAATTGTATATTCTTGCACATTTTATGAATAGTCTGTACCTATCTTAACACACTTGTTGCATATCTGAAAGTCAAAACCATTTCTTCATAGTATTTTTATTCATTTAGATTTTTATTTTCCTTCTGCTCCAGTCCTGCAAAAAACAGCTCATAAAAATCATCTTCTCCTTCCAGTTTCGGTGAATTTTCCCCACCTCCATTGGTGCTCCGCTTCATCTCAGCATGAAATTCTTCTCCGGTACAGATCAGTCAATCTTAAGTTCCACTCTGCTTCCGCCTGCTTTTTCCTTTGTCACCACAATCTGTTTCTCAATCCTTGCTTTTAATTCCTGTACATGGGAAATGATTCCCACCAGACGGTTGCCCTCCGTAAGACCATTCAGTGCTTTCATCGCCTGTTCCAGTGACTCTTCATCCAGTGAACCAAATCCTTCATCGACAAACATGGTATCCAGCTGGATTCCGCCTGCCGATGCCTGGATCTCATCAGAAAGTCCGAGTGCCAGCGAAAGAGAAGCTTTAAAGGATTCCCCGCCGGAAAGCGTCTTCACGCTTCGCTCAGAACCATTGTAGTGATCGATTACGTTCAGTTCCAGACCACTCTGACTCTTCCGGTCATCCGTATCAGTCTGGCGTTTCAGCTCATATTGTCCTCCACTCATCACCATAAACCGCGTATTTGCACGGGCAATGATCCGGTCAAAATAATTGGTCTGGATGTAGGTCTCAAACTTGATCTTTTCTTTGGATCCGCCTTTGATCTTTCCATTTACCGTATCGGAAATTTCACGCACCTGTGTCCAGTTCCGCTCAAGCTCAAGAAGTTTCGCACTCTGCTTGTCAATCGCATTCCTGATTTTCAGATTGTTCTCATAACGAATCCTGATCTCTTCCATCTGTTTTTGAAGCTCTTTTTTCGCACCTGATACTTCCTGTCGTGCCTGCACAAGCTCTTCCATATCGGCTTCTTTATTACCTGCAATCTGCTTCTCCAGCGTTTTCTTCTTCGTCTTTGCCGCTTCTACCGACTGACTGCAGTCCTGGAATGCCTTCTGGGCAGCATTCAGATTCTTATCGATCTCTTTTTTCTGCTTATCCAGCTCTTTGATCTTCTGTTCTGCTTCTGCTTTCTCCGGAAATTCCAGTTTGCCACGCACCTTCGCAGCCTGCTCTTCTGCATTTGCTTTATCTCTCTCAGACACAAGGAGCTGATCCTTTCGCTCCTGTTCTTCCTCTTGAAGCTTTTTCTGCATCTGCTCCAGTTCCGGGATATCAGCTTCCAGCTTCTGCTTTTCTGCCACTGCTTCTTTAGCTACTTCCAGCTTTTTCTGTAATTCCTTTTCTGACTTTTCGAGGACATCCATCTGTTGACCGACCAACGCCAGCGATTTTTCAATCTCTTCTTCCTGTATGCTGCTGTCAAAACTTTTCACACTCTTTTGGATTTCTTCTCCCAGCGCTTTTAACTGCACCAGCTTTTCATTTGCCTGAAAGCTTGCATCATTCGTCTTTTTCTCCACATCGGCAGTCTCTTTCCGGTATTTTTCAAGCTCTTCTTTTTCCGGTGCACCTTCCGTCATCTGTGCCGGACATGGATGGTGGACCGATCCGCACACCGGACACGGCTCTCCCGTTTTCAGAACCTTTGCAAGAATCCCCGCCTGCTCATCCAGAAATGCCTTCTCCATCCAGGCAAGCTGTGTCTTTCGCTCTGTACATTCCTCCTGCATGGCAAGGTATGCTTTCTGCGCCTCTTCCACACTTTTCTTCTGTCTTTGGTATCTTTTATATTGAATAAGAATGTCTTCTGCCGTTTCTTTTCTTACTGAAACCTCTTTTTGTTCTGCTGTAACTTTCAGAACTTTAATTTCCGCATCCTTCAGCTCTTCCAGTAAATTCCTTTTCTGTTCCAGCTGCGCCTGCATCTGCGCTTTCTTTTCCTGATACCGGCTTTCCCGGCCCTTTAATATCTCAATCTGTTTCTCAAGCTCTTTAATCTGCTTCTGAAGTTTTTTCAGCTCGTCATACTCTGCAAGCTTTTCCTGCCTCTTTCCGATCTCTTCTATTAGCTGTTCTCTTTCCGGCACTTTTCCCTGTTCTTTCTTCAGTGCCATTTCCAGTTCTTCCAGCGTTGGTGTCTTCTCTGCTATCGTCTGCTCCGCTTTTTCCAGTTCCTTTTGCACGGATCACTGCCTCTGCCTTTCCGATTCTCTGATTCAGCTCTTCCAGATCTTTCTCGATCTTCGTTAAATTCTTCTTCTTTTCTTTCACCGAATCTGCATCCTGATTTGTCAGAGTTTCCAAAAGTTCCAGAACCTTGTCCGCATGAACCACCGCTTTGCTCTCACGGATCTTTTTCACATCCGCAGTAAGCACGTCATCCTCATCACAGCTGATATCCTTCATGTACTGCAAAATGCTTTTGCTGACATCCTCATACTGTTCCTGCAGTCTGCCACTTGCATTTTTCATTTTCTCCTGAAATGCAAGATACGGTCTGGTATGAAAAATTTCCCGGAAAATTTTGCTCCGCTCCTCAGTTTTTGAAAACAGAAGCTTCATAAAATCTCCCTGCGCCAGCATTGCAATCTGAGTAAATTGTCCGCGGTCGAGCCCGATCAGTTCTGTCACTGCTTTCGTGACCTCTTTTGCCTTTGTGACCGGAAGCCTGTCATCCGGAAATTCCAGTACCGCATCCGCTCTTTGCAGCGTCATGCCCTCGCCCCTGTCCTTTGGACGCATGTACTCCGGATTTCTCCGGATATGGTAGTTCTGCCCCTGATAGAAGAACTCCAATTCCACAAAGGTCGGCGTCTTCGGATCCGCATATTTACTCCGAAGCATCCCCGGCTCTCTTTCATTTCCACTCGCTTCCCCGTAAAGTGCAAATGCGATTGCATCAAAAATTGTGGTCTTTCCGGCACCGGTATCGCCGGTTATCAGATAAAGCCCCCGCTCACCAAGTTCATCCAGAATGATCTCTGTCTCTTTTGCATACGGTCCGAATGCAGAAATCGTAAGTTTTATCGGTCTCATCTCTCATCCTCCCATATTTCTTCCATCATTCCTCTGGCAATCTCTTCCTGTTCATCCGTCATGGGCTGGTTGTTCTGAAGTTCATAGAACTCTCTTAAAAGCTCCATCGGGGATTTCTCCTCTACTTCTGCCGTTCCTCTCACTGTCCCTGCCGCTCTCGTCCGCAGATTGTCATAAGACAGCTTCATGATATTCGGATAAATGCATCGTAGCTTCCCGATCGCATCCGGGATATCCTCTTCATCAGTCAGCGTAATGTGAAGATAATCGTCCGTGTTCATATCCTTGTAAAAATCCAGCGCAGTCACTTCCATATACGTGCCTCTGACTTCCCGCATATCATGTTTCGGCAAAAATGGAATCTGCTGAATATTTATTTTGCCTTTTTCTTCTACATCAACGATGACTGCTGCTTTTTTGTGATTGGTTTCAGAAAAAGAATATTTGAGCGGCGTCCCCGAATACCGCACTGTCTCTTTCCCGATCTTCTGCGGGCCATGGAGATGTCCAAGCGCCACATAATCAAATCCGTCAAAGACAGATGCGTCCACATCATCCACACCGCCTACAGACAGTTCTTCTGAATCACATCTTGCCGCACCGGTCACGAACTGATGCGCAAGCAGGATATTTCGTTTGTCTGTGTCGATCTGCATATGCTGCACTGCCGCATTTACAGCATCCTGATAGGTGATGATTTCTTCCTCCGGATACACTCTTTTTACCAAAGACGGCTTCACAAATGGAAGCATGTAAATATTGATCTCACCGTATCGGTCACTTATCGTTACTGGTTCTACATCCGACTCAAATACCGGTGAAAGATAGATCTGTCTGCTGCTCATCAGTCTTGAACCGAAAGCAATTCTTTCTGCAGAATCATGGTTTCCACTGATCAGAAACACCGGCAGCTCCCTCGCGGCGATCCTTGTCAGGAAATCATCCAGAAGCCTCACCGCCTCTGCGGACGGAATCACCTTGTCGTAAATGTCGCCCGCGATCAGAACCGCTTCCACCTTCTGCTCATCGATAATGTTCAGTATCTCTTTAAAATATATGCCTGATCCTCCAGCATGGAAAATTCATTCACACGCTTGCCGAGGTGCAGGTCTGATAAATGAAGAAATCGCATGGTTTTCTTCCTCCATAAATGCCTGATTAAAGAATAATCACTTCTATTTTACAGGTATGTTCTTTCGTTGCTTATTTGTTCGCTTTTGCACAGCGCATTTACCTGACGTTTTGAAAGATTCCATTTATCTGCTGCCTGTAGAGATGTTATATATTCCATTGAATCCATCCTTTCTGACTTAATTTCTGTTATTCCAATTATAACCGGGATTGGGAGTAGACAACTTCAACTTTCTTACCCACTTCTCTATATGCTTTCGGAATTGAAAATTCCGCCACAAATTCATTTCTACCCTCATCAAAATATGCCATTTCCCGAATCGGGCAAACCAGTTTCACTTCTTTTGCTTCTCCGACATCCAGCCGTATTTTCTGAAAATCCTTGAGCACATACTCCGGTCTTTCTACTTTGGAATCAGCTGCTCCCACATACATCTGTACCACTTCGCTGCCTTCCCGCTTCCCTGTATTTTTCGCGATCACAGACGCATACAGATTTTCTTCATCTCTCCACGCCTTCATGCCGGTAAGCGTAAATGTTGTATAAGAAAGTCCATATCCAAACGGGTAAAGCGGTTCCACATGATTTTTATTCAGAAGTGTATATCCGTGATAGTAATCGTATCGGAACTCTTCTGCATCCCAGTCAATCTCCGGCAGATCTTCTTCTTTCTTCGGAATCACAAATGGAAGTTTTCCACCCGGATTCGTTTTCCCGAATAATACATCTGCGACTGCCTTTCCACCTTCCATTCCTGGATAGTACGCCATCAATATCGCTCCGACCTGATCTTCCCACTCATCCATCAGGATCATGCTTCCGCCAACCAGAACCACCACTGCATCCTGCCGGACTTTTCCGACTGCATCAATAATTCTCAGCTGTTCCTCTTTTAATCCCAGGCAGTCTGTCCTGTCGCCGCCCTCATTCTGAACCGTCACATCTGCCGATTCATTTGCCACACATTCTCCTTCATCCAGATAATCATTTCCCGCTACAATCACAACCACATCTGCCTCTTTTGCAAGCCGCCTGCAATGGGATGCACTTTCTCCGGAATAATAGATCACTTCCACATCTGCAGGGTATTCCGTAATTCCCTGCAGGATCGTCACCACATACGGTGCATAGACCTGACTGGAACCCCGGTCACCAATATTTTCTCTGTCAGCGTAACTTCCCAAAACTACGATCTTCTTTCCCTTTTTACAATCTATCGGAAGTAACTGATCTTCATTTTTCAGAAGCGTAATTCCTTCTCCTGCGCACCTCAGGGCAAGTTCCTGATGCTTTCTGTAATCACAACTTCCTTCTTTTTTGTGTTCTTCTATAAAATGTTCATGTGCCAGTAAAGTCCGGATAATCCGGAGTGCTGATTCATCAATCGTCTGCTCCGTAACTTCTCCTTCTCTTACTGCTTCCAGAAGCTTTTCTCCATAAAAATGTGTGATCGGCATCTCAATATCAAGCCCGCTTGAAGCCGCTGCAACGGTATCTTTCACTCCCCACACAAAATCACAGATCGTAAATCCGTCAAAATCCCACTCATTCCGAAGCACTTGTCTGAGCAAATATTCATTTTCCCCACACATCGCTCCCTGATAGCGATTATAAGCACTCATCACAGAACCGGCTCCGGCATCAATACACTTTTTAAAATGGCTGAAAAAAATCTCTCTTTCTGTCCTTTTATCACATTCGATTGACACTTTAAATCTTGCATTTTCCATAGAATTAAAGGCAAAATGTTTGACACACGCGATCACGCCATTCTCCTGTACTCCGCGGACCAGTGCACTTCCCATCCTGCCAAGAAGATACGGATCTTCTCCATATACTTCCTGCGCCCGTCCCCATCCCGGATGATAGGGCAGGTTCACACATACGCCACCAAAAAAGTTTGCACCAACGTCCAGAACTTCCTCTGCAATGGCGCGCCCGATCTCTTCTTCCAGCTCCGGGTCAAAAGCTGCTCCTCTCATGGACGCCACCGGAAAACATGTTGCTTTTTTACATCCGCATACAACACCTCTCGTCCCATCTGCAAAAAGCATTGCCGGTATGTCTTTCTCTTTTATACCACCTGCACGATATGGATGTTCATTATAATGTACTTTTAATTTTTTCCGAATTGCTCCCCGAACCTCAGAACGGATTTCTGACCCACTCATCAAAGAAACTTTTTCTTCCAGTGACAGCGTTTTCAAAATATCCTTCGCCTGTTTTGTATATGTCAGCCGATATGCCTTCCAGTCCATTTTCTTATCCATTCAGAATCTCCCTCAAAATCCTTTTTACCTCTGAAGTCTCATAATTCAGATACCCCTTCAGTGCCTCATCATATTCTTCCACCTGTCCTTTCTCACGAAAGGCTTTCGGCGTAAACCCGGTTTCTTCCCTGAATACCCGGTAAAACGTTTTTTCCGATCCAAATCCACATGCATCCAAAATGTAATTCATATTTTTATCCGTATTCTTCAGAAGATTCTTTGCCTGCTCTATACGCAGATTTTCCAGAAGTTCTTTCCCGGTCAGATCCAGTGTTGTCTTCAGATTGCGATCCAGGGATTTACGGCTGAGCCCGATCTTTTTACATACCAGATCCATTACCTTTTCTTCTCCCATATGTTCTTCCATAAGCGTGATTGCCTTTACCGTCAGTTCCTGATCATTCTGTGCAGCTGCATCTTTAAACCTGATATCATAAATAACCTGATCAAAGAGATCTGCGATCATGGTACACACCTGTGCCCTTATCCGAAATACCTGATGTCTGTCCTCGCGCATAGATTCATATACCAGTTCAGCCATCTTTTTATAAAAATATGCGAATCCTTTTTCCGGCTCTTCCTCGTCTGTACTATCAAGATAAAACCGTACCTCTTTATTGTCCTCCTCATCAAACGCCAAAAGCTCACGGCTCATCTGCACGAACATACACAGATTTTCTTCATTTTCTACTCCTTTTATCGCATGGATCACATTCGGATTCACCAGATAGATATCCCCCTTTGTTAATCTGACCTGCTCCGACTGCACCTGCATCCAGATACTCCCTTTTAATATTCCGATCATTTCATATTCATTATGCCAGTGATAGGTACTGCTCTGAATTGGCGCAACAAATATATTTACAGGAAAACTCTGATTATTTGTTATTGACTCATAAATGGAATGTGGCATATGGACCTCCCGTGTTCATTTCTCCTCAAAATATACTTAAACATTCTTACAAATCATTATACAGGATTTTCTCCCATACTGAAATATATACGCAAAGAATAGCCGCCAATCCTGACGACTATCCTCTGTAATTTTTACAATTTTCTATTTTTCGTTCGCTCTTTTTTCTTCCAGTCCTTTTGCAATCTGTGGATAGATCTTATCCAGATTACAGAAGAACAGTGCAACCATTCCGATAACAATCAGAACTGCCGGAACCATTGTAAATACAGTCTTGATTCCTGAAATGGTTACTGCTGCCTGAGCAACTCCTTTAGCAGTAAGGCTTCCATCGTATGCTGCCCATGCAAGTCCCCATCCGACGATTGCGGATCCAAGACCGGCTCCGACTTTCATACCAAAGGATGTAACAGAGTTTGTCATACCATCAAGGCGGACACCTGTCTTCCACTCACCATAATCAATAACGTCTGCAACCATTGCGAAAAGTCCTGCATTGTGCGGAATTCCACCGATTCCAAGGCAGACAAGTCCGATGACTGCTGTTGTAAATGAAGTTCCTGTAAATGCCATGATCAGTACCCCAAGAAGTTCAATTGCATATCCGATCATCATGCTCTTCCATTTTCCAAGTACTTTATTGATATAAGGGTAAATCAGGTTACCGATCAGTTTTGGTAAAATAAAGCATAATGTAAGTGTTCCCATCAGTCCTACATTTCCAAGGACATCTCTTGCATAATAAATACGAAGTCCGTTATTTACACCAAGAACTGTATAGTTGATAACAAATACAACCGTCAGAAGCCAGAAATATCTGTTCTCGAAAAGAAGCTTGAATGATTCTCTGACACTGATTTTGTTTTTCTGTTTCTTAGAAGTATTTTCTTCTGCATGTGTACGCTCTTTTGTTCCTGCAAATGTGATCAAAAGCAATATTGTAGCAATTACACCAAAGATTGCTGCCATTCCGGTCCATCCGAATTTTCCTACCAGGTTATTGCAGTTGTAGTTGATGAAAAGTACCACTGACATTGTAACAAAGAAACGGATAGAACTCATTGTTACACGGTCTTTCGGATCCGGTGCTTCCAGTGAAAGCAGTGTATTATATGCCAGGTTACATGCGGTATAAATAGCAACTGCCATCAGGATATAGGTAATGACCGCATAAACCATCTTTCCTCCGCTGCTCAGTCCGGACGGCACACTGAACATCAGAACCAGTCCAAGTCCCATTGGGATTGCAGTCCATAAGATCCACGGTCTTGCTTTTCCCCATTTGGTATGTGTACGGTCGATAATGCTTCCCATGATCAGATCTGAAATTCCGTCCAGAAGTCTTGTGAGAAGCATCATCGTACCAATCGCTGCTGCTGCAAGTCCTACACTGTCTGTGTAATATAATGTCAGGTAAGAACCGATTGTTGTCCATACCAGATTGCATCCACCATCTCCGACAGCAAATGCAAGAATCTCTTTCCATGTTGGTTTACTGTTTTTCATGTTTCTTCCTCCTAGTTCCTTTTTCCTTTTAGATTTAATGTCAAAAGAGAAAGTACTCCTTCCCCTTTGTATACCAGATACAATTTCTTTTCTTCGGTAAATGTTACTTCTGTTTCAGCGGTTTTCCACCATTTACATGGCTTCAAAGAAATAACTGCCTTTCTTTCTCCATTCTCTTCTGTGTAAATTTCCAGTTCACCCGGGGCATCTGTCTGATAAACGACTTCAATTTTTCCGGTTTCTTCCAGATTGATATACTTATATCCAATTCTCGTTCCATCTTTAATGTTCGTGATATAACGTTCTTCATTTACACTTGTCATATAAGGGAAATCAACTTCCTGGTTGGTTCTTCCAATGGAAGACAATGCTCCCATGTGTCCATTCGTCAGATTACAACAATAAACTGCCGGATAAGATGCATCTCCGGAAAGAGGTCCTGGATTCATTCCGCTTGTCGTAATCGTTACCTGCGGAATCTGTCCGTTCTCATCAAAATACACCTTTTCTGCACATCCCTGTCGGTTATACTGGTTCAGGAAAGTATGACGGTGATAGAACATATACCATTTTCCGTTTATCTCCACCAGACCACCATGATTATTTCCAACAGACATCAGTTTGTCTTCTTCTTTTCTTCCGTTGTATCCGACATCTCCATTGCTTACGATGACTCCACCAAATTCAAATCCTTCCATCGGCCTGTCACTGATCGCATAGCAGAGCTGATGCGTATTTACGGAAGAATAGATCAGATAATATTTTCCGTTTATTTTTCGAATAGATGGCCCTTCAAAGTATTCGTTTCCTTCAAATGAAGTTCCTTTTCCATAATTCAGACTCGGAATGATCACTTGCGGTCCTTTTTTTACGGTGATCATATCGTCTTCCAACTGAAGTACGCTTCCACCTTTCAGATCCTGGTCTTTATAACGCGGGATATTGATCATGCATGGTGCAAATCCAAAATACAGGAAATTTCCTTCCTCTGTACAGATCACAGATGGATCATAGGTCTGATTTTCCATCATCGCCTGACCGCCTTTGTACTGGACACGTCCGTAAAATTCATACTTCCCTGCCGGTGTATCACAGACAGCCACATTGATAGAATCCTGGAATTTGATGCAATAATATAAATAATATCTTCCATCACGCCCCTGTACTACATCCGGCGCATATAAAGGAAGCACATTTACGTTATACGGATCCTGATCTTTTCGGTAGATCACGCCTTCATAACGCCAGTCAGACAGATCATCCAGCGGTGCCGACCATGATACATAATCCTGCTCACAAAATTCATTCCCATTCTCCAGATCATGACTTCCGAATACATATAATCTGTCTTCAAACACATGCGGTTCCCCATCCGGAATATGTTCCCACAACGGAAGATATGGATTATGACATTGCGTTTTCATACGCTTCTCCTTTCGCTTTTATATTATTTTTCTTTGTTTTAACGTTTCTTTTTCGTTTGCAATATGATTCTATCTTGAATTTTAAATCTTGTTCTGTCATTTTAGACCTTTCTCACTGTCAAATTTGGACATGTTTTGTACTTGTTGGTTATTTTTAACAATTTTATAGTTTTATTTTTATGCATTTTCACTAATCGCATTTTGAAAAGCAGAAAATATCAGATGATTTTGAAAAAAGTCAAAAAAAGAAAGTGCGTGTGAAAAAACAAGAGTTTTTTCACACGCACTTCACACGGCATAGCCGTGAATAATCTAGGCTAATTATACGCAAGTATTTTCTTTTTATCCCCACGCTCTCATTATTATAAACAAATTTCCAATCATTTAATATCAAAAAAGAATGTACCTTTCCGCACATAGTTCACAAAAAGATACCACCCATAAAGTGATATGATATTTTTAATTTTTACAAGAGATCCTTTATTTTTTATCCGGTTCTTCTTCTCTGAGTTCTTTCATCTTTCTGAAATACGAACTCATCTCATCTGCCATTCCCGAAAGTCTGTTCAGCAGTCCGGAAAACTCCGTCAGCATCTCATCATCCTTGTAATACGGATACACAATATCATGGTCAATCTCGCTCCATCCTTCTTCAAAAAGCGTTCTGCCCTGGATTTCCAGATAGTATCCGTGATACTTGATGATATAATGCAGTGAACGGTAATACCCGCCTGTCCGCACTTCAATCTGCGTACTGTCATAAATCCTTGTATCCCCGGAACGCTTATATACTTTTGGACGTTCTGCGATATAGCAGTGCTCCGGATCCTCATCAAAATCCCGCAGCCTGTCCTCTATATAATTGTTCGGATCATTTTCAAACATCGAAGTGATGAACTTATGAAAATGGATCCAGTCCTCCCGGTAAAGGAAGAAAACCCTGATACCAATCAAATCTGTGATGTATTTGTGGTAATTCGATTTGTTGATATGTTCAAATTTTGCATAATTTTCTTTCCGCTTCCGGATGATTTTTTCCAGAAGGTGCATCGGATTCTTGGTTCTGTAACGGTAGGAATGGATCCCTGCCCGCTCAATATCATAAATATATTCATCTACAAATTCTTTTCCCAGATGACGGAACAATTTCGTTTTTGACATATAATCTTCATAGATCTCTGTCAGCTCCTCCCAGGAAATCCGGGCAGCCATAAGGTCATCCTCTGTCAGATTACAGGTTTTCAGAAATTCCTCTTTATTGATCATTTGCTTTCTCACCCAATTCTTTCCGGCCCATGCGGACCTCTTCCATATGACCGGCAAGCTCTCTGTCCATATGATCGAACAGATAATTTTTCGCACTCTCTTTGTGAAGCTCCCATTCTTCCTGAATCTGCCGGTTCACGATCTTCACCTCTTCCAGGAACTCCCGGGAAGATATGATCGTACCTCCCTGTCCCTGTGTGATCACCTGTTCCACACCATCTGATGTAACTACCGTCACATGATACTTTCTTCCGACTTCATGTACTACCTTTTCAATGTACATATCCGCCGTCTCAGCTTCTTTTGTATACACAACATGAATGTTGTGGTATTTGAAGATTTCCATTGCTTCGCCTTCAACCTTGTAGGCATCAAATACCAGGATCAGAGGATAATTCTTGAACCCCTGATAATTGCAAAGCACATCCATCAGTTTATTTCTTGCTGCTTCAATATTCTCTTTTGCCAGTTCTTTCAGATCATCCCATGCGAAAATAACATTATAACCATCTACCAGCAAATATTCCTGTACGCCTTCTTCATCTTTCTTTGCTTTTGGCGTTTTCCCTGCAGTCACAGTCTTTGGAAGACGATCGGCTTTTCTCTCTACCCGTCCGTAAGTCCGGATAAAAATCTCTTCCAGTTCCCTGTCTTCTCTGGCATTACGCGCATAATGCCTGCCGCCTCTGGCTGCTGCTTCTGCTGATCCGCTTTTCTCCTTGCGTAAATTTACCGGTACAGTCTCATCCAGACTTTTTTCTGTCTCTCCTGCCAGCCTTTTCCGCTCTTCCAGGATCTTCGGAAGCTGTGCCTCAATATGCATATGTTCCGGCACTTCCTGCCACGGTACATTATATCCCGCTCCATGAGCACAGAATACAGAGCCCGTCGGATTCTCCACATCCCGCTCCGGATCGTAACCAATCGCCTCTACAACCTCGTCCTGGTTATGGCATGGAAAATATCCCTTCAGCGTACAGAACAGTTTCCCTCTTCCTCTGCTGTATGTGGTTACTTCTCTCTGATAATCCTGCATTTCAGACACCGGTGCACTTCCGGTGACTACAGCCATATCATCTTCCGTCTCCGGTCCGTCAAATTCTCCATTCATCCGCTGAATATCCGTAAGTGCACGGCCTGTCATCTCTGACGGAATTTCCAGACGAAATGCATAATACGGTTCAAGCAGTACATTCTCTGCCTGCATCAGTCCCTGGCGGATCGCACGGTACACAGCCTGGCGGAAATCTCCGCCCTCTGTATGCTTCAGATGTGCACGTCCACTGGCAAGTGTGATCTTCACATCAGTAAGCACCGATCCCGTCAGAACGCCCCGATGCTCTCTTTCCAGCACATGCGTCAGGATCAGTCGCTGCCAGTTCTTGTCCAGCACATCCTCACTGCAGATCGTATCGATCGAGATTCCACTTCCCGGCTCTCCCGGTTCCAGTATCAGATGCACTTCCGCATAATGACGCAGCGGCTCAAAATGCCCTACTCCTTCAACTGTATTTTTAATCGTTTCTTTGTAAACAATATTCCCGCTTCCAAAGGAAATATCCACGTCAAACCGTTCTTTTATAAGGCTTTGCAGAATCTCCGTCTGCACTTCGCCCATCAACTGGACCTGGATCTCTCCTGCCTCTTCATTCCAGACTACACGGAGCATCGGATCTTCTTCCTCCAGTTGCCTGAAATTCTGCAGCATCCGGTGTACATCACAGCCTTCCGGCAGCTCCACCCGATAATTCAGAACCGGCTCCAGTACCGGTGCCGAAGAACCTTGCTGCATCCCAAGCCCCTGTCCCGGATAAGTCCGGGTAAGTCCTGTCACAGCACAGATACAGCCTTTTTCTGCTTCCTGCACCATCTCGTACTTTTCCCCGGAATAAATCCGGATCTGGTTAATTTTCTCCTGCATAGGCTCTTCCTCTGCCATATATTCCAGGATCTCTTTGACCTTCAGTACTCCGTTTGTGATCTTCACATGTGTCAGACGGCTGCCCTGTGAATCTCTGGATATCTTATATACCTTCGCTCCAAATGCTTCTTCAGCATGCGTCCCGCTTACCGGTCCGTCCATGTATTTTCCCAGTCCGTCCAGTAATTCCTGCACACCTTCCAGCTTCAGTGCCGAACCGAAATAGCATGGAAATACCTTTCGTTCCCGGATCAGCGTCTGAATCTGGCTCGCCGTGATCTCTCCATTTTCCAGATAGCTTTCCATTACCGTCTCGTCGCACATAGACAGCTCTTCCAGAAATTCTTCACCCGCTTCTGTAAAATCCACACACTCTCCGCTGAGCTTCCGCTTTAATTCAGTAAGTCTGTCCTGTCTGTCCGTACCGTCCTGATCCATCTTATTTATGAAAATAAAGGTCGGAACCTGATACCTTGCAAGAAGATTCCACAGAGTTCGTGTATGTCCCTGCACACCGTCCGCTCCGCTGACAACCAGGATTGCATAATCAAGAACTTGCAGGGTACGCTCCATTTCTGCTGAAAAGTCCACATGCCCCGGTGTATCAAGAAGAGTCACCTGCTTGTCTCCAAGCACAAAATTCGCCTGCTTGGAAAAAATGGTAATCCCCCGGCTTCTCTCCAGCGTATACGTGTCCAGAAACGCATCTCCATGGTCAACTCTTCCAAGCTTCCTGATCTGACCGGTAAGATAAAGAATTCCTTCCGAAAGCGTCGTCTTTCCGGCATCCACATGTGCCAGGATCCCGACAGATATATATTGTTTTGGCTTATTTTCAGATGTTGCTGCCATCGAAAAAATGCCCCTTTCTGCTCATAATAATCTCTTGATTATCATATCACAGAAAGGGGCATAAGTCGACACGCGAATCTTTTTATCTGTCCTGCTTTTCATTTGACATTTTCTGCGGTAAGATACAATCAGAACAAATTTCTAAAAAAGGAGAGTGCCATTTACTCATGAAAAATACTGACTTAACCAATACTTACCGCGAACTTGACAGAGAACTTGCCATTTTGCATGACCAACTCGAAAGCCACCGTTCTTTTGAAAATATCCTTTTTCTCCCGACTCCCGAAAAGATCAGGTCGGTCCGCGAAAAATGGAACGATTTAAAAACACAGGTTGAAAACCTGGATGCACCGGACAATGTCTATCGTCTGGTGAAGCATCATCTGAATGACTTCCTGGATTCTCTTAAATTTACTATCGAAGAAAAAGAACACAATCCGGAAGCACCTCTCCTGGATTTTGTCTATTATCTTCAGGAAATTGCTCGCTGTGACAGGCGTTCTAATGAAGTACGTCTCGATCTCCTGACCAGAAAATTACAGGCATTCCATGAAAATCAGGATTTGATCCTTAATCTGATCCACACACAATACGGAGAAAATGAAGCTTCCCTTTCTTCTGCCTTTGCCCGCGCAAGGCTGGATATGCAACGCGACCAGAAATTGTTAAATGAATATTTCCCGGATTTCACAGAAGAACAGATTGCATCTTTATCACAGTCCTTCCGGATTTTTATCGATCAGCTTCAGGAAATGGCAGATTTACTCGTTTCTGACTGCCAGTCTGACTCTGAAGAATTGTTAAAGGATGATCTCTCAAAGACCATCAAGATGGATCCGGAAGCTTACCGCAGCCTTCTGAAAAACCGTCTTGGTGTATCTCTCGACGAACTGCTTGCATGGCATAAAGAAGAAATTGAAAAGACCCGTGCTGAAGTATTCGAAATCGCCTCCAAATTAGAGCTTCCGGAAGGAACTCCGAAGACAATGAAAGAAGTCAGCGATGTGCTTTTCCGCTATGCCGGTCCTTGTGACAGTGCCGAGGAAATGTATACACGTGCCAGAAATTATCTGAAACGTACCCGTGCTGTCGCTCATGAATATGTACGTCTTCCGGAAGATGAAACCTGTCTGTGCGTTCCGCTTCCGCCTTGCTATAAGGATTCTTACCCTTGGGGAGGTTATGAGGGTGGTGATTTCCGTGTCAAACCGCTCCGCGGCCAGATGTTCCTGAATCAGTATAATTATCAGAACATTACCGATGGCTGGATCAAGATGAATACCATGCACGAAACTTATCCGGGACACCATGTCCAGTTTATCCGTGCAGCGATCGATCCAACACCGGAAACTGTAAAAATAGGAGCAAAAAGTGTACCTCTGGAAGAGGGAACCTGTATTCGGACTGAACGCGCATTTACCTTTATCTTTGCGGAAGACCCGTTCTTCCCTCTGTTCGTTGCATTCCGCCGTCATCATGCCTCTGTCCGTATCCTGGTTGATCTGCAGCTGTATTATTTTGGAGCGACACTGGAAGATGCTGTAAAAATCTACGAAAAAGAGCTTGGCTTTGACCGCGTAACTGCCCGCGCCCAGGTACAGGCACACCAGAATGCGCCAGGATATTTCACCTGCTATTATTATGGAATGAAGAAAATCTGCGACTGGGAAAAAGAGTATGGATATACGAAATGGGATTATACGGAACTGCTGTTCTCAGCCGGGCGGATCAGTATGGAAAGCCTGGAGATGCTGGTTAAGATGACCAAAGAAGAGCAGGGACGTTTCTTTACGGAGTTCCGGAGCTTGCTGATGGATGAATAAGGTAGGTTTTAAGGTGTTGGAGGGGGACGAAAAAACGGATAAATAAATTTGAGTATAATGATTTGTTTTAGTTTTTAAAAATTTGTATCTTTAAAATATTTCCAACAACACATTATTATAAAGATATAAGTCTACCAAGTTCTTCACGTTTCTTTTTAGTTATGCCATAGATATTTATATGATTCAGGTCACCGCTGCGGTCTGTAAAGGCGGGGAAGAGGAAGCCGGATGTTGGGGATCCGGGTTCGTATTCACCGACAAGGGGACAGATGGCGCAGATGAGGTAAGGGAACATCTCTTCGGATTCTCCGAGGCGTTCTTTGTCGGTGGCTTTGGCTGGGATATCGTAATTATCATGGAAAACATAGATCGCGTAAGGGGTGGTGATCCGGATGTTTTCCATGATGATATCATAAAGAGTATCCATCAGGGCATCGTTTTTGAGTTCACAGTCTCTAAGCGCCATCAAAAGCTGCCACATACTTCCGGCTTTCTGATTTTCCGGCTGGATCTCGTATTTTTTCAGTTTTGTGTTTGTCTCTGCAAATGGAATCGTTTTGGCGATTGCGAGATTTTTTGTTTTTTCTGACGCAGAGAGTTTTAGGAAGTTGATGTTAAAGCTTCCGTCAAAATCTCCGTCTGCATCTACATAACAGCCTGCTATTCTTGTGAATGATGTTCTTGCAGGCGTCATCCGCCGCGTCAATTCCAGCATATCTTCTCGGTTGATCATTTGTATTTGTTCCTCTCTTTGAATATCAATTGAGTCTCACTCCGTTGACCTGTTTCTATTTTCTAAGTTCTCATATCATCCATTGCTAAAATTCTTCTATTTCAGCAACACGGTCCCCCTGCTTTTCTTTCCAAATCATCAGGTACACTTTGAAATCTACCGAATCTCTCGCCGCAGCAAATGGCTCCTCACGTACAAGTGTAACTTTCTGTCCATTTGACTCCAGCTCTGCTTTTCTTTTTTCGGCTTTTTTCAAAATGTTCTGATATTTCTGATTAAATTTCTCCCCAAAATCCCTCCGTGGATAATTTTCCGCTTCTTTGGCAAGTTTTTTATTTAGCAAGTCTACAACCGTCGCATGTTTCTCCCGATGTAATAGTCGGGCAATCCATCTGCTCATTCTTTTTCCATGATATCTCCGGTATCTTTGCAGCCACCACAACAGACTTTTATCCCCTGCTTCTTTAACAAGCTCTTCCATTACATCCATTGCCTCTTCGGTCGGATTCCACGGATCTTCCATCGGGACAATATATTTTGCCTGAACTGCCGGATAACAGGTATAGTTCAGCGGAGGAAAATGTACCAGTTTTGCAAGTTTCCGTTCGGTATCACTTGTTGCCTTTTCTCCAAGATATTCACATTTATCACTCAGAATCGCCAGACGATATTCCAGAATCCGCAGATACTCATACCCTTTCAACCAGAAATGTCCTATATCTCCGTAATTATAGAGATTCATCTCCAGCGAAAGATCCTGGAAGAAAATGGTCACAACCGTTTCGCCCTGATATACGACAAGTACATATTCTCCATCCTCCTGGCTTAAAGTTGCGTCCAGCTCTCCTTCATAATCTTTCTGATAATGTCCGGTCATTCTTGCACCAGAGAATACCAGAAAGCTTTCCACTGCATCATTCATCAGATACACCAGACGCATTTCATCCTGGTTTTCCACATCTTTGTCTGGAAACAGAAGTTCAAACTGATCCTGACCGAGTAACTGGGCAAGCTTCTGGAAGGCCTCCGGAATTTCTTCATATGCACTTTCTGTATCCATGAACGTTTCCTCTGCTGACATATTTTCCTGTATTTCCAGTTCACTCATCTATTCCTTTTCTCCTTCATTTGCCTCTTCCATATCCACACAGGCAAGTCCTATGTCCTCCACATAACTGACACGGATCACTGCCTGCGACCAGTTGAGGCTGATCCTGGCAGCCTTCTGCTACTCTCTTCTCCGGCTTTCCGGAGCAGATCCAAAAGTTTCTCCAAAACTTCTCTTGTCAGATAGCCGCCTCTCCACTGAAAGGTCAATGTCCTGCCCTTCTTAGCCGCCTGCAGTGACCGTTTATAGACATCTTCTTCTTTTGTAAAGGAAAGTTTCTTCTCCCGATAATAAAAATGATCCCCATTCGTACAGACCGGTGCCGGTGCGATCAGCGGTTCATGATCCCGGAAGATATTTTTGTCATCCAGATTAAAATAATCATAACGGATCTCCTGTCCTGCCGCACTGTGTTTACCAAGCGTATTGTCAAAAGTTGCATCCAGATGATAATATGTACCACCAATTTTTACGATATTCCAAGTATGACGGTACTTGATCCCTTTTTCCGGATTATTTCCACAGACTGCGATCATACACCAGATTCCAAGCGCATCACACAGTACTTTCACAGATTTTGCAATCCCTTCACATACGCCAACTCCATGTCCAAGTGGACCGATGATCTCATGGGAATACGCCTTTTTCAGCTTATCATAAGTCACATTATCACAGATAAAATCATGAATATATTTCTCCTTTTCCCATTCAGACAAATCTTTTGCCGCACGCGCAAGTTTTTCTACTCTGGAGGACATTGCCCTCTGATGCTCCCGGATTTTATTTTTGTCAAACAGATACTCCGGTACAAAGATCAGATTCGGAGAGTTCTGATAGTATTTATACTTATATCCTGTCATCCAGAAAATCTCCGGATGATCCAGCCGAAGCCTGAAAAAGACATCATAAAGCTCCGCACTTTCTATGCGCGGTATCTGAAATTCATCCGCAAGTGCATTCGCTCCCTGCATGATTACATGGTATGCTGCCTGCTGCTGTTTCGTCATTTTGGTATAATAGAATGGTTCCATGAAAGTCCTCCTGCGCAATGTTTCGATTCTCCTATTATACATTTTTTCACGAAAACACGAAATGTTTTTCCTTGCTTTTTAACGAAAAACAGAAATGTTTTACGCTAGTTTTTAACGAAAATAGAAAATGTTTATACCCATTTCTTAACGAAATCACAAAATGTTGGCCCTTTTCCGCTTCTTTCAGACACATAAATTCCCTTCATTACTTATATAAAAAGGCTCCATATAACAGTTTTTACTGCTACATAGAACCTCTTCCATTCTTTTATTTCTCAGTTTCACTTGATACAATTGCCGGAATCCGGATCGTAACGATCGTACCTTCGCCCTCTTTTGACCATATCTGAAATCTGTATTTATTTTCATAAATATAGTCCAGTCTTTCTTTAATATTTTTTATACCGATATGTTCTCCTCTTTCCATACTTGACAGTTTACGCTGCGGTTTGCTTAATTCATCTAGTTTGTCCTGAGACATCCCTGCACCATTATCTTTTACAATAATCTCAACTTCATCTTCTTCCATTCTGATACGAATCGTAATGCATCCGTCTATTACTTCGCCTTCTTCATCCGTATTACATAGAATTCCATGAAAGAACGCATTCTCTACAAGTGGCTGCAAAATATTTTTTGCAATCAGATATGGCTCAACCTCCGCTTCGATATCAATAACACTTTTAAATATTCCTGTATATCGATATTTCTGAATCAGTAAATATTCTCTCACTACTTTAATTTCCTGCTCTACTGTATCATAAACATTATCCACCTCTATACGTAGTCTGTCCCTTAAAATCTGAATCATAGCTTTATTCACTGCAATCACATCTTCATTCCGGTTTTTCTGTGCCAGATATGTAATCATATTCATGGTATTATAAATAAAATGTGGATCCACTTGCGAAATCATCAGACCATACTTCAGTTGCTGCTCTCTCTTTTCCTGTTCGACCATTTCAACAATATTTTCCTGCAAACGTTTTGCCATAACATTAAACGAAGCGCCTACTTCTCCTATTTCATCTGTTGAATTCACCTCAATTCGTGCATCCAGATTTCCTTCTGCTATTTCATTCATTTGTTTTGATACATCCGTAAGCGGACCGGTAAAATGATTTACAATCGGAATCATAACTAACACAATTCCAAGCCCAAAGCATAAAATCAGTATTTCTACCAGAAAAATCAGCGAACGGTTATTGTCCAGAATATCTTTTCTGCTCTGCCTGCAAATAATCTTCCACCCATCTTCTTCTGAAAAACGTACTGTAGTAATCCCATCTTCCTGCTGCCAATAACCTTCCTTATAGCTTTTTCCATACTTCATGTTTTTCAGAGTTGCGTTTACATCTATTTGTGTTTCCTTAACACTTGGCTGTAAAATCTGATTATTTTTATCAAGAAACAGATAATCGTTACTGTAATCTTTCATCTGGTTTGCAATATAGTACAACTGGTCAAAAGATGCTATAACAGTAAGATTGCCTTTCTGCCCATGATATATATATTCCATCGTATATCCATAAGCCATGTTAAATATATTTCCAAATGCTGTATCTGATTCCCCGTCATAAGCAAAAGGATTCAAAAAACTTGTCTTTTTCCCTTTTAAATCTAATTCTTTTATTTCACTACAAATATGTTCTTTTACTTTATTCGAAAATCCTACTGTTGAAAAATCATATATTTTATCCGCCTTTTGGACATCCAGATAAATCCCGATGATTCCATATGACTGAATTTTATTTTTTACACCAAGCTGGGATAAAAAAAGACTTATTTTCGCATTATTTGCTTCATTCGGCTCCGACATATATTGATCTATTTTCTGAATAAGTTCTGGTTCTTCTGCCACAATCTTTGTAAATCTTACCAGCTCTTCAAAATTCTGATCTAACTGAGACATGATCTGCTCATTCAGAATCATGGTATCCTCTCTGTCTTTCACACTGATATTTCTATATACCAGTTCCGGTAATGCCATGAGCAATATTCCCATAATTACCAAAAACACACATAATTGTGCTATAACCAATTTATTTCTTAATTTCATGACCTCTTCTACTCTCCGGCTAATAATTTCCTGCGATATTGGTTCGGTGTCAGTCCTGTATATTCTTTGAAAATTTTACTGAAATACTGACTGGAAGTAAAACCTGTCTTTTCTGATACTTCATAAACCATATATTCTTTATCCTGGAACATTTTCTTTGCATTTTCTATTCTGACATTATTGATAAAATCATTTACCCGTATTCCAGTTTCTGTTTTAAATTTCGTTGATAACCAGGAAGACGTCACACCAACATGCTCCGCAACTTCCGCTGCTGTAATACTTGCATCACCATAATTCTGATTGATATAAGCCATTGCATTGATTGTCACATCGGAATAAATCATTTTTTCTTTCTCATTTTTCATTCGACAAATTTCTTCTATCTTGTATTCAATATATGCCTGAAGATCTGTTACTTTTCTAAAATCATAAGAACTGCATCCCTCGGTCATCAAAAATCTCTGACCGCTTGTTTCTCCAATCAGTTTTCCATCAAACAAACTAAGAGCCTCCAAAATATGTTCTATATATTCCAAGTATTCTGTAACATTCTGTTTTTTTTCTGTTTCATGCAATCGGTTTTCTATTTTTTCAATTTCTTCTGTTTTTCCATGTTGTAGAGACTGATAAATTTCTTCTGATGAAATTCCTGACAGTTTCTTCTCATTTTCCTCTTTTCCGTCATAACGCAGCTCCTGTAACTCTACTTCATTTTTTAAAATATTATTTTCCAGTTGTCTTTGATAATTTGTAAAATTAGACCGGAACTGCCTTACCATACTTCCATGCAAACAATAATATACATGATACAGTTTTTCTTCTCTGTTAATATATTCATACAGCTTTCTTGCAAAATCATAAATTCTGTCATTTATTTCTTTTTGTGAAACAATTCCTTTTCCGAATTCAAGCAAAATCAGATATTCATCTTCGTTTACCGGAAACCTGGCCCCTACATGAATCCCAGTATTTTCAGATACATTTTCGCACGCTCTTTTTAATGAGCCGATTATCCAATGTCATCTGATTGTTATCAAGTGGAATATATTTCTTTAAAATCTTCGGAACCTTTCTTTGAGAAACGATAATATAATAATATTTCTTATGCAAACCTATATAATCATTTTCATCAAGAATATCTTTATATACCTCTTCTGAAATATTTTTTCTAAATAATTCCTCTAAAATTGCTGTAATTGTATACTGCTTTTTTGCTTTTTCTTTTATAATTTCTTCTTTTAATTTTAGTATTTTTCTTAAAAATCCATCTTCCTCCAGATCACTTTTTAAGATATAATCATCAATTCCTAACCGGATTGCCTGTTTTACATAATCAAAATTTTTATATGCTGAAAGGAACAGAATATGTGTATTTCCACCATATTCGCGAATTGCATCCCCTAATTCCAATCCATTTAATCCAGGCATCTTTACATCTGATATCACCAGATCCGGTCTGTGTGTCTTGTAAATTGCAAGTGCCTGTTCTGGATTTGTCGTTACCCCGATCAATTCAAATCCATGATACTCCCAATCAATAATATGCTCCAAATACTCCAGTGCCAGCTTTTCATCATCCACTAACAATACTTTTATCATATTTTCTTCCTCCCATTATGCCCTGTCAAATGCTGTCTATTCCGATTATACAGCGACACCCGGAGTATCGCAAGCTGACAGGATGCGTATACTCCGGGTGTCATTTAAATTATTTTTTATTGTGCGTTTGTTCTCACAAGCTCTTTTTTCAGCTTTCGTTCACTGATAAAGTTCATTACTCTCTGGTTGTTGTAAGTAAAGATCATAATAACCAGAAGGAAGATTCCAGATGCTGTATCCTGCAGCGAAGCTGAAAGTCCCATGCTGAGAAGTCCTGTCGTCAGCATATTTAAAATAAAGTTTCCGATAAAGATTCCGATTACCAGATTACAATACTGTTCAAGTGCCAGTCCAACATAAATTCCAAGCATGCAGTTGAAAATAATATTCGTACTTGACATGTACATCGGCGTATCAATTGATCCCTGTATAGAAATCTTCAAAAGTGCCGCAACTCCAAGGAATAATGATGAAACTACATAGCAGAGGAATGCTGTTTTCTTGGTATTGACACCTGAATTTTTTGCAATTCTCTGTGAACTTGCACATGCTCTTACATTATATCCAAACTTTGTATAGTTGAAAATGATGTAGAACAGTACAAACATGATCGCAAAAATAATCAAACAATACGGAAATCTTCCAAGTGTTGTAATTTCTCCGTTAATAGCTGTTACCCATGAAATACTTGCCAGGTTGGATAATGTCTCATATACCATGCAAACACCAAGTGCTGTAACAATTGCCGGAACTCTCAGTAACATATACATAACACCTGAGATTGTTCCAAGTACAATGCCCGCTCCAACCACAATCAATGCAAATGGTATCAATCCGATTCCGTAAAGATATACCATTTTTGCTCCGAACATTGCCGAGAGCATTACAACCGCACCTGCACTAAGATCCATTCTGTTACACAACATGTTCGAACACATTGCGAATGAAATTAGCGTAGGGGCCAGCGTTTGCTTCAGGTTCATAATAAGACTCGCCGGTTTTCCAAATGCTCCGCCGGAGCATATGAAAAACAGAAGATATACAAATACCGGGAGCATAACGACTTTGCATACATTTTTAACTGTATCTGATTTCGTTTTCATACGCCTTCCCTTTCCATATCCGTTAAAGTAGTAATTTATTTTCCATGTCTTGCAATTGTATCTTCAATACTGTAGTTCTTGCCCATTTCAAGCAGCTCATCAGAAGATGCATTTTTATTTTTTGATTTAATCAGCTGATCAACTTCATCTGTTGTCCATGCATATACACCATCATTATGAAGGTATGTCATGTAATCAGAGAATTCCTGACCAGATTTACATACAATAAAGTTAACCGGTACTTCTACTTTGTCAAGAGCATTTCCTTCCAGTGCATTGTAGATAAGTACGAACGGGAATACTGCATCAGCATACTGTCCACCGATTGCACATACTGTTTCACCATTGTCAAGGCTTCCCTGACAATTTTCTGAAAGGTCACAGAATGCGATCTTAACCTGACCTTCACGTCCTGCTGATTTGATTGGTTCTGAGCAGTATTCAATACCAAGAAGTGTAATTGCAATACCATCGATAGAATCATCTGCTGCAAGGAAATCTTCTACTGCTTTTGTGAATTCAAGGCCTCTGTATTCACCAGCTTTTTTAACTTCCGGATGATCTTCAAATGCTTTCATCATACCTTCCCATCTTCTGTCATGGCAGGTAATTCCAGGTTCATAGCCAATTGCTGCAATGTTCTTGCATCCTGAATCAATAAGGCTTGTTACGATTTCATATCCTGCATCGTAATCTGCTTCATAAGATCCACCAACAAAGTAATCACTCTTGTAAACCTGATCTTTGATGCTTTCATCAATCTGTGACCAGCCTACACCAAGATAAACTTCATTTTCTTCACAAATTTTTAATCCCTGAAGGACTGCTGTTCCTGAGAAGTTTGTTGTGATAATACCATCAACACCCTGTGCACAGAGGTTTTCAATTGCAGAAAGATATGTTTCATCTGCAAAGTTTTCAATAATGTAATAGTTAAATTTTACACCATATGCTTTTCCAAGATAATCTGTGTATGCTTTGTATTTTGCGCAAAGGAAATCTGTTGTTGTATGGATAACTACACCAATTGTGTATTTACCATCCGGATCTCCACAAATTTCATCCTGACCTGATTTGTTTCCCCAGACTTCCTCTGTCTTTGCATCTTTTGTCTCTTTTGAACTGCTGTCTGATTTCTTGCTTCCTGAAGAACCACCACAACCGATTACAGAGAATACCATCATAACTGCTAATAAAACAGCTACTGCTCGTTTAATTCTTTTCATTTCTTTTCCTCCTCTTTTTCTCCTTGTTTCATCTGTTACTCCAGTACACCATCTTTGTTCTTTACATATGTAAGGAATACTAACAGTAACAGTACCAGTCCCTGAATTCCTTCAACCACACGTTCGTTAACACCCAGGATAATCAGTCCATTTCTCAAAAGGATAACAGAAAAGCTTCCGACCACAGCTCCGATCATTTTTACTTTAGAACCTCCGGACAATGGCACACCTCCAAGTACCAATGCTGTGACAACGTTCATTTCCATTCCCTGACCAGTTGAAGTACTTACACTTCCGGCTCTTGCCATAAGGATAAATCCTGCAATACCTACCGTGATACCACTGATAATGTAAGCGATCATTCTGGTTCTATTAACGTTTACGCCTGCCTGCTTTGCAGCGGCTGGATTTCCTCCAATTGCTTTATTATCTTTTCCAATTGCTGTTTTTTCAAATAAGATATAGCAGATAATAAAGACTCCTAACAGCATTCCCAGCTTAAATTTCTGATTATCAAATTCAAAAAGTTCAACCGGAATACTATATTTCTGTGATGCACATACCGTATTTAAGATTCCACGACACATGTACATGATGCATAGTGATGTGATAAATGGCGAAACCTGCAAATATACGGAAACAACTCCGTTCAATACGAACCATACCAGTGCTGCAAGAATGTTTGTAATAAATACTACTCCTGCCGGTACTCCTGTGTTCGCAACTAAAATCGCAACTAAAACGCTGAAACCGATAACACCACCGTATGACAAATCCATTCCGCCATGTGAGTATACGAAAATTGCACCAAATGCCATAATCGCAATATATACGGTCTGATTCAGAATACTGTTGATATTACCTTTTGTCAGCAGTTTCCCTTCTCCTCCGACCTGAAATATGATAATCATTAAAATGATTCCAAGGAAAGGAATTATTTTCTGAAGAATTTCTTTTGCCTTAGCTTTCTCTTTCACTTTTATCCCTCCTAAACCATCTTCTTGATTAATACAGATTCATTTAACTCTTCTGACCTGGTAAATGAATCCTGTATCTGACCATCTTTCATAATCAGAATACGATCACTCATTCCAATCAGTTCCGGAAGTTCTTCTGAAATCATCAAAATAGATTTTCCTTCTTTTTTCAGGCGGTACATCAGCTGATACATAAATGCCTTTACACCAATATCAATTCCTCGTGTCGGGCAGTCCAGGATATAAATTTCTGACTCATTACCAAGCCATTTTCCAAATACAACTTTCTGTTTATTACCACCACTTAAATCACCTACGTTTTGTCCAATCTCTCTGCATTTAATGCTCATATCTTTTACCTGTTTATCGGTAAATTTCTTTTCAGCACCTTTGGTAATTACACCACCTTTTGCGATCATTGACAAGGATGGTAAAACGGTATTTTCCATGATACTTGCTGATAAGATCAGTGCTTCCTGGTCTCGGTTCTTGGATACATATCCAATCTTGTTCTTGATTGCCTGTTTTTCTGATGTAATCTTTTTCCATTTCCAAGTTTTACTTCACCATACAACGGTTTAACATTTCCAAACAACGCTTTTCCAAGTTCATGCATTCCGCAATCTGTTAACCCACCTATTCCAAGGATTTCTCCTTTATGAAGTTCCAGTGAGACACCTTTAAGGCTATCTCCTACATACAGTTTTTCTGCTGAAAGCACAACCTCTTTCCCATAGCTTCCATCGTAATCACTTCGATAATAATCTCCGGTAAGTTTACGTCCTACCATCAACTCTTTTATCTTTTCCTCTTCAAACTCAGATTTTTCAAGTTCAGCAACAAACACACCGTCTCGCAAAACAATCAGCTTGCTGCAAACCTCCATCAGTTCTTCCAGGTCATGGGAAATAAACAGTACTGTCTTATTTTCCTTCTTCATGTTCTTAATAACCTGGTAAATGATATCCCTTCCTCGTTGAGACAAGGCAGTTGTTGTTTCGTCAACGATGAAAATCCTTGGATTCGTATACAGTGCTCTTACAACTTCAATCAGTTTTCTTTCTTCCAGACTGTATTTTATGATCGGATCTTCCGGATGAATATTGTCAATTCCGATTTTTTCAAGTGCCTTTCTTGCTTCCTGATACATCTTTTTTCTGTCAACAACACCATGTTTTGTAAACAACTGCTCTTTTCCGATAAAAAGATTATCTGCTACTTTAATTCCCGGAAGTGTTCCCATTTCCTGGGCAATCATACTGATTCCATGATTCTGTGCATCCAGTGTGTCTGCTGGTTTATATGGTTTTCCGTCCAGAGTAAGCTCTCCTTCAGATTGCGGATAAACTCCGGAAATAATAGAGGAAAGAGTTGACTTTCCGGAACCATTTTCTCCGATCAGACCAATAACTTCTCCTTCGTCAATGGTTACAGAAACGTCTTTCAATGCCTGAGTAAGTCCAAAGTTTTTTGAAATATGTTTTGCTTCCAAAATCACGCTCATTTCGTTGCCACCTCCCTCTTTCCTTCTTCTTTTATTATCCTAAAACAATTACATTCCATGACATTTTTGGTAATACCACAGAATTTGCAGCTGTTACCTCTTTCTCTTCCATTTCAACTGCATCCGGATGTTCAATTGTGTTCATTACAGAATAGTCATTTCCGGCAAGTACCAGATGTTTCTTTACTTTCTTATCTCCATATCCCTGTAAATCAACTTCAAATTCAACGTCCTCTTCCTGATCGCAGTTCAGAACGAAGATTCTTACTTCATCATTTTCCTCATTATAGATAACTGCTGGTTCAACAACATTTAATTCACCTAAATCGCACTGATATTTCGGTGCATCCACAATGGCTTTCTTAACAGTTCCATGTCCATATTTGCTGAGCATATGGAACGGATGATAAATCGCCTGTTTGAAAATTCCGCCTCCCGGAATTGTTGTAATCGGAGCAATTACATTGATAAGCTGTGCCAGGCAGGCAATTTCAACTGTATCTGCATTGTTCAGCAATGAAATTCCAAGTCCTCCAACAACAACTGCGTCCAGCAGACTGTATTTTTCCTGCAGAATCGGTGGCGCGATTTCCCATTTCCCAGCTGATGTCATCTCGAACGTTGTAAGTCCCATTAAATCATCCAGAGAATCCAGTTTGATGTCCTGGAAATTCCACACATTCCATTCATCCAGACAAATCTTTAAATCTTTATCAAAATGATTTTTAGCCTTTACATACTCAATAACTTTTGCGCTGTTTTTGATATGAGAATCCAGCTGTTTATAGGAAGCAAGATAATTTGTTGTTCCCTGTCCTGAGTTCATTGTATAGTTATGTGTTGATAAATAATCAACCTGATTATAAAGATCTGTCAGCATTGTTCTGTCCCATTCCATATAGGTTGGTAACATTTCATAACTGCTTCCGCAGGCAACCAGTTTAATAGAAGGATCAACCCATCTCATGATCTTTGCTGCTTCAAGTGCTTTCTTTGTATAATCTTCTGCTGACAAATGTCCTGCCTGCCAGCTTCCTTCCATCTCATTCCCAAGACACCAATATTTGATATTATATGGTTCTGGATGTCCGTTCTGGGCTCTCAAATCACTCCAATAGGTTCCACCCGGATGATTGCAATATTCAACCAGATCGCCGGCATCTTTAATACTTCCTGTTCCAAGGTTGACTGCGATCATCGGTTCAATACCAACTTTTTCTGCCCACTGGCAAAATTCATCAATACCGAACTGGTTTGTTTCAATACTTGACCATGCATAATCCATACGTTTTGGTCTTTTTTCTTTTGGTCCAATTCCATCATGCCAGTCATAGCATGATACAAAGTTTCCACCTGGATAACGAATTACCGGAACGCCTAATTCTTTTACTAATTCCATAACATCTTTACGATATCCGTCTTCATCTGCATTTGGATGCCCCGGCTCGTAGATTCCTGTATAAATGCTTCGTCCCAGATGTTCTGTAAAAGACGAGTACATTTTGTCATCAATTTTTCCAATGTCGTAATGGATGTCACTAAAGCATTTTGCTTTTTTCATTTCTCGTTCCTCCCTTAAACTTTCATATTCTCCTGTCGTTCATTTCAAACGATTTTTTGTTATGTGAATATTTTAGAATGGCGCCTGTTTTTTCACTATATTCATTTTTTATGTGAATGTATAAAATTTTTTGGTTTTATAAATTTCTTCCAAAAAATGTGTAATTTTTTTAAGTTTGTTGAGTATTCTGCATAATTTCAAACAAAAGTCACAGTCTTTTACATTAAAAAAGTCCCATATGGCAACCCTTTCCGTCACCATACAGGACTTCTCCTTCTTTTCCTTTTATTCAACATTCTTCGTCGCAACAATATCCACGCCCGTGTCCGCCACATTTTCAAGAATCACATCCCCAATATGAACCGGAGCCGGAACTTCAATTCCTTTGAGCGCCTTCACACATTCAAAGATCTTGCCCTTCGGGATATCTTCTTTCGTCTTCACCGATACCATGTCGATGCTTCCGCCGGACACCCGCACGGTCGAAGTTACGATTCTCGTCGGATTCGTCACTTCTTTTCTTGCGTATACATCACCGCGCTTGCAGGTATTTCCGGTTACACCCACTACTTCTTTCCCATTCATTACAACTGTAAGAGGGCAGCCCATCGGACAGCCGATACATGTCAATTTTCTTTCTTCCATCGTCTACGCCTCCTCAATCTTTACTGTGATGGTCTGCAGATCCGGATATTTCAGAAGCTGCTCTTTTGTCAGCTTAATCTCTTCCATCTCACCTGGTGCAACAACCGGACGTTTTCTGTGGATCACTCTCTCATCATCAAAATATGCACTGATATAACAGTTCTTGTAGACACCGCCCACACGGAAACGCACAGTCAGATTTTCATCCATCCGGTCTACGTTAATTGTTCCGGGCACAGTATAGCGGACACCTTCAATCGGATTCATCCGAATCTCTTTTCCGTCCTGTCTGCGCTCTTCTCCCAGTTTGACGTATTCCGCAGCATTTCTTCCTGCAGTTCCGGCTTCTTCCGATACAAAGTCAACCAGATCATGCACATGCAGGACATTTCCGCAGGCAAATACACCTTCGATGTTTGTTTCCAGGCTCTCATTTACCTTTGGTCCTGATGTGACAGGGTTCATATCCACGCCCATGCCTCTTGAAATTTCATTTTCCGGGATCAATCCTACGGAAAGAAGAAGCGTATCACAGCTGTATTCTTCTTCAGTTCCCGGAATTGGTTTTCCGTGACTGTCCACCTGTGCCAGTGTAATTCCTTCCAGCCGCTCTTTCCCTTTGATGTCCACAACGGTATGGCTCAGCTTCAGCGGAATATCATAATCATCCAGACACTGTACAATATTTCTCTTAAGCCCTCCGGAATACGGCATCAGCTCTGCAACAACCTTAACCTTTGCGCCTTCAAATGTCATTCGTCGCGCCATGATCAGTCCGATATCGCCGGAACCAAGGATCACAACCTCCCGCCCCGGCATATAGCCTTCGATATTGACCAGTCTCTGTGCCGTACCTGCCGAGAAAATACCCGCCGGACGATAACCAGGAATATTAAGTGCACCTCTGGAACGTTCACGGCATCCCATTGCCAGGACAACTGCCTTCGCCTGAATCTCGAAAAGACCTTCCTCCCGGTTCATTGCGGTGACAACCTTCTGTGGGCTGATATCCATAACCATTGTATTCAGCTTGTATTCAATATTCAGTTCTTTCGCCTGATCAATAAAACGTCCTGCATATTCCGGTCCGGTCAGTTCTTCCTTAAATGTATGGAGTCCGAATCCGTTGTGGATGCACTGATTCAGGATTCCGCCAAGTTCTTTGTCTCTTTCCAGGATCAGGACACTGTCCACTCCGCTTTTCTTCGCCGAAATTGCAGCCGCAAGTCCTGCCGGTCCTCCTCCAATGATAACAATATCATAAGCTCTCATGATGCAATGCCTCCCTCTTATAACGAATCCTTATTAGTACCTGTGACAATTTTAGAATCTCCACCGGATTTTGTGATCTCGAACATACTCACATGGCGTTCTCTCGCCAGGATCTCCATCGTTCTCGGTGAACAGAATCCAGCCTGACATCGTCCCATTCCGGCTCTTGTTCTGCGTTTTACCCCGTCCAGAGATTTGGCGCCGAGCGGTCTGTTGATCGCATCCATGATCTCACCCTCTGTAACCATTTCACAGCGGCAGATAATATTTCCGTATTCCGGTTTCTCTTTGATCAGTTCCATTCTTTCTTCCTTGCTGAGTGTATTCGGATCCAGAACGCCTTTTCTTGTTGCGATAAAATCTTCTTTTTCTTCCAGATTCATTTTCTCTTTCAGGATCTGTGCCACCATTTCTCCAATTGCCGGTGCACTGGTAAGTCCCGGAGATTCAATGCCTGCACAGTCGATAAATCCTTTGCATCCTCCACTTCCCCGATCAGAAACTCATGTCCGTCCTCATGTGCACGAAGTCCGGCAAATGAAGTAATCACCTGACGGAGCGGAATATTTTTCACATTCATCTCTGCTCTTTCGATCACCTGATCCAGACCTTCTCTTGTTGTATTGGTTCCTTCTTTTTCTTCGATATCGATCGCCGTTGGTCCAAGGATCAGATTACCGTGAACCGTCGGTGCAACCAGAATACCTTTTCCATATTTTCCCGGAAGTGCAAAAATCGTCTTGCTCACATGACTTCCCGCACTCTTATCAAGCAGGCAGTAATCCCCTCTTCTAGGGGTAATATGGATCTTCTTCTCACTTACCATATTATGAAACTTGTCTGCATAGACTCCGGCTGCATTTACCACGTACCTTGTCTGGAAAACTCCGTTATTTGTATGGATCTCCCATCCCTCATCTATTGGTTTAAGATCCGTAACTTCCGTATCAAATTTGAACTCCACACCATTTACATTTGCATTCTCAGCCATTGCAATGTTCAGATTAAACGGACATACAATTCCGGCTGTCGGTGCATAAAGTGCGGCATACGCCTGATCGGAAATATTCGGTTCCATTTCTTTCAATTCCTTACAGTTAAGAATTCTTAACTCCTTAACACCATTTGCAACACCTCGGTCATACAGTGCCTGAAGATTCGGCATATCCTCCTCATGCAGACATACAACCAGAGAGCCATTTTTCTTAAATGGGAAATCCAGATCCTTTGAAAGCTGTTCCATCATCTGATTTCCCCTGACATTCAGTTTTGCCATCAGCGATCCTTCTGCCGCATCATAACCGGCATGGACAATTGCACTGTTTGCCTTGGAAGTACCACAGCATACATCCTCTTCTTTCTCGATTACACATGCCTTCACTTTATAACGTGACAGCTCTCTTGCTGTTGCCGCACCGGATACTCCAGCTCCGATAATTATTACATCATACATTCCCAGATCACTCCTTAATAACTGTTTTTTCTTCCTGAACTTCCTGATTATGAAAAAGAGCCTGCCAAGTAAACGCATTTCCTTTATGCGGTTATCCTGTCAGGCTCTCTCATCTCATGCCATTACTATTTTCAATTCTGAACTTTTACCACGGAATTGCCCCATACAGTAATACTGCTGCAATTGCTCCGATGATTGGTCCGATGATCGGTACAACCAGACCGTATCCGAAGTTTGAATCACCTTTTCCTTTAATTGGAAGTACTGCGTGTGCAAGTCTTGGTCCAAGATCTCTTGCCGGGTTGATCGCATAACCGGTCAGTCCGCCAAGTGACATACCTACTGATACGATAATTCCGAATACAAATAATTTGTCAACGCCTGTGGAAAGTCCTGTCACGTTTCCAATTCCCTTGATCGCAAATACAAGTATAAATGTTCCGACTGCCTCACTGAAAATATTCAGTCCCGTGTTTGCAATCGAAGGTCCTGTACAGAATACACCAAGCTTTGTTCCCGGATCTTCTGTGGCGTCAAACTGTCCTTTGAAAAGTAAATAAACGATACAGCCGCCTACGAATGCTCCTGCGATCTGGGCGATGATATATCCAGGAACCATCGACCATGCAAAACTTCCGTCCACTGCAAGCGCGATCGTAAGTGCCGGATTAAAGGAAGCTCCTGAAGCCTCTCCGAAAATAAATGCCGGAAGCAGAACTGCAAGACCCCAGGCAAATGTAATCTGAACCGCACCGGCACCTTTCATACCGGATTTGTTAAGGTTCACATTTGCTACTACTCCATCTCCAAGAATAATAAGTATCATTGTTCCAAGAAACTCTGCTATATAAGGTAACATGATAAGTCCCCCTTTTCCCTATTCAATGTTCTGTTTTCATTTCCTTTTTACTGTCAAAATCTAATCTTCTTTTGCCCATCCGTAAGCATATTTGACAGCCTTATTCCAGCCTTTGATCCGTTTTTCTCTTTCTTCATCTGCAATCTTTGGCTCGAATGTCTTATCAATTGCCCAGTTCTTAATAACATCCTCTTTACTTGCCCAGTATCCAACTGCAAGACCTGCAAGATAAGCAGCTCCCATTGCAGTTGTCTCTACACGCACTGCGGACGGTTAACCGGTGCATTGATGATGTCAGACTGTGTCTGCATCAGGAAATCATTTAGCACTTGCTCCGCCGTCAACCTTAAGTGCCGCAAGATCAATTCCGGAATCCGCTTTCATTGCTACCAGAACATCATTTACCTGATAAGCAAGAGATTCCAGAGTTGCGCGGATAATGTGATATTTATTAACGCCACGTGTAATTCCTACGATAGTTCCTCTTGCATACTGATCCCAGTGCGGCGCTCCAAGTCCGGTAAATGCAGGTACTACATAACATCCGTTTGTATCTTTTACTTTCTTAGCCATATATTCAGAATCCGGTGCAGAATCAATAATGCGAAGTTCATCTCTTAACCACTGGATTGCAGCTCCTGCTACGAAGATGGAACCTTCCAGTGCATAATTAACTTTTCCATCCAGTCCCCATGCGATGGTTGTTACCAGTCCGTTCTTTGAGAAGATCGGTTTCTCACCGGTATTCATCAGCATGAAACATCCGGTTCCATATGTATTCTTTGCTTCGCCTGCATTGAAGCATGTCTGCCCAAACAGTGCGGACTGCTGGTCTCCTGCTGCTCCTGCGATCGGAATCGGTCCACCGAGGTAAGAAGGATCTGCTTCTCCATATACACAGCTTGACGGTTTTGGTTCTGGAAGCATGCATTTCGGAATGTTCAGCTCTGCAAGGATCTCATCATCCCATTCAAGCGTATTGATATTGAACAGCATGGTGCGGGAAGCATTGGAATAATCTGTTACGTGTGCTGCACCCTTGGTCAGTTTCCAGATCAGCCATGTTTCAACTGTACCGAATAACAATTCTCCTCTTTTCTGCCCTTTCTCTTGCTCCCGGCACATTATCCAGAATCCATTTTACCTTTGTTCCTGAAAAATAAGCATCGATCACAAGACCTGTTTTTTCTCTGAATTTATCGGTAAGTCCTTTTTCCTTCAGACTGTCACAATACTCAGAAGTTCTGCGGCACTGCCATACGATTGCATGATGGATCGGCTCTCCTGTCTCTTTATCCCAGACAATGGTTGTCTCTCTCTGGTTTGTGATACCGATTGCTGCGATATCTTCTGCTTCTGCATTGATCATATTCATTGCTTCTACCGCAACACCAAGCATACTTGCCCAGATCTCATCTGCATCATGTTCAACCCAGCCCGGTTTTGGGAAATACTGTGTGAATTCTCTCTGTGCCACACTGCACATCTCACCTTTTTCGTTAAACAGAATACATCTGTTACTTGTTGTTCCTGCGTCCAGTGCCATTACATACTTAGCCATACTCTTTTTCCTCCTTTAATAAAAATCGCTGCTTTGCATGTTTTATAGTAAAGCGGATATTCTATGCCGCTTCGCTACTTACTCCTCCTCAAATACCTGTACTTTGTTTAAATATCTTCTGTTACTTTTGTTTTACATTTTCCAGACTTCATGATTCGTAGATGAAACTGCGATCGCTCCAGCTGAAAGTGCCGCCATCACAGATTCTTTGTCCGAGATCAGACCACCTGCAATGATCGGTGTCTTTGACATTTTACAGACTTTTCCGATCACCTTCGGCATCACACCCGGAAGTACTTCGATATAATCGGGCTTCACGGCGTGTTGTTGCTGCCTGATATTCTCATATGCCATTGAATCCAGAAGAAAATACCTTAGGACTGTGAACATCTTAAGTTCCTTCCCCCTTTTAATCAATGCGGCTTTTGTGGAAATTATTCCATCTGCTTCTGTATTTTTCCGGATAAAATCTACGACAATTTCCTTACTGCTAAGACCGCTTATCAGGTCTACATGAACCATCGCAACCTTCCCGGAATCTTTTATCTGTTGGACGATCTCACGGATCGAACAGACATCTCCAAATAAAATAAACACAACCCGGATATCTTCCAAAGAACAGCAGATTTTTAAATCATCCATGTTCTTTACTGCTGCAATGATCGGATTTTCTTCTACTGCTTCATGAAAAAAACTGTTCATTTTTTCACCCCTCATAATATAATCGAGTAGGATGCTCCTGCCCACTCTGTATACTTTGTGCAGCCTCTGCACTTGGCTCATCGTATAATCGAGCAGGCTGACTTCTGCTCGATCTGTATACTCCGTACAGCATCTCACTTAGCAGCTCGATGATGTACATTCGCCAAATGTAGATCCTTGTGCAAGCACAAATCGGCACTTGGCTCATCGTATAATCGAGCAGGCTGACTCCTGCTCAATCTGTATACTCCGTACAGCATCTCACTTAGCAGCTCGATGATGTACATTCGCCAAATGTAGATCCTTGTGCAAGCACAAATCTACACTTGGCTCATCGTATACACAAAAAAAGAGCGCCTCTTGTAACAGCCTCATGGCTGATATAACATTCGCTCTCCTGTCACGGCATCTCTCTTCAATTGCTTTTTCAACTTGACTTCACTATATCACATTGCACAATTATTTGCAAATAATTTTTTCAAAAATATACTTTTTGTACAGTTTCTACAATTTTTTTGCCAATAATCAGGCTTGTTATTTGAAAAAAGATGTTTTTCTTTATGCAACTTTTCCGTTACTTTATTAACAAATTTTAGAATCAATTTTCTTTAATCTGAACGCTCACTTTTTACCATTTCTGTTCTGACTATTAAGCTTCTTTTTTTACATCAAATGAAGTTCTCAGGATCGGGATCGCATTGATCACCGGTTCTTCGTACGGATGAACTTTCTTGATTGCTTCAATTGTCCTGTCAACTGCTTCTGTAAATACAGTGACTTCAACCTTTACTTCCGGTTCTTTACTGATCTCTCCTTCATTTCCAATATAAGGATTGCAGCCTTCAAGCGGACGCCAGTATCCGGTCACTTCACTTGATGACATACAGGAATCATAGTTCCCGATATGTCCGGCATCTACTTCCTGGAGGGTTTTCTGGAGAGCCGGAAGATGTGTTTCCGGGATGAAAATTTCTAATTTGCAGTATTGGAAATCCATGGTGTGTTCCTTTCTTCTTACTATGCATTTTTATGATGATACCAGGGTCAAAAGGGCAGAAAGCCGATGCAAGCTTGCTTGCAAGAGGATTTTTGACCTCTTGACCAAAAAGCCATGAGTAAGTAGCCATTTTTCAAAGAAAATGAGCGGATTACGAATGTTTTTGAGGATTGCGAGAGTGCAAAAGCACGTAGCAATCTGGTATCAAAGGGGTCAAAAGGGCAGAAAGCCGATGCATTTATAATATACTACAATTCTTTTTCATGCAAATTCTATAGAAATTTTCAACTCGTTAATCAATTTTTACTAATTTTTTAATTATCTAAACAATGTTTTGCACAGTAGGATAGTTCTTCATGATGTTCTTCAAAGAAAACAAAAGCCTTCAAACTGATCTTTTTCAATCAATTTAAAGGCTTTTACATTATTCAAATATCACCCTATATATACTTTCTATTCCTCTTTTTCCTGTAAAATATCTACAATCGTCTTCTCCGTTCCGATCATTCCCGGCGACGCAATCTCTCCCATATGACGCATGGTATCTTCCGGTGTAAACCCATTGATTCCATGAATATCATCAATAAAGATTTCATGCATTGCAAAATCCGCCGACTGAAATGCGGCATTTACAGCCACGACTCCTTTCATCGTACAGCCCTTATTTCCGCCATGACAGATCATACCGGTAATACTGCTGGACATGTTGTTGATCGTTCTCGCCATGGCATGCTCATCACCTCCATGAAGGAAAACCAACGCACAGGCCATTCCTGTACCGGCAGCAATGCCGCAGCCACAGAAAGCAGAAAGCTTACCGGAATACTCTTTGATATACATGCAAATAAGATAGCTTAATGCGGTGGCACGATATAAGGTTTCATCGCTTAATCCACGGATCTTGCAAACACCGTAAAGAGGCATGGTTGCAATAATTCCATGTGCCCCGGAACCGGTAATGCTCATGGCCGGTCTGTCAAGTCCGATCACACGTGCCTCAATTGCTGCATTGCAAAGTAAAGATGCAGTCTTTAACTCATCATCCGAAATAATCTTTCCGCCATTTTTCTCAAGCAGATACCGTGCATAGGTTGTTCTCGGGTTCTGGATTCCTTCTTCAAAAAGAGCATAGTTCATCTCATAGGCAGCCTTGATAAATTCAATTTCCTCTGCCGGAACTTCTTTTGCGTATTCGTAAATCTGTTTTAATGTATAATTGTGGATCAATGGTTTTTCTTCGTGTCCACCTTCCACAGAAGCTTCTTCCTTCTCAAGAAGCACCTCTCCATTTGCCTCAATACGAACAATATTTGTATGTGCATCGCGAATCTGAACCATAGCCTCTCCGCCTGTTGTCTTTACACAGGCTTCTATAAAAATACGGCTTGTGATCTTACTCATTTTTACAGTAATTTTTCCGTCTTTTACCAACTGCTCTGCTGCCATATTGTCAGCTTCTGTTACATCAGCAAGACTCTCCAGCTCTTTCTCCGGTTTCCCTGCTACGACTCCAAGAGCTGCTGCGTATTCGTTCCCGTAAAAATGGCTGTTCGGGATACCACATGTATATGCATTTTTATACATACCGCTGTTCAGCAAAAGCGTAACCTGTTCCAGTTCTCCCGGAACGTAGGATTTTGCTTTTGAAACCGCATATGCGATCGCTCCCGGCTCGGTTACCCCAAGAGCCGGACGCATATCATCTTTAATTAATTGTGTTAATTCATGCATTTTCTTTTTCTCCTCTAATCAGATATTCAGATTATTGACTGCTTCAATGCTACTTCCATTGTAGCAAAGTTAAATGCATTATTCTACCTGATGACAGGCTACATAATGTTCATTTCCAACGTTTCTGAAGATTGGTCTTTCTTCATGACAGCGTTTGGTAGCATATGGGCATCTGGATGCAAATTTACATCCAACCGGTCCTTCTCCAGGAATATTCGAAATCTTTTGCTGTCACCGGACTTCCGTCTGACCATTTTGCATCTTTTCTCAAATGGAATGTATACGTTTTTCCGTCCTCCTTTACATCCTTTTTTGAGTTTCGTTTTACGAAAAAGATTTTCTCTGTGTTTTTACTCACAGTATAATTATTACTGTCAGTATAATTTATTTTGTATATTATGCCAAAATATTGACACATTCGCTTTATTACTTTATAATATTTTAACAACTGTATGTTTGTTTTTATTTTTAGAAAACAAATAAGTTACATAAAAATCGATGTTTCCTACTCTATTTTTACACCTTCTAAACTTCCAAACGCACAAGAAGCACAAATGACCGGACTCATTGTGAGATTAAAGCCTAACACCTGGGTGACTGAGAAAATGATTTCACATGGTAATTACGACGAAAGTCTCCTGCTCCTCAAAGGGGAATTAGAACTCCGCATCGATAACAGCACTTATATGATCTACGAGGGCGACAGTTTCTATATCCCTAAAAATTGTTTACATAACTACCTGAATACATCAAATGAAGAAGCGACTATAATAGTTTACTTTTCACAATTAGTTTATTAAGGAAAACACGATTATGAAATATATTATTGATGCATATTTTGATTTGCTAACTGATGTCGCTGTACGCTGCAAAAATGGAGTGCTGGATATGAAAGAACATAATTATTCAGATGAACGGATTTCTCTGCTTGCAGGCAAAACTGGCTTTATGCATTCGAAAAAATCCTAAAAAAATAGTTTATCAGAAGGAGTATTTTTGTAATGAATTCAAATATGACAGAACAATTAGATCAGCTTTTCCGTATGTGGGATCGCGGTCTTTGCCCTGGCGCTCAGGTATTGATTCGCCAGCACGGTAAAACTCTTTACGAAAAATGTTTTGGATATGGAAATCTTGAAAATAAATTAAAAATCCATAAAGAAAGTATTTTCCATGTCGCATCGATTTCCAAAGAATTTACTGTTATGTCTATTCTTCTTCTCTGGAAAGAAGGAAAACTTGATTTAGATGACAACATCAAAAAATATTTAGATGAATATATCAACATTGAAACACCGATTACGATCCGCCAGATGATGAATAATGTCAGCGGACTTCGCGACCAATGGGAACTCTTATTTTTACGCGGTATCAAGATCAACGATCAGATTGACATGGATGATATCAATACAACGATATCTCTTCAGAAATCGCTGAACTTTGAACCGCAGTCACAGTATTTATACAGTAACACCGGTTTCCATTTATTGGCACTTATCGTTGAAAAGCTGTCGCAAATGAGCTTCCCGCAATTTGTAAAAGAACGTATTTTCACTCCACTCGGAATGACACATTCTTTTGTCCGCGAAAGCTTTACACAGATTGTTCCGGATCTTACTTACTCTTACCAGGACGAAGGTGATGATACATTCTACTACAATCCACTGAACTATGCACTTTACGGGCCAACCTCTGTAAATACCTGTGCTTCCGATCTCTGCAAAGTATTAGATGAGTACATTCATCCAAATGTGATCGATCCTGAAATTATCGAGCTTATGAAGAAACCTGTCCTTCTCAGCAATGGCAAAACGGCTGAATACTGCGGCGGACTGATCACCCATAAGCTTCATGGTCTGGATGTATTCGGTCATGGCGGTGCCGATGCTGCATACCGTGGTGAAATTATTTGCATTCCGGAAAAAGAACTGGAGCTTGTACTGATCAGTAACACCACAACTTACGCAATGTCTAAGCTTGCCGATAAAGCCGCCTGCATCGTACTCGGATTACCGGATTGTACCGAACCAGCCGTGCCGGAACATGAAAATGCACCTGCTCGCAGTGGTGTATTCCTGACAGCACTTCCGGATGATCCAATGTTTGTTGATATCACAGAGCAAAACGGTACTTTCTATATGCAAAGAGAATGGTGCCGCACAGAACTGGTAAAAGAAGAGGATGGCGGTTATCGCATTGGTTCATTGGATGAAAAGATCTACTTCACAGATAACGAAATCCTTTATCGGCTTCCTGGTCGTGTACTTACATTGACCCCTGCCGAACCTGTAGATCCGGCACTTTTCCAGGAAGGAACCTATTACAACGATGAAACCGATTCCTTCATGAAATTAGTGAAAATTGAAAATACATGCGAAATCCATATGCGTCGTCATGGGAAAACAACACTTTACCAATCAACATCAGGAAGTATTATCTTCCGAATGGATGCAAATCTTGTAATGTATGTAAAAGCTGAAAATGATACCATCATTATGGATGGCGGTCGTATAAAACATATCCTTTACCAAAAACAATAAATTAACAGGACGCATGAAAAAACGAAAGTTTTTTCATGCGTCCTGTTGCTTATGGATACAATAACAGCTGTATTACACAAACAAAACTGTTTTCAGCATACTGACCGGATCACATCGCTTTTGATGTGCTCTTTTACACTTTCTAATTCTCCAGATACTTCCGTATACAATCTTCCTTCAACTGCTCCCCAATCACAATCACAACCTCCTGCCCGTCTCCAATCGGCTTCATACTGATCTCATGACCGGTTGCATTCAGCTGCATCCAGCTTCCTGCATCATCTTTCACGAATCCCTTCACCCGGAAAATAACGCCACATTCTGGATCCTGCATCATCTTCGCAACCTGCGTCTTCAATTCATCTGCAGAAATTTTCAATTCCATAAAATACAACGAATCAAAACCTTTTTTCTCATCCAGCTCCATCTTCCGATAATTTTCTGCAACATAACCGCTCTTTAAGATCTTATCAAAATCCTCTTCCGAAAGCTCTGCTCCATCTTTTCTCATGATTTCCCGATCCAGCCTTCGCTTGCACTGAACCTGTTCAAGCGCTCTGTTCAAATGTTCAATTGTATTTTCAATCTGTTCTTTTGTTGCTTCTTCTGCCCTGCTGAGGATGATGCTTCCTGCATTTGCAGCCTCGGACACAAGCAGATAGTCTGCTTCTTCTGACAATTCCGGCTCCAGTTTTGCGTCAACGATCGTAATCACATTGCCAATCTCATACCACTTATCCAGTGGTTCATCGTGAAGAACGTCAAAAAATTCGTCTACATCATAAATCCCGGACGGTTCAACAATTACTCTGTCATATCCGCACATTCCCATTGCAATCAGCTTCGTCCGGAAACGCCTCCTGTGCGTCTCTTTGTCGCACCCACCGGAAATCATTTCAAGCTCACAGTTATCTCCCATCAGGTCTTGCAAAAGAAGCATATCTACATTTACCGCACCAAAATCATTCTCAAGGATGCCAATGCTCATTCCTTTATCCAGAAGATATTTTGCATATTTTTTAATAAACGTTGTCTTGCCGGAACCTAAGAAGCCGGTGATTAAATCTATTTTTACCATCGCTAATCTTCCCCTTTGATTTTTTAGTTCTTCAAAAATTTTCTGCTGTAATTTTACTTCCTTCTCTCTACTTTTAAGATAATAGCATATTTTTTTAGTTTCTTAAAGGAACTCAAATAAAGAACTCAAACAGAAACTTAAATTTTGAGTTCCTATTTGAGTTCTTTTCATTTTTTCTAAAAAATCATTTTCCTTTTTACTTTTCTTCTTTCTTTATCCCAGCCTTCTCCAGAATCCCGTTCCACATCTGCTCTCGCTTTTTCTCCCGTTCTGCCTTTCCGTCATTCCACTTCTGTATAAATGCCATCTGTTCCAGATCATCTCGCTCTTCCATAAACAGCCTCTCTTTCTTACATTTATTCAGATGAATTATTTCCTGTACCTGACTATTATATGCGTGTCCGCAATGATTCTTTCCAAATTTATACCTAATTTCATGTCTGTAAAATTAAATGCATGCCTGTTAATAACACTGACTCTGGTATTTATTTCTCATAATATAAAAAGGAGCCACCCCAAAAAGGCTAGCCCCCATGAAAAAAGTTTTCTCGTATTTAATTATGCTTTCTTTCTGTTTTTCAGCATATCCATTGTTACAGCAAAGATGATCAGGACACCACTTGTAATTTCAAGTACGTGTGTATTTAATCCGAACTGTACACCGGCGTTGTTGATAAGTACCATCAGGATTGTACCAAGTACTGTACCTGTAACGGTTCCTTTACCACCTGCTAATGATGCGCCACCGATTACTGCTGCTGCGATTGCATTCATATCGTATCCTTCACCACCGGTTGGAAGAGCACTCTGAACACGTGCTGCAAGCATGATACCTGCGATACCATAAAGGAGACCAGCTCCAGCATATGTTGCATAGAACATTTTTCTTACTTTAATACCACTTAATTTTGCTACTTCAACACCACTACCAAGTACATAGAGGCTACGTCCGAAGATTGCATATTTCAGGATGAACCAGATAATAACTGCTACGATTGCCCAGATAATTGCCAGAACCGGAAGTACTCCGAATACGTTTGTATTTCCCATACTCAGGATTCTCTGATCGATACCTGTAACTGTAAGTGCGTTACTGATGATTTTTACAAAACCACGAACGATTGTCTGCATACCAAGTGTTGCGATCATTGGCGGAACCTGTAAATCATAAATGATAATTCCGTTCAGGAAACCAACTGCAATTGCAATAATAACTGCAATAAGTAACGTAATCCACATGTTCATGTGTGTATCTCTCTGCAGTAATGCGAGAACCATACAAGAAAGTCCTGTGATTGCACCACCACTGATATCGATTCCGCCTGTGATAATGATCATGGTCTGTGCAGCAGCCATAACACCGATGATTGCGCACTGTTTCATTAAGTTTGTTACATTATAAAGTGTACAGAAGTTATCTGTAAAAAGTGATGCACCAACAAAAAGAATAACAATGATCAGACCTAATGTAAATTCTGTTTGCTGGAATATACTTGTCTTTTTGATTTTAGTTTCCTTAGCCATAATAATCCTCCTTATCCCTCAACAGATGCTTTCTTCAAGACATCTTCTTCCTTCAGTACTTTTATTTCATCGTAATTAAATTCTCCGGTAATTCTTCCCTGTGCCATTACGAACAGACGATCTGATAATCCCATAACCTCCGGCAGATAAGAAGAAATTAAAATGATACCTTTGCCCTGTGCAGTAAGCTCTTCCATAATCTTGTAGATCTCTTCCTTCGCTCCTACATCAACACCAACTGTTGGCTCATCAAAAATCAGAATATCAGGATTTCTGCAAAGCAGTTTCGCGATAACGACTTTCTGCTGGTTACCACCTGACAGGTTACCTGAAAGCTGCATAACACTCGGTGTTTTTACGCGGACATCTTTTGAATATTTTTCCGCTCTTTCTGTTTCTTTCTTCAGAGAAATGATTCCGCCTTTGCTTATCATTTCATAAGAGTTCATATTGATATTAGTCTTGATCGGAAGGGCAAGGGCAAGTCCGTCTGCACGTCTGTCCTCTGTCAGGAATCCAATACCATTTTTTAACGCTCCTGCCGGATCCTTGATCTCAACTTTTTTACCTTTTACATAGACATCTCCGCTTAATCTCTTTTCTACACCACAGAGGGCTCTCATGATCTCGCTTCGTCCTGCACCTACAAGTCCTGCAAAACCGATAATTTCTCCTGCATGCAGATTAAAATTGATATTTCTGAAATGTTTACTGTCTGAGAAATTCTCAACTCTGAGGATTTCTTTTCCCGGTTTCTGCCGTTTGATATTGTAAATATCAGAAAGTTCACGTCCTACCATCATCTTGATCAGGGAGTCTTTTGTAACTTCCTCGATCGGTTTTGTTTCAATATAAGTTCCATCTTTCAGGATTGTAACACTGTCGCAGATATCCAGGACTTCTTCCAGACGATGTGAAATATAAATAATACTTACACCTTTAGATTTCAGTTCATCAATGAACTTATACAGTGTTTCAACCTTTTCGTTCTCCAGAAGAGCTGTCGGCTCATCGAAGATTACTATTCTCAAATCATCGCTTACAGAAATTTTACTGATCGTTACCATTGCCTGCATAGCAATCGGCAGACTCGAAATTTTCTGGCGAGGATCAACATTCATCCCAAATTTATCGATAATTTTCTGACTGTCATCATACATCTTCTTCCAGTCAACCATGCCTAATTTTGTTTTTGGCTGTCTGCCAAGGAAATAGTTCTCAGCAATGCTGAGATCCGGCGCAATGTTTACATGCTGATAGTTCGCATATACTCCATGACTCTGCGCTTCAAGTGCACTGGTATTTTCAATCCAGTCGCCATTGTAATTCATTAAAACTTTTCCTTCGTCCGGTCTTTCAACACCCATGATGCATTTTATCAACGTAGACTTTCCAGCACCGTTCTCACCGCAGAGTGCTCTCGCTTCACCGGCTTTGATCTCGAAACTTACGTTATTAAGTGCTGTTACACCAGGATAGAATTTACTGATATTTTGAATTTTTAAAATCGTGTCCTGCATAACCCATACCTCTTTTATAAGTAAGGGGCGATGTAAACCGCCCCTTACATCAATCCTTTATTCTTATTATTAAAGTGTAACTACTGTTCTATTAAGACTATTTCTGAAGTCTTGTAGGATCAAGCAGATCCTGCATATCGCTGTCGTCCATGTTGTCTTTTGTGATAACAACTGGTGGGCAGTTAACCTGTTTCTTAGATTCAGGGTTCTTTCCATCGATCAGTGTACGAAGTGCATTTTCCATACATTTGTATCCCTGAGCGTATGCATCCTGAACGATAATTGCATCTAAGACACCATTTTTCAGAGCCTGGATTTCAATATCATCTGAGTCAACTGCTACGTTGATAAACTTATCGCCTACGTTAGAATCTGCAACTGCATTGCACACACCATCACCTGTAATGTTGTTTCCTGAATACATACCGATCAGCTTGTCGCCGTATGTAGAAATAATATTTTCTGCATTCTTCTGAGCTGTTTCTACATCATTACCGTTGTAATATGTATCTGTCAGTTCAAGTTCCGGTGCAATCTCTGCGATCTTGGTTCTGAAACCATCGATTCTGTGGTTAAGAGCTTCATTTTCAACGTTTGTGTTCATACCAAGGACACCGCTTGTAACACCTTTGGCATCCATAGCGTCCTTGAATGCTTCTGCTGCCATTTCACCGATTGTATCATTTGAGCAGTAGTAGAATTCGTTGTAGTAATCTTCATTTGCACCGTCATCGCCAGTTCCGATACCGCAGTTTACGAAGTTCAGAACGATTCCTGCATTTGTAGCTTCCTGAGCCTTCGGTACAGTTGCATCAATTGCAAGTGTAGCTGTAACGATTGCATCTGGCTGTTTTCCGATACACTGTTCAAATGTTGTTACATAGTCTTCTGTCTGGCTTTCTTCAGCTGGTCCGACAACTTCATAATCAACTGTGATTCCTTCGCTCTCTTCGATATCTTTCATAGCGTTCTCAATACCTATTCCAACATATGTCCAGAACTGGGATGCTGTAGAAGGTGTTAAATAAATTACGTGATAAGATTTCTTATCTGATCCTCCCTTGCTTGATGATTTGTCATCAGAAGATCCTGATGATTTTCCGCCTGAGCAAGCTGCTAACGAAAGTGTCATTGCGCCGACCAGTAACATTGATACTACCTTTTTCATTTTCATAACTTTTTTCCTCCTTGATGTTTCTTATATAAGTTACACTTTAAAACGTTTCATTCTCACGTGCTTTATTTACATAACCCCTTTTTGTAACATAAAGCATCCATATGGTCTTGTTTCGCTTGTACAAACTGTAAGAACAGCTTTTCCTGCTTTTTCATAGAATTTTGTACGTTCGATTGGTCCTGCACAGTTCTCATAACCATTTCTCTTTGCTGCTTCGATCGCTTCATCCCATGTATCACACTGTTCCATCTCAACTCCTGAATCAGCATCCGGAACCATGTACTCTAATGGTGTTGCACAGTATTCTGTATCCAGCGGCATAAGTTTTAAGATTGCATCGATCATTTCCGGTGCTGTGTTGCCTTTTGCCTGAATGCTTACTGCATTTGGTGATTTTGAATACGGCGGATAAAAATGATCTGCGACAACAAGAATGTCACCGTGTCCCATGTCTGCCAGTGCTTTCAATAAATCTGATCCAATAATTTCCGGTATTCCTTTTAACATCTTTCTTCCTCCTTTATTTGTAAATTCCTTCTTATTCGTGTTCTGCAAGGAATTTATCAATCTCTTCTCTTGTCGGCATAGACGGTGTTGTTCCAAGTCTCTGTACGGAAAGTGCTGCAAGTCCATTCGCAAATCTTACTGCTTCCCAGAGTTCTTTTCCTTCGGAAAGTGCTGCAAGAAGTCCTCCGTTAAATGCATCCCCTGCACCGGTTGTATCGATTGCATCTACTTTGTATGCCGGTACAACGATTTCTTTGCCTTTTGATGATACGAACACTCCTCTTGATCCAAGGGTGATAACTACATCTGTGACACCTTTTTCTCTGAAGTAAGCAGCTGCCTGTTTTGCAGAATCAAGGTCTTTCACTTCAACGCCTGTGATTTCTTCTGCTTCTACCTCATTCGGTGTTACCATATAGCATTTAGAAAGGAATTCGTCTGTCATCGGTGCATATGGTGCTGTGTTCATGATGACCTTGCATCCATATTTATTTGCCATATCTACGATCATCTCGTTAGCATCCTGATTAACTTCAAGCTGTAACAGAACGTATTCACATTCTTTGATTACATTTTCAACGCTTGCTACCTCTTCAGCAGTAATGGTGTTGCATGCGCCAGGTACGATAATAATCTCATTCTGGCTTGAATTTTCATCTACCAGGATCAGTGCGATTCCTGTTTCTGTTTCTTTGGTGATGAAAATGTTGTCCTTTGGCATGTTCAACTCTGTCATGGTATCGAGCATTACATTTGCAAATGTATCGGTTCCAATCTTTGTCATCATCACAACATCTGCTCCTGCTTTGTGTGCTGCAACACACTGGTTAAATCCTTTTCCACCAGGTCCCATCTTGAACATAGAACCTTTTACTGTTTCCCCCGGAACCGGAAGGTGTGGTGATCTTGCCATCAGATCTACTACGAAGCTTCCGAATACTGCAACCTTTTTCATTTTATTTTTCCTCTTTCTTTTCTCAGTCTATTTTTTGCTTTCTCATTTTGAAAGCGGTTTCTTTTATTTGTTTTCATTCTAAACCTGTTCACCTTGTTATGTCAATTTTTTTCCTGCTTCTATGCACGTTTTTGTTTATTTATCTAGTTTTATCAACTATTTTTAGTGCATTTTTACCATTATTTTTATTCATCTACGTGAGAAACCGGTTGCATATTGATGATTATTTATCAAAAAGTATTCCTATCTGAAAACTCAGAAACAAGACGGATATATTTCGTCCAGTTTATTTTCATTCAAAAAAGTAAAAAAACAGAGTACCGGAAAACCAATACCCTGTTTCATGTCTCTGTTCTTCTGTTATTTTTTCAGCATCTCAGATCCTCTGCGGATCAATTTTGTTTCTACAAGACTTGTATGTTTCAGAACCTTATTCCTGCCTTCTTCCATAGACCGGACACTCATCTCGAATAATTCCAGCGCCGCACAGCCCATCTCATAGATCGGACGGTCAACCACTGTCAGTTCCAGCTCTGTATACGTCAACTCATGAATCTCATCAAATCCCACCAGAGAAATATCTTTTCCGATACGGATCTTATGTTCCTTCATATATTTCAGACATCCAAGCGTTGTCAGGTTGTTCGATGAAAAGATTGCCGTCGGCGTATCCGGAAGCTCCATCAGCTTCTGGCAAACTTTATAGGACATATTTTCTTTGAAATGTCCATTCACGATATATTCTGGTTTTTCCTCAATCCCCGCCTCTTTCAGGGCTTTTCTGTATCCTTTCAGTCGCTCTCTTCCAGGTCTTGTATTCTCATCACCTGTGACAATTGCGATTTTTTTATGCCCCTCTTCAATCAGGCAGTTCACCGCATCTTTCGCTCCCTGGCAGTCATCCGAATAGACGCCGTCAAAATTTTCTCCGCGGATATCACGGTCGAGCAGTACAACCGGGATCTGATTCTTTTCCAGTTCTTTCAACAGCTCTATCGTTTTTCATCATTATCTGTGACAGGAATCAACACAACCCTTTTACCATTTCCTTCCGGATTCCTTCCAACATCCGGTGTTCTACCTCCAGATCATCATTGGTTCCGTACATGAACACATTATAATCATACTGACTTGCCGTATCCGAAAGTCCATGCAAGATCTTGCTGAAGAATGAGTTCTCGATATCCGGCGCCAGAAATGCAATATTCCGGATGTCGCCCACACTCAGGCTCCGTGCCAGTGAATTTGGCACATAATTGCTCTCATCTATGATCTGCTGTACCTTTTTTCTCGTTTTTTCTCTCACGCTCTGGTTCCCATTCAGCACACGCGATACGGTCGCCGGTGAAACATTTGCTTTTTTTGCAATATCGTATATGTTCATTTTCCCCATTTTCTCCTCATATTGGCACTTTAGTTTTGTAACCGGTTTCTTTGCGTATACCATAGCATTTCAGACATATTTTGTCAAATATTTTCAAGAAACTTTTTCAATTGATTTCATAGATTTTATCCAAAAGCTGATTTCATGCATGTACAAAAAACGCTCAACTTCTCCTGTTAAACATAAAATCACTTGCAAAACTGGATTCTCTCTTTATTGTGACGTAAAAAATGAGCCATTCATAGAATTTACTTCTAAAAATGACTCAATTTATTATTATCGCTTATTTATCTGTCTATTCTACGATTCCTGCAGCGCTGCTTGTACCGATTCTTGTTGCACCAGCTTCGATCATAGCCTGTGCTTTTTCAAAATCACGTACTCCGCCTGAAGCTTTTACGCCCATATCTGGTCCAACAGTTTCTCTCATAAGACGGATATCTTCTACTTTTGCTCCACCTGTTGAAAATCCTGTAGATGTCTTAACAAAATCTGCTCCAGCTTCTTTTGCAACCTGGCATGCTTTTATTTTTTCTTCATCTGTCAGAAGACATGTCTCGATGATTACTTTTACAAGAGCTTTTCCTGCTGCCGCTTTTACAACTGCTTCGATGTCGCTCTTTACATAATCCCATTCGCCTGCTTTTGCACGTCCTACGTTGATTACCATATCAACTTCGTTTGCACCTTTTTCAATGCTGTCTGTTGTCTCTGCAGCCTTTGCCTCTGATGTGCATGCTCCAAGAGGAAATCCGATTACACAGCATGTCTTTACTTCTGATCCTGCAAGTTCTTTTGAAACAAGCGGTACATATCCTGAGTTTACACAAACAGATGCGCATCCGTATGTCTTAGCTTCTTCGCAGATCTTTACAATCTGTTCTGGTGTTGCATCTGCCTTTAAAAGGGTATCATCTAAATATTTTGCGATTTCTTTTTTATCCATGTCCATATCTCCTTTTCTTGTGGTTACATTTGTTAATCGCTCAGTAACTTTTGTTCATGCCTTGATATTAGCACATGGATTCCACCCTGTCAATGGCTATTCTAATCTTTCAATGACTTTTCCTGCCGTATCTTCGTCCGTGATCAGAACGTTGATAATCTTCCCTCTAATCGCCCCACAAATACATTCTACTTTACTCTGTCCTGAAGCAACTCCAATCCTCCGTTTCTTCTTTTTCAGCTCCGCCAGTGGAACCGAAACCGTCCGTTCATCCAACGCTTCATCGCAAAGTTCTCCCTGGTCATTGATTAAATGATCGCAAATGTCCCCGACTGCGCCTTTCACGATCAGCTCCTGCATCTCTTCTTCTTTCAGATATCCTGCCCGGCATACTGCATTCTGCACACCATAGGCTCCCATGGTGATCAGGAGTGTATTGGCTTCATCGCCATATTCCAGCACCTTCTTTACATTGGAATCACTGACGAAAACGTCCTTTATCTCTTTGCTGTCTACCATGGCCGGACACATCATTGCATACGGCTTCGCATCCCACGCCTTTGCAAAATTTTTCGCGATTTCTGTTGAATAGATATTATTCTGTAAATTGCTGACTCCACCACACAACTGCACAACTGTCACATCTGATAGATCTTCTTTCTGGCTCAGGAAATTCGACACAGAATACACCGTATTCCCCCACGAATATCCAATTATATCTCCATTTTCCACAACCGATTCAAGATATTCTGCAGCCGCCTTTGCCACCGCGGTCAGCTTTGGAAGATTACTTTTTTTCGGCACAATGATAACCTTCTCAAGGCTACCCTTTTCCCGGAGTCTTCTCTCCATCTCCAGTTCATACCCCTTTGGAGGCACAACCTTGAACTGGACGATTCCCATCTCTTTTGCATCCGTCAGAAGTCTGGATACATACGGTCTGGAACAGGCAATTTCACTCGCGATCTCCTCCTGGCTCATGCTGTCCTCGTAATACATTCTTGCGACTTTCACCAGCAACTCCGTCTTTTTATCTCCATAATCCTTTTTTTCCATATTACATTAACCGCCATTTCATACTTTATTCCCAAAATCTATCCAAATCATATCACATTTTCAAAGTCTCCGTATACTTTTTCCGAAAGAATATACGTCTAAACGCCTTCTCTTTTCAATAAAAAAGAGACAGCCCATCATTTGACAAGCCATCCCTTTTCGTCATATTTTATAAATCCTAAGCTTCAGACTCTTTCTTAGCTCCAAAGTAAGCCTTCAGAGAATTGATCACAATAACAAGTCCGAGTGCCATCAGCAGAACTGCGATGATCAGCTGAAGTCCTTCTACAAGGAATGCTGCTGAGCCGGCCTGGTAAGCTTTTACAAGACCGATTGTTCTTTCTACCAGTGCGGTTCCTGTTACGCAAAGCATGATGATCAGCGGTGCGAACAGCATCTTGTTGCTTCTTCCTGTTACCTTCATGAATACACAAAGTGTTACAAGTACAAGTGCTGACAGTAACTGGTTTGCTGATCCGAACAGTGGCCAGATATTTGCATATCCGATACGTGTCAGAACATAGGCACATACAAGTGTAAGGATTGTTGAGAAGTAGGTATTGCAAAGGAATTTTCTCCATCCTTCTGCATGTTCCATATCATCTACACTGAACAGTTCCTGGAAAGACATACGTCCGATACGTGCTACTGCATCCAGACTGGTGAGTGCAAGTGCAGATACGCACATAGTCATGAAGCACTGTGCTACATAAACCGGAACTCCGAACATTTCAAAGAATCCTGCAACACCGCTTGAGAATACCTGGAATGGTGTTCCTGCTGCCGGTGTTCCGTCTGCTGCTGCAGCTGCACCAGCTACACAAAGTGCGAGGACTGCAAGAAGACTTTCCAGAATCATGGCACCATAGCCAACCTTCAGCATATCTTTTCTCATTTGATACTGTCTTGGATGAAGTACCGGATGAAACCAGGCTGTGGAATCCGGAAACCGCGCCACACGCTACGGTAACGAACAGGATTGGGAACATATCTCCTAATGTGTCGTTGTGGAATCCTGTAAATACAGGAAGGTTCATTGTCGGATGTGCAACTAAAAGTCCAAGTGCTGCTCCGGCGATCATTCCGATGAACATATAAGTCGTCATTGCATCACGAGGCTGTTTTAAAAGCCACATCGGAAGTACTGCTGCAAAGAAGATATATACAAATGTGATATAAGTCCAAGTATCTTTACCTGCTGTGATCGGTGCAAGCATACCAAGAGCAAGCGCTGCTACTGTAAGTACAAGACCAAGAACTGTTTCTTTCCATCCGCGGAACTGGAATTTTTTCTGCACCAGACCAAATACCATTGCAAATGCAATGAATAAAAGGGAAATAGTTCCTGCAGCTCCGTTTGTCTTTGCTGCATCTGCAAGTTTTAAAGCTCCGTCGACTTCTGTATACGCATTGAATGTACCTGCAACCATATCTGCAAATGCTGCGATAACAAGAAGTGTGAACAGCCAACAGAACAACAAGAATAATTTTCTACCGAATTTACCAATGTATTTCTCGATCAGAAGTCCCATAGACTTTCCGTCATTTTTTACACTCGCATATAAAGCTCCGAAATCTGTTACCGCACCGAAGAAAATGCCTCCGATCAGTACCCACAGTAAAACAGGAAGCCATCCAAATACAGCTGCCTGAATGGCGCCGGTAACAGGACCTGCACCTGCGATTGACGAAAACTGATGACTGAATACTGTCCAGCCGTCTGTCGGAACGTAATCCTTTCCATCTGCGAATTTCTTTGCTGGTGTCTCTGCCTTTGGATCGATTCCCCATTTGTTAGCAAGCCAGCGTCCGTAGAATACATATGCACAGCAAAGTAAAACGGCTGCGATCAGTACAATAACTAATGTATTCATACTTATCCCTCTCTTTCTCTCTTCCAGTAAAAATTGTTTTATATAGTATTTTAATTTGATAAGCTTTTATCAAATTGCCATAGTGGTGTTTTACCCCTTTAAAGGGTGTTTGTCAATGGATTTTCGGCATTTTCGGCACGTTTACACTATTTTTTTAGAGTATGCTCTGTTTTTTGTGCATTTTTCCATACTCCGCGTTACAAAAACATATGACCGCTTCTCGAAAGCATTCCTGTAATATACAATTTGTCCGTGACACCTGCATCTGACTCCAGAATATGAGACTCCAGAATATGACCGGATATATTTTTATATTGATATTGACATTTTTTCCCAACCGAACTATACTGAATTTTGTAAATGAAACGGGGAGCTTGTTTGACAGGCTGAGAGGAAGTTCAGAACTTCGACCCATATACCTGATTTGGATAATGCCAACGTAGGAACGTATATTTTAATGATAACGGGAGATACATTGGTATCTCTCTTTTTTTGATATACGGCGTCAAATACCATCAGCATACTCTGATGATATTTGAGAAACAGGATTTCTTATAATAATATGAAATGATACCAGGGTCAAAAGGTCAGAAAGCTGATGCAAGCTTGCTTGCAAGAGGATTTTTGACCTCTTGACCCGCCAAAAACATGAGTAAGTAGCCATTTTTCAAAGAAAAATGAGCGGATTACGAATGTTTTTGAGGATTGCGAGAGTGCAAAGCACGTAGCAATCTGGTATCAAAGGGGTCAAAATACCTTTTGACCCCAACATCATGAAATTCCACATTCAACCAGGGTTTACACGAAAATGAATAAGGTAAAGTTGAGATTGGGCGAGAGTTCATGAAGGGGTACACCACCACGGGTGTAATTCTTTGTGTACTCTTTTTTCATTTTTAAGAACTTTTCCGTTTTGAAAGGAGGTTTTTCCATGATTACAGTTAATGGTAAAGAAGTTACTCTGACCGGACCGCTCAGTGTTGCGGATTATCTGGAACAAAACAATTATCAGATCAAACGGATCGCCGTTGAAATGAATGGTGATATTTTACCAAAATACAGCTATTCTGACACCATGCTCAAAGACGGGGACCGTCTGGAAGTTGTAAGTTTTGTAGGAGGAGGCTAAGAAATCATGTATCATACACTTACAAAAGAAGAAATCTACACCGCCCTTGACGAGCGACATTCACCGGAGACGCAGAAGCTTCTCTCGGCAGGAAATGTAGCGGTCGCAGGGCTTGGCGGCCTTGGCTCTAATGTTGCTTATGCGCTTGCACGAATCGGTGTCGGTCATCTTCACCTGATTGATTTTGACGTAGTTGATATTACGAACCTGAACCGGCAGCAGTACTTTATGGAGCATATCGGAATGTACAAGACCGATGCCCTGAAATCCCTGCTTCTGAAGATCAATCCGTATCTGGATATCCGCACAGACTGTGTAAAAGTTACGGACGATAATCTGCAGGAATTATTTGCAGATGCCACAATTGTCTGCGAAGCTTTTGATAATCCGGAAGCCAAAGCAATGCTGGTCAATGGAATTCTGGAACATTTCCCAGAGAAAAAGCTCGTATCCGCAACCGGAATGGCCGGCTATGGAAGCAGCAATACCATTATCACAAAACGGATCACGAAAAACTTTTATCTGTGTGGTGATGGCGTGACAGCACCAACTTACGGTCATGGACTGATGGCGCCGCGTGTTGCCATCTGTGCCGCACATGAAGCCAACATGATCACGCGGCTGATCCTCGGTGAAGAAGAAATTTAAAAATATAAGAAAGAAGGAACTTTATTATGAGTACAAATGAAGATAAATTTATCCTGGGAGGTCATGAATTCACTTCCCGTTTTATTCTCGGATCCGGTAAATTTTCTCTGGATCTTGTAAAAGCATGTATTGAAAAAGCAGAAGCTCAGATCATCACACTTGCCCTGCGTCGTGCAAATGAAGGCGGTCTTGCAAATATCCTGGACTATATTCCGGACAATGTAACCCTGCTTCCAAATACATCCGGTGCACGTAATGCTGAGGAGGCAGTCCGTATCGCCAGACTTTCCCGTGAAGTCGGATGCGGCGACTTTGTAAAGATCGAAGTCGTTCATGATTCCAAATACCTGCTTCCGGACAACTACGAAACCATCAAAGCAACAGAAATCCTTGCAAAAGAAGGCTTTGTTGTCATGCCGTATATGTACCCGGATCTGAATGCTGCAAGAGCACTTGCTGATGCCGGAGCTGCCTGCATCATGCCGCTCGGCTCTCCAATCGGTTCCAACAAAGGGCTCAGCACAAAGGATTTCATCCAGATCCTGATCGATGAGATTGATCTGCCGATCATCGTTGATGCCGGAATCGGTCGCCCTTCCCAGGCTTGTGAAGCCATGGAAATGGGTGCTTCCGCTGTCATGGCAAATACTGCTATCGCAACTGCAGGAAATGTTCCTGCCATGGCAGAAGCTTTCAAAAAAGCCATTGAAGCCGGACGCAGTGCTTATCTTTCCGGACTGGGACGCACCATCGAAAGAGGCGCAAGCGCATCCTCACCTCTGACAGGATTCTTAGAGAATTAGGAGGCAGTCAAAATGGAAAATTCACATATCAACGAAAGTATTTTAAGTGAAGAAATTCTGGAAGACCAGAAGAAGAACCGGATCGATCACATGACTTACCTTCCGGGAATGGAAGATATCGGATCTGACGTAATGGATCAGGTCATAAGTGCCATGAACGCTTATGATTATGAAAAATATACCGAAGCTGACGTAAGACGCGCCATTGCGCATGACATCCGTACACCGGAGGATTTCGCTGCACTTCTCTCACCTGCCGCACTTCCTCTTCTTGAGGAGATCGCACAGGCTGCACAGGCAGAGACACGAAAACATTTCGGAAACAGCGTCTACATGTTTACTCCGATCTACATTGCAAACTACTGCGAAAACTATTGTATTTACTGTGGTTTCAACTGCCACAACAAGATCAACCGTGCACAGTTAAATGAGGAAGAAATTGAAAAAGAAATGGCAGCCATCGCCAAAACAGGTCTTCAGGAGATCCTGATCCTGACCGGTGAAAGCCGTAGCAAATCCACGGTGGAATATATCGGAAATGCCTGCAAGATCGCCCGTAAATATTTTAAAGTCATCGGACTTGAGATTTATCCGGTCAACTCGGACGAATACGCATTCCTCCACGAGTGCGGTGCCGATTATGTAACCGTATTCCAGGAGACTTACAATTCTGACAAATATGAAACCCTGCATCTTGCCGGACACAAACGGATCTTCCCATACCGTGTCAATGCCCAGGAACGTGCACTGATGGGCGGCATGCGCGGTGTCGGATTCGGAGCACTTCTCGGACTTGATGATTTCCGCAAGGATGCCTTTGCAACCGGATACCATGCTTATCTCCTGCAGAGAAAATACCCACATGCCGAAATCGCCTTCTCCTGTCCGAGACTTCGTCCGATCATCAACAACGACCGGATCAATCCGATGGATGTGCATGAGCCGCAGCTTCTCCAGGTAGTCTGTGCATATCGTCTGTTTATGCCATTTGCAAGCATTACGGTATCCACAAGAGAATGTGCGCGTGTAAGAGACAATCTGGTACAGATTTCTGCAACAAAAATCTCTGCCGGAGTCAGCACCGGAATCGGAAACCATGTGGATGATATTGAGGATAAGGGAGATGACCAGTTCGAGATTTCTGACGGACGTTCCGTAGATGAGGTTTATCAGGCACTTCTTTCCAATAATATGCAGCCGGTTATGAGTGATTATATCTATGTATAGAGATCTTATTGCCGTAACAAACCGCCATCTCTGTTCCCGTCCTTTTACAGAACAGATTACCCGTGTCTGCAAGCTGCATCCGAAAGCTCTGATCCTGCGTGAAAAAGATCTGCCGGAAGAGGAATATTTTTCTCTTGCCCGGCAGGTGAAGGAAATCTGTGAACAGTTTAAAGTTCCGTTTATTCCGCATTTTTATCCAGCCGTTGCGAGAGAACTCGGCTGCGACAGGCTACATTTACGTCCAAAGTGGATTTCCGATTTTCATACAGTTGGAACTTCCATCCATTCTGTTTCTGAAGCAGTCGAAGCGGAAAAGCTGGGAACTTCCTATCTCACAGCAGGACATATTTATGTTACCGACTGCAAGAAAGGGCTCCCGCCACGGGGACTTCCATTTCTGCAGAATGTATGCCAAGCTGTGCAGATTCCGGTTTATGGCATTGGCGGAATCAAAATTGATGAAGCACAACTGCACGAACTGAAAAATGCCGGTGCTGCAGGAGGTTGTGTGATGTCAGGGATGATGCACATTTGACCGGTCATTCCTCAAAATAAAAAAGGCACTATGCAGGGTAGCATATCAAACTGATATTGTCACCTTGCACAGTGTCTTTTTTATTTCACCCGAAGTTGCACTCCTTTGCCTTCTTCTACTTTTATATTTCTGTCTGTCCGTACAATAATATGTTCATGATTCATTGTTTCAACATAATACTGTCTGTAAAACCCAAGAAATTCTTCCTGTCTTACAATTCCTTTCACAGAACCTTCTGCTGCAAATTCCAGTTCCTCCGGTCTGCAGCATATTGTATTTCCATGGATATCAGTAAAACGGTTGGATATTCCAAGGAAATCTCTTGCAAAATCATTCTGTGGATGCAGATACACCTCTTCCGGCTTTCCAATCTGAACCAACTTTCCCTGATCCATAATAGCGATCTGATCTCCAAGTACCATTGCCTCTTCCTGGTCATGCGTTACAAAAACCATTGTAATTTCATATTTCTTCTGGATTTCACGGATTTCTTCTCTCATTTTTACCCGGAGTTTCGCATCCAGATTACTAAGCGGTTCATCCAGAAGAAGCACCTTCGGTTTTGTGATCAGAGATCTGACCAGTGCTACTCTCTGCTGCTGTCCTCCGGAAATTTCCCCGATCGATGCCCCGGCATATTCTTCCATATCTACGATTTTCAGATATTCCATACCCATTTCTCTGGCTTCTTTTTTTCGGATGCCACGGAACTTCAGACCATAGATCACATTTTCCAGAACACTCATATGTGGAAATAATGCATAAGACTGAAAAACAGTCGATACCGGACGCTTCTCCGGAGCCAGTGTGGTGATATCCTGGCCATCAACCAGGATTTGCCCTTTATCTGTTTTTAAAAATCCACTTATCATTTTGAGTGTTGTCGTTTTTCCACAGCCGGATGCTCCCAGAAGACACAACAGTTCTCCCTTTGGAAGGGAGAGTGATAAATCTTTTACTACTTCTTTTTCACCAAAACTTTTACTTACAGTTTTTCAGTTCTAAATACACGTTTCTTTTTCCCTTTCCATGCAACAATTATCGAAAACAGCACATTTACTGAAATTGTGATCGCAATAATAAATGTTGCAATCATAGATGCTTCTCCATACCGACCTGTGTTAATGCAATCAAATAATGTAAATACAGCAATCTTTTGTCCTGGTGTCACCAGAAAGATTACAGCACCTGCCGTAACCATTGCACTTGTAAAATTATTGATAAATCCCGTTGCAAATGCCTGCTTTACATTCGGAAGAATGACATCTTTCATTACCAGAAATTTATTCGCTCCAAGATCCCGCGCTGCTGCATCAAGCTCTGTACTGATCTGCAAAAGGGAGGATGCCGAAGCCTTCGTTGTAATTGACATCTGTTTATAGATCATATTCAAGATAACAATGACCGCTGTTCCGGTAAGTTTTAACGGTTCATGATTAAATGCCAGAATATATCCGATTCCAAAACAACTTCCCGGAAGCATATACGGAAGTGTAATAATAAAATCCAGTACTCCGCCAAATTTTATCTTTCGTCTTTCAATATAATACGAAAGTAAAATACCGATCAGACTGCCGACTATTGCTACAATAAGCGCATATTCCACACTTCGGATAAATGTATCCATATTCCGTTCCAGAAGTGCGTCCAGATACATCGTTGTAAATGTGATTTTCCCACGTAAATTTCTACTGAAACTGTTTAGAAAAATGGATCCGTATTCAAGCGCCATCATTACAAAAAAGATACCTGCGCCCAGCCATACAATCACTGCTGACAGCCCACGAACCCGGAATGTATCTCCCGCTTCTACCGTCTTATTACTGTTTCCGCTGATGACTTTTTCATTTTTCTGCATTAGATAGCGGTACAGGATAAAAACAAGAATCGTCGGGATCAGAAGCAGTACATTAAGTGCCGCACTCTTATCCAGTCTGGAATATCCGATTACCTGCATATAAATTTCCGTCGAAACTGTTTCAAAACGTCCACCTATCACAACAGGCGTTCCAAAATCAGCGATCGACCGGATAAACGAAAGCAAAAAGCAACTGAGTAGTACCGGTTTTAACAGTGGTACAACAATTCTCCACAATGTATACCCGGAGGATGCTCCAAGGTCAAAAGATGCCCTTACGAGCGACATATCCATTTTCCTCAGCATTCCGATAATCATCAGTGCATTTAATGAAGAAAAGAATAACGTCTGCATTACAACAACACCAAGCCATCCATACGGGTTCAGCGAAAGTCCGAACACTCCTTTTGTGATCAGACCGTTTCTTCCGAAAAGCTGGATATAAGCGAGCGAAGCAATAAACGGCGGCGAAACCATGCTGATCAGCAAAATCGCTTCCAGAAATTTGCCCAGTTTCTTCCCTGCTGTCCATACACAGATTGATACAAACAGCCCCAGAATTGTTGAAAAGAATGCGGATAAAACACCTACAAAAACACTGTTTTTTACAAGCTGCAGATTGGCACTGAAGATGCTCTTGTAAACTTCTGTCGAAAATCCCTCTTCTCCCACAAAACTCTGTCTGATCATGCAAAGAAGCGGATACAGAATAAAGATCAACACACCTGCTACCAGCACTGCTAATATAAAATAATCCAATATATTATAAAAATGGGCATCATAAAATGATGCCCGTTTTTCTCTAGGTTTTCTATTCTTCACCTTTATCTCCCATCAGAGTGCTCCATTTGTCAAGGATCTCTGTTCTCTTTGATCCGAACAGAGAAAGATCTTCTTTCATAAGCTGATCCTTGTCAAAGTTCAGTTCAAGTCCTTTCAGACTTGGTTTTACCAAAAGACAGGTATTGTTCTTGTCAATTTCAGCCATCATCTTCATGTTCTCATCATCAGAGAAGAACCACTCGATAAATGCTTTTGCTGCCTCTGTGTTCTCTGCATTTGCAAATGCTGCAACACCTTCTGGGACATATGGCATTCCATCTTCAGGATAGATAACATCAACATCTGCCTGTTCTTTTAACTCATCAAGTGTACCATTGATATATGTGATACCAATACCAACTTCACCTGCTGCCGTCTTAGTACTTGGATCTGAACCACGTTTTGAATAATAATCTACATTCTTATTAAGTGCTTCAAAATACTTCCAACCTTCTTCGTCTCCCTTTGTCTGAAGAAGAGCGTTTACTACTGCGTAGTTTGTTCCTGAAATAGCCGGGTTAGACATCAGGACTTCTCCCTGATATTCTTCTTTTGTAAGGTCATCCCATGATTTAGGAGCTTCCAGTCCTTTTTCTTTTAAAATATCATTGTTTACAATAAATCCTACTACAGTAACACCTTTAGAGAACCAGTAATTATCACTATCCTTAAAGTCTGGTGAAAGTTCATCTGCCGCATCAAAATCTACTTTTTCAAGAAGGTCATTATCTTTTGCATCCATAAATGCATCGATTCCGCCCCCGAACCACAGGTCAGCTGCAGGTGTTCCGCCTTCTGCTTTAAGCTTTGATAAAACTTCTCCTGAAGACATGGAAATGAATTCTACCTTCGGTCCTACTTCTTCTGTAAACTTATCAAATAAAGGCTGATAAGCATCCCCTGTTGTAACAACCTTCAGAGTTCCTTCCAGTTTCTTTGTCTCTTTGTCGTCTTTCTTGGTTTCTTCTTTTTTTGTAGTCTCTTCCTTTTTATCTGAGCTTCCACAGGCTACCATACCTGCTGCCATTGATACTGCAAGGAGAAGAGCTGCAAATTTTTTCATTTTTTTCATAATGTTCCTCCCTTTAACATATCTCTGATATTATTCCGACATGCTTTTTACATTCTAGCACCAGATATTTTAATTTTCAAATTGTTTTTCTCTATAGATAATCATTCCTATAGTTTCTATCTATTTTTTTATTTTTATTTTCTATAAAAGAAATGCATGTGGGATACTGTACTGTCTTTACCGTTTTATTCAGTAAAAGCATTTATATCCTACACGCACTTCGTTTTACTCTCTTTTATAATTATCCCGCCAGATGAAGCACTCCGATCAGTAGAATACCACACAGTCCATAGTAAGCTACAACCGCAACAAGGTCATTGATGGTCGTAATAAGTGGTCCGGATGCTACCGCCGGGTCGATATTGATCTTCTTGAAGAACAGAGGAATCAGTGTACCCACCGCACCGGAAATTACCATTGCCACCATCAGAGACAGACCGATACAGCCGGATACCGCATACGCGAATGTCCAGGTCTTTCCTTTGAAAAGTGCAATATAAAGTCCTAATACGAGGAATGACAAAATTCCAAGAATCGCACCATTTGAAAATGCGATCCGCATCTCTTTGAATACCAGTTCTACTTTCTGCTTTCCTGTCAGTGATTCATCCATCAGAACACGGATCGTAACAGCCAGAGACTGGGTACCAACGTTTCCGGCCATATCTAAAATCAGGGACTGGAATGACATGATGATCGTCAGCTGGCTTACTACCGTCTCAAATATACCTACAACAGAAGATACAACTGTTCCCAGTGCCAGCAGAACAAGCAGCCAAGGGAGACGTTTTTTCATGCTCTCTTTGAGTGGCTCTTTCAAATCTTCTTCTGCAGTCAGACCAGCGAACATCGCATAATCTTCACCCATCTCATCATCGACCAAATCTACAATGCTCTGGGATGTGATAACACCGAGAAGTTTATTATCGTTATCCAGGATCGGAATAGAATTTTCCGAATAATCTTTCAGTTTTTCGATACAGTCATCGATCAGCTCATGACCATATACATATGGATATGATGTCACGATCAGATCCTCAAGACGTGTATCCTGTCTTGCCGTGATCAGATCCTTCAGATCCATCGCACCGTAGAAGGTGTGATCCGCTGTCACCATAAAAATTGTAGAAATATTGTCATTTTTTGCTGCCTGACTGACAAGTTCGGTCATCGCCTGCTTTACAGTAAGATTTTCTCTGATCTCAATGTAATTCGTGGTCATTCTTGAACCGATCTCTTCATCATCGAATGCAGCAATAACTGCCATATCCTTTCTGGCTTCATCATCCATCAGCTCTAGCAAAAGAGCTCTCTTTTCTTTTGGAATCATCCGCAGTACATCTACAACCGCATCTGTTTCCATTCTGGAAAGAATTGCTGCTGCTTTCCGCACATCCATCTCATCCAGATATTCAGCAGCCTGCTTTTCATCGATATACTCGAAGATATCCGCAAGCATGTCCAGATTCAGAATCCGGCACAATTTCCGCCGCTCTGCAACGGAGAGATCCGGGAATACATCTGCAAGGTCATTCTCATGGTAGTCTTCCAGTTTGTTTCTCATAATTCCCGGAGAGGCATTGCTTCTTACAATGCCCAGGATCTCAGCTCTGTAGTCCTGGTAGTCCTGATAATCCTGTGTATTTTCCATAACTTTCGCCCTCCTTATCCTTTTTCCAGCACAAAAACATGCAGAATCAAAGTCTAAAATTCTCCACATTTCTGTCTTTCATCCAATATTCAATTATGAATGTCAATACGGGAAAACAGGATAAGAAATGCTATACGAACAAACAGAATGAACTGCTGCCATTTTCCCATCCTGCGTATATACTTCGCCCATGACTATCACAACTGTCCATTCTGTTCACCTGCCTTTTGTTTGAATTTGATTAAGAAGTTTTCAACTTCCTACGCTATTATAATACCTTAGTCTACAAAATTCAAACCTTTCTGTTTATAAAATTATTTTTTTATCAACTTTTTTCTTATTTTAACACTTACATCATTTTATGATTTTTCTGCCCTCTTCATTTCCCACTCGTATTTTATTTATGCATCCGATCTCGCATAAGAATTCTTCATCTGATTGCTCAGTTCGTACAAAACCTTAGACAGTGTATCCGAAGTTTCCTTCTTCACCATCTTCGCAATCTCCCGGTTCGCTTCCCGTTTGATCTGCATACGCTTTGCTATATCACTTTCTTTCGTAAGATCGTCATCATACCGGTTTATGATCTGATGTGCCTTTGCCATCACATGTTCCTGGTAACGCTCAATATGGAAAATAGACTTTTTATAAGAAGCATCTGCCATCGCAGCGATCATTCTGCTTGACCAGTAGAAGTTCTCTGTTGAAACTTCCCCTGTCGTATTTGCAAAATATTCCGGTGTTTCATCAATATCTGCATAGAATGGAGCCATTACATTAAATGCATTTGATGCAAATGCCACCCATTCAATTGCACGGGAATCTTCCGGCTGATCCGGTCTCATCTGGATCAAAGACATAAAATCATTTCGATTGATACCAATGGAACGATAAGCACCATTCATTGATTTGTCCCCGTAAGCTCCATACGGATCATAAGGTGTTCCCTGATAATGTGAAGACAGAACATATTTTACATCTTCTACTGTAACCTTCTTTTCCGGAACCATACACCACGGAATATCATCGGATACTGGTGTATAATCTGCATCCGGTCCGTCCCAGCTGTATGAATTTGGATTCAGGTAACGTTCCATAAACCAGGCTCTCGGTGTATTGTATACATGATCCGAGTCATCATGGCTTCCAAAAGCATCTCTTGGATTTAAGGTTCCATCCATGGACGGGTTCAGATGATATTTCTCAATGAATTCCTTCATATCCGGAGAACACATATAATTTTTCTGCTCACCAAGTGCATCTTCCAGATCAAATTCATCCATTCCAAGCTGGTTCGGCATCACCACATAAACCTCATCCGGCACTTTTCTGGCAATCCAGTGATGTCCACCGATTGTTTCCAGCCACCAGATCTCATTTACATCCTCGAATGCAATTCCATTCATCTCATAAGTACCGTATTTCTCGAGAATACTTCCAAGTCTCTGCACGCCTTCTCTTGCGCTGTGGATATAAGGAAGCACGATATATACAATGTCCTCTTCCCCGATTCCACCTGCAATTTCTTCCTGGTCGTCTGACTTCGGCTGATATGTAACCAGCGGATCCGCTCCAAGCACACGTGGATTGGATGTGATCGTTTCGGTTGCCGTCATTCCTACCTGTGCTTCATTTACCCCGCTTGCCGCCCAGATTCCTTCCCCCTTGACTGCGTTCGGCATGGCGGTATAACGCATCGGATTCTCCGGTAATTCTATTTTCACATGCGAAATCACCGATTCATATACCTTCGGCTGATCTTCCGGATGAATCACCACAAATTTTTTCGGCATATAGGCGCCTGACGGTGAATCATCATTCCTTGCGATCATCGTAGAGCCGTCATACGATGCCTTTTTTCCAACCAGTATTGTTGTACAAGCCATTTCATTTTCCTCCTGTTATCTCCTGACAAAATCTTTTTCGTCTAATTGAAATTATAGAATCATTCCTTCTTTTTTTCAACTACCAGACAATTTGTTTGTATTTTTAATTTTTCGTGGACGAATTCGCAAAAACAAGGTAAAGTAATTTTATAAACTTTACACTTTACTTGAGAGGGACTTCCTTATGAATAATGACAAGGATAATGCAACTTTATATGCTGAGCTGAAAGCCGAACGTTTTATGACAGATCAGATTTCCCTGCTTCATGAAGCAGAGAATCTGGCTGACGGTATCAATTTTATGCTCAAATCGATCGGAGAATTTACAGACGCCGACCGTGCTTATGTATTTGAAACCAGTGAAAATCATACTTCTACCAATACTTATGAGTGGTGCGCCGCAGGAGTCACCCCGCAGATCCGGAATTTGCATGATATTCCTTTTGAAAGCATGCCAAAATGGATCGAGGTTTTTCTTCATGGTGAAAATATTCTGATCGAAGATCTGGAGGCTTACCGTGAGTCTATGCCTCTGGAATATGAACTGTTAAAAGTTCAGAACGTTTCTACCCTGATCGCCTTTCCTATTTCTGTACACGAAAAGCTGATTGGTTTCGTTGGCGTAGATAATCCGGATATGGAGAAATCCAGCCTGATCCACCGCCTGCTGTCCCTTCTTGGAAAATATGTCGGAACCATGATCAAAGATCATAAGAATGAGCAGATGCGCCTGGAGGTTGTTGCCTCCAAATCCCGTCTGGATTATCAGCTGGAGATGGACGAAATTCTTCGTGGCGCACAGATCGGTATCTGGACGCTTGAGTTAGATGGCGATAAAACTCCCCTGCTGCACCCAAATCCTACAATGTGTACTCTTCTTGGTGTGTCACAAGAGATGTCTCCTGAAGAAGTTTATCAGTTCTGGCATCACCGGATTCCTCCCAAATACGTAACCCCGGTGCTTGATTATATACAGAAGGTCATTCACGAAAGTTATTCAGAAATCACATACCCATGGAATCATCCGTTACTTGGACAGATCTGGATACGATGTGGCGGTATCCTCTATCCGGATTATCAGGGAAATGGAATATGCATCCGTGGATACCATCAGGATGTCACCCGTAATATCGAAAATGAACGTAAATATCAGAACCTGACCGCTGCAACCAGTCAGATTTATCATGCAATTTACCATATCGATCTGATTCAAGACCGGATTGAAAAGCTTGCCGGTGCCAACCAGAACTATACACCGACCGGAGTTGTCACTTCCGCCACTGCGCAGTTAAATGATATCCTTGAGAAAATGGTTGCACCGTCACATCACGAGATCATGCAGTATTTCTTTGATCTGACAACGGTAAATGACCGGCTGCACGGAAAGCTTTTTATAAGCCGGGAGTATCCATCTCCACAGGGGATCTGGCGCCGTGCCACCTTTATCGTCCAGAACCGCGACACTGATGACGATGTTACAGAAATTCTTTATGTAACCCAGATCATCGATGATTACAAGCAGAAAGAACTGGCTTACCAGCAGGAGCTGGTTAAGGCGGTCGAATCCGCAAATCAGGCAAATACAGCCAAGACCGACTTCCTCAACCGGATGTCACATGATATCCGCACCCCTCTTAACGGAATTCTTGGAATGCTTGATATTGCACAGAAAAATGAAACAAATCCCAAAGCACTGCTGGAGTGTCATGAGAAAATGCGTACTGCTGCTTTTCACTTAAAAGCTCTTGTCAACGATGTCCTGGATATGCAGCGGATGGAAACAGACCGATTCTTCCTTGAACAGATACCATTCGACATCCGCGAGATCCTTGACAATTGCTGGAGTATGCTGGAGGCACAGGCTTCCCGGCTTGATATCACTCTGGAAAAAATAAAACCGGGCAGTTTAAAATATCCTTATCTGATCGGAAGTCCATTACATATCCGTCAGATTTTCATGAATCTTTTAAGCAATGCAATTAAATACAATAAGCCCGGTGGTTCGATCTCTATACACGCAAAGATCATCAGGCAGGTACATCAGAATGTTATTTACAAATTTATAATTTCTGATACCGGTATCGGTATCAGTCCGGAATTTCAGAAGCATATTTTTGAACCTTTTGCACAGGAAGATACCGGTGCCCGGACGATTTACAAAGGGACCGGGCTCGGTATGGCGATCGTTCACAGACTGGTACAGGAAATGGGCGGTACGATCCAGTTGAAAAGTGAAAAAAATGTCGGCTCAACTTTTACTCTGATCCTGCCATTTACCATTGACGAGCATCAACCTTCCGCCTCTGCGGAAACTGCCACTGATACTCCGGCAGATCTTACGGATCTTCATATTCTTGTTGTAGAGGATAATGAACTGAACCTTGAGATTGCTGTTTTCTCTCTGGAAGCCGCAGGACTTAATGTATCCACAGCCATCAACGGACTGGAAGCCGTCCGGCTTTTTGAAAAATCAAAGCCATATGAATACGACATCATTCTTATGGATATTATGATGCCGGTTATGAATGGTCTGGATGCCGCAAAGGCGATCCGCGGACTTTCCCGCCCTGATGCCACAACGGTTCCAATCATTGCCCTCAGCGCCAATGCTTTTGCGGAAGATATCCAGAAGTCAAAGAATGCCGGAATCAATGAGCATCTCGCAAAGCCACTGGAAATGGATAAGGTGTTGAAAGTGATTGCATCATATTGCAAGTAGCAGAAAGAAACAGATACTCGCTATGTATTGCATATTTTTTCAGAGTTTCTGTTTTATAAAAAATCGGATTATCAGGCGATCTGTCATTTCCCCGATAATCCGATTTTTATTTTACTTACATCTCAAATGCTTTCTTTATACTGTCATAATGCAGAAACTTTCCTTCTGCCGCAAATGCCTTAATCTCATCTAATGTTGCAAACATATAACCATCTGTCTCTGCCTCCTGAAGATGGAGATCTTTTTCAGCAATATCCATCACAAAACGATACACATCTACGAAATAATTATCTCCTTCCCCCGGATTCTCTCTCTTGTAAGTGAAAAGATAACCTCCGTCTGCCCGGCTTACATCCAGTCCTGTTTCTTCTCTGACTTCTCTTAATACAGCATCGTAAGACGCTTCTCCCGCCTGCGCAGCACCGCCGGATACCTCCCACCAGCCCGGTGCCCAGGCTTTCGTCATTACCCTTTTAGTGATCAGAAATTCCCCGTCCGGTCTTGCTACAACGCCAAGAACAGTAAGGTGATACTCCCCGTTCTTCAGACACCAGTCATTGCGCTTCATCGTTCTTCCTGTTGGTTTCTTATCTGCATCATAAATATCCCATAATTCCATTGTCTGCATCTCCTGTTCTTCTTGTCTGTAGTTTCTTATGTCATTATAATATGTCTTTCAGAACTTCACAATCCTTTATCGTCAGTTTCTCTCTGCCTTCCAATTTTTCCTTACACTCCTTCTCTCTGTAAATCCTACAATATCTTTCAGCAGTATAATCAGTTCAAATCCGCTCCGGTACGGATAATCTCTTCCCCAGATATGCACTATCCCCTGAAAAGATGCGAACTCCCGTCCCATTACTTTTAACCAGAAAACAGCTGCATGCTCCGATTTTTTTACCAACTCCAGTTCCTTTCCCGCTTCAAGATACCGTCTTCTTTTCTGATTTCTTCTGACCTGTGCTTTCCTCAGTAATACACCATTCTGCTCGCAAGTTTCATCCAGATACAGCAAAAGCCCGTCAAATCCTGTGAAATTGATCTGTGCATCCTCTCTTTTGGCATCCTTCCAGTACAGAATATTTCCAGACGGAATCCTCCCTTTTTCCCAGTACATCCGGATAAAGAAAAGCTCCCCGATATGTCTGTTATCATCCAGCGACCGGTCTTCTGTTTTTTCAGCAAATACTGTCTGCATTTTTATCCCCCTCATTTATATTTATCCTCTTCTTTTTTTCTTCCTTTTCCAGCACAAGATCACGCCTGCCACAAACAGATTCAGTCCGATCACAGCGTACCATCCCCGATACGTCTTCTCGCCTGTCCGGATCGGCTCCGCTCTCTCCGTCACCTCACAGCGTACGCCCCGCACCAGAAGCCGTTTGGTATTGATACCGTAAGGCGTACATGTCAGTAATGTGCAGTAATCCTTCTCCTTATCCAGGGCAAGCAGTCCCGTTTCCTCCGGTTCTACAATATCGATCCGATCGATTTGATAGAAAATCGTCTGCCGGAGCACTGTAATTGTAAAATAGTCTCCCACCTTCAGCTTATCCAGATCCGAGAAAAGTTTCGCCCCCGGCAGTCCTCTGTGGGAAGAAAGCACCGCATGTGTTCCCTTTCCGCCTATCGGGAAACTGCTTCCTTCCACATGTCCTGCGCCATTGCAGATTGCAAAATCACCCGTTCCATGGTAAATCGGAAGTTTCACCCGGATTTCCGGAATTTCCAGATATCCCATCACACCGTCAGATGTCATATTCAAAAGTGCTCCATAACTATCAGCATTTTTGTCATTCGGCACTGGGTTATTCTGTTCCAGAAGCATCACATTATACGCTCTTGTCTGTGCGATCATTTTCTCTTCCTTCCTGGCATCCAGCTTCTCCACTGTCCTTTCATATCCATCTACCACCCTGCTTTGCCGACCGGCATTCCAGATCTTTCCGACTTTTGGATAGAGCATGACCGCGATTCCCACAAGAAGGATTCCTGTCCATATAAAAAAAAGTCTTCCCCTTCGTTCCAGCTCATTCACTATCATACAATTCGTTTTCGTCTTTTTGTATTCAACAGGACAACTCCTGCAACAATTGCAATCAGTACTCCACTGACCGTAAAGATCATTTCACCTGTTCCACCTGTCCCCGGAAGAAGTTTTCCTGATTTATTTACAACAACTTTTACCTTTGCTGCAAAATCTGCATTTGTATAAGTTACCTTTGTCTCAGTCTCGCTTTCTGTAACATTTCCGTTTTCATCAAGATATGTGCTGGCGTCCGTCCTTGTCGCCCTGATCTTTTCGGCACTTACCAGAAATGACTCCGTCAGCTTGTTATATCCTTCTGGTGCTTTTGTTTCTGTAACTCTGTAATCACCCATCTTCAGACCTTTGATCACCACAGCTCCATCACTTCCGGCTTTCACCTTTCCGGTTCCGGTCTGTCCGCCTTTTACAGTATACACACCGCTTTCTTCTTCTGCCTGAACCGGGAACGGCACTTCAAATTCCACTCCGGTAAGTGCCTCTCCTTTTTCATTGACCTTCTGGATCACAACCGCATAGGTATCTGTTGTTGCAGAGTCCTCTATCGAGCTTTTTCCCGGTTCCTCTGTCGTATAATTCCATGAAAATCTGGCACTGTTCTTATTTCCTTCACCGTCGATCACTGCTTTATCGTTTAACACAGCCGTATAATCAATGGTAATTTTTGCCCCGGTATCATAAAGATTTTTCCAGCCATTTTCTCCTTCATCCGCTGCCCAAGGGATCGTAACCGGGAAAGTTGTATTTTCAAACTGTTCCAGCGGTTCTTCTTCAATCATCACAGATGTGATCTTTGCTACATCAAATCCGGTCGGAAGAGTATCTTCAATAATGAATTCCTTGATCTGCTTGTCTGCAACATAATTCGAGGTGTTGATCTGTAAACGGAAATGAACCGTTTCACCGATACTGACATTATTTTCCTTTACCTGTTTACCATCGTCAAGTACAATACTTTTCCCTCCGGCATTCCCGTCATTCCCCGGAGTCCACTGCGGCTCCTTACTGTTTTTGTCCACGATCTGCGCGTCTTTTGCAACACTCGTTACCATAATCATACCGCCATCTTTTAAAGTGCTGGTGACATAATAGTAGCCGTATGGAAGACCGGTAAATTTTAATATAGAGCCATCGGAAGTTTTACTGCATACTTCCTTTCCATTTTCTTTTATCCAGGCAATTGCCCCTTCAGAAAGTTGCTCTTTAGATCCAGCTTCATATGCATCCTCAGTCGCAGTTATATTTCCTGCTGAATCCTTTTTAAAATAAGGATTTTCAGAAATATCTTTTTTTGTATATGCTACCGAAGTCCCTTCCGCATTCACTTTTGCATCAAATATCTTATAAATTGTATAATGAATCCCTTTTGATGCATTCTCAATCGTAATACTGCCATTACCTCCTGCCCCCGATACACTTTCCTGTGCAAATGCCGTCATCGACATCCCCACGATCGTTACTGCCATTACCAAAACGGATAACAGCCGTCTCAATTGTCTCATTCTTTTTCCTCTCTTTCTTTTTATTTTCGGATCCTTTCCTCATTTTACACATCCATACAACCGATTTCCGTTTCTTTTCCGTCCAGAAACCGTTTCTTTTTCATCCTTTTTTCGTTTCTTTTACAAAATCTTTTGAACCATTCTTTTTTTATTCCTTTTACAGCAGACATTCACAATCAAAAAACTGTACAAAGAATGTGTAGTCCAATAAAATCTCTTCAAAAAAATCGGGAGGCTGTCTGATAACAGTCTCCCGATTTTTGCTATATTTCCCATTATTCTTTTTGATTCAACAACGTTCCCAAAGTGTTTTCCGCCCAGCTGTAATTCGTCATATACACTCCTTTGAACAACTTTTTATGTTTTTCCTCATCCTCCAGGTAGTCATACAGATCACACTCCACATGTTCTGTGCGGATACGGCTCTCCTGATTTACCCGGTGCAGGACTCTTTCGATTCCGTATGCATTTAACGTTCTCCGAAGTTCTTTTACCACTTTGCGGAATTTATCTTTTATTCTTTTTTCTGTACATTCATCCTCCCATAAATAACTGATTGCATCCCCCGTCGTCACAAATCCTCCTCTTCTGTCAACCAGAAGTGCCAACAGTTCTTTGGCTTTCTTACATGAAAAAGGAATCGTTTCCCCATCCACAAAAATATCAAAATAACCGAATGTGCGGATTACAATCCTTTTCCCTTCCATCTTTGTCAACTCACTATACATTCTCTTTTCCCCCTTCATTTAATGAGAATCTTTATCATCATACACTATCCAAATGAGCAGACTCAACATTCCATGCCAAAACATTACTTTCGTAACTTTTTCACACTATTCGACATTCCACTTTAACACTCTCTTCTTCTGAAATCTTTCATCTCTTTTCCATCTAACGCTGCATATTCCAGCACATCATCTGTGTTATATACAAGCTTTAATGAGAAAAACGGCTGCTCATTTTCAAGGAGTTCAAAAAAGATCCGATCCCCTTCCCACAATTCCAGTTCTCCGATCTTAGACTTTTCTACCCATTCCAGTTCTCCTTCATCACACGCAATCGGCGTTCCTGTAAAACCATCTGCCGTATAAAGCGACATATATTCTACTACATCTTCGCCATATACAAAGGTTACAATCCCACGATATCTCCAGGATGTCAACGTGTATCCCGTCTCTTCCCATACCTCACGAAGAAGACATTCCTCCGGACTTTCTCCTTTTTCAAAATGACCGCCTACTCCGATCCACTTGTCTTTATTGATATCATTTTCTTTGACAGTCCGGTGAAGCATCAGATATTTTCCATCCTGTTCAATATAACAAAGTGTGCTTAATTTTACCATTTTACGTTCCCTTTCATACACAAAATATTTTATGAAAATTATAATCTATCTTCTGGTATTTCTCAACTGCCATGACCTGTCTTTTTCCACCATTCCTCCTTCTCTTTAATTGCAAATATTGTCCGCAAATAGTATAATGATGTTTAAGGATTGTGGGAATTGCGTAGCAATGGAGCAATCCGGTTACATCAGTAAGTGGCAAAATTCACTTTTGACACTCACATCGTATAATATCTTCAAATAGACCAAAATTGTAGATAAGGAGTCTCTGTTTTGACAAAAGAAAACTATAAAATAAGCAAAATCCAGATCGGATTTTACTATCTTCTGATGTTCCTGATACTTATCTGGTTTCTGGTAATACAATTCACAGGAATTAACAATCACAATGCCAGAATCCAATCCAGCGACATCACATATCGTGGTACTTTTACCTGGATTCACTCCGATGGAAGCAAAGAACAGATTGCCGTCCCCGGACATTACAATATTCCTGCAAAAGAGACTATGGTCATTACCACAACACTTCCTGAAAATTATACGCAAAGTTCACTTGCTATACGTTCCTCTCTGCAGGATATCCGTTTCTATATTGACGGAGTGCTTCGCGCTGAATACTCAACCAAAGACCATCGACTGACTGGGAAAAATTCTGCCAGCTGTTATGTTTTCTGTCCTACTTCAGCAACAGATGCAGGAAAAGAACTCCGTATTGAGCTGACTACCAATACCTCTAACTATTCCGGTGTAGTCAATGAGATCTATTCCGGAGACAAGAGTGATATCTGGGAATATATTTTTGAATCTTACGGGCTTGAGACGATTATTGCTTTCTTTATCTTGTTCGCCGGTATCATTACCATCCTTTTCAGTATCGCACTCGGAATTGTCTATGACAGAAAATTCGATATGGAATATCTTGGATGGTGCATGACCATGGGAGCTACATGGATGCTCGGCGAATCCAAGCTCAGGCAGCTTATAGTTCCGAATCCATCTGAACTGGGGACTTTATGCTTTGTGATGATCATGCTCGTTCCGATCCCGGTACTTTTTTATGCAGATCTCATTCAGCAGGGGCGTTATAAAAAGCCTTACTTTTACCTTGGCTGTGCGGCATTTGGTAACTTTTTGATCTGTCTGGTTCTTCATCTGACTGGCACTGCTGATTTTATTGAAACTCTGCCGGGCGCCCACGTGATTCTTGCAGTCACCTTCTTTCTGGTTTTCCTGACTTTCTGTCTGGATATGCGAAAGAAAGAATACCGGAAAAACAAATTGGTGCTGATTGGCCTGATCATTGCAATGCTTGCCATCGCCATCGAATCCATTTCTACATATTTTGTAGTTTTGATTTCCGGTCTTTTTATTGGTGTCAGCATGTTGATCCTTCTTTTCATTAACATTATCCGTACAATAAAGAATGTGCATACCATTGAAATGCATCGTCAAAAAGAAGAGCTTTTGAAACGTAAACGGCAGATGGAAAAAATTTCCTTACAGATGATGCAGACTCTCTCTACAACCATCGAGGCCAAGGACGAATACACCAGAGGGCACTCTCATCGTGTTGCGGAATACTCTGCACTGATTGCGCAGGAAATGGGTTGGAATCGCTCTGAAATCGTCAATCTCCGACATGCAGCTCATCTGCATGATATCGGAAAAGTCGGCATCCCTGATATTATTTTAAACAAGCCATCCAGACTGACAAACGAAGAGTACGCTGTTATTAAGGAACATACGGTTATTGGTGCTGAGATTTTGAAAAATGTTTCGATCATCAATCATGTAACCGAAGTTGCCCGATCTCATCATGAGCGTTATGATGGCCATGGTTATCCGGACGGTCTAAAAGGTGAAGAAATTCCGATCCATGCGCGAATCGTTGCTGTTGCTGACAGCTATGACGCAATGAATTCCCGCCGTATTTACCGTAATTCTCTTCCAAAAGAAACAATTTATGAAGAAATACGCAAAAACAGAGGAACTCAGTTCGATCCGGAAATCGCAGATATTTTTCTCAGACTGATGGATGAGAATCGTCTGACGATCACAGATACTTATCTGGAAATTGATGATGAGCCAGCTCTTCCTGGCATGGAATTTGAAATCAGCAACTTCATTTCCAATGTTATGAATACGATGAAGAGCCAGGAGGAATCAGAAAATTTTGATCTTCTTACCGGACTCCCTATGCGAAATACCGGTCAGAAAATGATCGCACAGCTGATGCAAGAACACAATGGCTGTCTGATCTTTATGGATATGGATAATCTGAAAAAGATAAATGATATCTACGGTCATAAAGCCGGCGACCGTGCACTGAAAGCACTCGGAGCTCTCCTCTCCGAGCATATCGGAAATTCGGTTGGCTGCAGGTTTGGTGGCGATGAATTCCTTCTTTTTGTACCGGATGCCGGTAAAAATGAAATATCCGAGCTTATGGAAACTCTGTTTTCCCGCTTTGATTCTGAGAAGAAAAAAGATTTTGAGATCCGTGTTGCATCCATTTCTGCCGGACTTTGCATGTGTACCAAGGGAGATTCCTTTGACGAGTGTTCTTCCAAAGCAGATAAAGCACTCTATTATGTCAAACAAAACGGAAAACACAACTTCTTTTTCTATCAACAGATGGGCAATACCGTATTCCCGGTTTCCAGCGTAGCAAAAGATCTTTCCCTTGTGGCAAAAGTACTCCGCAACAGCGGAAACTATTCCGGAGCACTTAATCTTAATTACCGTGAATTTTCTAAGATTTATGAGTACATCAACCAACTTGGAGAACGACATAAATACCATTATTTCCTGGTCATGGTCACAATGGAAACCGCTCCGGATTCTATGATGTATATTGAAAATATTGAACAGGCACTGGAATACATGGAGGAAGCGATCCGTCACAAGATCCGTAGGATTGACGTGTGTACACGGTATAGTGCCATGCAGTATCTGATCATTTTATTTGAATCAGATGAAAGTCAGATTCCAAAAGTTATGGACCGTATTTTCATTCAGTATTATAAACTGTACGATAAACGGGATTTCATTCCGAAGTATGAATATCTTCCGGTGAATGAACACTCGGAGGAAACAAATCCTCAAAACACTTCAGATCACCTTAACCAAGATATCCATCCAGTATAGAAATTTTACTACCTGAGACTTTTATCTGCTGTGAAATGCAATTTTCCAAACTTATTAAAAAATGAGGAAAACAACCGGTTTTCACTTCGATGTTTTCCTCATTTTTCTGTATTACTTGTTTATTCTTTTCTTCCTCTGACCTTTCCGGTCAGCAGTGCCACCACGATCACTGCGCCTGCAAATATTGTCTATAGAAATCCCAACGAAATTTTCCGACTGTTTTCGAAATTGCCGTTTCAGCAGACTTATGCTACGATATCCATACGCAAACAAACTTCTTCTTGTTTGCAACCTTATCTATTCAACCCAATCTCATTTTCGGAGCCAGTTTCCGGCAACTTTTTCCGACAATGAACGACAACTGAAAATATCCGGATTGAGATCGCCTCTTTTACATATTTCCGTCATATGTTAATATAATCATATAGATTTTCTCCTTTCGGAACATTTTTATCTAATGAAAGGCGAAATAAATGAACAAAAGAAAAGAATTCTCAAAACTTAACCTGTTGGACAGATTTTTATTCGATGAAGCAATGGAAGATTCGGAGAATATGAAAACAGTACTGGATATTATTCTGGGGCAGGATATCCCACTTAGATTGCCACCACATTCTGAAAAAGAAATGCGGACTTTTCCGGATAACCGGCAGGTCCGATTAGATGTCTATGCATGGGATGACGATGATACTGTGTACGATACAGAAGCGCAGAAGGAAGATACAAAGAATCTTCCCAAACGCAGCCGCTTCTATCAGGCGGTACTGGACAGTAATCTGCTACCGCCTGGAAGCGTTGATTTCAATAAACTAAATCGTGCTTTTATCATTCTGATCATGCCCTTTGATCCATTCGGAAAAGGATTTTACAAGTATACTTTCCGAATGAAATGTGAAGAATGTCCAAATCTTGAACTGCAAGATGATGCAACACGTATTTTTCTGAACTGCCATGGCACGCATCCTGAAATGGTATCACCGGAACTGATAGAGTTACTTCATTACATGGAAAAATCAACGAATGAGGTCGCGGGTTCGTGCACAAGCCAGAAGATTAAATTGCTCCATCAGAAAGTCTGTCAGATCAGGTCGAACAAGAAAATGGAGGCGAAATTCATGCGCGCATGGGAAGAAAGAGAAATAGAACGGCAAAAAGCCTTTGCTGAGGGTGAGGAAGCTGGAATCGAGACGGGAAAAACTCAAGGAAAAAATGACCTTTTAAAAAGTCAGGTCAAAAAGAAATTAGAAAAAAAATATTCCAAAGAACAAATCGCAGATATGCTGGAAGAAGATGTCGCAACCATTGAAACAATTATTAACGAATTACAATAGCTAAATGCTGGCCAGAAAGAGAAAAACTATCACTGATATCTTTTCCTGCATACCAGATCACGACAGCAAGAGATCCCTGCACCATTTACGGCACAGGGATCCCTTTAATCTCTTTCAGTTCCATTCCAATTAGCTAGAAGCACTCCAGAAATATTTCCAGAATCTCCTCATGTGTCAGCTTCTTATAACTTCCATCCACCAGATAACAAGAATCCGCAATTTCTTTCAGATCCTCTTTTTTCTCCACACCTACTTCCCGAAGTGTTGTCGGAAGTCCGATCTCTCTGATAAAATTAGCCAATGCCTCTACGCCAGCTTCAGCCATCTCTTCATCGGTACGTCCATTTCTCGAAATTTTCCATACATTTTCCGCAAACCGGGTAAATTTCTTTGCGCCTGCCTGACAGATATGCCGATAATAAACCGGATGCAGCACAGCAAGTCCACATCCATGACTGCAGTTGGTATAAGCACTGATCTGATGCTCCATCTGATGGCATTCAAAATCACATTTTTTGCCGAGCTTGATGATCCGGTTCTCCGCCATGGTAGACAGCCACATCAGATTACTTCTTGCTGTATAATCCTCCGGATTTACCAATGCCGCACGAAGACTTGTTATCACGCCGCGCATCAGAGCTTCCGAAATATCATCTGATACGTTATCCTCGTCCGGCTCACTGAAATAAGTCTCCATAACGTGAGACAGGATATCAAAGCTTCCTGCCACCATCTGTTTTGTCGGAACAGTATAAGTGTAAGTCGGATCCATTAATGCAAATTCCGGATTGCATTTCGGATAATCCCGGTCTGTCTTGATCATGACCTCTTCATTGGTAATAACTGCTCCCCCGTTGCACTCACTGCCTGTTCCGGACGCTGTTACGATCACGCCAAGTGGCATCGGTTCAAAATCCACAACACCCTTCTTCGCCCAGTACTCATCCCACACATCTTTCTCGCTGACCGCTGCCATGGAAATTGCCTTGCTACAGTCCATAACCGAACCACCGCCGACTGCAAGGATCCAGTCCACCTGTTTTTCCTTTACCAGCTTTGTGCCTTCAAGCACCTTCTTATAAGTCGGATTTTCCATGATCCCCGGAAATTCAATGATCGTTTTCCCGGCTTTTTCAAGTGCCGCTATGACTTCCTCATAAACTCCATTTTTCTTGATCGAGCCGCCGCCATAGACAAGCAGAACCTTATCCCCATGCACCGCAGCGATTTTCGGCAGATACTCGCCGACACATCCTTTCCCGAAATATACTTTCGTTTTATTTTCAAAAATAAAGTTATTCATCCTTTTTCTCCTTTATGTAATTTAAGCAAAATATGTTTCGGCAGATTTTCTTTTTTCAATGATCCATTCCGAAACATCCCTCTTTTGCCACAGATACTTATATTATAGTCCCTCAAAAAATTTATCGTCAATATCTTTCCGGTTTGCACACATTCCAAAATGGAACCCGCAATTTTCCTGACTGACTTCTTTACATGGTTTTCCATACCATCATGTAGTTTATACAGGTTTCTCTCCCGCAATTTTTAATCAATTACAAAAAAGAATGCAAAATAAACAGATATATGGTATGATAGAAAGCAAAAAACAGAAAGTACAGGAGGGTTAACATATGTATATTACTTGTCTGGATGTCGAAGGAGTACTTGTACCGGAAATCTGGGTTGCATTTGCAGAAGCAAGTGGAATTCCGGAACTGAAAAGAACCACAAGAGATGAACCTGATTATAACAAACTGATGCGTTGGAGACTGGATACTTTAAAAGCGCATGGTCTCGGGATCAAAGAAATTCAGGAAACAATTTCCAAGATTGATCCACTTCCGGGCGCAAAAGACTTTCTGGATGAGCTACGTTCCTTCACCCAGGTAATCCTTCTTAGTGATACCTTCACCGAATTTGCAATGCCACTCATGGAAAAGCTTGGTCATCCGACGCTTTTCTGCAACAGTCTGGAAATTGCAGAAAACGGCGAGATCACAGACTTCAAGATGCGTGTGGAAAATTCCAAACTAACAACCGTAAAGGCACTGCAATCCATCGGATTTGAAACGATTGCAAGTGGGGATTCTTACAACGATCTGGGTATGATCCAGGCAAGTAAGGCAGGATTTTTATTCCGTTCAACCGACAAGATCAAAGCGGATTATCCGCAGATCCCGGCATATGAAACCTATGAAGAGCTGCTTGGCGCAATTAAAGATGCAATGAAATAAAAGATAATTGCATATTGCATGGCGATATGCGTAAAAAACCTTACCGGTTTTCAGTTTTTACATCTGAAAATTGGTAAGGTTTCTCTTTTTTATGCAATATAAAATAATGTCCGGTGATTACAAACACAACCTCTACACACTGCACTTCTCATATGCAAACAATGCAGCTCCAAGCGCACCACAAAGCTGTGCCTCGTCGCAAATATACAATTTCGCATCCAGCTTTTCTTCCAGTGCTTTGATGATTCCAGGATTCTTTGCCACTCCGCCTGTCATCATATATTCTCCCGGATTCTTTTTCCCAAGACGTGCCGCCAGTGCTCCTACTTTCGAAGCAACCGACACATTCAAACCATGGATGATATCTGCCACATCTTTATTCTGAGCTACAAGTGATACCACCTCTGACTCAGCGAACACCGTACACATACTGGAAATCACAATATTTTCCTTCCATTCCAATCCTTTTGTACTCATCTCTTCAAGGGAAAGTCCCAAAGTCCGTGCCATCATTTCCAGAAACCTTCCGGTTCCTGCCGCACATTTGTCATTCATCAGGAAATTCTTTACTGCGCCATTTTCATCGATGCTGATCGCCTTGATATCCTGTCCGCCGATATCGATCACCGTCCGCACATTCTGGTTCAGGTAATGCGCACCTTTGGCATGACAGGTGATCTCTGTAATACTGTCATCCCCGCTTTCAATATAAGCACGTCCATATCCCGTCGTGACAATTCTAACGATTTCTTCTTTCTTAATTCCTGCCTTCTCTACGGCAAGATCCAGGCTTTTCTCCGCACTCATCATCGCTCCGCCGCCTGTCGGAATGATCATCGTAGATTTAATTTTTCCGTCCTGATCCAGAATCACAACGTCTGTACTTGTAGAGCCACTGTCGATCCCTGCTACATAATATATTCCTGACTCCATCTTTTTTCTTGCCTCCTCACTGATTCCTTTTCCCGGATCCATGTCTTCCGATCCTTCAATCGTCTCTGCAAATGCCTGGATTCTCGTCAGTAACTGTCCAGCGCTCTGACTTGTAAAATCCGTCTCGATTTTCAGAATCGGTACTTTAATATTCTTTTTAATGCTCGCATATTCAAATCCATAATAATCACAGAATTTGATCGTATGATAAATAATTCCCTTCAAGTTTGGATCCAGATACAGCTGATTTCTCCGAGTGTTGTTATTCATTCGGAAACATGGGATCTGGCAAAGCAGGGCATCCGCATAAGCCAGAAACATTTTTTCTTCATCCATCTGTCTCATCTGCTCCGGAACAACTGCAAGCTGTCTTCCGCCGGTGCAGGTAAGATTGTCCACGTCCATCTGAATATTATCCCGGATCATTTTTTCAAGAATACCCGTTACACGCACACCCATCAGACCAATGTATGGCTTCATTTCTGTCTTATTTTCTGTAAATGAATTTAAAAATGCTTCCTTATCAAATGTTTTTCCGGAAAATTTTTCGTATGCTTTTTTCAGGCGCATGATTGCCTGTGCATACTTTACCTTCTCACATTCATTATCCTCATGCGGAAGATCCAGCATATATAAAAATTTGCATTTTCCGGTGCTCTCTACAATATCATAAACTCTCCGGGCAGAATCACAGCAGTTCACAAGTACAAGCTGCTTAACCTTTCCTTCCAGAACTGCCTGAATCACAGATTTCCCAAAGCCGCACAGATTTGCGTGTGCGATCTGATCCGACATTTCAAAGTTCTCCGGCATTTCCTCCAGTACGGCACACTCTTCTCCAAATGCATTCAATAACTCTACCGGCGTATATTTACAGACATAATGTATCATCTGACCCAGCCCCCTTTCCGTGATTTGCGGCATATTTTTCTGCTTTATTTACCTTCAGCATCTCCATATAAGCCTGAAGTCTTGTAGAAATCTGTCCATCACTGCTGTTTGCCGGATTACATCCATCTCCATCAAGGATCATGGTTGGGATCCCTGCTTCCTCAAGCGATTCTTTGATCAGGCTGGAAGCTCCGATCGTACCTTTGCATCCCCAATGTGTAAAAAGGATTCCTCCATCCACATTTGTCTGCGCCGCAAGCTCTTTTGCCTTCTGGATTCTCTGCCTGACGCTTCCATTGTAAATGCAGTTCACCATCTTTTCTGCCATGGACTCATACGGATCTTCATAATGTGTCTTCTGAAATCCGTCTGCCACAAAGTCACAGGCACTGATATGAATCTGGTCACTGTAATTGAAAATATCCTTTACCGGTTCCTGCAAAAATGGCATCATATGCATCCAGAGAATATGCAGACCTTCGCTCTTCGGTGCCTTTTTCACATCTTCCAGAAGCAATTTCGTGTACTTGACTGCCTCCTGCGAACCCGCCATGAGGTGGCACATGAAAATCGCGTACAGCTCATTGGTCAGGCTCGTGACCGGATCATGTTCTTTGCGCAGTGCCAGCTGTTCATGATAATATGCGGCTGCCTGGTTGCTGTTATTGACCGCCTGCCGTACTGCCCCTTCGGAAATCTTCTTTCCAGTAACATCTTCTAAAAATGCTTTCAACTCCCGGAGCTGATCTGCCACATATTTTACAGAATCTTCGTTCTTGTCATATGGTACATCTATAAAAAATCCCGGAAGCATATTTTTCTGCTTCAGATACGGGAATGTCATCATATTGCTGTCACATGCCAGATTTGTGTAGATCATACATTTTGGCTTTGGCACAAGTCCGGATAGTGCCGCTCCAAGGAAAACTCTGTGATAGGAGCACATCGTTTCCGGAAATCCCTCTTCTTCTGTTTTTCTCAAAAATGTCTGCTCACATCTTGTTCCCGCGATAAAGCAGGACATTGCTTCTACCGAATACGGAGTCAGCCCTGCCGCCGTCAAAAGCTCTCCCGGAACAAAGATGCTGACCATCGCTGAATTTTCAGGCTTTGAAAGTACCTGGATGATATTTTTCATAACAATTCTTGCTACATACTGTCCCGATTTTGGCAGCTTTTTATCTGAAAAAAAGAGCAGTCGTTTCTCCTGAAGTCGGTATCCTGTAAGAAGAAGCCTGCGCGCCTTCCCGGGATCCTCCAGAGACATACTGCTAACTGCGTTACCAAATTTTTGTATAATATCCATTATAGAATTCCTCTCTGTTTTGCCTTTACTTGCTGTCTGATATATTATAGCAGTTGTGTCGGGAAAGTAAAGAGGAATCTATTGACTTCAACGGAACCAATGGAACGTACTTTTTTCAATATATAATAGCTGCTCTTCTATCTCTTACTCAAATTTAATAGCTATCTCAAGAAATTTTCATTGACTCTCGAGTGCGCTTCTATGATATGATGATACCATGGTCAAAAGTATAACAATTATTATTTCTGTACTTCCGGACTTCTTCCATACTTGCTTTACGGAAAAATTCCGCGAATATCAAATCATTACAAAGGAGATTTTTATCATGAGAGAAACCATTTTAGGCAATCATTTGCAAAAAATTCCTTCGATTGCAGTCGGATGCATGCGGCTTTCCGAAAAATCGAAGGAGGAAATGAACCATTTCATTCACTCTGCATTGGAACAGGGCGCATATTTCTTCGATCACGCGGATATCTACGGCAGAGGTATGAGTGAGACTGTGTTTGGCGAAGCCTTTGCCGGCGATCCATCCCTGAAACGGGAAGATATTTACCTGCAGTCAAAATGCGGCATCCGGCAAGGTTGTTATGATCTGTCGAAAGAGCACATTTTGGAATCGGTGGACGGTATTTTAAAACGGCTGCAGACCGATTATCTCGATCTTCTGCTGCTCCACCGCCCGGACGCCCTCGTAGAACCGGAAGAGGTTGCTGCCGCGTTTGATGTTCTGTTTGAGAGCGGAAAGGTCCGCCATTTCGGTGTTTCCAACCACAAACCGATGCAGATTGCACTGCTGCAGAAGTATGTCCGCCAGCCGCTCGTTGCCAATCAGGTACAGTTCAGCATTCCGGTTTCCAATCTTGTCGCCAACGGCATGGAAGTCAATATGGAAACCCCCGGTTCAATTGACCACGACGGAAGTCTGCTCGACTACTGCCGGCTCCATGATATTACGCTTCAGGCGTGGTCGCCATTCCAGATGCCGTCATGGAAGGGATGCTTTCTCGGAAATGACGAATACCCGGAGCTGAATCAAAAGATTCATGTACTGGCTGAAAAATATAATGTCAGCGACACTACCATTGCGGCTGCGTGGATTTTACGCCACCCGGCAAATATGCAAATCATTACCGGAACTGCAAGCGAAAGCCGCCTGAAAGAAATTATCGCAGCATGTGAGATAACACTGACTCGCGAAGAATGGTATGAGCTGTACCTGGCTGCAGGTCATCCGCTTCCATAAGGATTTTCGGCATTATATTTCTGATTTTATATTCTTGCTGACTTATGCTATTACCCGCACCGTTGGTGCGGGTAATTCTATTTCCGGAATAAACAGACAGTTAGCAAACTGAAGCTGCTTTATCAGTTGGCCACGATTTTCTAAGTGCCACATAGGAAATCACAAAATTGGCAAACCAGCCAGCCGGTACGGCAAGCCAGACAAATTCAATGCCAAAACGCGGTGCAAAAATCAAAGCAACTGACAGCCGGATTGCAAGGTTTACCATATTGGCAACGAGAAACGGGCGCATAATACCAAGTCCGCGGAGTACTCCATCTGTTGCCATCTTGATACCCATAAAAATGAAAAAGTAACCAAGCCATCTCATATAATCCCCGGACACCTGATATGCCAGGGCAGTTCCGTCTTTCCCCAGGAATAACGAGGAAATCTGGGTATGCAATGTTTCAATAACTATAAAAGCAAGAACTGCAAAACATACATCTAACACCAGTGCAGCGTGATATCCTTTTTTGATCCGTTCAATTTTCTTTGCACCAAGATTCTGGGAAACATACGGTGAAACTGCATTTCCAATGGATACAAAAATCAGTGAAAAAACATTCTCTACCCGCATCGTCGCCGCATACCCCGCAAGTGCCTGTGTACCGAAAGGATTTACAACAGCCTGTACGATCATCATACCGATAGACACTGTAGACTGCTGAAGAACCGATGGCACAGCGATCCGAAGCATGGAATGTAACTCCTGCCCGTCAAACCAATCAAAGCGGCTTTTATATCGACGCATCCGGCTGAGGAAAAGAAAAAGTGAAAACACCGCAGAAATCCCCTGCGCAATGAGGGTTGCAAGAGCTGCACCAAATACCCCCAAACCAAGTCCGGCCACCATCCAGAGATCCATAAAAATATTCAAAATAGAAGAAAATATCAACAGTCCCAATGGAATCTTTGATTCACCGATCGAGGTAAACATCGTTGAAAGGATGTTATACATAAACAGAAACGGAAATCCCACAAAATAAACTCGAAGATACAGTACCGCTGCCTCCAGTATATCAGCAGGTGTCTGTAATAACCTCATCATCGAATGGGAAAAACAAAAGCCAAATATACCCAGAAGTACGCTTAGAATCAGGAAGCTGATCAATGATGTTGACACGATTGTTTTCATTTTGCTATAATCTCTGGCTCCAAAATAACGGCTCACAAGCACACCTGCACCTACACCGGCACCCAATGCTATACAAATGAAGACATTCGTAAGTGCAGCGCAGGCACCGACTGCCGCCAGTGCAGACGAACCAACAAACTGACCTACGATAATAGAATCAGCCATATTATATACTTGTTGAAAAAAGCTGCCTAGAATCATAGGCATTGCAAAAACAGTCAGTGCTTTAAGAGGCGCATCTGTAATTAAATATTCATCTTTTGACATTCTCCAGTTTCTCCTACTGTTTATTTTTTTCGTACTTCCTCAATTCCTCCAGTGCCTCTCCACCCATAGGATACAAAGTCACAATATTAAAAATCGTCATAAGTCCGATTCCCACATCGCCAAGATCCCATACAATATGATAAGCCGCAATTCCTCCGATAAAGAGCATCACAAGTGCGAGGATTTTATATGCTGTCTGCCAGCACCACTTATCCCCTAAAAGATATGCCACATTTCCTCTTGCATAAAACAGGATTCCAAGAAACGTTGAAAAGCTGAAAAGGAACAACGTAACCGCAATAAAGATCACGCCAAATTTACCGAGATGATAATTCATTGCTGTCTGCAAAAGCTCCATTCCTTCCAGTCCTGCTATCATCTTTTCCGGCACAAGAAGCATGATCATCGCCGTACAGCTGCAGATCACAATTGTATCTATAAATACACCCAATGCCTGTATAAATCCTGCTTTTACAGGCGTATCACATTCTGCAGCCGCAGCTGCGCATGGTGCTGATCCCGAACCCGCTTCGTTGGAAAATAACCCTCTTTTTACACCATTCATAAGAACTGCTCCGAACCCTCCGGCTGCTGCCTGACGGATCCCAAACGCTTCCTGGATAATCCGCTCAAATACACCCGGAAGGCTTCGGATATTCAACAAGATAATGACTATCGTAATCACAAAATAGCAGACTGCCATGATTGGAACCAGAATATCCAACACCTTTACTGTGGCATTTTTTCGCAGTACGATCACTGCCGCAACGGCTACCAGAATCACCGTCGTTAAAATTGGCGGAATCCCAAACGCATTTTCAAAAGAAGATGCAACCGAATTACTGATCACCTGACTGATCCCGGCCCAGCAGATAAGCCCTGAGATTGCAAAGAGCACCGCAATACAGACATGTTTCTTTGTCTTTCCTGTCCGTCTCTCTACATAATGATGCATATAATATGCCGGACCTCCGCGGTAGCCTCCGTAAAGCGGATCTTTTTCTTTATAAAGCTGTGCAAGTGTTGCCTCGATAAACGCAGTTGAAGAACCGATGATCGCTGTGATCCACATCCAGAATACCGCACCGGCACCGCCTGCGGAAACGGCAGCGACTACTCCAACCAGATTTCCCATTCCGACTCTCGTTGCAGTTGAGACGATCAGTGTCTGAAAGGTCGACAGACTGCCATCTTCCTTCTTTTTCCCGGTAAGCGCGCGAACCATATCTCCAAAAAGACGAACCGGCAAAAATCTTGTTCTGATCGTAAAATAGATTCCTGTGGGAATCAGTAAAATAATAAGCAGTGACACACCAAAAGAGGAGCCTCCCGGAAGTGGTATCCTTAAAAGATCTCCCCATAAAAATTGGTATACTGCCTGAATCCATGTAGTTAGCATTTCTCTTGTTTCCTTTTCTTTAAATTATTGTTCTTGTTTATCTTATCACAAAGCTATTCTTTAAAATACCAAAAACACGGAAATATTCCGTGTTTTTTGTATTTACATCCTCTTTTTAGATTATTCTCCCCAGCGAAGTCCTTTTCCGGCTTCTACTGCCTTATCATAAATCACCTTTGCTGCCACCAGATCCTGCGCAGCAACTCCTACGGTTTCATATACGATAATTTCTTCGTCATTTTCACGTCCTTTGATCTTTCCATTGATCACATCTCCAAGACTTCCAAGCACATCCTCTTCTGTAATGATTCCCTCTGCAATCGGAATCAGAAGATCCCCCGTCTCTGAAAGCGCCGCCTCTTTTGAATCACAGATAATCTTAGATGCTCTCGGTAAAACTGCCGGATCCAGCTCATGCTTATGGGGCTCATAAGTACCTACGCAGCTGATGGTTGCACCGGCTTTTACCTTTGTTCCGTCAAATACCGGTTTTGCGGAAGGAGTCACTGTGATAATAAGATCTGCATCTTCGATACAGTCATCTGAATCCTTGGCCGGTATGATTTTTGCACCGTATTTAGCCAGTCCCTTCTGCATTTCTTCGGCAAATGCTTTGCATCTTTCTTCATTCAGGTCAAAGATCTTTACTTCTTCCAGCTTTCTTGCTGCGAGCATTGCCTCAAGTTGAGCTGCTGCCTGTCCCCCTGTACCGATCATTGCACCTTTTTTACATTCCTTTTTTCCAAGCAGATCAAATGCTGCACCGGAAGAGGCCCCCGTACGAAGCTGTGTCACATAAGTTCCATCCAGCATCGCGATCACATATCCCGTCTTTCCGTCGATCAGCATGGTCTGCGCCGGTGATGTCATCAGATTGTTATCGATATTGTGTGGAAAAATGTTGATCACCTTCATGGCTGCTGCATCTAATTCCGGAGCATAAGCCGGCATAAACAGAAATGCGCCGTCATATTTTCCATTGATGACTGTACGAAGCGGTGTATCTACCGTACCATCGACAACCATCTTAAATGCCTGCTTGTCCGCCTCGATCATATCTTTCATTGTAATTACACTTTTAATATCCTCTTTTGAAAGCAATAACATACCCGTTCTCTCCTTATCCATACCAATACTTTTATTCGTGATGATATCCGTAGTCTGCATCCAGTGCCCATGGCTGCATTGCACCGCCTTCTTCTGCCGGTCTGCAGTTCTGTGCGTAAATATTTAAAACACCCTTCTGCTGCTTAAGCGGCGGACGTACCCAGGATTTTCTTCTTTCTGCTAAGATCTCATCGGATACGAGAAGATTGACGGTTCCCCCTGCAATGTCCATCTCAATTTCATCACCATTTTCGATCAAAGCGATCACACCGCCGTCATAAGCTTCCGGAGAAACATGTCCGACAATTGCTCCGTAGTTGAATCCGGAGAAACGCGCGTCTGTGATAAGCCCGACCTTTTTATCAAGTCCAAGTCCGATCAGCGCATCGATACTAAGCATCAGCTCTTTCATACCCGGTGCTCCTTTACAGCCTTCATAGCGGATAACAAGAATGTCCCCCGCAACAATCTCGCCTGCCATAATGGCTCTATATGCATCCTGATCGCATTCATACACTTTTGCCGCACCTTTGATGTATTTTACTTCTTCATATACTGCTGTCGGACGTACGATCGCCCCTGCCGGAGAAATATTTCCCCGCATGATTTTAAGTCCCGGTTCTTTTGCTACAGGATCTTCCAGCGAATGAATGACTTTATTTGGCGCGCTTTTCACAGAATCGAGGAGTTCACCCCAAGTTGTATCCCCGTAAATCGTCGGCGCATCGGTATGGATTTTACCGGCAAGCTGCTTCATGACCTGCTTTACACCGCCGGCATAATGAAAATCTACAACTGTATACGGTCCGCTTGGAATCACTGCATTGATGCAGTAAATTTCCTTCGCATACTTTTCAAAATCTGCCAGTGTAAGCTTGATACCAAGTTCATATGCGTATGCCAGGATATGCAGTACCGCATTGGTTGATCCTGCAACTGCCATATCAAACATGATCGCATTTTCCAGAACATCTTTGGTGATCAGATCTTTTGGTGTCTTTCCGGACCTGGCAAGCTGTACCATGTATTTTCCTGCTGTTCTTGCAGCACGAAGTCTTGCATTATCTGATGCAGGAATCGTAGATGTTCCCGGCATAACAAGGTTCAATACCTCACCTAACATCTGCATCGTGTTGGCTGTTCCCATGGACGGGCAGGCACCGAATGACGGGCAGACGCTTTCTTCCATTTCAAATAACTCAGCTTCGGAAGCACCTGAGAATCTTGCCGCATCCAGATCTGCCTCTACAACTGTCTTACCACAGTAATTTCCGGCCTGCATTGATCCCCCGGTCACTACCAGAGCCGGAATATCCAGTCTGCACGCTGCCAGATAACATCCGGCAATGATCAGATCACAGGATGCCACACAGCAGATCGCATCGAAATTATGTATTCTGGATACAAATTCGATGGACATTGCCACGATATCTCTTCCTACCTGCTCATACTTCATCTCATCCGCACCATTTGCCACATTTCCGCAAGTAGCCGGATTCCGAATTCTACCGGATTCCTCCTGCTGCCCAGATTCCCTCTTTTACAGCTTCTGTCACCTGGCGAAGATGCGCAGTTCCGGGAGAACCTGCCATGTAAGAATTCGGTATTCCGATATGCGGTTTCTGACGGATATCTTCATCCGAATATCCTGCCGCCTTCATCATAACACGGCGGTGTGCCGCTTCTGTTCCGTTCCAGTAATTGTATCCCATTATTCTTCTCCTTTAATTCATGATACACTTAAACTCCTTTGAATTTCATTCCCCTGTTCTATGCTATTCCAGTTTCCGGTCATTGAAAAGTCTGTAAAACTGATATCAGACTTCACTTTTTCTTAATACATTGTTAACTCTTTGATTTGCGCTTATATTTTCACTTTTTCTTATGTTTGATTTTAAAAAAATTTATAATAAAATCCCACAGATATTGATTATCTTCCTTATATTAAGTAAGATAGTAAAAGAGCATTGTTTATCAACACCACGGGAGGTTTCATCATGTCTAAATACGATGTGATTCTTGATGTCTATGAGAATCAGAGCATCTCAAAAGCTGCTCAAAAACACAACTACACACAGTCAGCTGTCAGCCAGACTATCCGCAATTATGAAAAAGAGATTGGTCTTAAGCTGTTCAAGCGTTCAAAAAACGGAATGGAAGCACTTCCCGGAACAGAACCCATCTTTGAAGAACTTATGCATATCCGCTCCGCCAATACACGGATCGATCAGATCGTCTCAAATATCAACAATCTGGACAGTGGTTTTATCCGCATCGGAACGGTGCAGAGCATTGCCTATAACTGGCTCCCCGGAGTACTGAAAAATTTTTCTGCCGAATACCCGAATATCACCTTTCGGCTCTATGTTGACGGATTTCAGAACCTGACGGAAAAGCTTCACAAAAAAGAACTGGACTGTATCTTTGTTTCGCAATATGTCGCAAAGGATTTCCCAAATCTGCCTGTCGGCACCGACGAACTGGTTCTGGTTACTTCCCTGGACCATCCTCTTGCCGATCAGCTGACGGTATCTTTTGCCGATATTGACGGACAGGATTTTGTTCTCTCCGCCGATGATTTTGATTATGAAACCGGAAAATTATTCCGATTAAACCATATCACGCCTAACGTAAGATTCCGGATCAATGAAGACTATACCGCGATTAAAATGGTGGAACAGGGCTTTGGCATCACTGTACTTCCCAAACTTCTGCTTCATAATATTCCATTCAACGTCTGTGTCCGTTCCTTTACCGAACACTTCCGCAGGAATCTGTCCGTAGCCTATCTGGATACACCTGAACTCTCTCCTGCACTTGATAAGTTTCTTACCTTTGTCACCAAATGGGCCAAAGAGTGTAAGTTGATCTGATTTCCTGTCACACACAAAACGGTACAAAGTTCTTCTATGACTTTGTACCGTTTTGCGCGTAACTTTATTTTGTTTATTTTCTCAGACCATCTCTGAGCGCATCCAGATTATTTCTCTATAATTCCGTATTTATAACCACTTTCTTTCATTAATTCAAGGTATGGTTTCGGATCAAAATATTCCGGTGCATAGACCCCAGCTTCTTTCCAGATTCCTCTTCCGATCAGCTCCAGTGCAAGTGCTGCTCCAAATCCTGTCTGAGCGGTAACAGCCTGGGTTCCCCATCTTTCGATAGACTCCTGATTATCAAATGGCTGATACAAGAAGTATTCTTTTTCCTTTCCGTCTTTCTTTCCGATACACTGTACTCCGACCAGCATTTTTCCGGTCATCTCATCTCCGATATCTTTTGGCTGTGGTGCACAGGCTGCAACCACATCTCTTGGAACTACCTTCACATCCCCTACCTGCACCGGCTTGATACTGCGAAGTCCCAGCTTATCCAGCACCTTAAGTGCCGTGATCAGATTCTCATCAAGACTGATCTTGAAGGTTGCCTTTTTCAATCCATACTGGCTTAAGTAGCGTGCCATCGTCACAACTTCCTCATGCTCTACCTTTACCAGAGTATTTTTTCCTACTCCTTCCGGCATCTCATAGACTTCCTGCCCTGCAAATGCTTTTTCTACGATAAATCCGCCCTTCTCCTTATCATACTCAACATTCGGGTTCATTACCTCATCCAGCACGGTCCACACGTTGAATCCAAACATAATGTCATCCGGATCTGCACCCGGAACAGACAGATTTCCGCCGTCTTTTACATGAACTTCTGTTATTTCATCCAAAAGCTCTGTCGCCGCGTATTTTGCAAATACATTTACAACACCCGGATCGATTCCCATACAGATCACAGCCATATTCCCCTGCTTTTTCCAGGCTTCATGACGGTCAAAATTGTATTTTGTCATCGGTTCAGTATAGCTGTTCTCAATACCAAGTCCGTAAGCCGGATTTTCCATCGGAACCGACCAGGTTCCCATGCTTCCGTAATCTGCACCCGTTTTAAATGCAGCGTCAAAAATCATATTACTTGCAAAGGGCGGCGCTGCATCCATCACAAAATCAATCTTATGCTCCCGGATCAGTTCTGCCATTTTCTCTGTATTTGTCGCGTCGATCTTAGAAGCTTCAAAACGGGAATCCCCCTTCATCATACCGACAACTTCCTCTGCCCTTTTCAAGTCATAGTCGCAGACCAGCACATATTTCAGCCATTCTCCCTTTTGGTCTCTCCACTGCATTACTTTTAAAATACTTTCACCGACAGCACCGGCTCCTACAAGCATCATTCTCATCTTTTTTTCCTCCAGCTTTTCTTTTTCTTCTGTCAAATTTTATTCAAAAAATGCCCTTTCCCTTCTTCCTCGGATAATACTTCTGTATGCCACCACGTACTGCCTGCTAACAGTCTCATCTCATATTAGTGCCCATATAAAAAGGGCAGAAAAAAACAGATACACGAAAAAAATCGTTCATCTGTTTTCTCTGTCCTTTTACCAGTTGGTTCTAGCCTCGTAGGTGGTGCTTTCTTTGCACACTCTCCAAAGATTCGTCAGGTCGCCTTCCTTTTTGCCTGTCAGTTTCCACGAAAGGAAGATGTTACCTTACGCTTTGCTTCTTCGGCCCCTTGCGGTGTCTAGGACGTCCCTCATCCGACATATTCTTGATAAATTTAAGTTTACCCTTTTTTATCTGTCCGGTCAAATCTTTTATTTCTTTCCTCCGAAAATAGCCCCCATAAAACGAACATAAGTATAAACAACAAGTGCTACTGCAATAATTGTCTCGACCAGAACTACATACTGAAGAAATGGCATTGGATGTCCCATATTTGCTGCACATGCCATAGTTTGTTTACTTGCGATCGCACTGATAACAAATGGGAATGTGAAGGCTGCATAGCTTGGGAACACTGCCTTCCTGTGCGATCATCAGAAATATTTTCAAATCATGAATATCCATCTATTTTCTCCCTCTTTTACTCATATTTCTATTATAACACACTTCGTTTGTTTTTCCTAACCACCCATTCAACACTTTTAACCGAAAATTAAATCCAGTTACAGTCTCCACCGGTAATTGCAAGACTCAGAAGTCCATCCATTTTCTCTACTTCTTCTTCACCGATGATCTTTTCCAGTAATTCTGCCGTGTCCAGAGCATCTTCCATGGATTCGTCTGGTCCGATCTCATAGTCGATCTCTGCCTCACATTCCGGACATGGGATCCGGTTCATTGTCTGTAAGGATAAGAAACGGTTTCCACATTTTTTACATTCATAAAATCCACACTCTTTTGTGCCATCTGGTACGTAGTACATCGTATTTTAACTTCCTCTCCACATTTTAGTTTTTATATACAAAACATTCTCTCTTTTGTATGATCTTCCACTGCCTAGTATACACTATCTGACATATAAAAGTATAGTGTTATCCAGTTCATGCCCAAGAAAAAAAAAGGACCATTTCCCATTTTCTCAGGGAAACAGTCCTTTCACTTATCTTCAATTATTCTTCGACTTTCACCGGATTGGTCACACTTACCTTATGATCATACCAGACTCCTTTTTTTCCGAGCAGAGCCACATCAAATTCTTTATCCAGTTCAGGAACCGGAATATCAAATCCATAAACTTCTTCTGTTGCACCGTCGCTATAGGTTACCGTATCTGTTGTAGGTTCCAGAAGTTCTGCACCATCTTTCTGTGCATCTTCGGATGTTCCTTCAAACAGGTTGACGATCTTCTTAGAAACCAGGCTGACATGGATCGTCATTTTCCCGTCTTTTACTGTGAGTGTTCCTTTTCCGTCATTCGCTTCATTTACATGAAACATTCCGCTGTCAGTCTTGAACTCTGCTGTGTAGGTTCCGTCTTCAAGCTCACACTCTGTCTGTTCCTCTGTTTCCTCTTCTTTAGCAGAAGAGCTTTCTGCTGTCTTTGCTTTCGTATCTGATGTGTCTGATTTTGCACCGCATCCGCTCATCATTCCCACTGCCATTACAGCAGATAATACCAATACTAACAGTTTCTTTTTCATCTTATAAATCCCTCTTTTTTTATTTATTCTGCATCAATTGCAGCCTGTGTATGTGCCACATAAAGCTGCTGGATCGCATCGATCTCACCAAGACCTGCAATCTGTGTATCAATACTGTCAAATACTCCGGATGCTTCAAACTGGCTCTTCCAAGAATCGTCATCATCGCCTGCCATATCGTTGTTTGCATGATCTCCTGCTACAACCATCAGTGGACGAAGGATTACTTTCTTGTATCCTGCATTTTTGAGCTTTTCAATTACTGCTTCACAAGCGGTATCTTCCGGTTCGCCTTCTACTGTTCCGATAAATACATTCTTATATCCAAGCTGTTCCATCTGTGCCTGCATCTGAGAATAGCTGATCTTTGCTGTATGAGATGTTCCATGTCCCATGAATACAAATGCGGTTCCCTCTTCTTTTGCCGCATCCAGGCTGTCAAATCCAGCTGTCTTTACAGCTTCTGCTGTAATTGCTTCTGCAACAGCTGCTTTATCCTCATTGATCGCTGTTTCATCCGCTCCGACTTCACCGAGAAGTGGTTCTGCAATTTTTACAGATTCAAATTTATCTTTGTAGTTTTCAACTGCTTCTGTCAGTTCATCATACTCTGCACCATGCATCAGATGTGTCGGCTGTACGACCAGGTTCTTAACCCCGTTGTCGACTGCTCTTTCCAGTGCCTGATCCATGTTGTCAATCTTCTCGTCATCGCGGGCCTGTACGTGATTGATGATGATCTGAGCTGTAAATGCTCGTCTTACGGACCAGTCCGGATTAGCTGCCTGAAGTGCTTTTTCAACTCCGCCGATATCGGCTGCACGGCTGTCATTAAAAGATGTACCAAAGCTTACAACCAGAATTTCATTTTCTCCGATGTTATCTTCGTTCAGCGGATCATCTTTCGATGCATCGCCTGTATCCCTTCCAAAATAATCCGGATCTGCGTTCTCGCCTTCTACCAGTTCTTTCTGTGCATCAGTAAGCTTATCCCAAGCTTCTTTTGCAGCCTTACACTGTTCATCTGTCTTGTCTGTTCTTTCCTGTACATAAATGTCATCGATCAGCTTTGCCACTTTGTCTGCTGCCTCCTGATCGCTGTCTTCGGATGTTTCTTCTGTCTTTGTAGAAGAAGTGTCCTCTGTCTTCTTGCTTCCACATCCAGTCATCATAGACACCGTAAGTGCTGTTGCCAGTAATGCTACTAATACTCGTTTCTTCATCTTGATCCTCCCTGACTTTTTTGTCATACTTTCAGGAATCGGAATGATATTCATTACACTTTACAGCATATTTTTTGTAAACAAAAAAATCCCCCGTATCTAAATTTAACGAGGGCGTACAAAAAAGAAACTGACATTTTGCCCTCGCAAAATCAGTCTGAAGTTTCTATCTTTCGTACTGCCAGTTACTCGTGGCATGAACTTTCCGTTCCTGTACTGCGAAAGGCAGGTCTCCCGACTGATTGCTCAGACGCTTGTGGCTTTCCTTCCCGGTCTCCCAGTGGTATGACAGCCTAAGCTTGCAAATTACGGTGACGAGTTCATACAGGACTTGCACCTGTTTCCCTTTTCACCAATCCAGACATTCCGTCTGATTGACACCTTACGCATCTGTATTTATTTTTCTAAACAAGCCTATTCTAGCACAGGCGTATGAATAGTGTCAAGAAAGGCTTGTCTGCTTCAGCACCGGCATCCGGAAAATCTGCACGATCAGCGGAATCACCATAACAAACCACACAATCGGCTCCGCAATGATAACCCCCGTGTATCCAAGATGTGGAACCAGTGTAAATGCAATCACAATTTTCCCAACCATTTCAAGCATGCTTGAGAAAATCGGAGTAATATGATCATCCAGCCCCTGCATCGCATTTCGCACAATACAGATCACCGCTGTCACATAGTAGAACAGTGTATCAAACTTCAGGTATCGGGTTGCATTTTCAATTACATTTTTATTATCTGTTCCGGTTACCAGATAGACAAGCTTATCTCCAATCGTATAGCTTGCAATAATAGCAAATGTACACCAGATACAGGTGTATAAAATAGAAAGCCAGATTCCTCTTTTGATCCGGTCTATCTTTCCCGCTCCCAGATTCTGCCCACAATAGGTTGCCATTGTATTTCCAAACACGCCAAACATAAGCATAAACATTTCTGTCAGCTTTCTTGCCGCTGTCTGCGCCACGATATAATCTCTTCCAAGTTTATTGATCGCTGTCTGCAAAGTCAGAGAACCAATATTGACCAGAGAACTCATAAAACCCATAGACAAACCGGCACTCAGCATATTTTTCACCATTGCAGAACTCGGGTTTTTAAAATCTTCCCGACCAAGCCTCAAAAGTTCATATCGCTTTATCATATAAATCCAGCAAACAATAAATGCAATCGACTGTGCAAGTACCGTTGCGATTGCCGCACCTTTTACACCACTTTTTAATATTACAACAAAGAATAAATCTCCGATAATATTTAAGATAACCGATATTGCCAGGATCACAAGTGGTGTCACGCTGTCTCCCAGTGAACGAAGCGCTGCCGCACAGGCATCATAAAGATAAGTTACCACAAGTCCCGCGATAATTATGAAAATATAACTTTTAGCTGTTTCCAGAAGGTTCGCAGGAACATTCAGCATTTTTAAGATCGGCTGCAAAAATAACAGACCGAATATTGTAAAAAATAACGCAATTCCTGTTCCTATAAGTAGTGACATGGCAAATGATTTTTTTACATCTTTATAGTCTTTTGCCCCGAATTTCTGTGCTGTGATGATTGCAAAACCTCCGGAAAGCCCTTGCAAAAATCCAATGATCAGATTGCTTAAGGTTGAGGTCGCGCCGACTGCTGCCAGCGCATCCTCCCCTAAAAAAGTTCCGACAATTCTGGTATCCACGAGGCTATAGGTAAGCTGCAGCAGATTTGCGAAAAAAATAGGCAGCGCAAATGCAAGAATCAGCGTGGACGGTTTTCCTTTTGTTAGATCTTTCATATTTTATTTTTCTTTCTGTCTAATTTTTCTTGTCCATCAATCCGAACTGTATCGTAACGCAGGTCGCAATGATCAGTCCAAACATATAGAACGAATATTTCAGTACATTAAGCGGTGATACATCAGCAAGTGCCGTAATCATCAGCATACCACCATCATGTGGCATCAATGCAATAAATGCGCAGGCAAAGATATCCACCAGACTGGCAAGTCTCTTCGGTGCGATCTTATATTTTTCCCCGATTTCTTTTGCAATCGGACAGGTAACAATGATTGCGATCGTATTATTTACCATAGCTGCGGAAAGGATACCTGACATCAGTCCGATTCCATATTCCGCACCACGTCTGCTCTTAATCTTGCTGCTGATCGCGCCCACCAGCCATTCAACACCGCCATATTCACGTACAAGACCGATGATACCGGATACAAGAATGGCAACGATACTGATGCTGAACATATCACTCATACCACTTCCAATTGCCTGGATCCATTCAAAAAATCCACAGCTTCCGACACAAAGTCCAATGATACCGGATGCAAGTATTCCGACAAAAAGGACTACCGCAACATTAACTCCCATAAGTGCCGCAATGAGAACAATAAAATAAGGAAGGACTTCGATGATACTATAGCTTCCTGCTTCGATTGCTCCGCTTCCGACTCCGCCAAAAATCGAGTACAGGATCATTGCCACAATTGCCGCCGGAAGAGCAATGAAAAAGTTCATTTTAAATTTGTCTTTCATCTCAGAACCACATCCTTCTGCTGCGGAAATAGTTGTATCTGAAATCATGGAAAGATTATCACCAAAATATGAGCCTCCGATAACTGCTGCACCGACGACTGCCACATTCAGGTGTGCACCCTGTGCTACATTAATAGCAATTGGCGCCATTGCAGCAATCGTTCCCATGGATGTCCCGATTGATGTAGAAATAAAACAACACATCAAAAATACGCCCGGAACCAACAATTTCACAGGAATAAAATGCAGACAGAGATTCACAACCGAATCTTTTCCGCCCATTGCCGCTGCTGCTCCCTGGAATCCACCAGCCATCAGGTAGATCAGAACGATCATCATAACTCCTGAATTTCCCATGCTCGTTGTCATAATATTCAGCTTATCCTATACACCAATGCCACGGTTAAGGAGAAGTGCTACCGCACACCCTGCAAGAAGCGCGACGTGACGCGGGAACTTTCCGAACGGTTCGTCTGCTCCAAGCAGGGTAAATGTAATCCCGCACCCTACATAACATACCAGAAATACGATCAGTGGAAGAAATGCCACTGCCCCCATATTTTTCTTTTGTTTGTCCATCTTTTTTCCCTCTCAATCCTCTTTTTATATTATTTTGCTGCCAGATGCTTATCCAGTGCATCTTTAAGCTGTGTCAGTGCCTGTTCCAGAGTCACACGCGGGCAGGCAACATTGAATCTCTCGAACTGAGCGGTCTCCGGTCCGAAGATGATTCCGGAATCCAGCCACAATTTTGCCTCCTCCAGCATCAGGTGCTCCAGCTCTTCATTGCTAAGTCCATATCCGGAAAAATCAACCCATACCAGATAGGTTCCTTCCGGCTCTACCATCTTCGCTTTCGGGAAATTCTCTTTCACGAACTTGCTCATATATTTTACATTTTCATAAATATACTGCACCAGTTCATCTACCCACTCAGCACCTTTGGTGTAACATACCTTGACTGCAAGCTGTCCCATCAGACTTCCCTGGCTGTAAGCTGCCTGTGTATTTGCCCACTGATATTTTTTTCGCAACTCTTCGTTTGGAATGATGATATTTGCCGGCTGAAGTCCTGCCACGTTGAATGTCTTTCCCGGTGAGCTGTAGAGTGCAAGAATCTGACGGTATTTTTCGTCCAGATTCATACAGCTTGTGAAGGTATGTCCCGGGAAAATGAAATCACAGTGCATCTCGTCCACCATCCAGGTCACGTTGTATTTCAGGCAAATCTCTGCAACTCTCTCCAGTTCTTCTCTTGTCCAGACTCTTCCGACCGGATTATGTGGATTACAGAAGATCAGTGCTTTTACGCCCTCTTCCAGGATCATTCTCTCCATCTTTTCAAAGTCGATGGAATAATGGTTATTCTCATAGCGAAGCTGGCAGTTCACCAGTCTTCTTCCGTCATTCTTGATGACTTCGCTGAACGGATAGTATACCGGCTGCATCACCATCATGGCATCTCCCTTTTCGGTAAATGCTCTTACGCTTGTTCCGAGTGCATAGACGATTCCGGCTCCAAGTGTTACCCAGTCCGGCTCGATTGTATAACCATAGCGGGTTGAGAACCAGTGGTTCATCGCTGCAAAATATTCATCCAGTGGATCGGTATAACCAAAGATTCCATGATCGATCCTCTTGTGAAATTCATCCAAAATCTCATCCGGCAGACGGAAATCCATGTCTGCCACCCAGAGCGGAAGCAGATCATCTCTTCCCTTTCGTTTCATTCCAAAATCATATTTCAGGCAGTCCGTTCCATGTCTGTCGATTACTTCATCAAAATTGTATTTTCCCATCTTATGCCTTTCCCCTTGTCGCAAAATTCTCTCGTTTTTTATACCTCTTTTTGTTAGACATGTCAATGTTTTTTCTATAGAAGTATAAAATAGAATGTACACTGACCCAATAAAAATAGCTGTGAATTGAACCGCCTTCCAATCGTTAGAATTTAGGTCTAACTTTTGGGGCAGGTTCAATCCACAGCCATTTTTCCTTATGATTCTTTTATTTTATCGTATGCAAATATATGCCATATACACTGCATACATTCCAAGCATCGTAGCGCCTTCTCTTCGGTCGATCATTTTTGAAGTCCATGCAAACACCAGAACAACCAGACTCATCGCAATCAGTACAACCGTATCAATGATATTATCGGTAAGAAATTTCACTGGACTGATGGCAGCTGCAACTCCAAGTACCAACAGGATATTGAAAATATTAGAACCGATCACATTTCCGAGTGCCATATCCACTTCATTCTTTCTTGCCGCAACAATCGATGTTACAAGTTCCGGAAGACTGGTTCCCATCGCAACGATGGTAAGTCCGATAAGTGTCTGACTAAGTCCGAATGCGCTTGCAAGTGCTGAAGCACTGTCTACAACAAAATCACCGCCAAACTTGATTGCGATCATGCCGCCAACAATAAATAATGCACATTTCCAAAGTGGCAGGATCTGAATTTCTTCGTCTACTAATTCTCCCTCTTCGAGCATCATCTGACTTTCCTTGTGTGCTGCTCTTGCTTTCTTGGCAGAACCAATCATCCAGATCAGATAAGCTGCAAAAATAAGGAGAAATACACCGCCATCTAAATGTCCTAAAAGCATCCCGACATATCCAAGCACCATCAGCAAGGCTGCACAGATAATTGATAATGGAAACTCTTTTTTCAATGTATCTTTTTTTATCGTAAGAGGTGCAAATAACGCACAGGCTCCACAAACAACCATCAAGTTGAAAATATTCGATCCGACAACATTACTTACCGCAAGTGAGTTATTTCCTGTCAGGGATGCTGTTACACTGACCGCACATTCCGGAAGGCTCGTTCCCATTGCTACGATGGTCATACCGATGATAATCGATGGAACATGAAGCTGCTTCGCAACAGAAGAACTTCCTTCTACAAAATAATCTGCTCCTTTCATCAATAGAGCAAACCCTATAATTAAAATAATGATTGATTTTATAAGTGCCATGACCAAAACCTCTCTTTTAAATACTTCCTACCAAATTGCAACTTCCACTATAAAACAAGAAAATTTGGCTGTCAACTCTAAAGGCAGGGATTCGTGATATTTCACAAATCCCTGCCTTTTACTTGTTCTACCGAATAAAATTTGTCGGAATCTTTGCTTCTTTTTCCGGAAATCCAAACTGCTCTTTTCCAAGTGCAATACTCTTCATAAGGAAAGTCATATTTCTTGCAAGTGTACGCATCGTCTGCCTTCCTTCCTCATCCTTTTCGGCCTCTCCCGGTGCTGCTCCATGGATGCTGTTCCAGTACTGGCTGGATGCAACCGGCATTCCGGAAATGGTAAAATATTTGTTCAGCTCATCAAATGTCGCAGAACATCCGCCACGTCTTGCACAGGCAACGCTTGCTCCCACTTTCATCGTTTTATCAAAATGACTGCTGTAGAACAGTCTGTCAAGACAGGCGATCAGAGTTGCATTTGCAGACGCATAGTACACCGGACTTGCGATTACAAGACCATCTGCTTCTTCAAACTTCGGAGCTAACTCATTCACTACATCGTCAAAAACACATTGTCCTTTTTCGCAGCAGGAACCACATGCGATACAGCCACGGACCGCCTGATTTCCGATTACAACCGTTTCTACTTCTACACCATTCTCCTTGAAAACATTTTCCATCTCGCGAAGTGCAATGGCTGTGTTACCATTTGCTTTCGGGCTTCCGTTGAGCATAAGTACTTTTAAATTTTCTTTCATGATAAAATCTTCCTTTCTGGTAATCATACCATCTTGTTTTACTATGATTTTATTTTCCTCTTTTTTTCTTTTCTCTGCAAGATGGAAATGATGATATATTTTTTAGCACACAAAAATGCAGCAGATTTCTCTGCTGCACTTCTTATAAAGTGGAGAATACGAGATTCGAACTCGTGACCTCCTGCTTGCAAGGCAGGCGCTCTCCCAACTGAGCTAATCCCCCATATGACGTTTGCGACTTAATAAAAGTATCACAAACATCTTTTTTTGTCAACTGTATTTATAAAACTTTTCGACCATTCACCGTCAGCTTAAAAGTTGTTCCCAGCACTTCCGCGGATTTTCTGCAAAGCATCATTCTCTCCAGAAAAATCTCAAAGTAATCATACATGGAACAAATATTTTCATCAATCTGAAGATTAAGTGCAATAACCGACCTATCTTTTGCGATCTTAAGTTTTGAATCTGTAACCGCATAATTGACACGATCATGAATGTCAAAAGCTGATTGCTCTTTTTGACGCACCCGGCTTCTTCTTACATCTGTTTTATCAGCTATGATGAGAGCCGCAGATATCACATCTTCCGGATCCCCGGTTGATTCATCATGGTTCCCGATTGCCGACATCACCGTAATCCGGTCTTCCAGAGACATATCTGTATCCTTTAGCAGATCGTTTGCGAGAAGTGCCCCGTACTCTGCATGGTGCGTTCTGTTAATGGCATTCCCGATATCATGCATATACCCTGCAATTTTGACAAGTTCCACTTCATGTTCTGAATATCCAAATCGCTCCAGAATTTTTCCTGCCTGATGAGCTACCTGCACGCAATGCGCCTGCGAATGGTCTGTAAATCCAAGCTGTCCAAGATTTGCATTTCCCTTTTCCAGATATGCATTGATTTCCTTATTTTTTACTATTTCCTTGTATTTCAAATATTCTATTGCCTCTTTCATTTTTTAAAGTCGCTTTACGGCATCCATTGCAAGTATAGATCTCTCACATTCATCCGCTGACAAGGTTATCTGCCAACAAAGCGGACTATTCATCATATGTTTTGCCGCATAACTTAATCCATTTGTTCTTTCGTCCAGAAATGGTCTGTCTATCTGCTGCGGATCTCCCAACAGTATGATTTTCGTTCCATGACCGGCTCTTGTGATAATTCCCTTTACCTGATTTGGTGTCATATTCTGAGCTTCATCAATGATCAGATATGTCTTTGCAATGGAACGTCCGCGGATAAAATTGAGTGCTTCTGTACGGATGATCCCTCTTTCAAATACTTCCGCTACCTTGTCTGTCAGTTCGTCCTCATCTTCATACCGTTTACTCTCATCAGAATCCAGGATCTGTTCCAGATTATCGATGATTGGTCGCATAAGCGGTGCTATTTTTTCATTCTCATCCCCTGGCAAAAAACCAATGTCATCGTCAAACTGGGCATTCGGTCTGCATACGATCACTCTCCTGTATTCCTTTGTCGGATTGTTATAAACCTTTTCCATTCCTACTGCAAGAGAGTAAAAAGTCTTTGCGGTGCCTGCCATTCCCTTAATGATAACCAAAGGTGCCGTATCTGCATCGGCCATCAGTGCTTCCTGCATAAAATACTGTCCTACATTTCTCGGAGACACACCATACGGTTTACTCTTTTTAAAAGCCAGCGGAACAACTTTATTTCCGGATACTCTTCCAAGAAGTGTCTTTTTAGCAGACTGATCCGGTGTTAATATCACAAATTCATTTTCATGAAGCTCCGGAAGAAACTGATTCCCCTCCTCATCACTTTGATACAGGTTTTCAGTGGAAATCCCTTTCTTTTTGAATTCTTTTACCATCTCTTCCGGTATGTATAGTTCTGTCCTTCCGGTATATTGCGCGTCATCAGCAGAAATCTGTTCCGTTTCAAAATCTTCTGCCTTTATTCCTAAAATCTGTGCTTTCAATCGCAAAACAATATCCTTCGTAACAAGTATGACCTGATCTGCTTTTTTATCATCTGCCAGGCCTTTACATACCTTCAAAATTCTATTATCCGGTTTATCATCCAGAAGATCCGGTGGAAGCTCTACATTCACGTAGTTTTTTTCAACACGAAGACATCCTCCGCCCGGAAGCTCTACTCCCTGCAACAGATCTCCTTTGTGCCTGTATTCTTCCAGCTTTCGTACAGCTGCTCTGGCATTGGCGCCTTTCTCTCCTTCTGCCTTTTTCAAACCATCCAGCTCTTCCAATACAACTAACGGAAGAACCAGATGATTATCTTCAAAACACTCCAGTGCATATGGGGCCTGAATCAACACATTGGTGTCTATTACATAGGTTTTTATCATAAATACGAACACTCCTTTTCCGACAATTGTCCTTCTTACAGACTCATCGTAGCATGTTCGTAATCACGGTACTATCTTGTTTCTATCATATCTGTATAAAATCAAAGTAAAACCTGAGTGTTTTAAATTGTCTTTTTTTCCGCATTTTTATATGCCATTTCATAGAAAAGCTCCTGGGAATCCAATTTCTCTGCATTAACCCTTCGATCCACATATGTACCGTTCGAAGTTAACTCTTTTCCTTTTTCGTCATCCTTCATCATCGTATCAAACATTTCATCCAGTCGTGCACGCAGTATATCATCCAGAACCGGAGCTGCAACCTCCACACGTCTGATGGTATTTCTTGTCATGAAATCGGCGGATGCGATGTAAATTTTTTCTCTCTCCGGGGTTCCGAAACGATAAATACGGGAATGCTCCAGAAATCTTCCTACGATGCTGATTATCTTGATATTTTCTGTATATCCCGGAATTCCCGGAATCAGACAACAGATTCCACGTACTACCATCTCGATCTTCACACCAGCCTGTGACGCTTCTACCAGTTTTTCAATGATAACTTTATCCGTCAGGGAATTGATCTTGATTCCAATATAGGCCTCTTCCCTATTCTTCGCGTGACAGATCTCATCATCGATCATATCAAGTACTTTATTCTGAAGACACTTCGGTGCCACAAGAAGGACATGTGTTTCTTCGATGGTTTCACCGCGCAGCAGACATGCAAATACTTCCGCCGCCTCTTTTCCGATTTCCTGCTTCGCAGTGATCAGCGACAAGTCTGTATATAATGTTGAAGTCTTTTCATTATAGTTACCCGTTCCAATCTGCGTGATATATTCAAGACCTTTTTCTGTCTTTCTTGTTATAAGACAAAGTTTGGAATGTACTTTGAGACCACTCAGTCCATAAATGACACGACAGCCTGCTTCTTCCAGCTTTCTGGAATATTCAATGTTACTTTCTTCATCAAATCTTGCACGGAGTTCAACCAGTACCACCACTTCTTTGCCATTTTCCGCTGCCTCAACCAAAGCATCTAAGATCTGGCTTCGAACTGCCAGACGGTACAAGGTCATCTTGATGGACACTACAGAATCATCTCTTGCCGCTTCATAAAGCAGGTTGGTAAATGATTTAATATTTTCAAATGGATAAGATAACAAAACATCTTTCTGCTCAATCTGTGCGATCAGACTTTCTTTTTCTTTCAGCTGCGGTGTCATTCGCGGACTCCTCTTCTGATAGAACAGCTTTTCCTTTTCTGCTCCTTGCATTCTCAGATAATTCTGGATTGCAAATACAAATGATAAATCAAGTGGTACTCTCGACATAAATACGTGGTTTTTATCCATATGGATATATTTACATATCTCTGCGATCAGCTTTTTGTTGATCTTTCTGGAGAATTCCATGCGGACAGGATTCATACGTTTTCTCTGCTTTACCAGATTTTCCATGGCGTCTCTGTAATCCATATCTTCATCATAAATGGTTTCTGTATCAATATCCGCATTTCTCGTAATTCTCAGGAGAGATTTTTCTTTGATTTCATATTTTTTAAATAATTTCGGCAGAAAATGAAGGATCAGTTCTTCCGAAAGCATAAAGGTTCCCGGTCTGGTCGGGATATCGATCAGACGCTTAAACACATTATTGCTACACGGAATGATCGCAGTTTTTGTCTTTCCACCCTTCGTTGCAAGCAGTGCAACCGCATAGATCTCTTTATTCTGTAAGAATGGAAACGGCTGCTGTTTGCTGATGATATTCGCAGACAGATATGGTGCAATTTCATTATCAAAGTAAGTTTCCAGTAATTCCCCTTCTTTTCCTGAAAGCTTGTTGAAATTGATAATCCGGATTCCCTGCGGCTCCAATTCTCCCATTAACTGCTCGTAAATAACTGCTTTCTTTATATCAAGCTCTCTTGTTGCATCAATGATCGCTTTTACCTGCTCTTTGCTGGTCATATTGGTTTTATTCTCACGGACTACTTCCGATGATTCCATCTGATCCATCAGTGTACCTACCCGCACCATATAAAATTCATCCAGATTAGATTGATAAATAGACGCAAAAGTAAGTCGTTCTGCTAAAGGTACTCTCGGATTCCCCGCTTCATTTAATACCCTCTCATTAAATTTTAACCATGACAGTTCCCTGTTCATCATATATGGTTCTGGTTTTAACTGCTTCTTTTTCATTTGTCTACTTATCTCCTTTTGCTAATTTGAATATTTTATAGCTACGCTTAAGAATTAATTATACATCTGAATACGCTTTCATATCTACCTTCTTAAAGAACTGTTTTTGTAAAATCCATGTAAAATGATGCTTATATCAACTGACTTCCATATAATTCCCGGTCGGTAATCTTTGGTCATCTTCATTTCAATACTTTGCGATATCCCAAATATCCTGAAATCACACCGAACAGAATTCCTCCAAGAACATCTGTCGGATAGTGTACATACAGATATAACCTCGATATTGCGATCAGACATGCCAGCACAAGCGCAAATTTCCAAAGCTTCTTTTCACCTGCCAGGTACAAAGCTGTTACCGAAGTAAACGAAGCTGCCGTATGTCCGGACGGAAAAGAATAATCATGAAGCTTTGCTACCAGAAGGTGTACACCTGTATTCACATCATATGGTCTTGTCCGTGCTACAAGATTTTTCAAGACAATATTGCAAAGTAATACATCTACTACTAAAGCAACCACCATAACCGCACCGCTTTTTCTCGTTTTAGGAATCAGAAGCAATACTATGCTCAACACAATCCATATAATTCCTGCATCCCCAAGTCTTGTGATAAATACCATGATTTTATCCAGAAAAGGCGTATGCAACGTCTGGATCCAATCCAAAATACTTAATTCAATGTTCATAAATTTCCTCCTGCTTTCTTCATCAGTATTTTTACTTTTCTATAGAATAACATAGATTACAGTTTATATGAATTTTTAGAATTACAAATTTTTTACAAACAATCTTTTGAAAAATGACGGTTGCACAGGGCGTAACTTCAATCGTCCCGGATTTCAGGCAATGCTTGCAGAAGCCGAAGCCGGGAAAATCGGCACAATTATCGTCAAGGATATGAGCAGTTTCTGCAGAAACTATCTTGAGGTCGGCTTTTATACCGAGATTCTGTTCCCCAAGAAGCAGATACGCTTTATTGCAATCAATAACAGCGTGGACAGTGACAAGCCGCAGGATAACGACTTCACCCCGTTCCTCAACATAATGAACGAGTGGTATGCCAAGGACACTAGCAACAAAATAAGCCGAGCAAGACAAAAGCGTCGTAGCAATACGGCGCTTTTTTGTTACCCGGAAGTGACAAACAGCGGCTTTTGAATGGTTGGCGGTAAAGGATACCGCCGTCAAAACAAAGCCGCTCATATCGAAAGAAAACGCCCAAAATCGTCCCGGAACTATACAGCGGGAAACGGTTTTGAGCGTTTCTGTGTTTCGGGAGCAAATCGGCAATTAGGCAGCACAAAGGAGGTGTCCTCTATGCCCCGTATGCCGAAATACCTCAAGGAAGAATGGGCGTTCTTTCTTGATAAGCGTGGCAGGAAGAAATATAGTAAGTGAATTTTGATGCCAAAAAAGAAACTCAATCTATTTGCCAGTAAATGCAATTATCACCGCCTCATAAGGGCGCAATACATTTCCTTCTCTGTCGTCCTCATAATTCCGGATCCAGACTTCCCCGGCTTTCCACTCATCAAGCAATGGGCAGCTAACTTCCTCATCCGTAAAGTTTGCACATACCAGCATCTTTGTATACTCATCTGTTCTCGTATAGGTAAAAATCTTCTCATCTTCCGGCAGAAGAAGGTCAAATTTTCCATCCACAAATACTGGATTTTCTTTTCTTAAACGAATCAGCTTCTGATAATAGTAAAATACCGAATTTTCATCTTCCTGTGCCTCTTTGGCATTGATTCTGGTATAATTTGGATTCACGGCAAACCATGGTTCTCCTGTTGTGAAGCCTCCGTTCTTCTCCTCCGCTCCACTGCATCGGAGTACGGGCATTATCACGGCTTCTTGCGTAAATAGAATGCATGATTTCTTCTGGCTGATATCCTTTTTCCAGACGCTCTTTGTACATATTCAATGTCTCAATATCTTCATATTCCTCAATGCTGTCAAACTGCACATTCGTCATTCCCAGCTCTTCTCCCTGGTAAATGTAAGGAGTTCCCTGCATTCCATGAAGCATTGTCGCCAGCATTTTTGCCGACTCTTTTCTGTATTTTCCGTCATTTCCCCAGCGCGATACGATTCTAGGCAGATCATGGTTATTCATGAACAGACTGTTCCATCCTGTCTGATATAAAGTATTCTGCCACTTCGCAAGGCATTTTTTCAGCTTAACCATATTCAATGGAATAGTATCCCATTTTTCCTTTCCTTCTTCCTGATCAAGCATAATGTGCTCAAACTGGAAAAACCATAGAAAATTCACTGCCATCTGGATTACTATATTTCTTTGCAATTTCCGGTGTTGCTCCCCAGGCTTCTCCAACAGTGATCATATCCACCCTTCTGAAATGTTTCCCTGCTTAATTCACGCAGAAATTCATGCAGCTTTGGTCCATTATTTGTAATCTTAAGATCCGGCTCTTTTGCAATCTGATCGATCACATCCAGACGAAATCCACCTGCTCCTTTTTCCATCCACCAGAGAATCATATCATAGAGTTCTCTTCTCACTTTCGGATTCTCCCAGTTCAGATCCGGCTGTTTCACTGAAAACTGATGAAAATAATACTGCCCCAGTTCTGGAACCCACTCCCATGCCGGTCCTCCGAACACAGAATTCATATCATTTGGATAAACACCCTCTTCTCCGTCACGCCACACATAATAATCATGATACGGATTGTCTTTACTTTTCTTTGCCTCCAAAAACCATCTGTGTTCATCAGAAGTATGATTCAACACAAGATCCATCATAATTCGAATTCCGCGTTTCTTTGCCTCCGCAAATAACTGTTCCATATCTTCCATTGTTCCAAACATCGGCTCAATATCCTGATAATCTGAAATATCGTATCCATTGTCATCCTGTGGCGAACGATACACCGGTGGAGCCAGATTGCATCTATTCCAAGTTTTTTCAAATAATCCAGTCTGCTGATAATTCCTGGAATATCACCGATTCCATCTCCATCCGAATCTTGAAAGCTTTTTGGATAAATCTGATATACAACTGCATTTCTCCACCATTTATTCTTATTTCCCATACTCATTCTCGATATCTCTCCGGCAGATTTTCTGATTCTACCGGGAGATATTCTCTCCTTTCTAACCATATACCTGGCTTATTTTTTTCTATATTTTAACGGAGAAACTCCATATGTTTTTTTGAAGCTTCTGATAAAATAGCTTACATTCTGATATCCACTCTGCATTGCAATCTCTGTAACAGGAGTATCCGTATCTTGTAACAGCTGTTTTGCATGCTCTAATCGTAAATGTGTTATATATTGCGAAAGTGTAATATGAAAATGTTCCTTAAAATATCGCGATATATATTTTTCCGAAAGATGAAACTGCTCACTAAATTCTTTTAACGATATCTTTTCTTTAAAATTCTGCTGTATATATGAAATCATTTCTTTTTCTATCGTATTTCTCCCGCTTTTATCATTTTCGATTACAAAGCCCTTCTCCCACATTTCAAGAATAAATTGTAAAAGAATTATTTTTGTTTTTATCTGAGCAGTTATTTGGGACTCCGTTTTCTTGTTTTTTGCCACATATATTTCAACCAACTGCTCACACAGTTCTTTTGGCTGTATCTTTTATTTGTGGGCCTATCATCAGATGACCATTTTTTAACGGCTTCAATAATTTATCATCTAACATGTCATTTATGCAAAAAGATATGTATTTTAACGGAAAAAGGAAAATAAAATAATCCACTTCTCCAGCCTGTGAACCCATGAAATGCAGATTGCCCGGCGACACTACAAAAGCATTCCCGGGAGTTCCAATATAATTTTCTCCTGATATACTAACAGTCAAAAAACCACTTTTTACATATATAATTTCCAGTTCATCATGCCAATGAACCGGTATCTGAAATGATCGTCCTTCATTTTTTATATGATATGTACTAAACGGATCATCCTTTGTACCATGTGGTTTATTTTCCTTTAATTCAAAGTACATACCCTCTCCTATACTTCTACAAGACCTTTACTCTTCCATTTTCCACTCTTCCATCTAAGTACCATTCCCACTGCTCTCGCACATTCGTCACCTGCCATAGCAATATATGCTCCTACAGCCAGAAGTCCCATGTGTATTCCGAGAAAATAGGTTCCGCCAACTGCAAACAAATACATAAATATCGCACCTAGTATAACCGGGAAAAGTGCGTCTCCACTCGTTTTTAATGCCTGTCCATATACAAGGTTTGTTACCCTTCCAAATTCAAGAAATATATCTACTATTAACAACTTTACCACAAGATTTATCATCTGTGTATCATCAGTAAATATATGCACTATAAAATGTCCGGCAAATGCAAAGGTCACGGAAAAGCATGTCGCTGTGATGATACCGTATATCGCAGCTTTTCTCGTCCCCCTGTTACATTCCTCAAACTCTTTTGCTCCAATTCTCCAGCCTGTCATAATTGCATTTGCCTGAGCAAGGGCAGCTCCCACACAATACGAGAAATTTGCAATCTGTACAGCATATGAGCGCGCCGTAACATTCATTCCATCCACATCCATCTGATTCATAAAACGCACAATAAAAGTCATTGCGATGTTGTAAAGTGCTGTTTCAAGCGCAGAAGGAAAACCAATCTTAACAATCTGTGCAAATATCTTTCTTGATGTAATCCGCTCAGGACTCTGCTTTGCTTTTATAAGTACAGCCCCCATGCCGGCTACAATAATAAGATTTACAACTCTCGAAATAACCGTGGCAACAGCAACTCCCATCACACCCCAGTTGAATGCAAATAAAAATACTGAATTAAGTATTATATTGAGAACATTTCCAACAACAGTTCCTATCAAAGAATGTTTTGTATATCCAAACACTCTCAAATAACTGGAGAAAATAGGAATCAGTGCATTTAAAAAACATGTGCCGCCAACAATTCTAAGATATATTTCAGCCGGCTCAAGCAAAGCCGGAGCAATACTTACGATTCGAAGTATCCCACCAGAAAAAGTAGCAAGAACGACAGACATTACGATACCTATCAATGCGTTGAATATAAGTCCAAGTTGCCTTGCCTGATATGCTATCCCCGGTCTTCCGGCTCCGATATTTTGTGACATAACAGCTATCATACCCGATGATATAACTCCAAACATGATAATAAAAACACCTATATATGTATTGGCTGTTCCCACTGCTCCTACAGCCTGGTCACTTACAGATGATAGCATAAGCGTATCGACCATACCTGAAAGCATATAAAATAAAGTTTCTAAAAGCATATTGGCACAGATAGCTGTGTTAATGTTTTTCTTTCAGTTTCCATAGGTTTCTCCTCACATACAATTCAAGAATACTATATCAATAATACGATATATTTCTATGTAATTCTTGTATAATATCATGTGAAAATTGCACTATTTCTACTTTATCTTAAAGAGCACTGGGTGCGAGCTATATGGAATAAAAGAAAAAGGCCACATTTTATATTCTGTTCAATCCATTTAGTCGGCGTCATAACAATTGATTACTCATGCTTACAAGGATTTGCAAATCAGGATAACTTTTTCCGTTTTCCCAATTTGAAACAGTTTGCCTGGTAACATGAAATAATTTACCAAACTCCTCTTGTGTTAATTGATTGTCTTTATTCTTTTAACACCAGTAGGAATTACTATTCTCCCATTTATTTACAGCCGGTGTCGTCACGCCTAATCTGTTTGCCATCTCCTCCTGCGTCATACCAGCTTCTTTTCTATATTTTTTTATAACAACGCCTATATCCATTTGCTTCATCCCCTAAAAAATTCAAAAACTTTTGTATACTCAGCATATCAGATTCATATAGATTACTCAATTGAACAGTGTTTAATTTCTATTCAATTTAATTAACCAGTAGGAAATGTTGCTAAAATACTGTTTAGATTTATCATACATACAAAATGGAAGTTATCTATTTCTCCTCTTCGTTAAGACCTAGTTCATTACATATTACTTGCTATCCCTGATACCTTATTCTTTCTACCAACGTTTCCTTTTTCAGATTACTGCTTAAAACGCAGGAAAGTACAATCTGCAACAGACCGACCAAAGAATCATAATAAAATCGGGATAAGAGGAACATGATAGACATTCATTCCAAATATCCCATTATGCTTTGCATAGGAAAAAGTGCATAGCCGAGCGGCAGACCGGCATCAAAGCTACACATATGGTGCCAACCGTAAACATCAGTCCCTGTAACTGCAGGCATAAATTTAATTGTTTATTTGTCATACCCACAGCCTGTAATACACCATATTCCTGCTTTTTTGTCGTAATATTCATGATCATGGTGTTTGCCATATTCATAAAACCGATGAGTCCTACAATAGCCATAAACAGATAACAGCCAAGCTTCATCATGCTGCTTGCAAATTCGGCAGATTGTAACTGCGCATGATAAGTATCCATTTTTATATGCGAAGTATTAGAAATCAAAGTATTCAGACTTTGTTCTACAGATGCCACATCTTTTTTATCACAGTCCACCCACAGATAGCCATAGGCTGTTCCTCTCGGATTCATGGAACGATATACACCTTCCGGAATGACAAGATAAGTGTCCGCACTTACAAAAGATCCTGCAATCTTTCCCTGATAGGTATAGGTTCCACTTCCATTCTCAAAGTCAAATGCAATGGATTCACCCGGAGCATATCCATCTTGTTCCATCCACGTTGACCAGCCAAAGAAAATATCACCATTCTTTACCGCCTGATCATAGTCCATAGAGCCAATATCCCCGTCCTGGCGCATAAAATCAAAATCCTTTTTACTCACAATAGTAGCAGGAAATCTTGTTCCGTTCAGATTTACAGAGACAATCTCTCGTCATGACATCTGTTACTCCCGGAATGCTTTTGATTTCTTCAATCAGCGAATCATTCAATGGATCATCCGTCAGAATCGTATCCAGATTATTCTCCGGATATCTTTCATCATACTCAGCAGAATAGTCAAGATGCAGTTCAAATTGTCCATGATTAACTGAAAGACGTGCTTCATGCTCTGTGTCAATATTTCCCACATAATTAGAGATAATCACAAACAATACGCAAGAAAAACCCATTGTGAGGATAGTACCAATAGTTCTTTTGGGATTACCCGTTACATTTGCCATTGCCATAGAAAACACGGTGACATTTTTTCTGCCATTTCGTTTTCCTTTTTTTTGTGTTTCTGCTTTTTCTAAATACCGTGTTGCTTCGATAGGTGAAATCCGTGAAACAATTTTCATTGGTTTACGCAGTGCCAAAGCAACGGTAAGAAATGATACGAAAATACAGAGAAGCATAACAGGCAGGGAAAACAGAGGCACCTGCTGATTTTGAACTTCCATAGAGCCAGTTTGGGTTGATACAAGGTTCCCCTGTTCTACCAGCCAGTTAAAACCGCATTTTGCAATCAGAAAGCCAAAAAGCAATCCAACCGGTATTGAAAAAAATGTCAAAAAAATACCCTCTCTGAAGATCAGTTGTTTCATCTGCTTTTTTGTCGCTCCCAGAGCCTTGATTTTTCCATACTCCTGTATCTTGTTGGCAATACCGACCTGAAAAATATTATAAATAACCACAACAGAGAAAAGTACAATTGCAAGAATCAAAACCCCGCATACCGCAATCGTTTCATAACTCGGCTGCAAGACCCATTGCAAATAGAGATCATTGACTATAACGTTTTTTTCTTCGATCCCACAAGCTGCTGCAATCTGCTTTATAACCGAATCAATATTATTCATAGATACATTTGCAGAATCATTTAAAGTAAAATAAATATTATATTGTCTGTCATTCTCTGCGACGTGCTCATCATAAAACTCCTGTGACCCGAAAGCAACATAAGATGCCTCGATGGTATATTCATCCCGATCATATAGGATTCCGCTGACAACAAATTCTTCCGGCTTATATTCTGACTGCATCCCTGCGCGGTAATCCAGTGTAACCGTATCTCCGACCTTTACATCATCATATCCCATTTCACTAAAAAATGCTCTTCCTGCGGCAATTTCCTGCGTTCCCACCGGATACTTTCCTTCCTTTAACTCATATTCCTTATTATAGGGAAGCATTTTTCTTGCAGTCTCATCCATGCAGACAAAACCACCGTTTTCGTTGCCTTTTATGATACCTTCGGTGCACATAGTGCCTGTAGCATCTATTTCCGCACGGCGGTTTACTTCCTTTTAACTGCGATCCGTCTGCTGCGACAAACAAACCATAATTGCTTCCATATGAGCCTGCCGCCTGACTTTTCTGTAAACGGATCATTCCATTCCCCACAGTACTGATAATCACAAGCAGCATCGTGGTCAAACATATGGACATCATAATCAGTATACTTCTTGTCTTGTTCTTTTTGTCATTGCTATATGCAATCCTGCTTATTGTCTTCATCTAAAATCCACCACCTGTCCATCCTCAATTACCAGAATACGATCAGCGACCTGTGCAATTTCGTCATCATGGGTAATCATTACAATTGTCTGTCCATATTTTTTTGCTGTCATCTTAAGCAGAGCGATGACCTCATCACTGGTCTTAGAATCAAGATTTCCTGTCGGCTCATCTGCAAATATAATTTCCGGACGATTCACCAGTGCTCTTGCAATTGCTACTCTCTGCTGCTGTCCTCCGGATAACTGATTTGGCAGATTATAAATCCGGTTTTCAATCCCAAGAGTTGCAATAATATCATTTACATACGCTTCATCCACTTTTCTTCCATCCAGCCCCAGTGGCAGTACAATATTTTCCCAGACATTAACAGATGAAACCAGATTAAATGCCTGAAAAACAAATCCGATTTTTCTTCTGCGGAAAACAGCAAGGGCATCTTCCTTCATCCTGTATAAATCTTTCCCTGCTAAAGTAACACTGCCTTTTGTCGGGGTGTCTAGCCCTCCAAGCATATGAAGTAATGTACTTTTACCGGAACCTGACTTTCCAACAATTGCGACAAATTCTCCTCGCTCAATCTGAATGTCCACCTGATTGACCGCTTTGACCTGATTCTCACCTGCGCCATAAAATTTACAAAGCTGCTTGGTTTCTAATATCACACTCATGTGTTGCCTCCTTTTTAATTCTGTAAAGCGTACCTTTTCAGCACGCTTTCTTTGCCTGTTTATATATTTGGTCATTTTTCAACCTACATCCAAATTGTATCAGGACAATCTTTCATTTCACTTTCAAAAAACGAGCAGAAATCTTACAGAATTGTAAGATTTCTGCTCACTTAAAATTTAACCAACATATGGTAATTGAATCACAAACGTGCTTCCTTTTTTCTTTTTGCCGGAGGTTACCGTAATCGTACCTGCGTGTTTTTCGATAATTTCTCTCGATAGAAAAAGTCCGATTCCTGTACCACTCTTTTCCATGACCTTCCCGGGAACTTCCTCTGTAAAATCGTTGAAAAGATTTTGTGATACTCATTCTGCGGAACACCGATTCCCTGATCCTCAATTTCCATTCTTACAAGATCGTTTCTTTTTTGTAACCGGATAAATATTTTGAACCACCGGACTGTACTTGACCGCATTATCTAAAACGTTAATCACAGCTTCACCAAGCCATCTTTTATCCTGCATAACCATGCATGTTTCCAGCTCTTTTTCATAGTCAAAAACGAATTCAATTTCTTTTTCATCCGCTTTAGGATAAGTGCGGTTCACAGCAGATATGACAGTATCCATAAGCGGAAGTTTTTTCTTATTAATCTGAATCAGTCCAGTTTCCATCTTGGATATTTCAAGAAGCGACTGCAATAATGTCTCCAGTCCATCCAGAGCACTCCGACAACGGATACGAAACTCCTCCTGTTCTGTGGCACTTAAGTCATTCTGCATCAGCACACTAAAACATGTATCCAAAGCTGCAACCGGTGTCTTTAACTGGTGAGAAATATCAGAAACCATTTCTTTCGTGTTCTCCTTTTCTGCCCTTGCTTCTTCCTTTATCAACTGAATATGATGTCCGATTGCTTCAAGCTGGTCATTCAATTTTTCCAGTTCTGTGTAATTTTCCGTTTTCAGTAAATCATCAAATTTATTTTCACGGAATCTGATCAGAATTTCTTCCAACTGGTCTAAAATTTTCTGATGACACGCATCTTCTTTTTTCTTCCAATAAAGTAAAAAAGTCAAAAGAAGCACGCATATCACAGTGCTTACAGCACCGGTCACCATAACCTGATGCCGAAATTGCATATAAAATGCATTCCCTTTATTTCCCCCAGTATCCATATTGCTCCAATAATCGCCTTCCCTGTTCGTTAGTTTCAATATCCTTATCCTTAACCAATTCCGAAACAGCATCCAGCCCGGAAAATTCTTCCTTTGCAGCAATCTCTGTCATAAGATTCATTTTATATTTATAATCTTCATAAAACACATATGTGGTAAAGCAATTTAATATTGCAAACAATAATATGACAGGTAATACCCAGGAGAGCACTACTGTAATCTTCTTGCGATATCTCTTTGTCACTGCCTTACCGTTACTGAAAACTTATAAAAAGTTATAAACTTCTATGTTCCATTCCTACTTCAACGAGTATGCTTTTGATGATATAAATATCAATCTACTCACAAGTTCTTGTACTCTCCATAGGCGTAAATTCCGGACTAACGTATCCGTACATATTTGCATTAACGTTTCAGTGTTAGCTTGCAAATTTTTCTCCATAAGTCTTGAGATTTATAGATGCCTGGAAATCTCTGTCAATCATATTCCCACACGCACATCTATAAACTCTGTCAGATAACTTCAGATCTTTTTTGATGTTCCCACAACAGCTGCAAAGCTTTGATGATGGATAAAACCGATCAGCCACAATAAGCTGAATTCCTTTATCGCTGCATTTGTATTGTTTTCTAAACCAAAAAAATCCTGTTCCTGGACTGCTTTGGATAAATGTCTGTTTTTCATCATTCCGCTGACATTCAGATCTTCAATACATATAAATCTTGGTTTTCGATTTATGATCTCAGATATGGTCTGATTTAAATGATTTTTACGGATATTTATTAATCTGTGATCTCGTTTTAATAAAAGTTTTTCCTTTTTGATTACATTATTTGTTTTACAGTAACTTTCCCCTTTCTCCTTTTTTATTTTTCTCGTAAGAACGAGAGATACTACGCTGTAATCTGCGTTTCTGTTTTTCTAATTTCTTTACTTTCTGACTTTTATTGATGTTCTTATACTTAGTTCCATCAGAGCAGACAGCCAGTTCTTTGATTCCCAGGTCTATGCCGACTCCGTCATCATTAAGTATTTCCCTACAGTCAGGAAATTCTACACATACACTGATCCACCAGTTCAATCCGTCAAAGGATATTCGCGGATTCATATATTTAGCATTTGTCGGAATTCGTCCATGTTCTGCAAGTCTTACCCAATTCATTTTTTGTTTATTGGCTTTCCTGCTGGAGGAAAAGCCTTCAAATTTAACGTGGGTATCACTAAATCGTATCTTAACGTTGTCCTGATAGAACTTCGGCATTGACCTCTTTTTTGACTTGAATCTCGGGAATTTTCTGCAAACCCCTGAAAAAGTTCTTATAAGCAGTACAGGCATCTTTGATCGCCTGTTTTGTTACATTATTTGAAATATTCAATAACCATGCATATTCATCAGAATGTCTAAGCTTTGTAAATTCTTTTCTGAGTTCTGCATCTGAAATGAATTTTCCGCCTTTTTCATAGTTTTCTATTTCCCTTGCCAAAGCCCAGTTATAGGCAAATCTTGAAGCACCGGCGTACTGAAACAACTTAGTTTTCTGCACATTATTTGGTATCAACATTACTTTTATGGCTTTTACCATCTGCTTCCTCCTGTATCAGTTCCCGGATAAGTTTCTTAGCTTTATTTGCTCGTTTTCCTTGTAATTTGCAACTGAATACAGTAATTATCTGAACCAGATCTTCAACAAGTTCCTGCTGTTCGGATTTTCAGTATTATCAATAATCTCAATCTCACAATTATAAAGTGAAGCGATATATTCTATCAATTCAAAACCAAATCGCAATAGCCGATCTTTATACAAAACAACAACCTTTTCAACCTGATTTTGAGATATTCGCCTGATCAATTCCTGGAGCCCTTTTTTCTTATAATTAATTCCGGAACCGATATCACTTATTATCTCAAATGGCTGTCCTTTTGCCAAGAAGATATGTTTTCACATTATCAATCTGTCGTTCCAGATCATCTTTCTGTTTATGACTGGAAACACGACAATATCCAATTGTAATGCGGTTTTTAGGCTTTACATTTATTACCTGGTTGAGTTGCTCATCAGAATAATATCTATAGCCACTTACTGTAGTATGATGCGGATGAAGTTTTCCATTGGCATCCCAATTTCGTAATGTCTGGGCAGATACGCCTATAATTTTTGAAAATTCATGTATAGAATAATATTTACTCAAAGCATCAACTCCTTTCAATAATATTCTACTCTAATATCTTATAAAACTCAACATGTACTTATATAATTTTATAATTTATATTTAACTGTTAATAACCTCCTGATTCCATATATACCCAAGACCTCTGATATTCTTTATATAGACCGGTGCAGCCGGATTGTCTTCGATTTTCTCACGGAGTCTTCTGATATTGACAGCGATTGTATTTTCATCCACAAAATCCCCTTCCAGATCAAACACATTTTCCAATATTTGTGTTCTTGAAAGAATCTGTTTCGGATTCTGAAGAAAAAAAGTCAGCATTTTTAACTCTGTTTTTGTCAGACTGATTTCACGACTCTTTATCAGGACTTTCATTTCTCCTGCAATAAATACGATATCTCCCGAAATCATCTTTCCGGCTTCCGTTTTCTCCTGTCTGCGGCGGAAATGTGCTTCTATTTTCAAAAGAAGTACCGAAAGACTAAACGGCTTTGTAATATAATCATCTGCCCCTGCTTCATATCCATGACCTGATCCATCTCCTGATCTAGTGCTGTAAGACAAATAATGTATGTATTATAATTGCATCTCATCCACCTTACAAATTCCAGTCCATTCCCATCCGGAAGATTCACATCACAAATGGTAACATCCACATTATTATCACTTGCAATTCTTTTCGCTTTTTTCACTGATTCTGCTGAAAAAACCTCATATCCGGATTTTTTCAGTGAAAATGTAATTCCACGATTTAAATTTTCATCATCTTCAACCACGAGTATACCTGGCATAGCATATGCACCTCTCTTTATTAACTATTTAGGCGTTTGCGAAACGCCACAACGCCGCATAAATACGGCATTTTTTTGTTACCTATAAACAAATAACTCCTCACCGGATATGGTATAATAGAGTTGACTAAAAACTATAAACCTACATCCAAGAAAGGAGTTATTCTGATACTTATGATACCATATAAACAGCTTTCTTTGGCAGATATTTTTTCAGATTGCCATGAAAAATTTGAAAATGACAAACCTGCTTTTCTTTCTCTATTGGAAACCCATATCGATATTGATGAGTTAATTCCGATTTCTTTCAGAAATCATTTCTATGCATCGACGGGCATTTTGCTATGTCTTCAAGTTCGGCATTGTCACTAACGGATTGGGCATCATCCGCCACATATCTTTTTATAACAAAAACTTTATGGCTTCACATCCTGATATCGTTGTCGAAAAGAAATCCGATTCCCCTGACGAAGATAAATGTGTTCATGATTCAAAGCTTTTAATCCCCACACTTAAGGACTTCTTTTCCAAGCATCCTTTGATTAATCCAAAAACCTTCCTGGGTGATGCTGCTTTCGATACCGCACAACTCTATAAGAGCCTTCTTACCGGTGACACTTTTGGTAATGACAAACATTTCTCGAAAGCTTATATTCCGCTGAATGCAAGATCCGGACTTGAAAATCTGGATTATTCCATCAATGAAGATGGTATTCCGTGTTGTCCCCATGATCCTTCTTTACAAATGAAGTACGAAGGCACTTCCAAACTTCACAGTGGAGTAACAAGATATAAATTTGTCTGTCCAAGAATGAAATGGATTTATGATAAATCAACTCAAAAATCCCATCGTCATTGTTTCTGTGACAACCCTTGTACTTCTTCTAAATGTGGGCGGATGGTCTACATCTACCCGGAAAAGGATCTTCGTGCTTATCCCGGAACGATCCGCGGCACCGAAAAATGGGATGATACCTATAAAATCAGGACTGTTGTCGAAAGAGATATCAACCACATCAAAGACAATCTCTGTCTTGCAGGACGCCGAACCCAAAATGAGAGGACTCTGCATGCTGATCTGATTCTTGCCGGGATCACACAACTTATTACTGTTGTTCTCGCAGATAAGATCAATCACCACGAATATATTCGAAGCATAAAACCACTCATAGCTTAGGACTTACCAACTTAATAAGACCTATGGCTTATTTAAGTGTGCCTAAAATATCTCATCATTTAACGTTTCTGCATTTATCATCTCCATTTATTGTGGATAACTGCTCTCATATTTCAAATTTGAGTTTCGCAATTACCTAGTCACTTACAATAAGTGTTACACTTTACCGTGTAAAAGTCAACCTTCCAAAAAAATCCCGGAGTACATTGTCATACTCCAGGATTTTGTCGTCAACCGGATAAAAGCAACCGCATTCGCTACATAATTCTACACCAGATAACTGCTTCACAGTTGATTCATTTAAAACTCTTCCCCGCAGGATTCAATCACTTTTTTGTACCAGTAAAAAGAATCTTTGCGGATTCTGGAAAAGTCTCCGGTCCCGTCATCATTTTTATTTACATAGATAAGACCATAACGCTTCTTGAATTCTCCGGTGGAGGCACTGACAAGATCTGTACAGCCCCAGCAGGTGTAGCCGATCAGATCTACTCCGTCATGGATTGCTTCCTTCATCTGCTCTATATGGCGGCGCATATATTCAATACGGTAATCATCGTGAATCTTTCCATCCTCTGTCAGCTGATCCACCGCCCCAAGACCATTTTCCACGATCATGATCGGAATCTGATAGCGGTCATAGATCTGGTTCAGAACATAGCGAAGACCAGTTGCATCGATCTGCCAGCCCCAGTCGGAAGCTTTCAGATATGGATTTTTCAGATTGTCACTTCCATTTCCGGCCGTTTTCTCTCCGTCCTTTGTCACGCTGACACAGCTACTGGAATAATAGCTGATGGTGAAAAAGTCCACCGTACCCTTCTTGAGGATCTCTTTATCCTCCTGAAGAACCTCCAGCTGGATTCCGTGCTCCTCAAAGTATCTCGCTGCAAATCCCGGATAATATCCTCTTACATGAACATCACCGGCAATGGAATTGTGGATCTGCCCAAACTGCTGTGCATATAAGACATCATCCGGATGGCAGGTATATGGATAACCATTGTGATAAGCAAGCATACAGCCAAGCATAAACTCCGGATTGATCTCATGAGCCATGGAAACTGCAAGTGCACTTGCTACCAGCTGGTGATGCATTGCCTGATAACGGCTCTGCTCACATACATCCTTCGGGTCCAGCATTCCTGCACAGAATACCGCACCAAAGTCCTGCGTTAGCATATTGATCTCATTAAAAGTCAGCCAATATTTTACCTTACCTTTATATCTCTCAAATAAAACCTTTGCAAATCGAAGATAGAAATCGATCATCTTACGGCTTTTCCATCCGCCATACTCCAGAGAAAGATGAAGGGGATTCTCATAATGAGAGATCGTTATCAGCGGCTCAATGTTATATTTTCTCAACTCATCGATCACATTGTCGTAGAACTTAAGGCCTTCCTCATTTGGAGTTTCCTCATCCCCATTTGGGAACACTCTGGACCAAGAAATAGAAAAACGATATACCTTAAATCCCATCTCTGCAAAAAGAGCAATATCCTCTTTCCAGTGATGATAAAAATCAGTTGCCTGGTGATTGGGATAAAATTCTTCCGGTAACGGTGCCGGCGGTGTAAGACGACGTTCCTTATCCACACTTCCTCCTGTCAGGACATCTGCAATGGACGGGCCTCTGCCATCCTCATCCCAACCGCCTTCATACTGGTTTGCAGCAGTTGCTCCGCCCCAGAGAAAGTTTTCCGGCATACGGTTATAATTTTTCATATTTTAATTTTCTCCTTTTTACAAACATCAGGCGGATCTGTTATCTCCGCCTGATGTTTCGTTGTTATTCTTATACAATAGTCAGAAATTTATCTCCTGCATTTACAGCTGCATCTTCTTTTTCCATGCATACTGCTTTGATATAATCAGAAATATTGGTCACAACAACCGGTGTGATCAGATCATATCCTTCTTTCTTAATGGCATCCATATCGAATTCCACAAGAAGCTTTCCTTTTTTTACCTTATCTCCATCAGAAACATGGGATTTAAAATATTTACCATTTAAATTTACAGTATCAAGTCCGATGTGGATCAGAATTTCTGCTCCACTTTCTGTCACAAACATGATTCCATGTTTGCTCTCCATGATATTTGCCACCGTACCATCTGCCGGTGCATAAACCTTTCCTTCTGATGGAACGATCGCTGCTCCGTCACCTAAAACCTTATCAGCAAAAGTTTTATCCGGAACATCGGAAAGTGCTTTTACAGTTCCTGCTACCGGTGCACAAAGCTCGATCTTATCTACAAGCGGAGCGTTCTGCTGTGCCGGCTGTTTTTCTGTATCTGTGTTCTGTACTTCATCCTCTGTCTCAGCCTTTACATCCTCAAATCCGAAGATAAGTGTAAGAACAAAAGCAGCTCCAAAAGATACCGCGATCATAATGATTCCATAAATCAGATTGCTTAATCCCTTCTCGCCGATAAACGCCGGGATCGCCATGATACAATTCTGTGCAATGTAAAGAGAAACCTGAAGAAGTCCTCCTACGATACCACCGATTCCGGCTGCGATGGAAGCTGCTACAACCGGTCTTTTCAGTTTCAGTGTAACACCATACAGAGCAGGCTCTGTGATACCCATAAGAGCGGAAACACCGGCTGCACTTGCCAGCTGTTTCATGTTGCTGTCCTTGGATCTTACAGCTACTGCAAGAGAAGCTCCGGACTGTGCAAGGTTAGAGCATACCTGAGATACAAAGATCAGTGTATCGGCACCACCGGTTGCAATGGCATTCAGTCCGATCGGTGTCAGCGCATGGTGCATACCGGTCATAACAATGAACGGGAAGGTTGCTGCAAGGATACCTACAATAATGAAACCAAGTTTTACGGACAGGAAGTTGATGGCTACCGCAAGTCCGTTACCAATAATTGTTCCGATCGGTCCAACTACGATCAGGGCGATCGGTGCACTGATCAGAATTACCAGTGTCGGGTTCAGGATCAGTTTTACCATTTTCGGTGTGATCTTATCAACCAGAATCTCAATATAATGTGTGATCCATACCATCAGGATAACCGGAATAACGGAATAAGAATAAGTTGCTTTTGTGATCGGCAGACCAAACAGTGTGATGGCCGCATCACCAGCTACCATGGTTACAAAGGTAGGGCTTAAGTAAACACCGGCAATAAACAACGCCAGTGACTGGTTCACGCGGAAAACCTTGGCAGCATTTGCTGCGATCAGGAACGGCATGAAGTAGAAAGTAACATCTCCGATAAAACTGATCACCTGGTAGGTACTGCTTGTTTCTGATACCAGATGAAAAGTTGTCAGCAGGGTAAGTACAACTTTGATCATACCGGCTGCAGTCAGGGCAGGGATCATCGGGGTCATACATCCGGTGATGGCATCGATAACTTTTGAAACAACACTCTTTGAGCTGTCAGAGTTCGCTGCCGGTGCATCATCGGTAGGAACGCCTTTGTCTTCCAATGCCTTGTAAACAGCGTTTACTTCGTTTCCTGCGATAACCTGGAACTGATCTTCATGCCAGTTAACGCCGGAGATCTCAGAAAGCTTTAAGATCTCTTTCTCGTTGATCTTCGATCTGTCTTTCACATAGAAACGAAGCCTTGTCATGCAGTGGAACAGACGGGTGATATTATCTTTTCCGCCCAGCGCTGCAATCAGTGTGTCTGCAGTTTTTGCATAGTCCTTTTTCATTTGGGGACCTCCTTTAATAATAAATATTGAAATTTATATTAAAGGTCTTGCCTGAAAAGATACGCACATGGCACGTATTTCAGTAACAATCCATTAACACCTAATTTATAAAACAATCTCTTTTCACAGATTTTTCAGACGTTTATGGTCTTCTGTGATCTTCTGGATATGAATCGTCAGATACAGCATTTCGTCCTCAGTCATAGCGTATTTATATTCCTCTTCCATCATAAGATAGATCATTTTTACACAGCCGTAAGCTTCTCTGTACTGCTCCTTGATGATCTTGAAAAGCTCCTGATTCTCATCATAGTGAAGCTCTTTATGAAGGAATCTCTGGGCAAAATATTTCAGATGCGTGAGAAACCGCTGATAATACAGATTATCCTCCTGAAATTCCATATTGTCATAATACTTCTCCACGATGTCCAGGATCTGATGTACGATAATGGAAATCTGATAGCTGTCCGTCTTGCCGCCATCTTCCGCATTCACAAAATGCAATGCAAAAAATCCTGCTTCATCTGCAGAAAGATCTACCTCGAACATCTCATTTACCTTTTTCAGTAATTCCAAGCCGATCTCATATTCCTTATGATAAAGCTGCTTGATATCCAGAAGCAGCATATTCTGAAGGCGGATCCCGTTTTCAAGTCTGGAGATCGCACCCATGATATGGTCGCTAAGGGAAAAATAAATACTGTCATTTAATTTCATCCCCTCTTTTTCCTTCACTTCATTTACAAAAGCTTCCACAAAGTCCAGATATTTTTCCGGAATAGCAGTCAGATAACCCTGTATCTCCTTGCTGATCTGGGCATTTTCCGCAGTAAAGATCTTCTCGATCCTGGACTCCTCCACTTGCTGTCCTTTCTTTTTCTGAAAGGCAATTCCGCAGCCCTTTACAATAACTTCATGTCCCTGTCCATCCCTGGACAGTATCAGATTATTATTCAAAATCTTATAGATAACCATATTCCTGTTCCCCCGCTGCCAGACAAATAAAAAAAGACCATTACAGTATATAGAAAACCTATCCCAAACCTATTCCTATACTACTATAAGGTCTTGCCTGACGATAAATAAATATTTCAGTAACAATCCTTCTGATTCGTAACTATTTAATAACTGTGTATAATAATATCAGAAAAAATATATGTTGTCTATCTGGAATATTTAATAAAATATTTATAATATTTTTGTGAACTTTGACAAAATCCCCTGATGATCCTGCCATACGGATCAACGGGGGATTTTCTGTTCAGCTTTTTATTCTTCAGATCTCTTTTCCCTTTGTCGCAACGGCATGTACAACAAACGGTACAAACAATGTAATAAACGCCGCATATCCAAGGTATGCATATCCCTTTTTAACAACTGTCATCAGACCGAACTGTGCGATGGCAAATGCCAGGAATGTAAAGATCGCTGTGAAAACTGCATTTCTTCCAAGGTGTCCCTGCGCTTTTTTTGCCGAGCGGTCCATACGGCGCTCCACTGCATTTACGCAGCGGGTCACAATACCGGAGATTATATTTACTGCTGTGGAGATAGCTCCAAGGATGATCAGCAGAGAAATGATCGGTGTCAGGATACTGGCGCCTACACCGTTCTGGACCAGCCCCAGCATCGGTACCGATGCAGATGCCAGCTGGAAGAAGAAATAAAGGACTGCTGTTGCAAATCACTTTTTCAATGAAGGTGTTGCAAAAGTGTTGCAAAAGGCAACGCCCTCTAAATGCATAGCCTGCAAACCCGCAAACAAGCGTCCTTTCGGTTCTTTTCTATGCTATTGAATAAAAAATGTTAATTCCATCCGAATGTGTTTCCTCATACCAGATGCAATACTACTGACACTTCGATTCCATTCATAATCTGCTTTTTCTTGCCTTGTTTGCCTGTGGGTGTGAAACTCATATACCTCGCAAATTGCCTGAATCTGAGAATTTCTATGAAATTCTCAGATCGCGTACATTCGTCAAATTCCGCATAAACACTGGCTTTACAGCCAGTTGTTTCTTCGGAACTCTCCTCATTGTCTTCGCGGAAATTAAGGACTTCTACGAATTCACCCGATGTAGACAACACACGACTTCGACATGCACACTCATCGGAAACATATCAGTCGCCTTCACCTTCCTGATCTCATACCCATTCTCCCGCAGATACTTCACATCCCGAGCCAAAGTCGCTGAATCGCAGCTCACATATACGATCCTCTCTGGCTCCATCTGAACCATCGTATCCAGTACGCTTCTCTCACATCCTTTTCTCGGTGGATCGACTACGATCACATCCGCTCTCGCATGCTCTCCCGGATGCTCTTTTGCATAATCCGCATAATACTCCGGCAGCACTTCTTCTGCCTTTCCTACAAAAAACTCCGCGTTTGTAATCTCATTGATCTCAGCATTATGCTTTGCATCTTCAATTGCCTGCGGCACGATTTCCACGCCGTAAACTTTCTGTGCTTTCTGCGCAAGGAAAAGGGAAATCGTTCCGATACCACAATACACATCCCAAACCGTCTCTTTTCCAGTAAGCCCGGCGTATTCCAGTGCGGTTCCGTAAAGTACCTCTGTCTGTACCGGATTCACCTGATAGAAAGACAGCGGTGAAATCTGGTATTTGACATTACCGATATAATCGGTGATATACGTCTGTCCCCAGAGCGGACAAACCTTTGATCCCATGATCACATTCGTCTTTTCTTTATTGATATTATAAGTAATACTTGTCATTCCCGGAATCTTTGTCAGCTTTTCCAACAATTTTTCACTGCTGGGAAGCTTATCCCCGTTAATGATCAGACAAACCATGATCTCTTTTGTTGTAAATCCATACCGGACCAGGACATGGCGCACCAGTCCTTTGTGCCGTTCCTCATCATATGCAGAAATCTTCTCTTCCCGCATGTAGTCCAGAATCTGATCCAGGATCACTTTATTCTCCGGTATTCCAAGTACGCAGTCCCTGTCCGGAACCGGGATGATCTGATGGGTTCTTCCGGCATAGAATCCGGCAATCAGATTCCCTTCTTTATCCACTCCGATCGGGAACTGTGCTTTATTCCGGTAACGGAACGGTTCCTCCATTCCTGCGATCGGCTCCATGATCTGATCCAGCAATTCTTCTTCCACACTGCCAAGACGGATCAGGTTATTTCTTACTTTTGTATTTTTAAACTTCAGCTGTTTCCGATAATCCATCTCCTGAATCTGGCATCCGCCACAGCGTCTTGCCTCCGGACAGCGTGCAGATACACGAAATGCGGATTCTTTTACAATCCGCATTAATCTCGCATATCCGTAGTTCTTTTTTGCTTTCATTACTTTTACTTCAACGGTATCTCCGATGACTGCATCCTTAATAAACAGAGTATATCCATCAACCTTTCCGATTCCTTCACCACCGATTCCGATATCTGTAACTTCTACCGTCACTACGTCATTTTTCTTCATTTTTATACTCATCTTTCTTTCAGAACTTCTCTTAGATACTGGTCTTTCTTAAGTTAGATTCAAACAGACGGTTATAACCTAACCAGTCCTTTGTATCTTTTGCCTTAAAAATCTCTGTCAGTGTCTGCATCTTTGCATCAGCATTATCTGCACAATTAAGTGCCATTGCCTCAGCAAGCGCCGGTTTCTTCGGCGAACCGTATTCGAGTTCTCCGTGATGCGCTACGATACAGTGCTTTAATTCGCTGGCAAGCTTCTTTGGGAAATCCGGGATCTCACGAATTGCATCATCCAGCATTTCCACACCGATCACAATATGACCGAGCAGCTGCCCATCATCGGTATAATCATTATCCGGGAACAGGGAAAGTTCCTGTGTCTTTCCGATATCATGACACATTGCCGCTGTATACAGAAGATCCTTATTCAGGATCGGATATGCCCCTGCCATATATTCACAGAATTTCACTACGCTTAATGTGTGCTCCAGAAGTCCTCCGGCAAATCCATGATGTACACTCTTTGCTGCAGAATGTGCCTTGAAGCTCTTGATAAACTGTTCATCATTTACAAAATAATACCGGATCACCTGCTGCAGATACGGGTTCTTCACCTGCTTTCCATAACGCATCAGTTCTTCATACATTCCATCCACACTTTTCTCGCTGGTCGGCATATAATCCGCCGGATCGTATTCTCCCTCGTCTGCTACACGGAGCTGCTTGATGTTCATCTGAAGATTGCCGTTATAGCTGATGATCTCCCCGTAAACTTCAATAAAATCTTTTTCGCTGTAATCTGCAATTCCATTTGAATTCGGATCCCAGATCTTTCCATCTAAAGTTCCTGTCTTGTCCTGAAGGATCAGGTTGTCATATGGTTTTCCGTTCCTTGTCTCCGCACTTCTTTTCCCTTTGCAAAGATACGTATTTCTGATTGTCTCGCCTTCGTGTAATGTCTCAATATATCTCATGTCATTCCTCTTCCTGCTTTATATTTTAAATTTATGGTTGCTTTTTATCTGCAAATCTATTCTTTACTTCCAACTGTCACATCAAATGTTACATCGACATAACCATCTGCGCCACGCCTCTGCCCTTTGATCCTGATCTGTGTACCGGTTCCGGCTTCTGCGATCTGTTTATGAAGTCCTGTTATACCGGTGATATCTGTCTTGTTAATCTCTGTGATCACATCACCATTCTGGATTCCAGCCTGCATCGCAGGCGAATCAGCCTCTACTTCCCTGACATAAATGCCTTTCGGGATTCCCTGTTCGCCGGCAAGCTTCTCCGTCACTACAACTCCGTGAACGCCAATATACGGAACTCCCTGTCCATTTGCCAGAAGTTCGATCTCTTCCTTGATATCCGAAATCGCATAGGCACTTACAAGATTTCCGTCTCTCTGCAGTTCTGACTGGTCACAGATTCCAATCACTTCACCCGCCGTGTTAAACAGAATTCCGCTCCCTTTTTCACTTCCTGCAATATCTGTATCAAGCAGCCGGTACTGCCCGTCCGCCACTGTCCGGTAATTTCTGGTGGAACTGATGATCCCATATCCGACACCACCTGCATATCCAAACTGCTCACCAAGAACGATCACGCCGTCCCCACGGTTCACTGCATTAGAATTACCAAGCATCGCCGTCTGGATCTGGTTCCTCGTACTATCCGACAGATCTGATCTCTTGATCGCAATGATCGCAAGTCCAAGATTCCGGTCCTGCTTTTTCAAAGTTGCGTTATATGTAGTATTGTCTGAAAATGTGGCTTTCAGTGCTTCTGCATCTTTTACAATTCTTGCCGGTGCCGCAATCAAAAGATCTGCTCCATTATCCCAGAAAATAACTCCCGATACAGCCTGCTCCCCTGCATTCTCCCAACCTTCATCCCGGTGCACGGCATAGATCTCAACCACACTTTTTCCTGCTGACAATGCCACCTGGTATAATGCATGGTTCATCTCCTGATAATCTTCGACAGTCAGATCCGGATACTGAATCTCTTCCTCCTGTGCTTCCTGATCCTTGGTATCCGTCTCATTCTCAACCGGAGTTTCCTCCTGATCCAGCGGAATCGTTACCTTCTCTCCGCCCAGATGTGTCATCGCCCATGGGCGAAGGGCATAAAACGCAAGGCCTGCTGCAAGTCCAAAAATTAGTCCTCTTCCTGCAAGCCTGCACAGATTTCCCATGATTCCTTTTTTACTTCGCTGTTCATCTTTTACTGTTTCCTGCAAAAACGAATATTTTTCTTCCTCACTGTCGTGCGGTTCTTCGTTATGCTTATTCTCTCGATTATCAGACATTGTGCTTCTCCTTAGGCCTCCGGAGTGCTTTCAGCCACACCTGGTTTTAGTATACATGATTCCCCGCAAATGTTCAACGAAATTTCACCTTTCCACTTTCATTTAGACGGTAAATAAGTTAGAATAGAACCAGACAAAATATGAGGTATAAATGTATTATGAATCAAAAATCTTTAACAAAATTGGAATTTCCAAAAATTATAGAGATGCTGACCGATCACGCTTCTTCCCCTGGCGGAGCTTCATTCTGCAGGCGAATCAAGCCGATGACCGACCTTAACAAAATCATCACTGCACAGGAACAGACTGCCGCAGCATTTACCCGCATTGTAAAGAAGGGAATTCCTTCTTTCAGCGGCTGCTATGCTGTCTCCGACTCTCTTAAGCGCCTGGAGATCGGAAGTGCCTTAAGCGCACCGGAACTCCTCCGGATCGGCAAGCTTCTTCAGACAACCGCCCGGATCAAATCCTACGGCCGTCATGAAAATGCAGACGATCAGGCAGATTGTCTGGATGTATATTTTGAACAGCTTGCGCCGCTTACACCACTTTCTGCCGAAATTGACCGCTGCATTCTTGGTGAAGATGAGATCAGCGATGATGCCAGCAGCAAATTAAAGCAGATCCGCCGCAGTATTAACGGCATGAATGACAAGATCCATTCTACCATGACCGGACTTTTGAACGGTTCCATGCGTACCTATCTCCAGGATGCCATTATTACCATGCGTGGCGACCGTTACTGTCTCCCGGTAAAAGCCGAATACCGCAGCCAGGTAAATGGTCTGATCCATGACCAGTCAGCAACCGGATCCACACTTTTCATTGAGCCGATGGCCGTTGTCAAACTGAACAATGATCTGAAAGAATTATATGCCCAGGAGCAGGAAGAAATCCAGGTGATCCTTGCCCGCCTCAGTGTGGATGCAGCTGAATATATTGAAGAAATCCGTCTGAACTACAAAGCACTTGTAGAACTGGATTTTACTTTTGCAAAAGGTGCACTGGCACTGGATATGAACGCCAGCCGCCCAGTCTTTAACACCGAAGGCCGGATCCGGATCCGTGAGGGAAGACACCCTCTTCTGGACCGTAAAAAAGTTGTTCCGATCAGTCTGACACTTGGAGATACCTTTGATCTTCTCGTCATAACCGGTCCGAACACAGGTGGTAAGACCGTTTCCCTCAAGACTGTGGGGCTTTTTACCCTCATGGGTCAGGCAGGTCTGCACATTCCTGCACTTGACCGTTCAGAACTTGCTGTATTTAACCAAGTTTATGCTGATATTGGTGACGAACAGAGTATTGAACAGTCTTTAAGTACCTTCTCTTCTCACATGACAAATGTGGTTTCTTTCCTAAATCATGTGGATGAGAATTCATTAGTCCTTTTCGATGAACTTGGTGCGGGAACCGATCCGACTGAGGGTGCTGCACTCGCTATCGCCATTCTGTCACATCTGCATAACCGTGGAATCCGCACTATGGCAACGACACACTACAGCGAACTGAAGGTATTTGCTCTTTCTACTCCGGGAGTAGAAAATGCCTGCTGTGAATTTGACGTGGAGACATTGAGCCCGACTTACCATCTTCTGATCGGTATTCCTGGAAAAAGTAATGCTTTCGCGATTTCCGAAAAACTCGGCCTTCCGGATTATATCATCCAGGATGCCAAAACGCATCTGACCGAGGAGGATGAATCTTTTGAAGATCTCCTTACTGATCTGGAACAGAGCCGCAAGACCATCGAGAAAGAACGGGAAGAGGTTGCTTCTTACCGCCGCGAGATGGAGCGTCTCAAGTCCGAACTCAAGAACCAACAGGAAAAGCTGGATACACAGCGCGACCGGATCATTCGTGAGGCAAATGCCAGAGCAACCGACATTGTTCAGGAAGCCAAAGATTTTGCTGATGAGACAATGAAGAACTTCCGCAAATTCGGCAAAGCCAGTATTTCCGCTTCCGAGATGGAAAAAGAAAGAGAACGGATCCGCAAGCAGCTTTCCAAAACTGAAAATAAAAACCGTCTGGAAAAGAAAAAACCTTCCAAAGCTTACAAGGCAAGCGATTTCCATCTGGGCGATTCTGTAAAAGTACTGAGCATGAATCTGACCGGAACGGTAAATTCACTACCGGATGCCAAAGGCAACCTGTTTGTCCAGATGGGTATTCTCCGGTCACAGGTCAATATTTCCGATCTCGAACTGATCGAAGAACCGCTTACGGTTACTGCAAAGCAGATGCGCAGAACCAGCAGTGGCAAGATGAAGATGGGCAAATCCATGCATGTCAGTCCGGAGATCAATCTTCTTGGCAAGACAGTCGATGAAGCAGTTGCCGAACTTGACAAATATCTGGATGATGCCTATATCGCACACTTAAGTCCGGTACGAATTGTACACGGGAAAGGAACCGGCGCACTCAGGAACGGGATCCATCAGTATCTGCGCCGCCAGAAACATATCAAATCCTTCCGGCTGGGAGCTTTCGGGGAGGGCGATGCCGGTGTAACTATCGTAGAATTCAAATAATCATTGGGGGAACTATCATGGTGACTAAACAGAAAATCTTAATTGTAGATGACGACGAGAATATTGCAGAACTGATTTCTCTCTACCTTACAAAGGAATGCTTCGATACGATGATCGTACACGATGGGGAAGAAGCTCTTACCGCATTTGAATCCTATCAGCCAAACCTGATGCTGCTCGACCTGATGCTTCCTGGCATCGATGGCTATCAGGTCTGTCGCGAGATCCGCAGTAAGCACAATACCCCAATCATTATGCTTTCCGCAAAAGGAGAAGTATTTGACAAGGTGCTCGGTCTGGAGCTTGGTGCTGATGATTACGTCTTAAAACCATTCGATTCCAAGGAGCTTGTCGCAAGAGTAAAAGCGGTACTCAGACGCTATCAGCCTGCCAAACCAGAAACTCCTGCCGCCAGCCGCGGAAAGGTTGTTGACTATCCGGGAATCGAGATCAATCTTACCAATTACGCAGTAACCGTTGATGGTAAGAATGTAGATATGCCGCCAAAAGAACTGGAACTTTTGTATTTCCTCGCCTCTTCACCAAACCAGGTATTCACACGCGAGCAGCTCCTTGACCAGATCTGGGGCTATGAGTATGTCGGCGACACCCGTACCGTTGATGTTCATATTAAGCGTCTGCGCGAGAAGATCAAGGATCATCCTTCCTGGGGACTTAGTACCGTCTGGGGAATCGGTTACAAATTTGAGGTGAAGTAATGAAAAGTACTCTTTACCTTAAATTTATCCTCTTATATATTATTCTCGGATTTTTAAGTATTTTTACAGTGGCATCCCTGTCATCCACACTGACAACCCACTATCTGGAAAGCAGCATTTCCGGCAATATGTATCAGTCGGCGAATCTGCTTGCATCCAATTATCTGCCGGACTATTTTTCCAAAACCATTGCTCTGGCAGATGTTTATACACAGCTCAATGGTATGAGCGATTATCTGAATTCAGATATCTGGTTTGTTGATAATGAGGGATCTTTGCTTGCATCTGCCAAATCCGGCGATGTATCGTATGCCCCTTCCCGGATTGAAAATTTTGATCCTGCAGAATCTGGCGGCTCCACTTATCTGACCGGTGATTATCACGGGTACTTCAATTCAGAAATGATCACCGTGATTGCTCCGGTCACAGAGAATTTTTCAACCCACGGATATCTGCTTGTACATAAGCCTTACTCGCAGATCACAGACGCACATTCTGTCCTGATGCGTAACACGTATATCGTGATTCTGATCATTTATGTGCTCTCATTCATTATTTTGCTGGGTGTACATTTTCTGATCTACCGCCCGCTCGTCAAGATTACGAATGCAGCAAAGCAGTATGCTTCCGGCAATCTGGATGTTGTCATCCCGGTTAATACGCAGGATGAGATAGGATATCTTTCCGCATCCCTCAACTACATGTCTTCCCAACTGAAAGATATGGAGGATTACCAGAAGAAATTTGTGGCAAATGTATCCCATGATTTCCGTTCTCCTCTGACTTCCATCAAAGGCTATGTTGAAGCCATGGCGGATGGCACGATCCCACCTGAAATGCAGGGCAAATACTTAAATATCATCTTATTTGAAACAGAACGTCTTACTGACCTTACACGCGATCTGCTGACATTGAATGAATTTGATACGAAGGATCTTCTTCTTGATAAAACAGATTTTGATATTCACGAAGTGATCCGTAACACAGCAGCTTCTTTCGAAGGTACCTGCACTGCCAAAAAAATTTCTATCGAACTTCTTCTGGCAACTCGTACCCTGTATGTACATGCTGACCGGCACAAAATCCAACAGGTTCTATACAATCTGCTGGACAACGCGATCAAATTCAGCAATCCGGAGTCTACGATCACGATTGAAACCACACCGCGCGGTGACAAAGTATATACTTCCGTCAAAGATTATGGAATTGGCATTCCGAAATCAAGTATCAACAAAATATGGGAACGTTTTTACAAAAGCGATCTCTCCCGCGGAAAAGACAAAAAAGGAACCGGACTTGGGCTTTCGATCGTAAAAGAAATTATTCAAGCACACAATGAAAATATCAATGTGATCAGTACCGAGGGAGTTGGAACAGAATTTATCTTCTCCCTTCCACTGACGAAAAAATAGCAATAAGAAAGAATGTGCCTCAGCACATTCTCGCGCCGAGCGCGGTCGCTTGCGACATTCTTCATCTTCGTGCGAGTGCGCATCTCCGGCACGCAGTGCCTTTTATTTCATAGGAAGTTCCTTTGGAATTTCCTATGAAATAAAAAGAAACGGTTGTAGCCGGCATAAATAATATGTCACTCACAACCGTTTTTATATAAAAATGTCTGAAACCCATTTTCCACAGATTTCAGACATTTCTTCTTACTAATAAAGCATCTTCTTAATCGAATCTTTATTCATATTATCTTTTGTAACCCAGGTATATCCGGTACTTACCGTTGCTTCATTTCCCTGACCAAGCACTGCTCTTGCGCAGGCAACAACCGTTGCATAGCCGATTCCGTATGGGTTCTGAACGATCAGCCCATCAATCTTCCCATCTTCCAGAAGCTTCATCTGATCCTCTCCGCCGTCAAAGCTCACTACCTTGATTCGGTCTTCCCCTGTTGTTTTGTCCATAGAGTCCAGGACATTCACCACAAGGTCTGCTACTGTTTCATTGGTTGCAAAAATTCCTTTTACATCCGGATACTTTTCAAGAAGATACTTGATTGCATCCTGCTGTGCCGTCTGGGTATCCCGGCTATCTGCGTTCTCTTCCTCTGCTTTTTGCACATTATCTGCAGTCTCCTGGGAATTCTTTTCAGATGAATCTGCATTGATCTCTTTCGAGATCGCATCCAGATCATCCAGATGCCAGATCTCTGCAACCGTTACATTCGGATCATTCTTTTCCACTTCCTGTACAAATCCCTGCTCTCTTTCTTCAGAAGAAGTAGACTTAGAGTCATGTGCGATTACAAGGATCTGACCACTCTCACCGATACTGTTGCACAGCTTACTTGCTGCTGTTGCAGCGGCAGTTGTATTATCTGTATCAATCATGGATACAATATTCTGATAATCGGTCCCGGAATCAAATGCTACGATCGGAATCCCATTCTCTGCAGCAAGATCAAACTGAACCTCACATGCCCCTGAATCAACTGCTGCGATCCCGACCGCAACCGGATACCGTGCAAGCTCCTCATCCAGAATATTTACCTGATCATCTACATCATTCTCTGTCTCCGGTGCAGAATAAACAAGCTTTACTTTATCATTCCCTTTATATCCCAGGTTTGTATTAATATCCGCTACCGCCTGCTTTGCACCTTCCTGAACAGCTTTCCAGTATGCGGAAGAACTTCCTCTTCCTATAATAGAAATCGAGCTTCCTTTCTCCAGATTCAGTCCCTGCACATTGCCATATGCAGATGGCTGTAAAACATCCAGGTTACTCTGATGCTCATTCCCTTCCCTTGTCTCATGACTGAATGTCTGCTCTTTTCCTGTACCTGCATCATTCTTGCTTCCAGTTCCACATCCACCAGTCAAAAGTGCCACACAAAGTACAGCCGAAAGTATACTCCACCGTTTTTTCATAAATCCACTCCACTTTCTCTATCTTAAAATCAGTTTCATTATTGGTTATAAAATGATACAGTACCCACTATACACCAAATCGCCCGGGAAAGGTAGAAAAATTTCTTAAGATTTCATAAATTCTTTTTGGTTTCATTTGTAAGTTTTATATTACTAACCTTTTGGTTTTATATTTCTAACCAAAGAAATGCCCATTTCGCGCTATTAGTTTGACATTTCTAACTCGATTGTATCTATTTTTAAGCATAAATTCCTCTTGTATATTTTCAAGTTCTGTATTAGAATAAAGTTATGCGAAAGGCATATCGATTTTAACTTTTTCATAATAATAAGGAGGATACATATCATGGCACACGTAATTTCAGACGAATGTGTAAGCTGCGGAGCTTGCGAAAGCGAATGTCCAGTAGGAGCAATCTCTATGGGTGCAGATCATATGCAGATCGATGCTTCTGCATGTGTTGACTGTGGCGCTTGCGAATCAGCATGTCCTACAGGAGCAATCAGCGCTGAGTAATCAGAACACGTAGATTGAATAAGACAGTAAGAAAGAGACGGTTTTCATCTGAAGATCGTCTCTTTTTATGTATACGTCTGAACCAAATACAGATCCAGTAAGCATCATCCTATCTGACATTCTTCCCTCTGCAACATTTGTCGAACGATTTTTCTTTCCATCTCTTCTTCTTATGCTACAATAGACTTGTACTCAATCTATATCACATACTTATTTTAATAAGGGGGTTATCGTATGGGCGACGTTCATTACATGATCTCAGAAGCTGCCAAACACGTTGGCGTAGAATCACATGTTCTTCGCTACTGGGAGGAAGAGCTTGATCTTCCGATCGGACGCACTGAGATGGGACATCGGCACTATACGGAAGAAGATATACAGCTTTTTAGCTGTATCAAAGAACTCAAAGAACAGGGACTACTCCTGAAGGAGATCAAACAGCTCCTTCCGGACATGCTTCGCACAAAAGCACTTCTGAAGGCCAGAAAATCGGATGCACCAAAGGCTGCCGCTTCGATAAACGAAGTTGCTGACCCCCAGGATCCGGCTCTTTCTGTTTATACAGCGGACAACCTTTCTCTTTCTGTTTATCAGCCTCTGCTCGAAGAGTCTCTCCGAAAAATTCTTTTGGAAAACAACCAGATCCTGGAGGGGTCTCTCGGCAAATCCGTATCTGAAAAAGTAACAAAGGAAATGGATTTTCTTTTACAGGCAAAAGAACGCCTGGAAGAAGACCGTTACCGGAAGCTTGATCATTTACTTCGTCAGCAGCAGGCGCTCCGGAAAGAAGCTTCAAAATCTGCCGCCGGACATTACCTGCGGAAATTATTTGGCGAAACCACATAAAAGTCAAAAGACAGCGAACAGTTTTGATTCTGTTCCCTGTCTTTTTCATTTCATAATTTCTCATTCCCCATCCACAACTTTTCGTTCTGAATTGGCAAATTTCGTGTACTGCGGAAGCCATGTAAGTGTTACGGTTCCAATCGGACCGTTTCTCTGTTTGGCAATAATAATCTCTGCCTCATTGACATGCTCCGTATCCTTATTATAATAATCATCTCGATAAATGAACATAACCACGTCGGCATCCTGCTCGATTGCTCCGGACTCACGCAGATCAGAAAGCATCGGTCTGTGATCTGGTCTCTGCTCAACCGCACGGCTCAGCTGTGACAGCGCAATGACCGGCACACTTAATTCTCGGGCAAGCGCTTTTAAGGAACGGGAAATATCGGAAATTTCCTGTTGACGGGACTCATTACGTCCACCAACACTTCCGCTCATCAACTGCAGGTAGTCGATGATGATCAGCTCAAGATTATGTTCCATTTTATATTTTCTGCATTTGGAACGCATTTCCGAAATCGAAATACCCGGTGTATCATCAATGATCAGGTTCGATCTCCCAATTGTTCCGGCACCTTCGATCAGCTTTTCCCAGTCAGAATCCTTCAGATTACCGGTTCTTAAAAGCTGTGCATCTACATAGGATTCCAGCGAGAACAGACGGTTTACCAGCTGTTCCTTTGACATTTCCAGACTGAATATGGCAACTGTACGGTTCTGTTTAAACGCCACATGCTGTGCAATGTTCAGTACAAACGCCGTCTTACCCATAGAAGGACGGGCTGCGACCAGGATCAGATCGGAGGGCTGCAGACCGGATGTCTTGTAATCCAGGTCAATAAATCCAGTCGGAATTCCTGTAACAGTTCCCTTACTCTTAGATGCTTTCTCAATTTTCTCAAGAGCATTTAACACTACCTGCTTGATCGGCACGTATTCACCGTTTCCTCCGCGGTTCTGCACCAGCTCAAAAACCTGCTTCTCTGTCCTTTCAAGGATCGCCTCCAGCGGCTCCTGTCCCTGATAACATTCATCCGCAATCGCTTCATTCATCTTGATCAGACGCCTCAACGTTGCTTTTTCAGAGACGATCTCAGCATAATACTTTACATTTGCCGAGGTTGGAACTGCTGTTACCAGATCCCGGACAAATTCAAGACTACTGATCTCTTCCGGAACAGCTTTTTCACGCAGACGGTTCTGCAGTGTAATCAGGTCAACGGGTTTTCCCTCATTAAAAAGTTCTACCACTGAATCGAAAATTACACCATATGCCTTTTGATAAAAGTCGTCTCCACAAATGATCTCGGCAGCTACTGTAATCGCATCCCGGTCCATCAGTATCGCTCCAACAACAGACTGCTCTGCCTCTATGCTGTGTGGCGGTACTCTCTTAATGAGTGCTTCATCCATGTCTCAGATCCTCCTAAGCTTCCCCAACGTGCACTTTTAATTCAGCAGTCACTTTCTGGTGAAGTTTGACCGGTACAAGATGCATTCCAGGTGTACGGATCGCTTCTTTGATCTGGATCTTTTTCTTATCAAGATCATATCCAAGCTGTTCTTTTACTGCAATTGCAATTTCCTTTGAAGACACAGAACCGAATGTTCTTCCACCTTCCCCGGTCTTGATCTTGAGTTCTACTTTTGCTGCCTCTAATTTCTTTGCAAGTTCCTGCGCTGCTTCCAGATGCTCCTGTGCAACCTTTTCTTCATTCTGTTTCTGAAGCTTTAAGTCATTTAAATTCTTTCCATTTGCTTCCAGTCCAAGGTTTTTTTTGAAAATGAAGTTTCTTGCATATCCGTCACTTACGTTTACAACCTCGCCTTTTTTCCCAAGGGATTTTACATCTTCCAATAAAATAACTTTCATCTTAAATATCTCCTTCTTCTATCATAATATCGATTGTCTTTTTCAGAGTTTCAATCGCTCTTTCCATATCGGAATATGGGAACTGGGCACCGGCAGTGTTGATATGACCGCCTCCGCCGAGCCGCTCCATAATGATCTGTACATTGATCTCATCAATGGAACGTGCACTGATGTAAATCTTACCATTATATTCAGTCAGTACAAAAGAAGCCTTGATCTCCTCAATATTGAGAAGCTCATTTGACGCCTGTGCTCCGATAATAGTGGGACTTTCAATTCCCAGATGTTCGCCTCGCGCGATCGCAAATACATCCCGATATACCTCAGCACTGCTGATTACTGCAGCTTTTGCCCGGTAAGATGCCATATCATCACGGAGGAGTTTTCTTACATAAGTAACATCTGCGCCACATCTTCTCAAGTACGCAGCTGCCTCAAAGGTCCGGACTCCTGTTCTGGACATGAAATTGTTGGTATCAACCAGAATACCTGCATACATACTGTTCGCTTCCATGGAATTCAAACGCAGATCATCGCCGATATACTGAAGAACCTCTGCTACCATCTCACACGCCGAGGAAGCATATGGCTCAATATACGACAGAACCGCATTCTCAATCACTTCATCACTCTGTCTGTGGTGATCCAGAACTGCAATCGTCTTCGTCAGACGAAGCAGGCGTTCACATTCTGTCATCTTTGGCTTATTGGTGTCAACAACAACTACCATTGTATTGTCATCTGCCAGTTCCTCCGCCTCATGGGAAGTCACAAACAGATCATCCGGATACTTCGGATCATCAGTAAATGCTTCATAAAGCGGTCTGAGTGTCACAGAAATATCGTTCAGGACAATATTGACTTTCTTTTTCATCGCACTTGCTGCCCGGTAAATACCGATTGCCGCACCAAATGAATCCACATCTGCCATCTTATGTCCCATTACGATCACACGCTCTTTTCCGGTGATAAACTCCCGGAGTGCTTCTGCTTTTACTCTTGCTTTTACCCGGGTATTCTTAGCAGTCTGCTCACGCTTTCCGCCATAATAGCTGATTCCCTTGTTATTCTTCACAACTACCTGATCTCCGCCTCTTGCAAGTGCAAGATCGATTGCTATACGGGCATAATTATATCCTGCAGCATAGGTATCTGTACTGAGTCCAAGCCCAATACTTAGTGTAACCGGAATCTGATTGCCGATACTGACTCCTTTTACCTCATCAAGTAAAGAAAAACGGTCTTTTTCCATTTGATTGAAGCTTTCTTTTTTAATTACAACAAAATATTTGTCTTTCTCAAGCTTCTTCACAATACCGGAAAAATCCGCAATATACTGGTTGATCTTACGGTCGATCAATGCCACCAGAAGAGACTGCCTTACTTCCTCGACACTTTCCATGACCTCTTCATAGTTATCAATATAAACCAGTCCGGCCACCAGCCGCTGCTCTTCATTCGCCCGGATATACCGGTTCAGCTCTGTCACATCCTGAAGATGTATCGCAATAAAATATTCCTTTTCCTCCGGTATCTCCAGAAGCTGCTCTGTCTCACTGAAACCTTCGACCGATACGCACTGGATCTCAGCCTGATAATCTCTGTCAAGATAATTGAATTCCAGGCTTACCGATTCATTCTCTTCCTTTGGAAATACGCCCCGGTTCAACTCTGGAATATATTTACTCAGATAGGTATCCTTCCGGATAGTCGTCCCAAGGACTTCCCGGAACTGTGTGTTCGTCCAGATGATTTTTCCATCATCCAGTAAAATCGCATACGGAATCGAAAGTTCCTTCAGAAGTGTATTCTGGACAATCCCGTACTGCGCTGCAAACTCTACCATGTCTGCCAGAATCAAAGACTTGTTGTAAAAATACATAATGCCAATGACGACTGCATAAACCAGCACAAACGCACTCATAAGCAGCCCGGCCTTTCGATCCATCCTGAAGATCCAGATATTCATCAGGATAAGGAAAAGAATCATAATTCCCGGCCATTGCATATACAATTTCAGTTGTCCCTTTAACTTTATATCCTTTTTCATCTTTATATCCATTCCTTTCGCGCTGCTCAAGGCACAAAACGTCATGAAAAAAACGTTGGCTTATTGCAGCTATCTTTTTATAATTGTTCCATAGGGATATTCAGTATACTACAAATCACGGGGAGGTGAGTGGGCTGTCCGTTCATCGGATGACCGTATTTTTATATGTGTAGAATGCTTTTTCAAGCACAAATAAGTGTGCCCTGAGCACGTAACCTTATCTTTGTAAAAACAACTCTCGTTTTTATCCTAAGCATTCAGTCAATGCTGTCTACTCCCTATAATCTATTGAACCTATGGTTCTGAAAGGAGTCCCTATGGCTTTAAAAATTGTGTATCAAATCTGTTGTGGTATTGATGTTCACAAAACTTTTGTTGTTGCCTGCATCGCTTCCACTAACAAACAAGGTGTTACCACCTACAAGCGCCATCGTTTCTCAACCTTCACACAAGGGTTAAAGGAATTGTTACAGTGGCTGCTTGACAATCATTGTAAGGATGTCTGCATGGAATCTACCGGTAAATACTGGATTCCTATTTACAATGTTCTGGAAAAAGATTGCAACATTGTTCTTGCTCATCCTAAATATGTTAAGGCTATCCGTGGAAAGAAAACTGACAAGAAAGATGCCAAATGGATTGCTGACCTCTTCAAGCATGATCTTGTTGCCGGTAGCTTTATGCCACCCGCTGATATCAGACAGCTTCGTGATCTGATGCGCTATCGTTTTAAACTGACCTGCTTTATGTCCAGCGAGAAGAACCGTCTCCAAAACTGTCTCACGGTTTCCAACATTCAGTTGGCTTCCGTTGTCTCGGACACCTTTGGTAAAAGTTCTCAAAGAATCCTGGATAAGATTCTCGAAAATCCTGATGATACTTCTTTTGATATTGAACCTTTAATTCATGGTTCCATGAAGAAAAAACTTCCCGAACTGGAACTCGCTATTGACGGTTTTATCACACCTGAACAAGCTGGTAAATTAAAGGTTATCAAAAAGCACTTTGAAGATTTGGAATCCCGGAAAGCAGAGCTAGAAAAACTGATCCTTGCGCTCGCCAGTCCCTATCAGCAAGAACTCGACCTAATCCTAACTGCTCCATCATTCAAAAATAAATTCACTGCTATCGGAATCATTTCCGAAATTGGTGTAAACATGGAGGCTTTTCCTTCGGCGAAACACTTATGCTCATGGGCTGGTCTTACTCCAACCAACAATGAAAGTGCAGGGAAGAAAAAATCTGTCCGGGTTTCCAAAGCCGGATGTTATATCAAACCACTTCTAGTTCAATGTGCCAACTCAGTGGTTAAAAGTGAAAAACATCCTGAAATCCGTAACCGCTATCTTCGTTTAAGAAAACGTCGCGGTCACAAGAAAGCAATCATTGCAATAGCAAGAATGCTTCTAACAGCATTATACAATATGCTGAAAAATAAGGAACCCTATAATGCTGAACTTTACCGAAAAAGTGATGTTCTCCCTGTCAATCGTGAGATTACAATTGAACAGGCAATCTTAATGGCACAGTTCCAAGGTTATAAAATCAAGTCAGCTGCTGAATAGACCTTAACTTTGCTACATATTCAATTTTAAATGACCACCATCTGATGGTCTTTTTGTGATGTCCTTAATGGAATGGATATCCTCTACTATTCTTTTTCAACCTTCAGCCCTCTTAAAACCTATAGATATTTGTATTATATCACCTTTCCGGATATTAGGGAACTAAAAAATGTGCCAGGGAACGTACACCCTGACACATTTTTCTTTCTTTTATTAAGCTTCGTATCCATTCGGATTCATTGTCTGCCATCTCCATGAATCCTCACACATCTTGTCGATTCCGCGTTCTGCAACCCATCCGAGCTCGTTCTTTGCTTTTTCTGCATTACAGTAGCATGTTGCGATATCTCCGGCTCTTCTTGGCTTGATCTGGTAAGGGATCTCTTTTCCACATGCTTTTTCAAATGCATGCAATACATCCAGTACTGAATATCCCACTCCGGTTCCAAGATTATAAATGCTTACGCCTGATTTTTCCTGGATCTTCTTCAGCGCCTTTACGTGTCCAATTGCAAGGTCAACCACATGGATGTAATCTCTCACACCTGTTCCGTCCGGTGTATCATAATCATCACCAAATACCCCCAGGCATTCCAGTTACCGATTGCAACCTGTGCAATATATGGAAGCAGGTTGTTCGGGATACCCTTCGGATCTTCTCCCATCAGTCCGCTCTCATGTGCGCCGATCGGATTGAAGTAACGAAGAAGGACAACATTCCACTCCGGATCTGCCTTATGCAGGTCTGTCAGGATCTGCTCAAGCATCCATTTTGTCCATCCATAAGGATTCGTACAGGTTCCCTTCGGGCATTCTTCTGTAATCGGGATAAATGCCGGATCACCATATACCGTTGCTGAAGAACTGAAGATGATGTTCTTCACATTGTGGTTACGCATAACATCACAAAGTGTAAGTGTACCTGCAATATTGTTCTGATAATATTCAAGTGGCTTTGCAACAGATTCTCCGACTGCTTTAAGTCCTGCGAAATGAATGACACATTCTACACTTTCTTTGTCAAAAATCTGATCCAGTGCTTCTTTATCTCTGATATCTGCTTTATAAAATGTAACGTTCTTACCGGTGATCTTCTCTACACGTCTGATTGCTTCTTCAGAAGCATTGCAAAGATTATCTACTACAATAACTTCATATCCTGCATTCAGCATCTCTACACATGTGTGACTGCCGATAAATCCGGCTCCGCCTGTTACTAAAATTGCCATGATTTTTTCCTCCTGAAATTAGAATCATTTACTTTTCTTTACACACTATAGCACACATCCTGCCTATATGGAAGTGTTTTTACTAAATTATTTGTATTTTTTAGTAAATCAAATGAACTATTTACTAAATTTTAACAAATTTCTACTCTTCCCAGAGATTTTCCGGATAAAGACCTTCTTTTTTCAGATTGCGGATCGCTTCTACGACAACCGGTTTGTCTTCTTTATAAGTTACGCCGTACCATTTGTCTTCCGACGGAAGAACCGCTGCTGTTGCGCGGTCTGCCTCCAGAAGATTGCTTACGACTGCCGGCAGAAAATATTCACACTTCATCGGATTTTCAATAAGTCCTTTCTTCAGGAACTGTGGAAATTCTGCTTTCAGCTCGTCCAGTATGCTTCTCGTAAATCCCCACATATTCATGGAAACCAGTGTATCCTCTGGTAAATTTTCCCAGGTTTCGCCATCATTTTCGGTAAACGCAATCTTACCGTCACGCTTCTCAATGCGGGTTCTTTCGGTAATATTTACCAGTTCCCCTTCTTCATTGGTCGTACAGATTCCTCTTGCCACATGACCATTGTCTGTTACTGTATTCTTCAGAAGATATCCGACCATCGCATAACGATACTTATCATCATCCTCATGCTCAGACAGATAATTATAAATTGCTTCAAACGCATGTCTTCCATAATAATCATCTGCATTGATAACAGCAAATGGCCCGTCGATCTCATCAATGCAGCTGAGGACTGCATGTCCGGTTCCCCACGGTTTCACTCTTCCTTCCGGCACTTCAAATCCTTCCGGAATGTTGTTGATATCCTGAAATACATAAGAAACCTCCATATATTTTGCCATACGGTTTCCTACTGCTTCTCTGAAACTGTCTTCATTTTCTTTCTTTATAATAAAAATAACCTTCTCAAATCCGGCTCTTTTTGCATCAAACAGGGAAAAATCCATAATGATGTGTCCCTCTTTATCAACTGGATCGATCTGTTTAAGTCCGCCATAACGGCTTCCCATTCCTGCTGCCATAATTACTAAAACTGGTTTTTTCATAATTGATTCTCCAATTCTTTTTTAGATTTCAAAACTTTCTCTTTCTTATTCTAACCCCAAATGACTCCTTTTTCAATCGTCTGCCAGCCAGAAAAACAGTAAAAAAACAGGACTTCCAAAACGGAAATCCTGTTCTGATCATATTCGATTAATCCTGAACGTATGGCATTAAAGCGATATGTCTTGCTCTCTTGATTGCTACTGTAAGAGCTCTCTGATGTTTTGCACAGTTTCCTGTGATTCTTCTCGGAAGGATTTTTCCTCTCTCAGAAACATATTTCTTTAATTTTGCTGTATCTTTGTAATCGATTTCGTTGTTTTCTTTACCACAGAATACACAAACTTTTTTTCTTCTGCGTCCGCCTCTTCTCTTCATTGGAGAATCCGGTCTGTTTCCTTTTTCGAATGCCATTGTACACATCTCCTTTCAACCTTAATTAAACGGTAACTCCTCATCAATTCCGTCTGGAATGTTCATGAAACCGTCACCTGCATCAGCGCTTGGCGCCGGTGCCGGGGCTGTCTGATAAGACTGTGTATTAGCACTGCTAGCATTCTTACTTTCTGCGAATTCCTGTTCCTCAACAACAACTTCTGTTGTATAGACCTTTACACCATCCCTGTTGGTATAGCTTCCGGTCTGGATTCTTCCGCAAACCACTACGCGCATTCCCTGACGGAAATAACGTTCTGTAAATTCAGCACTCTTTCCGAACACAACACAGTTAATAAAATCTGCGGTCTGTTCTCCGTCACGCTTGAATCTGCGGTCTACAGCTAATGTATATCTTGCAATAGCGAGAGCGTTCTCACCTTGTGAATATCTCACTTCAGGATCTCTTGTCAGACGTCCCATTAAAACTACTTTATTCATACGTTGCCTCTTTCTAAGCTTCCTGTTTCACGCATAAATATCTGATTACACCATCCATGATACGAATTCTTTCTTCGATTTCGCCTGGTGTTGTTGTTTCAGATTCAAAGTGAATGAAGTAGTAGTAAGCTTCTTTCATCTTCTGGATTTCGTAAGCTAATCTCTTCTTTCCCCATTCGTCAACGTCAGTAATGTTACCACCGAAACGTGTAACAAGTGCTTTCACCTTTTCGATTACTTCTGCTCTGGCGTCGTCTTCGAGTTTTGCGCTGACAACAACTGCTAATTCATATTTGCTCATGTCCTGCACCTCCTTATGGTCTTTTGGCTCCCGGATCCGCCGGGAACAAGGATAAATAATATATCACAAGTTGGTATGATATCATAATTCAAGCTTTGTTTCAAGCCTTTTTTCTTATTTCTTTTGTATTTTTTTCAACCAGTCTGCGCGGTACCATTACCTGGTGTCCGCATCCCTGACATTTCAGACGAAAATCCGCCCCTACTCTCAGGATCTCCCACTCTGAGCTTCCGCACGGATGCGGTTTTTTCATCCGGATCACATCTCCGACTTCAAATTTTGCTTCTGCTGCCATCGCTTTACTCCTCTTTTATTCTCCTGCCGGCTGTACATTTACCCTGACACCGTGTACGATCGTTCTGTCATCATTTCCCTCCCGTGTACAGGTGGACAACGTCACGATCTGCGAATCATTTCCCACTTCCACACCTGTATCATACAAAGAAGACGCCTTCGTTGCTTCAAGGAAGGATGCAAACGCCGCATCATCTGCGAACTGATATGTATAGCCTTCGGAAGTATCTTTTACCACTCCAACAGAATAAATCTGATAAGTAGCCACATTGCCATCCGGTGTATAAATATAGAAGGAAGGGTATTTTTCCCAGAAACTTTTTTCGTGATACTGCTCCAGCTCATTAAACATCGTTCCATTATACATATAATGTCCGTAAATGATCGTGTTTCTGTCATTAAAATCCGCATGATTATAAGCATTTACAAAAATCGTTCCTACGGTATTGTCATATCCTTTGAATGTCTTACTCAGATATTCTGAATTATCACTTCCCTGCACAACCGGATAATTGATCACCGCCGGTTCATCAAAACGGATCCATGCAACCACATCCGGATTGATCTGTCTGAGTGCATCGAAATCCACGGAAAATCTGCTTCCATCCTGATCGTCCGTCCCGTTCTCCTGTTCCCCCTTATCTTCCGTAACCGCAAGCTTTACCAGATCATTATACTCACTTTCCCCTTTGTGATATCCGTTAAAGATTTTATACAGCTGAAAGGCAGAAAATGCAAACACACAGATTGCAACGATCAAAATGACCGTACTGATGATTCCACCTTTTTTCTTGCGCCGATCACGCCTGGAATGCTTTCCATACCGACCATGTCCTTTCCGTCCCATAATTTCCTCCTCTGCTTTTTATATATGATGTTCCCAGATTGCTCCATTGCCATGTAATCTCAGAAGTCCTATTTTCTTCCATATTTTCACGATATCAGCAGTATAACATACTTTTTAGAGTTTTTTAATAGAGAGTTTATTGATTTTTGTGTGTGCAGGCGTACAATGTAAACCATCGTATAGTATCATATGATGTTGTGGTCAAAAGGTATTTTGACCCCTTTGATACCAGATTGCTACGTGCTTTCTGGCCTTTTGCCCCTGGTATCATCATATTCTATAAATAAAAAAGATTGGGTGAACATTATGAAAGAAAAACTGATGCGTTTTATGTATGGAAGGTACGGAGTAGATACCTTCGGCAAATTTCTCTTATGGAGCGGCGTAATTCTGATGCTGATCACAAGCATCTTCCATTTTCGTATTTTTTATGTAATTGGGTGGGCATTCGTGATATACTCTTACTATCGCATGTTTTCACGTCAGACCTACAAGCGTGCACTGGAAAACCAGAAATTTCTCCAGCACACTTCAAAGATCCGTGGATTTTTTGCAAAACAGAAGTATATGGCAGCGCAGCGCAAGACACACCACATTTACAAGTGTCCAAACTGCAAGCAGAAGATCCGTGTCCCAAAGGGAAAAGGTAAAATTGAGATCCGCTGTCCAAAATGCCAGACTACTTTTATCAAAAAAAGCTAACGATCAGGAGAATAATCAATTATGCAGGATCCTTACTCAATACTCGGCGTTTCACGGGATGCTTCCGACGAGGATATCAAGAAAGCCTACCGCAAATTAAGCCGTATTTATCATCCGGATGCCAATATCAACAATCCAAATAAAGATCAGGCAGAAGCCAAATTCAAAGAAATCCAACAGGCTTACCAGCAGATTATGAAAGAAAAAGAAATGGGTGCCTCCGGATATACCGGAACAGGCTCCGGAGGTTATGGCGATGCCGGAAGCGGATACGGAGGTTTTGGCGGTTTTGGTCCATTCGGCGGTTTCTACGGTCAGTATACCAATCAGAATCAGCAGACAACCGAGACAGAAGAAGATATTCATCTGCGTGCCGCCGCCAATTATCTGAACAGTGGTCATTATAAAGAAGCTTTAAATGTCCTTTCAGGAATCAAAGACCGTTCTGCCAGATGGTACTATTACAGCTCTATCGCCAATTCCGGCATGGGCAATAATGTCCTCGCCCTGGAGCACGCCAAAGAAGCTCTTCGTCTGGAGCCGTCCAACTATCAATATCAGTCTCTTGTCAGCCGTCTTGAAAATGGTGGAAGCTGGTATCGTACACAACAGACAATGTATGGCGGTACACCAACGATCAACAATGATTTCTGCGTGAAGCTCTGCATTGCCAACATCATGTGCAATCTCTGCTGTGGCGGCGGTGGATTCTTCTGCGGTTCTCCTTATACATACCACTAAATGACAGGAGGAAATACTATATGTTAGATTATCTTGTTGTCTATGACAGTGAGACAGGAAATACAAAAAAAATAGCAACAGAAATTTTTGCATCCCTTCCGGGGATGTCCAAAGATCTGATAAATCTTCATGAACGTACCGATTTCCCAGAAGCCAAAATTTATTTTGTTGGTTTCTGTGTTCACCGCGGAACCTGCCGCCTCGAGATTGGCAACTTCCTTTCCGGTCTGTCGGACAAATCCGTTGCTCTCTTTGGAACCTGCGGTGCCGGAAACAGCCCGGAATACTACAAAGAGATCGCATCCAGCGTCCGGATCTGGCTTGAAGATGACAATCACTATCTCGGTTCTTTTATCTGCCAGGGGAAAATGCCGCTTGCTGTCCGTCAAAAATATGAATCCTTGCTGAACACACCAAAAGATTGCGATTGCCAGCAAATCCGAAGGCAATTACAGAATTTTGACGAAGCAATGATTCATCCGACACGCACAGACCTTGAAAATGCGGCTCTTTTTGCTACCGAATGTATAGAAAAAGTTAAGTCCTTGTAAAAAAAGTGTAAAAAAATATCGTTTCAGTCTACCTATGGAAACTTTCTTGTTATATAATAAGAGTGTCGTATAGCGTCACTTTGTGTGATCTGCATGCAGACTTTTCATATTTAAAGTAGCTGTACGATATTTTTTTTGCGACAAAATGTAAACTAATGCTTAAAGAAAAGGAAAACAAAATTATGGGAATTACAATGGTTTTGTCATTGCTCAGTGGGGTAGCCCTGTTTTTATACGGTATGTCACTGATGGGCGACAGTCTGAAGAAAGTTGCCGGCAATAAGCTTGAACTTATTTTATACAGGCTGACCAATACTCCTCTGAAAGGACTTCTGCTCGGTACTGTCGTAACCGCTATCATTCAGTCATCCTCTGCAACGACAGTTATGGTAGTCGGATTTGTAAACTCTGGTATGATGAAGGTCGCACAGGCAATTGGTATCATCATGGGTGCCAACATCGGAACCAGTATCACCGGATGGATCCTATGTCTCTCCTACATTGATGGTTCCAGCGGAATCGCGCAGCTTTTATCAACCGCTACAATTTCTGCAATCGTAGCAATCATCGGAATTATTTTCCGTACATTTATCAAGAAAAAACCGTATTCTGATATCGGTGACATCATGCTTGGCTTTGCGATCCTGATGATCGGAATGCAGACCATGAGCGGTGCTGTCTCTCCTCTGAAAGAGAACCCGCATTTCGTCAGACTTCTGACCATGTTCACGAATCCATTTATGGGAATCCTTGTCGGGATCGTATTTACAGCAGTTTTGCAGAGTGCTTCTGCTTCTGTAGGTATCCTCCAGGCACTGTCCATTACCGGATCGATCACCTTTGCAGCTGCACTTCCGATCACAATGGGTATCGGCGTTGGCGCCGCATGTCCGGTTCTTCTTTCCTCAATCGGAACGAACAAGAACGGAAAGCGTACTGCTCTGATCTATCTGCTGAACGATTTATTTGGTATGATTTTCTGGTCCATCGTATTCTATTCTGTAAATGCCATCGTGCATTTCCCATTTATGGGTGAAATTATGTCACCTTTCCGTGTGGCACTTTTGAATACGGTATTCCGGCTTCTGACGATCCTTGTTCTTGCTCCATTTATCGGCAAGATTGAAAAGCTTGTCTTCTTCCTTATTAAAGATACCGATGAAGACAACGAAGAGCAGGCAGATTTCGATCTTCTTGAGGAACGTTTCCTCAATTATCCGCCACTGGCAATCACACAGAGCCAGCTTGCAGTCAACGGAATGGCAAAGAAAGCATACAAAAATATCCGTCGCGCCCTTGCACTGCTGAAAGATTTTTCAGATAATAAGTTCAACAAAATTCAGGAAAAGGAAAATCTGATCGACAAATACGAAGATAAACTGGGAACCTATCTGATGCAGCTCAATATGCACGACCTGACACCGGAACAGTCCAAACAGACCGCCAAGTTTCTTCATACGATCAGTGATTTTGAACGTCTGGGTGACCATGCAGTCAATATTTCCCGTGTTGCACAGGAACTTCATGAAAAATCACGTATTTTTTCAGATGCAGCCAAATACGAGCTTCATGTTCTTGAATCCGCATTAAAAGAGCTCCTTGATCTCACGATCAATTCATTTGTAGATGAAGACCTTGTAAATGCTGCCAAAGTAGAACCGCTTCGCGAACTGATCGGTATTTTATGCAACGATTTGAAAATGCGTCATATTAAAAGGCTCCGTAACGGGCAGTGTGATCTGAACACCGGATTTGCATTTAACGATCTGCTCACCAACTATGATCGTATTGCAGCCCACTGTTCTAACATTGCCGTTGCAATCCTGGAACTGGATTCTTCCAATTTCGATATGCACGAATACACTAAGAGTGTACGGAAATTGAAAGACAACAATTATGTATCCACCTTTGATTATTACGAGCAGAAATATAATATCAACGGTTATCAGCCGGAAGCGGAACAGGATACAAAAGCAGCCGCCAAAAACCCGGTCAAAGCTGTTGAAGCCAAAAAATAATCTTACAACGAGAAAGGAATCTGCTGTAATGTCTTCTTTAAATATTTCATCGCAGGCGCACATTGCCAGTCAGTCCGTCATCCTAGGTGATGTCACTATCGGTGCTGACTCAAGCGTATTCTATTACGCAGTCGTCCGTGGCGACGAGGCATCGATCACGATTGGCAGGCGCAGATATCCAGGATAACCAGTACCGTCCATGTAGATTACGGTTTTCCGACCGTTATCGGTGATGATGTCACTGTTGGTCACAACTGTGTGATCCACGGCTGTACAATTGGTGACGCGTCTCTAATCGGGATGGGAAGTACGATTTTAAACGGTGCAAAGATTGGAAAGCATTGCCTGATCGGTGCCGGAAGTCTGGTTACTCAGAACACAGTTATTCCGGATGGAATGCTGGTTATCGGAAGCCCGGCAAAAGTAAAAAGACCTCTTACTGAGGAAGAGATCCAGTCAATTTATAAAAATGCTGCAGATTATGTTACATTATCGGCTGCGCAGTTTGAATAGAATATCAAATCTGAAATATGTACACTATTAAAAAAGGTATCGAAAATCATTTATGTTTGATTTTCGATACCTTTTTTATCTACTACAACACTTTATTTTTCATCCACGATCTGGAACACATAGAATTTAAGATAATACGATTCTTCTGCAGACCACAGAATCGGATGATCCGGTGCCTGTGTCCGGTATTCTACCTGTCTGATCCTCTTATGCACATTCTGCGCTGCCTGGTGGATCGTCTTCGTAAAAAGCTCATAATCCATAAAATGCGAGCAGGAACAGGTTGCCAGAAATCCGCCTGGTTTTACCAGCTTCATTCCGCGCATATTGATCTCACGATATCCCTTTGTCGCATTCTTGATCGTCTTACGGGATTTGGTAAATGCAGGTGGATCCAGGATTACCACATCATACTGCTTTCCTTCTTCTTCCAGCTTTGGAAGCAGGTCAAATACATCTGCACAGACAAATTCAACTCTATCCTCTAATCCATTGAGTCTTGCGTTCTCTCTTGCCTGTTCTATGCCAAGTTCTGAAGCATCTACACCTGTCACATGCTTTGCCCCTGCAATCCCTGCATTCAGCGCAAAAGAGCCTGTGTGCGTGAAGCAGTCCAGCACCTCTGCATCCTTGCAAAGTCTCTGGATTGCCAGACGATTGTATTTCTGATCCAGGAAAAATCCTGTCTTCTGTCCGTCTTTGACATCAACCATATATCTGACACCATTTTCCACAATCTCAACTTTGGTATCAAATTCTTCACCGATAAAGCCTTTGACTCTCTCCATTCCTTCATTCTGACGAACCTTTGCATCGCTTCGTTCATACACGCCACGGATCGTAATTCCATCTTCTGAAAGTACCTCTTTCAGAATGTCCACGATTTCTTCTTTCATCCGGTCAATTCCGAGTGCAAGAGACTCTACAACCAACACATCTGAGAATTTATCGATCACCAGTCCGGGAAGAAAATCCGCTTCCCCGAAAATCACACGGCAGCTTGATGTATCTACTGTCTTTTTCCGGTATTCCCACGCATCTCTCACCCGCATTTCCAGAAATGCATGATCGATCTCCTGATCCTGCTTTCTTGTCATCATACGGATCCGGATCTTAGAATTCATATTGATAAATCCTCTTCCCATTCCGTACCCGTCAAAATCATGGACGATCACAATATCACCATTCTCAAATTCTCCCATAATCGAATCAATTTCATTATCGAATATCCAGGCGCCGCCTGATTTCAGCAGACGTCCCTCACCCTTTTTCAATGTCACTATAGCCTGACGCATCTTTTCTCCTTCCACATACTCTTACGTATTCTTCTTCAAATATTATCCACGGAGTCCTGCAATAATCCGACCTGGATAGAGCAGAAGATCCAGTCCATCCTGCATAGATCTGACACAGAGATCCGCATTTTTCAATAATTTCCCATAGACCCCTTCCCGGTCCATAACAGCGATGGAAAGCGCCGCCTCTTTCAGCATCCACTCATCGTTTCTGCCATTACCGATTGCCACACAGCGTTTTGCACCGGTTGCTTTTACCAATTCCCTTTTATACTCCTTTGCATTACCTGTCGGAAATGTCTCCAGGATCACCGGAAGCCCTTCGCACTGCGCTTTCGCATTTCCATGCGTATCTGCAGTCAGTACATAAATTCGGAACTGCTCTGAAAGTGCGATAAGACGTTCCTTCACACTCGGCGGGATCACGCCGTCCACAGCTATCGTCCCGTTCATATCTAAAAATATCGTATCAAGTTCTAATGTTTTATATTCCGGAATAACCAGTTTCATAGGAACTCCTTTCCTGCCATCTGGCATGTTGCTTTTTTTATTATAATACATATTTCATACAGACTCCACATATTTTGTAACAACTGATTTATCTGATAAAGAGGAGGATTGTAAATATGAAACCAGTTGTTGGAATCTTATGCTGTGGCTTCGACGGCAAAAACCAGTTTGTAACCGATACCTATGTGCGGGCAGTCCGCATTTCCGGAGGAATCCCCCTGCTGATACCGATTCTTCCTCAGGACTTCCCGATCAATTCTTATCTTGACATATGCGATGGATTTCTGCTCCCCGGAGGAGGTGATTTTACACCGTTTCTCTTCAATGAAGATCCACTTCCAGGTGTAGGACAGACCAATCTTTCTGTGGATCTTTTCCAGATTCATTTTGCAGAGGAAATCTTAAAACGTCATCTTCCGGTAATCGGCATCTGCCGGGGTATGCAGGTGCTCAACGCCGCCTGTGGCGGAAGTATCTACCAGGATCTTTCCTGTCAGCCCGGAGATCCTTTTCTGCATATGCAGACCTCACAGAACCGCAGCGATATGTGGCACCAGATTTTCATCACCAAAGACAGCCATCTTCATGAACTGACCGGAGACACTCTGTATACCAATAGTTTTCACCATCAGTCCGTTCATCTGCTCGGGAAAAATGTCCATGCATGTGCACACACTTCTGATGGCACAGTTGAGGCAATTGAAATCGAAGGACAGCCTTTTGCACTTGGCGTTCAGTGGCATCCGGAATCCATGTTTTTTACTTCTCCATGTATGCGGGAATTGTTTTCGCTTTTCGTCCGGTCGATGCTTCCCGGAACAGACTAAATCCCTTTTGTCGGGTTGCAGACTCTGCTGTCTGCGGTCCCTTCAGAATATATGTATAATATGTTCACAAACGTTCATAATTCTTTCAAATTATAAACACACTTTTTTCACAAGATACGAGTATACTAATAATTGTCAAAAGGAAATAAACCTTTTCACATAATAAAATTTTTCTTTTTCATAAACGCCGATATTCGGGAAACCGGATATCGGCTCTCCTCATTTTCAGGGGTTATTTCAGATATTCCAGAAGTCCTCGCAGGTCTGGAACGACATGATCTGCCATCTTTTTGACCTCTTCGTCTGCAGGTGTCAGATCCGGAACCATCGTCACATGGCAGCCCGCCTGGTAAGCCGCATTTACCCCGTTTGGTGAATCTTCGACCGCCATGCACTCTTCAGGCTTCCGCCCGATCTTCTCACAGGCATAGAGATATACATCCGGTCTCGGTTTTCCCAATTTCACCATAGATGCACTGATGATCTCATCAAACAGCTCTTTAAATCCGACCATTTCCAGATAACGCACAGCCCTGTCTTCCGCTGTAGCCGTCACGACTGCCGTCTGATAACCACGTCTTTTCAGCTCCTTGATCGTCTCTTCCACATACGGTTTCTTCTCAATTCCGAAACGCGCAATGTGATCACTCATCAGTTCCTGTCTGCGCCGTCTGAGCTCATCGTATGGGAAATCCTCTCCAAAAATTCCCTTCATCTGTTCTCTTGCAAATACGGATGCACAACTGCGGAATTTGTATGCCGTTTCCAGATCCAACCGGTATCCCGCCTCCCGCATTGCCTTTTGTTTGTATACTGTCAGATATTTCTCTGTATCGATCAGGATGCCATCCATATCAAAAAGTACTGCTTTCATCTTGTCCTCCTGTAGTATATTTCATTTTGTAAAAACAATTACTTTCTATATCATACCATTCCCTTCAGGAAGAAAAAAGACGGAGATTTTATTCTCCGCCTTTTGAATGTTTGCTTATATCTATTTTGTACTTTCTGTGCTGCCGGTACTTCCTGTACTGTTTGAACCGCTTTTGCTGCTGTCAGATGAAGTACTTTTCACCTGCTTGCAGTTGTCTGCTACCCAGTCTTCTACGATATCCAGTCTTGCTGTCTTCTCCAGATTCTCCAGGTTTCCGGCATCTTCCAGTGCTTTTTTGAGTGCATCTACATCTTCGTATCCGTAAGCCTTTGCATACTCCTTATACTTCTTCTCAAGTGTCTTATCTGACACATTGATCTTTGCTTTCTCAATGATCAGATCTGCCGCAAGGTTGGCCTTTACCTGATCCTTTGCAGCCTGAGTTGCCTTTGAATTAAAAGTTTCCTCATCCATATTCATATACTGTTTAAGGAAATCTGCAAAATCAACGTTATAATAAGATGCCATATTCTTATACTGTGTCTTGATCGAACTGATCATATTCTTCAGATCCTTCTTCGGATACTTGTTCACAGTTGTGTTCTCAAGTACTGCTTTCCATGCATTTTCCTTGATTGTATTCTGCTGGTTTTCTTTGCTGTTTTTTTTCAGAGATTTTTTAATTTCCTTTTTGTACTCTTCCACCGTCTTGGAAGTATCAGAAACACTCTGTACAAATTCATCGGTAAGTTCCGGTAGATCGGTCTGGCTGATTCCCTTCAGTGTAACGGTAAATACAACTGCCTGACCTGCAAGATCTTCATTTCCATAGTTCTCCGGGAAAGTCAGATTCAGATCAAAAGTATCGCCAATATTGTGTCCGACAACGCCATCCTCAAATCCGTCAATAAACTGACCACTTCCTAATGTAAGCTGTGCATCTGTCGCTGTTCCACCATCAAATGCCACACCATCTTTCTTTCCTTCGTAGTCGATCGTTACCGTATCTCCGGTTTGTGCTGCACGGTCTGTAACTTCTGTTGTAGTTGATTTAGACTGAAGTACACTGTTAATCTGTGCTTCTACATCATTATCCGATACCGCATCCGCATCTACTTTATCAATCTCCACACCTTTATATTTTGTAATCGTAACATAATCATTGGAAATCTCCCCGGAGCATCCGGTAAGAAATAATGACAATGCACAGATACCTGCTGCCAGTACTGCTAATTTCTTTTTCATTTTCTTTTACACCTCTTATATCTTCATTCTCTCTGACTGTCCAAATCACCCACATCAGAGCGCTACATATGATTATAACACATAATCCGTCATTGAAAAGGGATTTCCCAAAATTCACATTTATTTCAGATTTTCCATTACTTTCAAAAAGCCTCCAAAAACTTCAAATTACTTGCACTTGTCTACAAACAATGCTACAATAAGCTATGTGTAAATATGATTTGAGGAGGAAAACCCGTGAGTAAGATAACGATCGTATTACTGGTAATTCTTGCCGTACTGCTTATCGCCCTGGTTGTTCTGTATTTCCTCGGTAAGAAAGCGCAGAAAAAGCAGGCAGAACAGGAAGAGATGATTGCAGCTGCTGCACAGCAGGTCAACATCCTGGTTATCGACAAAGGTAAGATGAAGCTTAAAGATGCCGGTTTCCCGTCAGTTGTTCTTGAAAATACACCTAAGTATCTTCGTCGTTCAAAGGTACCTGTAGTCAAGGCAAAAGTCGGACCAAAGATCATGACTCTGATGTGTGATGCAAGCATCTATGATCTTATTCCAGTCAAAAAAGAAGTAAAAGCAACCGTAAGCGGTATTTACATCACTGCAGTAAAAGGAGTCAGAGGTTCTCTTGAGACTCCACCTAAGAAAAAAGGATTCTGGGCAAGACTGCGGAACAAGTAACAAAAAAGGGTAAATGATTCTGAGCTGATTGAATCATTTACCCTTTTTTTGCCCTCCTGAAATTGCTTCCTCTGCCTGTGCTTTCGGTCTTATGCTCATTGCGATCCGGCAGTCTGCCGTCGCTTCATGATTCACATCAAGCCCGTACTCAACAGCAATATCAATTCGCTCATCATCCACATTCACATCCAGCTTCCGTGTATGAATTCCGACATGCCCGGCATTAATATCATATCATAATATGTGACATTCATCTGATTCTTCTCAAATACCATATGTGCATTCGTAATTCCGCTCTTCATGATCTCCATCGAATCTTCACCGGTGATCTTGATCTTATTCTTAACCACCCCCGGAATCCCTTCCATTACTTCATCATAAAGAATATAATGCTTTCCGTTCTTCCAGTAATAGCTCGCCGGAGTAATCACTTCGATCGGCTCATTCTCTTCATTTTCTTCCGGATCTGCAAATGCCATATCATGCAGTCCGGAAATCGTCAATAATACATCCTGTGTCATACACGTCATCCAATCTGTCTGTTATTAGATGGCAAGCTGTTTTGCGATATCGTACTGGTACTCCGGAATTCCTTTCTGCATTGCCAGTGCTTCGTTGATATCGAAGTCAATATACTCGCCATGTTTGTATCCTACTACACGGTTTGTTTTTCCTTCAAGAAGAAGATCTACAGCAAGAGATCCCATGATAGATGCATAAACTCTGTCTTTTGCTGTCGGGCTTCCTCCACGCTGCATATGACCAAGAATAGTAGCACGTGTCTCCATACCCGTCTCTTTTTCAATTCTCTTTGCCATATTCATAGAATCACCGATACCTTCGGCATTGATGATAATGTAATGCTTTTTACCGCGTTTTCTGCTTTCTTTGATGTCTGCAATGATCTTTGCTTCATCGTAGTCATGTTCCTCAGGAAGAAGAATCTTCTCTGCTCCATTGGCAATACCGCACCACAGTGCAAGGTATCCCGCATCACGTCCCATAACTTCGATAACACTACATCTTTCATGTGATGTAGATGTATCACGTACTTTGTCAATTGCTTCCATCGCTGTATTAACCGCTGTATCGAATCCGATTGTGTATTCTGTACATGCGATATCAAGATCGATTGTTCCCGGAAGTCCGATTGTATTTACTCCAAAATCAGATAATTTCTGTGCTCCCTTGAAGGAACCGTCTCCTCCGATAACTACCAGACCGTCAATTCCATATTTCTTACAGATTGCTGCTGCTTTCTGCTGTCCTTCTGGTGTACGCATTTCCTCGCAACGGGCTGTCAGAAGAATCGTTCCACCTCTCTGGATCGTGTCTGATACATCTCTGGCACTTAAATCAATAATTTCCTCGTTAAGAAGTCCTGAATAACCTCTTCTGATTCCTCTTACCTTCAGTCCTTTTCCCAATGCGGTTCTTACAACTGCACGGATTGCAGCGTTCATTCCCGGTGCGTCTCCACCACTGGTCAATACGCCGATAGTTCTGATTACTTTTTCTGCCATGATATGTCTCCTCCGTCTCTTCTACTTTGTAACTTTACTATCCTTTTGCTTAATTTATCTCAATCTACACGTTATTGTATAATATTCACCCCTTCATTTCAATGGGTTTTTCTATTACTTTTACACAATCTTCTCCAAAATAATTCGTCAATCTGCTCAAAATTCCAGGTTCTACCTGGATATTTGCGTTTTTAGGAAGTCTTTTTACCGCTCTCTCCGCTTTGCAGAAGATTACAACCTGGTCCTCACCCTCACTTTCCGCGAGCATCCGGAACAGATTCTGCTCATCTTGAAGGTAACTCTGTTTGTCGGTATACTGGATCCACAGTTCTTTTTTCATCATCTCAAACGGAATCACCTCTTCACAGATCAGCTTACTTGCATTATCATCTTCTTCCGATACACGTCCCCGCACAAATACTTTGCTGTCCTCCTGCAGATACTGCTGGCTTTTCTCATAGCTCTGCGGGAAAATGACAACCTCTACCGTTCCAAGAAGATCCTCTACGGTAATAAATGCCATCGTTTGATTCTTCTTTGTATATTTGATCGTCTTCGATGTGATCATACCACCGATGATCTCCCTTGACCCGTCACGCACTTTTGTCCGTCCGGTCTCTTCATCAAGCTGAAAATCCAATGTCGTTGCGGAAATACTCTTGCGCCATTTCTCTTCATATTCTTCCAATGGATGTCCGCTGATATACACGCCGAGTACTTCTTTTTCAAATGCAAGCATCGTTTCCTTCTGGTATTCTCCCACATCCGGAAGCGTAACCTCAAATTCTTTTTTCTGTTCGTCATCTACAATATCAAAGAGCGACATCTGTCCGGCAAGCGAATTTTTCTTGTTCTGTGCTACCTGATCCATGATCTGTACATAAATGATCATAAACTGCTTTCTGGTCCCTTTCAGACTGTCAAATGCGCCGGATTTGATAAAGTTTTCTACCGCACGTTTATTGACTTCCTTACCGGAAAGCCGTTCCAGAAAATCCTTCAGATCACGAAACGTGCCATGCTCTTCTCTGTCCCGGATGATCTGCTCAATCACCGGTCTTCCAACCCCCTTGATCGCCGCAAGTCCGTAACGGATATTACCGTTATCTACAGAAAAATCACCAACCCCACGATTGATATCCGGCGGCAGGATAGAAATTCCCATCTGTCGGCAAGTGTAAATGTATTCGGCAACCTTTCCCGGATTGTCGATGACAGAAGTCATAAGCGCTGCCATATATTCTACCGGATAATAATATTTCAGATACGCTGTCTGGTATGAGACAACCGCATACGCTGCCGCATGTGATTTGTTGAACGCATACTTTGCAAAATCGATCATTTCATCATAGATCTTATTCGCAACCTTTTCATCGATTCCATTTTTGACACAGCCCGGAATGCCTTCTTCTTCATTACCATATACAAAATTCTGACGCTCTCTCTGCATCACGTCGCCCTTTTTCTTACTCATGGCACGGCGTACAAGGTCGCTTCGCCCAAGTGAATATCCGGCAAGGTCACGCACGATCTGCATAACCTGTTCCTGGTATACAATGCAGCCATAGGTCGGTGCCAGGATCGGCTTTAACTGCGGGCATTCGTAAGTAATCAGCTCCGGATGGTTTTTTCCTTTGATATACTGTGGAATGAAATCCATCGGACCTGGCCGGTAAAGAGAAATTCCGGCGATAATATCTTCCAAACTCTGTGGACGAAGTTCCTTCATGAAGCTCTTCATCCCTGCACTTTCTATCTGGAAAATACCGTCCGTCTTTCCGGTTCCGATATAGTCAAGCACTGCTTTATCATTATAATTTAATTTTTCTGTTACCAGCTTCACACCGGTACTTTTTTCAACCAGTCTGATCGCATCCTGGATGACGGTCAGGGTACGAAGCCCAAGGAAATCCATTTTCAGAAGTCCCAGTTCTTCCAGCGTGGTCATGGTAAACTGTGTGACTACATTGTTGTCCGCTCCAAGTGCCAGCGGAACATATTCATCCACATCCTTCTGGCTGATCACGACTCCCGCGGCATGCATGGATGTATGCCGTGGCAGACCTTCCAGTCTCTTTGACATATCGATCAGCTCTTTTACCTGTGGGTCTTCATCATAGAGCTTCTTCAGCTCATGGTTCATCTTCAGGGATTTATCCAGTGTAATATTCAGTTCTTTCGGAATCATCTTTGCAATTGAATCCACAAAAGCATACGGAAGATCCATAACTCTTCCCACATCCCGCAGCACCCCGCGCGCCTGCAGTGTACCAAAGGTTACGATCTGCACTACCCTGGTCTTTGCCGTATTTACGCACAACATAATCAATGACTTCCTGCCTTCTTTCAAAGCAGAAGTCCACGTCGATATCGGGCATGGACACACGTTCCGGATTCAGAAAACGCTCGAACAGCAGCTGATACCGGATCGGATCGATATTGGTGATCGCAAGTGTGTACGCCACAATGCTTCCTGCCGCAGATCCACGCCCAGGTCCAACCATGATTCCGTTGCTTTTTGCAAAATGAATGAAATCCCATACAATAAGGAAGTAATCCACGTAACCCATGCTTTTGATAACGCCCAATTCATAATTCAGGCGCTCCACAAGGGCTGGATCCGGGTCTTCTCCATATCGTCTTTTTAGTCCGTCAAAACAGAGCTTATTCAAATATTCCCATGAGGTAAATCCTTCCGGCACATCGAATTTCGGAAGCTTTGTCACACCAAATTCAATCTCTACATGGCATCTGTCTGCAATCTTCTGTGTATTTTCCAGCGCCTCCGGTGCATATGGGAAAAGTGCTGCCATCTCTTCTTTGGACTTCACGTAGTACTGTCCGCCTTCATAGCGCATCCGATCCTCGTCTGCGAGCTTTTTCCCTGTCTGAAGGCAAAGCAGGATATCATGTGGCTTTTCATCTTCTGCGTAAGTATAATGCACGTCATTTGTCGCCACAAGGTCGATTCCAATCTCCTGCGACAGACGCATCAACTGCTGGTTAACGGTGCGCTGTTCCGGGATCCCATGATCCTGCAGTTCCAGGAAAAAGTTGCCTTTCCCAAAAATCTGTTCATAATGAAGCGCAGCTTTTTTTCCTTCTTCATACATCCCTCTCGCCAGGTTTCTCTGTACCTCTCCGGCAAGACATGCACTGAGGGCAATGATTCCTTCGTGATAGGTCTCCAGAAGCTCATAATCTACTCTTGGCTTATAATAGTAACCTTCCGTAAATGCACGTGACACGATCTTCATCAGATTGGCGTATCCTGTATTATTCTCGGCAAGAAGTACCAGGTGATAATATCGGTCTTCATCGCGTCCTACGGCTGTTTTATCGAATCTGGATCCCGGTGCCACATAGACTTCACATCCCAGTACAGGATTGATTCCTGCCGCTCTTGCAGCTCTGTAGAAGTCAATGACGCCATACATAACACCGTGGTCTGTGATCGCAGCCGCTGTCATCCCCAGTTCTTTGACTCTGGCAACATATTCTTTAATTTTATTCGAACCGTCCAGAAGGCTGTATTCCGTGTGGACGTGCAAATGCGCAAAATTCATATTGTGTTCGCTCCTTTTCTCTGTGTTCCATTTTAGCAGAAATGAGGGGGATTTCCAACTGGTGTGGGGAAAATTTTATAGGTTGGTGGGCGGCGGATTTTCAAATATATGTACTCCGGTTCCCCTCGGCAAAACATTCCGATGAACCCCTGAAAGCGGGAATCGTGTTAACTTTCTTTTTGGGGCGTTGGTGTCACAACCTTATTTATCCTCTAACGCAAAAATACCGCCGCATCAGATCTCATTTCCAATGCGGTGGTTTCTTTTCTTACTCCACTGCCTTTACCGCAGCAGACATTTTCTCTTCATTTCGTTTTGAAAAATACAGCTTTGTTTCTCCAATGATCACTTTTCTAAGTGCAATGATTGCGATCAGGTTTGGAATGATCATCAGCGCATTCGTGATATCTGCCAGGAGCCAGATTGGTTCCAGCGATAAAAACGGTGCCAGTGCAATCGCTGCAATGTAGATGATCTTATATGGTTTGATCCATTTCGTTGTGCCGGTCAGATAAACCAGGCAGCGTTCTCCATAATAATTCCACCCCAAAATGGTGGTAAATGCAAAAAACATGATTCCTACTGCGATCAGATACATGCCTATATTGTGCGGCAGACACATGTTATATGCAGCTGTAACAAGCGTGCTTCCGTTCATATCCGAACTGTCCATCAACCCGCTGCTGATGATAACTAGTCCTGTCATGGAACAGGTCAGAATCGTAGTAACAAACACACTTGTCATGGAAAGAAGACCCTGTCTTACACCGAATTCGTCTTCGCCGCTGCTGCCACGATCGGTGAACTTCCAAGTCCTGCCTCATTTGTATAGACACCTCTGGCAATCCCGGTTCTCATAACCGTCATAAACGTAATGACACCTGTTCCTGCAGTTCCTCCGATTACCGATTCTTTTGCAAATGCACAGGTAAAAATGGTCTTAAAAGCATCCGGTACTGCCGCCCGGTTGATCACCAGCGCCACTACCGAGCCTCCAAGAAAAGTAAGCGCCATAATCGGCACCACAATTTCAGCAACCTTTGAAATACTTTTAATTCCTCCGATCGTTACAACCGCAGTAAGCACTGTTATGATGACTCCTGCTACAATGATCGGTATATGGAATGTCACATTGACAGATTCTGTGATCGCATTTACCTGCGGAAACGTTCCGCAGCCAAATAATGCTGTACATATGCCAAACACAGAAAAGATTTTTGCAAGCCAAATAAACCTCTCTCCCATACCATTTTGGATATAAAACATCGGTCCGCCGGCCATCTGGTTATTCTCGTCCGTCACTCGGTATTTTACCGCTAAAAGACTTTCTGAATATTTCGTCACCATACCAAGTATGGCTGAAATCCACATCCAGAATAACGATCCCGGTCCACCAATTCGAAGCGCCGTTGCAACTCCAACAATACTTCCCGTTCCTATGTCTGCTGCCATCGTTGTACATAGAGTCGCAAATGCCGATACATCTCCTTCTCCGCTTCCGGTCCCACTTTCTTTTTCAAAAATGGCCCTTACTGCACGTGGAAATTTTGTGATCTGCAGTCCTCTCAATTTAATCGTAAAGTAAAGCCCTGTACCGATCAACAGCAACAATGTCGGAGGTCCCCATACATAACTTTGGATAGTCGTCAGCATCCCCATTAAATTACTCATTTCACTTCTCCTTCGCCTCTGTTATTGTTTTCCATCCCTATTCTATTTTTACGATAATCTTTTCCCCACTAGATTTTTTTCTTCACCTTCTTAATCAACTTTTTTTGAAAAAAGCTCTCTCCGTTCATAAAATTGTTCATTTTTCTTATTTCCGCTTCGACTTTCTTTATGCATATTATACATAACATTTCTGCCCGTGACAAATCAATTCTTTTTCTTTATAATAGAATTTCTTAATATATAATGAACGTCCATTTTCATTAAGCGACATGAAATTATATTTCCAATAAAATTTTACAAAAAAACACCGCCGCATCAGCTTCATTCTGACACGGCGGCACGTTTTTCTTTCATAAAACTAATGGGTAGTTCCCATAACCTCTTTTACATCTTCTGTATTATTCACTACAGCTTCAACACAATACTCCAGAGACTTTGCGATTGTCTCAAGCGGCATACTTGCCATTCCGTTCGCCTTATCTACAACCTGATCGCAAGCATATGGTACATGGATAAATCCGGCACGGATGTTAGTGTATTTGGTTGCACACATATGCAGTACATTGTACATTACACAGTTGCATACGTAGGTTCCTGCCGTGAAAGATACATGGCATGGAAGTCCGTGAGCACGTACATTCTGAACCATTGCATTTACCGGAATTGTTGCAAAGTATCCGGTTGGACCGTCTGCCTGAAGTGGCTCATCAAGTGGCTGGTCACCTGCATTGTCCGGAATCCGGGCATCTGCAAGGTTGATTCCTACTTTTTCTACAGTGACGCAGGAACGTCCGCCTGCCTGACCTACATTGATCACTATATCCGGGTTATGTTCTTTGATTGCCGCTTCAACTGCCGGTGCACTTTTCTTGAATTCTGTAGGGATCTCTACATATACGATCTCTGCCCCCGCAATTGTTGACGGAAGAAGCTTGATTGCCTCGAATGCCGGGTTTACGCTTTCTCCTCCAAATGGATCAAATCCTGTTAATAAAACCTTCATGTTAATTTCCTCCTTTATATCTCTTAGTATAACACAGGCTCCGGGATAATAACCTTCCCCTGCTGCATAATCTGTCGGTTGTCCGTGTAGATATCCGGTTCCATACATACCAGATCAAAATGCCCTTTGGCGTTCTGAATACCTCCAAGAGCAATATTACGCCCAAGTCCTACATGGAATGTCCCATAAGCAGATTCATCTTCAATATAGCAGTTTCCAAGGCATTGTGAGCATGAATTAAGCCCGATTCCGAGTTCCCCCGCAATATAGATCCGGGGATCCTGATAATCTTCCATGTATTTTTTCAACCGGATACCGGTCGGAGTCTCTTCAATCTCCGTAATCCGTCCGCCTTTAAATAAAATCCTTGTCGGTTCCTCTGCGCGACCAATATATCCCAGAGAACCGTCAAGCACCATCACACCTTCTGTCTTTGTCTCCTCGATCGGGACATAGACCTCAATACTGGAAGAAGAATATCCCTTTCCATCCTTTAGAACTCCGTTAAAAAATCCCGGATCTCTGCCCACTTTGTAGAACATCATATCCGTTCCTGCCGGAGTTGTCACACGGACTTTTTCTGAATACTTGAGATATTTGATAAATGCCTTTGCCATCAGCCGGCTCTTCTTCGTATCCATCGTCAGGAAATCGTATTCCAGAAAAGATCTTCCGTCATTGGTTGCCAGTGGCAAGGACAGAAATTTCTTGTGTCTTTGTATCGCACGCTTTGCGGCTTTCGTTGTCACCAGCGAATACTCTGTCGCCGCGATAATTGCCGTATAAGGATCAAAAACTGCTTCATTATCATCAAAAAAGATTCCCACATGGCGCCCCTTGTTCTCGACAAGCAGTGTATTCACTGACCGTGCTTTTCCGGAAGCCTCTTTTTCCATTGCTTTTGCTTCTGCAAGATATTCCTTCGATGTCACGATCAGTACTTTGTCCCACGCCCTTACTTTTACCCATTCGTGAATAATGATCCGGGCACCCCGTTCCATATTCGGTGTCATATGTCCCTCTTCTTTCTCCATACCAAAAACTAGAATAAGCTTACGAATTCTAAGGTCATTATTTTCTGCCTTTCCAGTGAAATAATGACCTTAGCTACTTATGTCTTATTTACTTTAATACTATCATATAACAGATCTGGAACACAAGCATAAAAATTGCAACCAGAACCTGATTTTTGATAGCGCCCCAGCGGTCCTTCATGTTCAGGATCGCAACCGGCAGGATGTTGAAGTTCGCTGCCATCGGTGTAAGCAGAGTTCCACAGTATCCACATGTAAGTGCGAGCATACCGATCACCACCGGATTAGCACCGTAAGCAAGAACGAACGGTGCACCGATACCAACTGTCATAACGGTGATAGCTGCGAATGCATTTCCCATGATCATGGTAAAGAGTACCATACCGATTGCATAAACGATGATCCCGATATTTACATTTCCCTTTGGAACAATCTTTTCAACAAGCTGTGCGATTACATCGCCAACTCCTGCAGCGGTAAATACACCTCCAAGACATCCAAGCAGCTGTGGCAGCATACTGAGAGGTCCTGTGATTCCAAGGAATCTTTCAGAATCATTCAAAAAGACTGCCGGTTTATTCTGTTTTGCATCGAATGCCATCAGTAAGATCATAGCTACAATCACACCAACGGTAATTGCGACCATAGAACTCATATTACTGAATAATGCAAAGAACAGGGAGCATACCGCTACGGAGAATGCCGGGACAAATATCTTCATTCCGATCTTCTTAAACTGCTGTTCTGTGTGTTCCTTTGTCGGATTATCTGTTTTTCCGATTTTTACTTTCTTGAAGATTGGCGGCAGGCACATGATCAGAACAAGCGCACCAGAAACCTTTGCCGGGAGCCATGAACCAAATCCACAAACGATACCGAAAGAGCACCAGAAAACAGCGGTTCCGACTCTTGACGGATTCTCTTTATCCAGCAGGTTCTTGATTCCTGCGTAAATCGTGATCAATCCGATAATTACCCATACTACATTCAGTCCGATTGCATTAAACGAATCGCCGACCTGTATAAATTTTAAATTACTCATCTGTCTTCCTCCCTCTATTTCTTAGTATCTGTTGATTTTCCATAGTATTTCTTCATCAGTTTGTTATCTTTCAAAATAACAAATGCGCAGGAAACAACAAGTGCAACTAATGCTACCGGGATTTCAGCTGCTGCAAGGTCGATCAGTTCTACTTCGTATCCAAGACCTGCAAGTGTTGTCTGTACAAGGATTCCGCCGGCACCACCTACGAACAGTACCTGGAAGAAGAACCATGTGAAGTTCTGCATAGCAACAGCAAGTCCTTTTGCTTCTTCTACGTGATCTTCATTTGCTTTTCCTTCTTTATTGCTGATCGCACCTTCGATCATCGGAAGCAGTACCGGACGGATAAATCCGGCAACTCCACCGAAGCTGACATTGAATGCTCCAAACAGAGCATTCAGCATACCATATACAGCAACAAGCTTACCTGCTGTCGCACTTTTTACTTTACGGATCAGGTTTGCCGCTGCTTCACGCAGACCGTTTCTTTCCAGTGTACCTGTAACCAGCAGGATCATGATAAAGATTGCCATACTTCTGTTCGCTACAAAGTTTGTACCGATTGTTTCCAGAAGTCCGCCCACTCCAAGTCCTCCAACAATCCCTGTCGCGATAAGGGCCAGGAAAATAATGAGGATTGAATCCAGTTTCAGCGCGAATCCAACGATTACGATTAACACGCCAAGTAATTTGATGAGTTCCATACCTAACTCCTCCTTTAGAAAAGTATTAAAAAGTTATTTATTTTTTCCAGTCACTTTGACAATCATCGGACGCTGTCTTATGTAACTGGTCAAAATCTGTCCATCCTGCTCTTCCAGATGACATTCCATCACATGCACTGCTTCCATCAACATCCGGATAGTCGCCTCGTCATGTGCCACATGAGCCCTTGCACACAAATTCAGGTATTCACCCTGTGCGGTCTCATCTGCAACCTCGCTGGTATAAGCAACCGTTGTGATCCACGGAAAACGGATCGACGGATAACGATGGTTTGGATCTGCCGCGAACGGGATCCAGTAGTTGATCATTTCTTTATAATAGTTTGCCGGGAACAATTTCGGCATCCATGCATGTGCATATTTTTCAAACTGAGCACTCCATTCACGGTTCAATTCTCTCATCTCCGGATACTCGGCAATCTTGTCTGCTATCACATCTTCCATTACCTTATTGACCGGGTAATTGTCCTTGTACTCTGGATTGGTCACATACCAGAAATAACCATAAAGCAGAGATCTCGGAAGCCAGAAGCCTTTGTAAGACGGGGAGGTATAACCTGAAAACTGCTGCTCCCATTCATGGCTCGGTACTCCGTGATTGTCCACGATCATATCCGGGACATACCGGTCATAAATACGGGTTAATCCCATCGCCTCGCTGTGGATCGTATCCTGCTGGAAATGTTCATAGTAGAACTCTTTTCCAAGCGAATTAAATCTTGCCACATGGAATTTCCAGTTTGGATGCTCTTTCTGCAATTCATAATGGATTGCCGCACCATCCACATTTTCCATCGGAACGATCACTAGATTCAGTTTATCCGGTAAATCTTTGTAAACATCTTCTGTCAGCAGCTTCTTGATCAGGATAAATGCTGCATTTGTCGAAGATACTTCATTTGCATGATGTCTTGCATTGATCATCTCGCCAGGAATTCTTGATATACGCTTCGTCATGGACAGATATCCTTCGTATTCCGGTTTGATCCATACTGCATAGAGTTCACGTCCTGTATAAGATACCGCAGTCCGGAACACTTCGATTCCAGGAACCTGCTTCAGTTCTTCGATGATCTCACGGTAAGTATCATATCCGATCAGTTCATGCTCATGCAGGTCAATCTCTTCAATCCGTTTCGTCTTTGGTTTTTCTTCTCTTTCCGGTGTAAGTGCTGCATACTGTATCTCGCCCTGCTCACTTTCAAACAAAAGCTTCGTACCTGCTGCAACACTTTCACACTCTGCCAGTACACCCTTTGACCACAATGTTGAGTAAGTGTGTAATACATTAGATTGTACACCATTTGTGCGGATATGGAAAGTAAAATTATCATTTTCCCATGAAATGGCACGGATCCATGCATCTGCTTCTTCCCGTTTTCTCTGTAAAAGAACCGCTTTTCCATCTTTTACAATGCATGCTTCTTCTTTTAACGGCTCGGTCAGTGTCACCTTAAATACCGGTCTGCCTTCTTTTTCATGGATCACCGGAAGGATCAGTCCCGGCGCATCCAGCATGACATCTGCTTTCTTCACACCGTAATTTTTAAAATAGTCGCTTCCGACAAAATACATATCTTCATGCAAAGCATCCAGTGAAGAGATCAGATCCTCTCTTGATCCGGTCGCATAGTCCGGTTCACTTGCGGTCACGTCCAGACGCAGTTCATGGAAGAACGGCTGCAGGTCTGCGGAAATCTTTCCGCCTGTCTTTTCCTCAATATATCGTCTGCAATCCGGAAGAACTTCCTTCTGGTAAACATCCCAGATCTCTTCCATATCGGTACGGACGGTCTGATAAAATACTTCCTGTCCGTCAATCTCTGCTTTTACATAACCGGTTGCCGGATGAACCTTTCCCATCTGCGGATATTCATCCATATATGGTCTTTCCGACCAGACTGCTTTGTAAGTATCCTCACAGCAGACCTTTTCGTCCTTGATCCCCTTGCAGAGATAAGTGATATCTTCTTCTCCTTCATAAGCTTTGAAAATGACTTTATCTCTTTCAATTCCAAGCTCTTTTACCAGAATATCTTCTACCGGATACAGTTCCTGCAGATAGCGGATCGGAAGATCATACCACTTGTCCGGAGTGTCTGCATTCAGATTGTGATAGGACGGGGTTGCACCGTTCTCATCCAGCCAGTCTGTCTGGCCTTCCGGCAGGAACGGTTTGAAATAAATCTCAACCTGATCTGCCTGCGCTTCCTTCATCACCGGAAGCATCTCTTCAACGATCCAGGAATATCCCTGTTTGTATGCACAGATAACGGAGGTATCCTCCGGCTTGGCACCTAACATCTGGATTCTGTCTTCGATTTTTTCTTTTATCTTCTGGCGTACTTTTATATTTTCACTTACCGCACCGGTAATCTTTACCTTGCTTCCTTTCCCGATCTGCGGATAAACCTTTTCTTCCAGAAGTTTTTCAAAAACTTCCACTTCCCACGGAAGCTCATACACCTTCTCGTACATCTTCTGTCCGGATTTGTAATTATATACCTTTGCATCCCCGGCTTCTTTTTTCTGTGTATCATTCCAGAGCGGAGATCCGTACACTTCGTATTCTCCTGTCTGCTCTTTCTGCATCGCTTTCAAAGCTGCAAGCTGGCCATCTGCGCCGCGCAGTACAAAGTCATCCACCATATCCATCAGCAGGTCTTTCCAGCTTCTCTGACCATTGATCTGTGGAAATTCCATACAGAGTCGGGAGGTAAATGCGATTAGTTCCTCTCCGTCACCGCGAAGAGATACTTTTACACTTTCTCCTTCTTTTTCCCGTACAAGCTCTGTCTGCTCTGCTTTTTCCAGAACGAGCCGGTTGCCTGTATAAGCTGCATCTGCCGTAATAGTTCCTTTATATCCGGTTGTCTCCATACCAAAACGCCATGCCAGGTTACATGCTGCAACGAGCATCGCATCATCTGCATCCTCCGGAAGTACAATCTTCACATCCAACACATCCGGAAGAAGATCCTGATTCTCGTCTTTCAGGAAATCCCCTTTCTGAAGCATCGTCTCCAGCCCTTTTTCCTTACGGAAATCCAGATCAAAGATCGGACCTGTATGCTTTGATGCTGATTCATACTCTTCCGGTGTCTCCCCTGTACTCTTTTTCCACAGGGCTTTCAGCTCTTCCATATTCTCCGGCACCGGAATCTCACCGTCCGCTGTGATCACCGGAAATGTAGCTGTCTCTGTCTGAAATCCCAGAAGTAGTGCTGCTTCAACCGCATAACGCTTCTGTTCTCCTGTCATGCCGGCTGCAAGTTTTAATTTTTCCATCTTACACCTCCAAAAGCACTGTAGTTCGTTTTCGTACTACGGTCTAAAAAGATACTGTATTCCGAACTACGTTCTGCTTTTTATACCCTTCATTCTACTAAAGTGTTCAAATAAAGTCAACCATATTATCCTTATATGGACATTTTCAATAAAATGTATGCAGAAACAAAACATTGCACTCTCCACATCCCTGTGTTACAATAGCTTCAATACTTTTAAGAAGGCAGGAACGATCAATTATGACAACGCACGGCAAACGACATGCAAAACAGGACATCATGGATGCAGCATGGAAGCTGTTCACAGAACAGGGCTATGACGAAACTACGATCGCGCAGATCATCGAACTCTCCGGTAATTCCCGCAGCACCTTTTACCACCATTTTCGTGGAAAAGATGAACTTCTCTTCAGCCTCGCCTATTCCTACGACAGTGACTATGATAGCTGGCTTCAGACCTGCGACCGGACGCTTCCAGCCGCCGATCTGCTGCTCGCCTTCAACCATTTTGTGCTGAATAACCTGGAGCACTCACCATATATGGATCTCTTTGCGCCCCTCTACGGTCTTCAGGTAGCTACTACCGGAACCAGACATATTTTAAACCCGGATCGTAATTATTATAAGATCCTGCGCAAGATCCTTTTCGACGGGATCAAATGTGGAGAACTAAAGTCAGACTACTCCTACGTCGAGCTCTCCCAGATGATCACCTCTGCCCAGATCGGTCTCACCTACTCCTGGTGTCTCACCCAGAGAAGCTTCTCCCTGCTTCAATACGGTGAATCCCTCCTGACACCATTTATTGAATCATTACGCGCAAACTAACCTAACCCACCCTCAATATAAATACCCTCTCCCATATACCAGGAAACTATCTCTCTATAGTTTCCTGAATTTTTATGTTTAGCAGCCGCCAGGTCTGCGCCCAAAGTCTTGAGGGCGGATTTAGAAAAAGAATAGGTGTGAAGGCACTTATTGTGCAATGGAGATGAGACTCAAAAATTGTGGAAGCCTTTGCTGACACAATTTTCGTTCTCAGAGGCTCATCGGAATGCCCTGCACAATGGACTTCACACCTATTCTTTTTCTAAATCCGCCACACAATCTCCCCCTCGCATACCGTCTCTCTCCACAATCGAGTAGGCTGACTCCTACTCGATTTGTATACTTTGTACACCATCTCGCTTAACAGCTCGATGATGTACATTCGCCAAATGCAGATCCTTGTGCAAGCACAAATCTGCACTTGGCTCATCGTATACACAAAAAAGCAGGAACCAAATCACTTTGATTCCTGCTTCTCACTATTCCTGGTATTTATATAAATTAGCCATTGATCATGAAGTTAACCAGTTTATCGATGTCTTCTTTTTCGTATGCAATGATTTCCAGTTCCGGAATCTCTCCGTTAGAGAAAATATTTGCCATAGAAACATACTGAGAAAGTTTAGATTTCAGATTCAGTCTGTCGCCTTCTCCTGTTACAAGTTCTACTTTTCCTTTGCAACTGTCTACTACTTCAAAAAACTTATCAATGTTTGTAATATTCTGTACCTTCATGATGTACACTCCTTTTCTTTTATCTCTTCCTATCTTTTACACCCTCAATATATACAATTTTTTTTTGAAAATCAAGGGTTTTTTTTTAAATCAGCGTTTTGGGCATTGTGAACAATTTAACAGTCTGTTTTTTGTGCATAATCACAATGTCTATTTCAAAACAATACTGTCCTTACGGATCTCGATCTTACGCTCTTTATACAGATGTCCGACTGCACGCTTGAATGCATTCTTGCTCAGATCAAACTCCGCACGGATCACCTCCGCATCTGCTTTATCGTTAAACGGAAGGACTCCGCCCTTTTCTTCCAGACGCGCCAGTACCAGAAGCGCATCCTTATCCATCTGGATAAATGCTTTCTCACGGACACTTAAATTCAGCTTTCCATCCGGTTTTACTTCTGTCACTCTCGCATGGATCTTCATTCCCGATCTTAGACTTTTCGGTGCTTCTCTCTTTGGCACAAGCGCAGAATATTTTCCGTCCACTGCAACGAAAGCCCCGAAATTATCACTCACTTCGTAAACGATTCCCTCTACCTGATCATCCTTCTGATAAGGAGAATCACTGGTCAGATACTCATATACCTTCATGGTCGCACAGAGTCTCTGGCTCTTATCAATATAAAGTCCTACCAGGCATTCATCCCCCGGTTTCACCTTATAAGTCTGCTCCTTAAATGGCAGGAACAGATCCTTTTCCAGTCCCCAGTCCAGGAAGGCACCGAATTTGCCAACCTGCGCTACCTTCAGTATTGCACTTTCCCCCAGTGTAAGCTTCGGTTCATTTACCGTTGCGATCAGACGGTCAGAAGAATCCTTATACAAAAACACCTCAATCGGATCGCCCGGTTCGATTCCTGCCGGAACCTGCTTCTTCGGAAGAAGAACCTTTTCTCTGTCATCTCCCAGATATACTCCGAAATCAACTACCTTTACTACCGTAAGCATCTGTTTTTTTCCTAATTCCATCTCTTATTTCTCCTTGAATTCTACTACCGCATACGGATTTCCCTCCGCATCACAAAGTTCCACTATTTTTCTCTGTTCCTCTACCGCCATCTTTGGATAAATAATATCACCCATAACTGCGGATTTTTTATATTCTACCCGGATCTGTCCGGCACGCTCACATTCCGGCACCACATCAATTGCCATCTGGATATACTGGCAGTTATTGACATGCTCGTTTGTGTCGATCTGATGACGTCTTACCGGAAAACTTTCTCCATCTTCCAGTTCTTTTGGAAGCACGATCTTACGCGGCGCAAACTCTACATCCAGTGGTGCTTCCGGCCGATAAGCCTCGACCTCTTCTTTCGCCGGTCTGCATGGTCTTCCTTTTTTCATATCCATATATACCCAGACCGAATTGGCCCAGGCTGTCATCTCGCCTGCTTCATCCTCCATCTTAAAATTACGAAGTCCGAAAAGTCCGGTAAAATCCGTTGCCCAGGTGGACACCCGGATATGTTCCCCGAGTTTCGGATAACGGTTTACTACAATCTGCCATGCAGAAAGAATCCATGCCTGCCCGCTTTTTTTCAGTGATTCCACGCCATATCCGATATCCTCAGACTGAAAAGTACTACAGTCCTGAAAATAATTAACAAGCCCCGGTAATGTCAGAAGCTCCGTATGGTCTGCTTCACTGAATCGTACTCTGCTTTCAAATGTATACATCTCTTTTACCTCTGTTCTTCCACATAACTTCTGTCTAATGTGATAACACACTGATACTTTGGGTTATGATGCTGCAATCGGTCCATCAAAGTCAGTGTCAGTTCATTCCCTTTTTCCTCAGAATACTCTCTCGGAATGACAAAATCAAAAATGAGATTGATCTGTTTTTCTCCATTCACCATGCGAAAATCATGGATACTGCATCTCGGATCCAGTGCCTCCACAGCTTTTTCTGTCTCATGTTTTGCCTGAAGTACTTCTTCATTACGAGTCTCCACCGGATCCATATGAATTGTCAGCGAGATCCCCAGTTGTTCCATTGCCTCTCTCTCAATCCGGTCAATGATCTCATGGGATACATCAATCGGGACATCATTCGGAACCTCTGCATGAATGATCGCCATACTTCTTCCCGGTCCGTAATTATGGATCACCAGATCATGGCTGCCCTCGATTCCAGCGTATTTTTCCACAAAATGCTTGATCTTCTCATAATCTTCCCATGTCGCCGGAATTCCGATCAGCGGCTCAAGCGTATCCTTCGCAATCCCAAATCCGGCCCACATAACGACCAGTGAAACACCAAGTCCGACAAAGCCATCGATATTGATCCCTGTGATCCGCCAGAATACAACCGACAGGATCGTCGCTGCTGTCGTGATCACATCTCCAAGTGCATCTGCTGCCGTCGCCATCATCACCTGGGAAGAAATCTTTTCACCAAGTTTCCGGTTAAACATCGCAAGCCACAGCTTCACACCTATGGACAACACCAGGATCAGGATCGACACCAGACTGAATTTTAACTCTTCCGGCTCCCGGATCTTCACGATCGCATTTTTGAAAAAGGTAAATCCAACTTCGATCACCAGAAAGGATACGATCAGTGCCGCTATGTATTCCAGCCTGCCATGTCCAAAAGGATGCTCCTTGTCTGCCGGTTTTTCTGCCATCTTCACTCCGATCATTCCAATGATCGAAGAACCTGCATCCGATAAGTTGTTAAATGCATCTGCAGTAACAGACACACTGTGAAGAAGGATTCCTATCACCATCTTCGCAATCGTCAGCAGAACATTACAAAAGATGCCTACTCCGCTTGCCAGCACTCCATATGCTGTACGGACAGACACCTTTTCTACATCTTTATAATCTTTTACAAATAATTTTACAAGTATATCCGTCATTAAACTTTCCTTTGCCTTAGGCGAAACAAATTTTCCTGCCATCTTCGTTGAAGTATATTCTACACATTTACTCCGTCAATTGCAAGAAAAACCATTTGATTTTTACCGGTGTGCCTTTTACGATCATCGCATACTCTTCATCCGTCAGCACACTCCGCAGCTCTTCCTTCCCTTCTTTGGGAACAATTGCATGGACAGAATCCATAAAACAGAGATTCGGATAAAGAACACACCACCAGTTGTGCCCCTGTGCCTTTCCGATCTTGATCCGGAGTGCATCGTACCAGCCTGCGGGGAAGGTGATGTCTCCGTAAGTTTTGTCCGGAAATTCACACCGCACGACCTCAGCTGTTATCTGATCGTTACATCCTTCTTTCTGCAAGACTTCCCTGGCCGTCCGGATCAGTTCTTCTTTGTGGCGGATCGCCCATGCTTTCGCCTCCGCTGCATTCCCTGCATTCGAAAGATTCTCACACATATAATCTACAACAGCCTCTTTCACCTTCATCTTAAGTTCCTGGTCTTCTTTGCTGTCACTGTTGGCAAGCACATGAAAGCGGAACACCTCACCGGATAACTTTTCCTGCACTGCATTCGCCTTCGCTTCCACCTGCATTCCCCTTGCAAATGCCGCACCACACAGAATCATGATCAGTATCAGCGCCAATGCTTTTATTTTTTTCATTTTCGTATGTACCTCCTGTCTTTGATACCAGGAGTATTGACAACATATGGAAAACTATACATTTTTATCTGTGATATCCTACCTGATCTCTCCGGATAACATCCGATACTGTAGAGGCCTGATTGTCAATATGACATCCCATGAGCTCACATGCCTCTTCAACCTCTCCACCCGAAATCAGTGCGATCAGCTTATCATGTTCTTCCAGGAGCTGTGGATAACATTCCTTCTGCTTCAGGTATTCTACGCGGAACCGGTACATCTGTTCCCGCAGGTTATTCAGCAGCGTGATCAGTCTCTGGTTATTGGTTGCGGCAAAGATAATATCATGGAATTTTACATCTGCTTCAGCGATCTTCGTCACATCACCACTCTTTAAGACTTTACGGAAATCTTCAGCTGCCATCTTCATTTCTTCAACCTGCTCCGGCGTGATCCGTTCACACGCAAGCTGTACGGAAAGCTCTTCCAGTGCCTTTCTGACTTCCAGCACATCCTGCATATTCTTCTCTGTGATCTGTGCCACTTCTGCCCCTTTTCGTGGAATCATCAGAACCAGACCTTCCAGCTCCAGTTTACGGATTGCTTCACGGATCGGGGTGCGGCTTACTCCAAGCTTGTTGGCAAGCTGGATCTCCATCAGCCGTTCTCCCGGCTTCAGTTCTCCTCTTAAAATTGCCTTCCGAAGTGTATTGAACACAACATCTCTCAACGGCAGGTATTCATTCATATTTACTTCAAAATCCATATCCATTCTTATCTCCTCCTGACGTTATGCACATTTGCAAGATAAATCTGTTTTGCCAGATTCTGTACTTTTACTTTTGTAAATGCTTCCTTCGCTGTCCTGCGATCCCTGAAAATCCCAAATACAGTCGGACCGCTTCCACTCATCATCGCCCCAAGAGCACCTGCTTCCATCATACATTCTTTGATCTGTGCAATGACCGGATATGCTTCAACCGTAACCTTTTCCAGCACATTACCCATGGATGCTGCCACTTGCTCAAGATCCTGGTTCTTCAATCCGTCCAGGATACCATCTATATCCGGATGCTCCTTGATTTCACAGGAATCCAGCTTTTCATAAACCATCTTTGTCGATACACTGATCGGCGGCTTGGCGATCAGAATCTGACATTTCGGCATCGGAGGAAGCGGCGTCAGTTTTTCCCCGATTCCTTCTGCGAGTACTGTTCCACGCATAATGCAGTAAGGAACATCCGCCCCAAGCTTCACGCCTCTTTCCATCAACTCTTTTTGAGAAAGTCCCAACCGGAACATCTGGTTCATTCCGTAAAGCACTGCCGCAGCATTGGAACTTCCGCCTGCCATTCCCGCTGCAACCGGTATATGCTTGTCCAGATGGATTCTAATCCCATCTTTGATATCAAATTCATCGATCAGAAGCTTTGCCGCTTTCCATGCAATATTGTCCTCATCATTCGGCAGATAAAAAAGATTCGAATCGATCTCGATACCTGGGGCCGACTTCTTTTGCAGCGTCACATTATCGTACAGATATAGCGTCTGCATGACCATGCGCACATCGTGATAACCATTCTCCCGCCGCCCCAGCACATCAAGTCCAAGATTGATTTTCCCAAGTGCTTTTAACTCCAGTTTATCCATGCGTGTATCTCCTTATTGTATTTTTTCGACCTTTTTTTGTATCTTGTATACATCATTTCATTACTATAGTATACTCAAACTCTCCCGAAAAATCAATATTTTATCACCCGTTTTCAATTCTTTTGATAATAATTCATTATTAAGCAGAATGCTTTCTTCTGTGGTCGAATATTTCTTTGCCAGGCTCCACAGATCATCTCCGTCTTTTACGATATATCCCACAATTCCCGGCTGGTTCATCCGCTCTTCTTTTTCATAATCCACAAGTGCAGCCTCTGTCACCATCTGTATTTTTTCCGCTTTTCGCATGAAGCTTCTGAACGCCACGACCGCTTTGATCTCTACTTCATCATTTCCGGCAAGATCTACCGCAAGCTGCTCCACTGCATATGTGACGTCATATTTCATATCGCTGCTTCCTTCCCGGCATTCAAGCATTGCCGAGAACGGAACCATCCCCTTCCACACACCAAATGGTACTTCATCGTTTGCCTTTACATACAGAAAGCTGACATTTAGAATCCCCTCTGCCAGAATTCCTCCATCCTGCACTTCCATTTTTTCTATCTGCAGATCTGCGCTGCTGTGGCACACCTGAAGGATCTCATCTTTCAGCTCCGGCAGACTTAATCGTTCTGTGATCTTACTTTTTGAATGATTCTGCATCAGAAGCTCCTCAACAACAACTTCTTCTGTCTCCAAAACACATTTTTTATCAAGGGAATACGCATCCTCTAAAATCTCCAGCTTTTCTTCCCCATAGACAAAAAGACGAACCTGAAGTGCCGCTTCAATGCCAAGCGCACGCATCTCACCGTCCTCATCCATCCGCACTTCCACACTGATATCATCCAGCCGGTCATAGACATGATGATACATACCTTCTTCTGCGCCGGCACACTCGATCCGCCCCTCATAAGGAACCGTCTGCTCCACCCAGTCTGTCTTGCCCTCCTGGGATTCATAGAGAACAAAGATCTGTAATTCTCCATTTATCAGCATAGCATCCTGCACAAGTCTGGTATCCATTTTCCGGGAGCTTACCTCTGTCCACAAGAGCGTTCCGATATTCTCTTTGGTCCCCGGTATCTTAATCTCCTCTTTGATCCTGTAAATGTCTCTCTTCGCGGTAAACAGCTGCAGCAGCTCCACCGGACATTTTTTCAGATAGATTCCCTCTTCCCCATCCACATCAAGTGTCACCTGTTTTTCTGTGATCTGCTCTGTATGTACCGTCATTTCCGCAAGCGCTTTTACCGCAAGCTTTCTCGAATGGATCAGTGATACCCCGCATTCCACCCGCTGAACTTGCACAATGTCTTCGCCTTCTCCGTTCTCTTCCTCCATGTAGACCATTTCCTCAAACGGAATCATTCCCTCCAAAGCTCCGGGACGCGGATCTCCCGAATCTGTCACATACAAAACTTTAAAATTCAGTTTTCCCGTCACACGGAGATAATTTTCCACTCTTCTTGTCTCTTCAATCCGCAGACTTCCCTCACCGGAAAGCACTCTTCCCACGTCACTTTTCGCATCTGGTACATTATAATCCCCACCGATCATAAACTGATACGTCACTGTTTTGCCCATCTGATTCATGCGTACCTGTTTTCTTATCAGTTCCATAGTCAGCCTCCTACTCAAATATCACCGGTTTTTCGCTTTTTGCCATTTCCAGGACAACATATGGGTATTGGGAAAATCCATCTTCCCGCATACAGATATTTCCCATCTCCTCCCCATCTTTTTCTGTCTCGTCACTTCCCGGTCCCAGAAGTGTTGTCTGTACACAGATCACATCTTTTTCTTCCGTACAGCCATCAACCCGGATCGCATATCCCTCCATTTCCTGTCTCCCATACCCCTGTCCGACATACAGCCGGTCTCCTTGCACATACATGATCTGAAATGGGGTTTCTTCCATCCCGGCAATGCGTTCGGTCATTTCCGCCGGAACTTTTTTCTCATCCACAATGGAATATTCCAGCATTTCTCCACCCGCTTCCTCTTTTTCCATGACCTGACAGCCGCCAAGGAAAATCAGCATCCAGATCACCCCTGTCACACGGCATTTTATTCTCATAATTATTCACAAACTTTTCCATTTTTTTGTCTCTTTATTATCATATTATCTTCCTTGTATTTTCATGCCTCGAATAGTATAATCGAAGAAAAGTATGTTACTTTATACAATGAAAGAGAGGATTTTGGGGTAATGATACGATTTATCTGTATCGCAGTCTTTTTAATTCTTTACCTGATCCTGTCCATTCCGGTTTTTCTGGTGGAATGGATCATTGGTAAATTCAATCGCAGAGCCAAAGATATCAGTTCTCTGCGCATCGTTCAGTGGGGCTTTAAAGTGATTCTTAAGATGACCGGTGTCACGACAACCGTGATCGGTGAAGAAAATGTTCCGGATGAACCGGTACTCTTTATCGGCAACCACCGCAGTTATTTTGATATTCTCCTTACTTACAGCCGGTGCAGGCGTCTGACCGGTTATGTTGCCAAAAAAGAAATGGAAAAGATTCCGCTTCTTTCCACATGGATGAAGAATCTGTACTGTCTCTTCCTTGACAGAGACAATATGAGAGAAGGTCTGAAGACGATCCTTCAGGCAATTGATTATGTAAAAAATGGCATTTCCATCTGCATTTTCCCGGAAGGAACCCGCAACAATGGCGAAGAGCTTTCTATGCTTCCATTCCGTGACGGTGCACTTAAGATTGCCGAAAAGACCGGGTGTGCGATCATTCCGATCAGCATGAACAATACTGCTGACATTTTTGAAGCACATTTCCCACGTGTAAAAAAAGTACATGTCGTCATCGAATACGGCAAACCAATCTATCCAAAAGAACTGGATAAAGAGACAAGAAAACATCTTGGAATCTATTGTCATGATCTTATTCAGGACACAATTAAGAAAAACGCCAGTCTGATCTAAACCTATAACAGAAAAGAGGTACGATTATGCATTCTAAAAATTTAACATTACTTACAGACTTATACGAACTGACTATGATGCAGGGTTATTACGATAAACAGGACAATCCTACCGTAATTTTTGATGTATTTTACCGTTCCAACCCATTTTCTTCCGGTTATGCAATCGCAGCCGGACTTGAACAGGTTATTGAGTACGTGAAAAATCTGAACTTCAGCTATGATGATGTGGATTACCTTCGCAGTCTCCACATTTTTTCTGAAGATTTTCTTCAGTATCTGAGCGGCTATCACTTTACCGGAAGCATTTACGCAATTCCGGAAGGAAGCCTGATCTTCCCAAAGGAGCCGATCCTCAAAGTCGTTGCCCCGATCATGGAAGCTCAGCTTGTGGAAACCGCAATCCTGAACATTCTGAACCACCAGTGTCTGATTGCGACCAAGTCTTCCCGTATCGTATACGCTGCCGGTGATACCGGTGTTATGGAATTCGGGCTTCGCCGTGCCCAGGGACCGGATGCCGGATTATACGGCGCACGTGCTGCCGTGATCGCCGGCTGCGTGGGAACCTCCTGCGTACTTACCGGCAAGCTTTTTGACGTTCCGGTTATGGGAACCCATGCACACAGCTGGATCATGAGTTTCCCGGATGAATATACCGCATTTAAAGCCTATGCAGATCTTTATCCTGAAGGATGTACCCTTCTTGTCGATACTTACGACACCTTAAAATCCGGTGTGCCGAATGCGATCCGTGTCTTCCAGGAGATGAAAGATGCCGGCATCAGTCCGAGAAAGCTTGGTATCCGTCTTGACAGCGGCGATCTTGCCTACCTGTCCAAAAAAGCACGTAAAATGCTGGATGTGGCCGGCTTTGAAGAAGCAACGATCTGCGCATCCAACGACCTTGATGAATATCTGATCCACGACCTCAAGATGCAGGGCGCAGCGATCGATTCATGGGGGGTCGGAACCAATCTGATCACCTCCAAAGACTGTCCTTCATTCGGTGGTGTATATAAGCTCGCTGCCATCCAGAATAAGAATGGCGCGTTCGAACCTAAAATCAAACTTTCTGAGAACACAGAAAAGATCACCAATCCGGGCAACAAGACGGTTTACCGTATTTACGAAAAAGAAACCGGCAAGATGAAAGCTGATTATATCTGCTTTGTAGACGAAGAAATCAATCCGGAGGAAGATCTTCTCCTCTTTGATCCAAGCGAGACATGGAAAAAGACAAAGATGAAAGCCGGAACCTATACCGTCCGCGAAATGATGCAGCCAATCTTCATCAACGGTGAATGTGTCTACACTTCCCCGTCTGTCAAAGAGATTGCCGCTTACTGCCGTCAGGAAAAAGATACCCTGTGGGATGAATCCAAACGACTCTTCAATCCTCACCAGATGTATATCGATCTGTCTCCAAGACTTTATGAAGTAAAGAAACAGCTTCTTGACCGCATGAGCGCTGATGACTAGGTTACAATTTGAAAAGAGGTATTACTGATGAAAAATATGACATTAAAAAATATAACCGCTGCCTGCCATGGAACCTTCCATGGCGACAGCAGTTTTCTTGAAAAAGAGATTACCGGCGTTGCAATCGACAGCCGGAAAGCAGCACCGGGATTTCTTTTTGTTCCACTCAAAGGAGCCCGTGTAGACGGCCACACCTTTATCCCACAGGTTATGGAACAGGGTGCACTTGCTACTCTTACAGAAGAAGATCCTTCTTCCCTTACCTGTCCCTGCATTCATGTAGAATCCTGCGAAAAAGCACTTCGTGATATCGCAGCGTTTTACCGCATGCAGCTTGACATCAAGGTTGTCGGCATCACCGGAAGTGTTGGCAAGACCAGCACCAAAGAAACGATTGCCTCTGTCCTTTCCCGGAAATACAATGTTCTTAAGACAGAGGGAAACTTTAACAATGGAATCGGACTTCCGCTTACCATCTTCAATCTTACCGAAGAACATGAAGTCGCTGTCCTGGAGATGGGAATTGACCATTTCGGAGAGATGCATGAACTTGCATCCATCAGCCAGCCGGATATCTGTGTAATCACCAACATCGGTCTTGCACACATGGAAAATCTCGGAAGCCGCGACGGAATCTTAAAAGCCAAAACCGAAGTTTTTGATCATCTGCGTCCAAATGCTTCTGTCATCTTAAACGGAGATGACGACAAACTTTCCACAGTCGCAGAGGTACAAGGGAAAAAGCCTGTTTTCTTCGGTCTTTCAGACCAGCTGGATGCCTATGCAGACGGAATCGTAAGTCAGGGACTTCGCGGAACTGACGCTGTACTCCACCTTCCACTTGGTGAAATCAACGTACATATCCCGGTACCTGGAAATCACATGGTTTATAATGCTCTCGCCGGAGCATGTGTCGGCATGAAGCTTGGACTTACTCTGGAGGAAATCCAGACCGGGATCGCTTCCCTGAAGACGATTGCCGGACGTACCAATCTGATCGACACAGGATCTCTTTTGATCATCGATGATTGCTACAACGCTAATCCGGTTTCCATGAAATCTTCTCTGGATGTACTTTCTACCGCAACAGGAAGAACCGTAGCTGTAATGGGCGATATGTATGAGCTTGGTGATAAGGAAAATGAACTTCACTACAATACCGGCGCACATGCTGCCGAGATCGGCATTGATGTGATCTGCTGTATCGGAGAACTTTCCCACCACGCATATGAAGGTGCAAAAGCCTGTGCAAAGAGCAGTGCCGTACTTTACTTTAAAACCAAACAGGACTTCCTGGGAAAAATCCGGAATGTTGTCAAAAAAGATGATACCATTCTGGTCAAAGCTTCCCACGGTATGGAATTTCCTGAGATCATTGATGTACTCAGACAGATGAAGTTTTAAGAGAGGTAAGACATGAAATATCAGATACTTGTTCTTGACCTGGACGGAACACTTACCAACTCCAGGAAAGAAATCACTCCACCAACGTTAAAGGCTCTGATCGAGATCCAGGAAGCCGGAAAAAAAGTTGTTCTTGCAAGCGGTCGCCCTACATACGGCGTGGTTCCCCTTGCCAGGCAGCTCCATCTGGAACGTTACGGAAGCTATATCCTGTCCTTCAACGGAGCACGGATCACTGACTGCCGCACCGGCCAGGTCATTTACAACAAAACACTTCCGCAGGACGTGATCCCGGATATCTACCGGATCGCTTCCAACTACCCGGTTGATATTCTGGCTTATGAGGATGGACAGCTTCTGTCCGGATTTACCCCGACAAAATATTCCGAATTAGAATCCCGGATCAACCATTTACCAATTGTACAAATTGATAATTTCTGCGAGAAAGTATCCACATTTCCAAACAATAAATTTCTCCTGACCGGAGAACCAGACAGCATCGCTGCTGCTAAAGAGGAAATGTCCGCTCATTTCCATGGTTATATCGATGTTTACTGTTCGGATCCATTTTTCCTCGAAATTGTTCCAAAGAATGTAGACAAAGCCGCCTCTCTTCTGAAGCTTCTTACCAGCATCGGTCTGACTGCTGATGAAATGATCTGCTGCGGTGACGGATACAACGACCTGACTATGATCGAAACCGCAGGTCTTGGAGTGGCAATGGAAAATGCACAGCCACTGGTCCGTGAAAAAGCAGATTTTATCACAAAATCAAATGATGATGACGGAGTTCTCTATGTGATCGATCAGTTTATGCGCGATTGACCGTCGTAGAAATATCATTTCTCAAAATATAAAAATCCCGGAGAACTGGTTTTACTTCCAGTCTCCGGGATTTTTGTTTTCAGTATTTTTCTGTACTTAGATTTCTGCAGTTTCCGCGTCGTCAGTCTCTTCCAGTACTTCCGCATACTTGTCCAGAATGATCTTCTGGATTCTGTCTCTTGTACCGGAATTGATTGGATGCGCAATATCACGATATTCCCCATCCAGTGCTCTCTTACTCGGCATTGCAATGAAAAGTCCTTTTTCCCCTTCAATGACTTTAATATCGTGAACAACAAATTCTTCGTCCATTGTAATTGATACTACTGCCTTTAATTTTCCTTCTTTTGCTACTTTGCGCACGCGTACATCTGTAATCTGCATAACTTTCTAGCCCCTTTCTCCAGTAACGCACATACCGGTCCGCTCCTTTTCCTTTATTTGACCGGCATGCCTTCTGATCCGGACTCTTACAAGTCCCCCTCAGTTTTTATAATGCGTACCTTTCGTTCTTTTCTATTACTACTTTCACGCCATCTTCACCAACATGCCGTGTGTTGGCACGGATCGTATCCCTGCTCTCTACAATACAGTTTTCAATGTAAGTATTGTCTCCGAGATACACATCATTTAAAATAATTGAGTTTTTGATCACACAATTATTTCCAACAAACACTTTTTTAAACAGAACCGAATTCTCAACGGTTCCGTTGATAATGCTTCCGCTTGCCACAAGGCTGTTCTTAACGACCGCACCCGGATTATATTTTGCCGGAGGCAGATCTGTCACCTTGGAATAAATACTTGGAAGCTGCTTAAAGAAATAGTTCCGGACTTCCGGTTTGAGGAAATCCATGTTTGTCTTATAATAGGCATCGACCGTGGAAATATTGCTCCAGTAGTCTTTTATCTTATAACCGTATATCTTTCTTCAGATTCTTGTATCTGATCAGGATATCCGTTACAAAATCATATCTGTCTTCCTCAGCTGAATGCTCGATCAGATCGATCAGCTGGCGTCTGCGGATGATATAGATTCCTGTGGAAATCGTGTTGGAATTTGCCACCATCGGTTTTTCCTCAAAATCTTCGATCCGCATATTCTCATTCATCTTCAGGATGCCAAAACGGGTTGCATCCTCGCCCTGATCCAGATCCCGGCATACCACTGTGATATCTGCTTTCTTGGCAATGTGGTATTCCAGTACTTTGTTATAATCCATCTTATATACAGCATCACCGGATGTGATGATCACATAAGGTTCATGGCACCTCTTCAGGAACTCCAGGTTCTGATAGATCGCATCTGCCGTTCCACGATACCAGTAGCCATTGTCTGCGGTGATCGTCGGTGTAAATACATAAAGACCACCCTGCTTACGTCCGAAATCCCACCACTTGGAAGAATTCAGGTGTTCATTCAGTGAACGTGCATTATACTGAGTAAGTACTGCTACCTTCTGGATGTGCGAATTGGACATATTGCTGAGTGCAAAATCAATTGCCCGGTAGCTTCCTGCAATCGGCATCGCTGCCACTGCACGCCTCTGTGTAAGCTCCCGCATCTTGTTGTTGTTACCGCCTGCTAAAATGATTCCAACTGCTCTCATGATCTGTCACCCGCCTTTATCAATACTCCGCCGCTTTCAAGAGCACCCTGTACATAATCCTCCTTCACGGTAATACCGCTGATCGCAGTATTCTTTCCAATCTGTACTCCTGCCGGAATCACAGAATTCTCACCGATCGTAACCAGTCCGGAATTGTAGATATCAGACCTGAGCTTGTTCGGTGCTTCATTGCCGATTCCAAGGGTTACATTATCTCCAACCTTAACATTCTCCGCAATGATCGCTTTGTCGATCACACAGTCATTTCCTATCGCAACATCCTGCATAATGATCGAATCCCGGATCACGCAGCCTTGTCCAACAACAACACCTGCGCCGATCACACAGTTATGTATCTCGCCGTATATCTCAGCTCCGTCGCCAATGATGCTTCTGTCGATCACAGCTTCTTTTGAGATATACTGTGGCGGTATAATTGAATTATTCGTATAAATTTTCCAGAATTCCTCATAAAGATTAAATTCAGGAATAATGTCGATCAGTTCCATATTAGCTTCCCAGTAAGAACTCAATGTACCGACATCCTTCCAGTAACCATTATATTCATATGCAAACAGTCTCTGCTTCTTTTCATGACAATACGGAATGATATGCTTTCCGAAATCACATCCCGGCTGATCTTTCATCTTGATCAGTGCCTCTTTGAGCACCGGCCAGCTAAAAATATAAATTCCCATGGACGCAAGATTGCTCCGCGGATTCGCCGGCTTCTCCTCAAACTCGGTGATTCTCTTGTCTTCATCGGTAATTACGATTCCGAAACGACTTGCTTCTTCGATCGGAACCGGCATTGCCGCGATCGTCACATCTGCATGATTCTCCTTGTGAAAATCCAACATGACCTCGTAATCCATCTTGTAAATATGATCTCCTGATAAGATCAGTACATAATCCGGATCAAACTGCTCCATATAATCCAGATTCTGATAAATTGCATTCGCAGTTCCTGTATACCATTCACTGCTTGTACTCTTCTCATACGGCGGAAGAATTGACACCCCTCCGATATTCCGGTCCAGATCCCACGGAATACCAATTCCAATATGTGTATTAAGCCTGAGTGGTTGATACTGGGTCAGGACACCGACTGTATCGATTCCTGAGTTGATACAGTTACTCAGCGGAAAATCAATGATCCTGTATTTGCCGCCAAATGCAACAGCCGGTTTTGCAACTTTTGCTGTGAGGACTCCAAGTCTGCTGCCTTGTCCTCCTGCCAGCAGCATTGCTATCATTTCCTTTTCTTTTCCTCATGTCTTCACCCCTTCTCAGTAATTCTGGTTTTTTCATTATAACATATTACATACATATAGTGAACATATTTTACAAAAATATTTCTGTTTACCTATCTTTTTTATAGAAATATCACAAAAAGAAAAGGTTTGGTTTTTGACCTATCTATGTTATAATTATGCACGTAAGTCAAATACTATGAAACAAATTCACAGAACAGGAAGTGTCATTATGTATAAAATTGATTTTAATCAGCCTTGCCATATCCACTTCATCGGAATTGGCGGCATCAGTATGAGTGGACTCGCTGAAATCCTTCTTGAAGAAGGCTTCACAGTATCCGGATCCGATAACAAAGAATCGGCACTTACGGATCATCTGTCTCAGAATGGTGCAACCGTATTTTACGGTCAGAAAGCTTCCAATATTATAGACGGTATCGACCTTGTAGTTTATACCGCAGCGATCCACGAAGACAACGAAGAATTTGCAGAAGCAAAGCGTCAGAATCTTCCGATGTTATCCAGAGCAGAATTACTCGGTCAGCTTATGACTAACTATAAGACACCGGTTGCTATATCCGGTACACACGGTAAGACAACCACAACCTCTATGCTTTCTCATATTGCTCTTGCAGCAGACCTGGATCCGACAATCTCTGTCGGCGGTATCCTGAAAGCGATCGAAGGCAATATCCGTGTCGGCGGACCTGACCTTTTTATTACGGAAGCATGCGAATATACCAACAGTTTCCTGCACTTTTTCCCGAAAATCGGTATTATTCTGAATGTGGATGCGGATCACCTGGACTTTTTTAAAGACCTGGACGATATCCGTAATTCTTTCCACCTTTTTGCTAAGCTTCTTCCGGAAAACGGAACTCTCGTCATCAACGGAGATATTGATAAAATTGAAGAGATCACCTCCGATCTTTCCTGTCGTGTTATCACTTTTGGCAAAGAAGCTTCCCTGGATTACAGTGCAGCCAATATTACTTATAACGAACAGGGCAATGCCTCTTTCGATGTCGTAAAAAACGGACAGAATGTTGCACATCTCGTTCTTGCAGTTGGCGGTGAGCACAACGTATATAACGCACTTGCGGCAATCGCAGTTGCCGATATTCTTGGTGTTCCTGCGGAGACGATCCAGACAGGTCTTGCTTCCTTCCACGGAACAGACCGCCGTTTTGAATACAAAGGTGAAGTCGGCGGAGTGACCATCATTGATGATTACGCACACCATCCGACAGAGATCGCAGCAACTCTGAAAAGTGCTGCACATTATCCACATAAAAAGCTGTGGTGTATTTTCCAGCCACATACTTATACACGTACAAAAGCATTATTCTCAGAATTTGCTGAAGCACTCGCACATGCAGACCATGTAATCCTTGCTGACATCTATGCAGCGCGTGAGACAGATACTTTAGGCATCTCTTCCGCACAGCTTGCAGATGCAGTCAAAGAACATGGATGTGACGCAACTTATCTGCCAAGCTTTGCAGCCATCGAAGAGTTCGTCACCACCCATTGCCAGCCTGGCGATCTTCTGATCACAATGGGTGCCGGAGATGTTGTAACCATTGGGGAAGACCTGTTAAAAGCCTGATTTTCTCCAATATTTGCGAAATTTTATCTGTAATAACAAAAATTTCCGTCAGAAAATTCTTTTTTACAATCTGGGATGATGTTATAATGAACAAAGTCAGAAAAGAAAGGAAGCGGAAATTATGAGTGCACTTATTTTGCGCAATCATTCCCACAATAACATAACGATCGTGGAGAATGACTTTATCGATCATTATATGGTATCTGCGAACGGAGAATATGTAAAAGTCTATCTTCTTCTTCTCCGTTATCAGAATATCCCGGAGCAGCTTCCGGATATCCCGCAGATGGCAGACCTTCTGGAGAATACCGAAGGCGATATCCTGCGCGCACTCAAATACTGGGAAAAAGAAGGAATTCTTTCTCTCGAATATGACGAAACAAATGAACTCGCCGGAATCTGTATCGGAAAAGCACCAACTCATCAGACACCTGTCAAAGCAGCTTTCCATACACCTTCCGCACAGTCTGCTTCCGTTCATGAAAAATCTCCGGTCACGCAGTCTGATGGAAATACCACTGTTTCAGACAAAGCTGCCGGTCAGAATCTTCCTGCATCAAGACGTTCCCTTGCTGCAAGAAGAGAATTAAAGCAGATTCTTTTTATTGCTGAACAATATCTTGGCAAAACCTTATCCCGTACCGATGTTGATGCGATTACCTACTTTTATGATTCCCTTGGTTTTTCCGCAGACCTGATCGAGTATCTGATCGAATACTGTGTGGAGAACGGACATAAGAGCATGCATTACATTCAGAAAGTAGCACTTTCATGGGCAGATGAACATATTACAACCGTCGATCAGGCACGTAATTCCTCTGCATTTTACAACAAAACCTGCTATTCTATCCTGAATGCATTTGGCATCAAAGGGCGGGGACCTGCATCTGCCGAACTGGATTATATCCGCAAATGGCTGGAGGATGGGAATTTCGAACTGGATCTCATTCTGGAAGCATGCAACCGCACCATCAGTGCGATCCACCAGCCAAGTTTTGAATATACTGACAAGATTCTCGAAAACTGGAAGACGGGCAACGTTCGTACACTGGCAGATGTTGAGCGTCTTGATTCTGCCTTTGAGCAGGAAAAAGACCGAAGGAAAACTCCTTCGGGGCAAAACCGTACACCTTCTGCCCAGCAGCCTTCCAAATTCCGTAATTTTGAAGAACGTTCTTACAATATGGACGAGCTTACCAAAAAATTATTACGCAGTAACTAAGAAAGGGGAACACTGTGCCGTTAACTAATTCACAATACAATGCGCTGATGCGCGTATATGAAGAAAAAAGAGCGAAGAGCCGCGACCTCGCGAATCTTCACTACGAGCGTGTCTGCCAGAAGGTTCCGGAGCTTGCATCGATTGATGCCTCTATTTCTTCTGCCAGTCTTGATCAGGCGAAAAAGCTGCTCGCAGGCGATGACACTGCCCTCGCTTCTTTGAAGGAAGAGATCCGGTCTCTTTCTGACAGACGCCGCCGACTCCTTTCCGACGCCGGATTCCCGGAAGACTATCTGGAACAGCATTTTGAATGTCCGGACTGTCAGGATACCGGCTATGTCGGCACGAAAAAGTGCCATTGCTTTTTAAAAGCGATCATTGATCTGTTCTACACCCAGTCCAACTTAAAAGGGCTTCTCGAACAGGAAAATTTTGAACATTTTAATTTTGATTATTATTCATCCAATTATAGAGACCGGCTTTCCGGTCAGAATTCCCGCGAGCTTGCAACGCGGGCTTATCAGGAATGTATGAATTTCATCCACAATTTTGATACCGAACATGGTAATCTGCTCCTTTTTGGGAATACTGGTATTGGGAAGACATTTCTCAGTCACTGCATTGCAAAAGAAGTGATGGATTCTCTGCATTCCGTTCTTTACCTGACTGCCTCTGAATTTTTCGATGCGCTCCTTGAAAAAGCACTGACCCGGAATGATGAGAGCTGTCTTTTATATGAGCAGATCCACCAGTGTGATCTGCTGATCATTGATGACCTGGGAACCGAACGAAATACAGACTTTGTCGTTTCTCAGCTTTTTGTGTGTTTAAATGATCGGATCCTGAACAGGAAATCCACGATCATTTCTACTAATCTTACTCTGGAGGAAATCAAGACGAACTATACAGAACGTACATTTTCCCGGATAAGCAACCATTATAAGATACTTCGCCTTGCTGGTGATGATATCCGCATTCAAAAGAAACTTATGTACAGGGAGGAACACTGATGTTACATCGAAGTGAACGAATTCTGGATAATATTCCAGTTGGCTCTCTCGGCATTATTGCTGTAGACGGCTGTGAAGAGATGGGAAATAAAGTCAATGACTATCTCGTAAAATGGAGAAAGGAAGAGACTCGTTTCCAGAAAGACAATCTTGTTTTCAACGGCTACGAAAAGCCGAACTATCTGATCAACGCAAAGGTACCGCGTTTTGGATCTGGTGAAGCCAAAGGTATTATCAATGAGTCTGTACGAGGAAAAGACCTTTATCTGATGGTCGATGTCTGCAACTACAGCCTGACTTATTCGCTCAGCGGCAATACCAACCATATGTCACCGGACGACCATTTCCAGAACCTGAAGCGTGTCATCGCCGCTGTAGGAGGAAAAGCACGTCGTCTGAACGTCATTATGCCTTTCTTATATGAAAGCCGCCAGCACAAGAGAAGCGGTCGTGAATCTCTGGACTGTGCACTTGGTCTGCAGGAGCTTGTCCGCATGGGTGTTGACAATATCATCACTTTCGATGCACACGACCCACGTGTCCAGAATGCGATCCCGCTGAACGGATTTGAGACGATCCGTCCGACTTACCAGTTCGTAAAAGGACTTTTAAAGCATGTACCGGATCTTCAGATCGATGCTGACCATATGATGGCGATCAGCCCGGATGAAGGTGCAACCGGACGTGCAATCTACTTTGCCAACGTACTCGGACTCGACATGGGTATGTTCTACAAACGCCGTGACTACACAACCATCGTAGACGGACGTAACCCGATCGTAGCACACGAATTCCTTGGCTCTTCCGTAGAAGGAAAAGACGTAATCATCCTCGATGATATGATTTCGTCAGGTGACAGTATCCTCGATGTAGCACGCCAGCTCAAGATGCGTAAAGCAAAACGTATCTACGCTGCTGCAACCTTCGGACTTTTCACAAACGGTATGGAAAAATTCGACCAGGCTTATGAAGAAGGACTGATCAACGGAATCCTCACAACAAACCTGATCTATCAGACACCGGAACTGCTCAGCCGTCCTTACTACATCAACTGCGACATGAGCAAGTACATCGCACTGGTAATCGATACACTGAACCATGATGCTTCTATCAGCAGCATCCTTGATCCAAGCGAACGTATCCAGCATGTAGTTGAGAAATATAAAAAAGGGGAAGCGATCGATTAATTTATACGAGCGAAATTTTTCCGCTATATGACAAAAAATACTGCTTGAATATCATTTTCTGATATCTAAGCAGTATTTTTATTTAACATTCTTCTTTCGGCAGTCCTTCTACCTCTACTCCCCATTCTTTCATTTTTTCCAGAAACAGCTCTTTACTAATCTCATGCAGAGCATCCTTCTCCCCATACATTTTTCCAAACACCTCAAAGTTTGCTACAAAGCTACTGTATGGATGCAAAGACGCATAGCTGAAAGTTTCACTTGCAGAACTGCCATTTCCAGATTTTTTCTTGATGAATAAAACACCCTCTCCACAATGACTTTCCTCCGATGCAACCAGTTTTACCCGCAAATCCTTCCACAGATAACGTTTTGATAGAAAAAGAAACTTTCGGATACAGCCTTTTTCATCCATCTTTAAACGGTAACTTTTTCTACTGGTGACTACCACATAAACCGGAACAAGAGCAATAAAAAATGGAATAAAGATAGCAATCAGTACTGGATTCTTCCAGATAAAGATTGGATATATGATAAAACCTAAAAGTAAAAGCCAAATAGCTGCCGCAAGTAAGATCCAGGCGGTTCCATTTCTTCTGGACTGTAATCTTCCCTTTTTGTCTTGAAAAATATCAAAGTTTTTCGGGCGCTCTGTTTCAAAATCAACTCCCCATTCTTTTAATTTGGAAAGCAGCTCTTCCTTCTCTGCCGCCATTATTTCACCGTTTATATACAAATTAGCTATTTCATGCACCAAAATAGGTCTGTGCATCTTAAAATTGATAACGATACCACCACCAAATGGATGTCTTATTGAAGTAAAAAGTTCACAATTACTATTTTGTCTTGGTGGATGCTTATATACTGCAAGCAATAGTCCTTCATCATAACAATACTTTCCTAACTTTTTTCGTAATTGTCTAATCCTAAAATCATCCCAACTATACTTTTTTTCATAAAACCATAGTTTAACCAAAATTCCTGTTTTGTCCAATATCAGCTTTCGACCTATATTTAGCCACATACGATAGATATACAATAATAGAAATAAGCTTTCTGCTATAATACAAAATACTATAAATATCATTCCTATTATATCATCCGTGTCCATCACGGTTCTGCGTGATACTCCAACCAGACCAAAACCTCCCCACGATCCGCCAATCATTACCATACACACTAACCATATAACTGTATCCCCCTTAATAAAACTTATCCAGTCCTTATCCGATTCGATAATTAATACTTCATTCTTTTCCATTCTCTTACCCCTCTGCTCTCCTTTCTTGTATCTTACCGCCTTATTTTCCATGCTGTCAATAATTCCTGATACATCCTTTTTGCGAATTATTTTAATGATTCTTCACACGTATCTTTCCCTTTCTCTTCCAACACTTCTATCGTCTTGCAGATCACCTCCGGTATCGGTACTCCCATCAATCCTGCATTCTCCACAATTGACACTGCTTCATTTGCTATAAATGCAATACACACCGTATCCCTCAGATAACTTGTTCCCATCAGCAGATCCAATCTTACTGCAATCAATACAAATAACAACACCATCCCTTTTCTGCATAATCCTTTCCACCCCGCTCTGCTTTCCAATGTCCCACTTTTTGATTTCGGACTCTTTTTAAATACAACCGGCAGTAAAATTCCTCCGGTAAACCAGTCAATTCCCATAAACAGGATTAGCGTTTCAAGCGCTGTATCCCATCCACCGAATAAGTTCACTACCAGACTAATCAGCGCACTTCCTGCTATAAATATCTTCTGTTTCATTTGATCTTCTCCTTCAACACAAAAGCAGTTGGCTCTGATCTTTTGAAATGTAAACGATAACTTTTACACTCATCCAAGGAACCAACTGCTTTCTAACTCTGTTTTTAATTTTTTACTCTGCTTTCGGTAATCCTTCTACCTCTACTCCCCATTCTTTCATTTTTTCCAGAAACAGCTCTTTGTTAATCTCATGCAACGCATCCTTCTCTCCATACATTTTTCCAAACACCTCAAAGTTTGCCACAAAGCTACTGTATGGATGCAAAGACGCATAGCTGAAAGTTTCACTTGCAGAACCACTATTTCCAGATTTTTTCTTGATGAATAAAACACCCTCTCCACAATGGCTTTCCTCAGATGCAACCAGTTTTACTCGCAAATCCTTCCACAAATAACGTTTTGACAAGAAAAGGAATTTTCTGGTACAACCTTTTTCGTCCATTTTTAAACAATAACTTTTTCTACTGATTATTACTTTGTAAACTATCAGAAAAACGATGCCAAATGGAATCGAAATAAATAACATGCCCATATCTTTTAATACAACAATTGGAAACATTAAACACGCGCACATTATTAATACCAGAACAAACGAAAATATTTTCCAGCCATATCCATTTCGTCTTGTACTAATTCCTCCTGACTTATCATAAAATATAGACTCATCCATCACTCTTACCTTTTCAATAGCTACTCCCCATTCTTTCATTTTTTTGAAGAAAAGGTCTTTATCAATTGCACAAACTTCACCTTCTACTACATAAGTTCTACTTCCATTCTTCCCTGTACCAAAATAGAACGGTTCATGTAATCCGCAAAAATTGATCACAAAACTATTAAAGGGATGTTGAAACATAAACATTGCACATTTATATTTTCCTTCCGGTATCGCATTCGTTGACATTAAAATACTTTCTTTATAATCCCCATACTTTACACGCATTTGTCTATTTTTCAGTTCATCCCATGTATACATTTTTTTGTACAAAAACCACTTTATACAACATCCTGTCTCATTTAATGTCAATACCTTACTGTCTTGTATCCAAGAAAACAATGAATAAACCAATCCGATCATTGGAGGCGAAACTATTGCAAATACTACAGGTGGTTTTAATAAAAAACACCACATTAGTTCTAATATCAAACTCGCACTAACTGCTTCTTTTCTGAATTTCATCCATTTTTCATCTGATTTTACAACCAATGCTGTCATTTATACGCTTCCTTTCTCTACTACTACAATATATTTATGGTTAATATCCCTTACAGCCAGTAAGGAATTATCCATCTTGTTGCTTAAGCTGTTAGAATGAGTGGAGCAATAGGTCTGGCCTCCTTCTCTCAGGACTTTACGTCCGTAAAATAGTCAGCCAACCAGCCACTCTTTCGCAGCATTCGTTTTATGCAGGTTGAACCTTGATACGTTCGTGTGAAACACCCAGTAGATTGAATAGGCAATGAGAAAACTGGTATTGACCATTGCTAATACATTACAAAGGAGTATCTGTTATGAACGCTGTTGGTATTGATGTTTCTAAAGGAAAAAGCACTGTCACTATCCGAAAACCAGGAGATGTGGTTCTTATGTCCCCCTGCGATATCCCTCACACCCAGTCTGCCATAAACGACCTGATCATACAGATCAAAAGCCTTAAAGGCGAAACCAAAGTCTGCATGGAGCATACCGGCAGATACTATGAACCGGTTGCCACATGGCTTTCTGATGCCGGTATCTTTGTCAGTGCCGTAAATCCTATCCTGATCAGAGATTTCGGTGATGATTCCCTCCGTACACCCAAGACAGATAAAGCAGATTCTAAAAAAATCGCACGTTATACTCTTGACCGTTGGGCTAAACTGAAGCAATATGGAATCATGGATAAAACACGTAACCAACTAAAAACTATGAACCGACAATTTGGATTCTATATGGCTCAGAAAACTGCAATGAAAAACAATCTCATTGCGCTGATCGACCAGACTTATCCGGGAGCCAATGATTTCTTTGACAGTCCTGCCCGCAATGACGGCAGCCAAAAATGGGTAGATTTCATTCATACCTACTGGCATGTCGATTGCGTCCGCTCCAAGTCATTAAATGCCTTTACGGAGCATTACCAGAATTGGTGCAAACGTAAAAACTATAACTTCAGTGCAGAGAAAGCAGCGAAAATTTATCAAATTTCCTCTGACCTGATTGCCGTATTTCCAAAGAATGACATCACAAAAATGTTGATATGGCAGGCAGTAGCATTACTAAACACTGCTTCGAAAACAGTAGAATCGCTCCGTTCAAAAATGAATGAGCTTGCATCCACGCTTCCGGAATATCCGGTTGTTATGGATATGAACGGTGTAGGGGCAACCCTTGGTCCGCAGCTTATCGCTGAGATTGGGGATGTTTCCCGTTTTACACACCGGGAAGCCCTTACTGCTTTTGCAGGTGTTGATCCCGGTAAAAATGATTCTGGGAAGCACATACAGAACAGTGTGCGAACCTCTAAAAAGGGGTCTCCCTACCTGCGTAAAGCTCTATTTCAGATCATGGACAGTCTTATCAAACGATCTCCAGTGGATGATCCTGTTTATGCCTTTATGGATAAAAAACGATCCGAAGGCAAACCTTATTATGTTTATATGACTGCCGGGGCAAACAAATTTCTCCGGATTTATTATGGTCGGGTAAGAGAATATCTATCCAACTTGTCGAATAATGAAACTATTTAATATCACTTTTTAACTTCTACCAGACTAGCGCATCGCGGTGGTCTTATTTTCGTGTCTTACGTTCAACCTGTATAAATTTTTCAAAGTTCATTAATCTCTGCTTGACTTTTTATTTGCAGACTATTTTTCTTTTAATTGATACATTTTAAACAGAAAATGTTTCCACGCTCTAGTATCCCTTTTTCTAGGAGCTACTTTTGTATTCTTTTTTCTAGATATATTCTTACTTTGAGAAGTACTTTTTGAAGTTTTCTTATAATTGGCTTGACCTACAGTTACCGTTACAGCACTTGCAACCAACCCACTTCCTAATCCAAATATATCAGTTACAACTCTTGTAATCTCTGGTGCTTTAATACCTATAAGCGTATTTACACTTATTAGTGAGCAAAACATGTTTATTCCGCTCTTAACAATAATATTTTTTACATTATCGCCGGATTTCCATGCTAAATATGCCGTTCCTGATCCACTTAACACAACCGAACCAATCATCGCTGTAACTGCATTTTTAAATAAAGGACTTATTGCTCCTGAAGCTGCCGCTACTACAAGATCTCTAATTCCAAAACTCTGTCCTGTTGCTTTCGCCGCTAAATATGATACTCCAACATTTATAATTGCTCCAACTGCCATTTCTATCACAATCGGAGGGACCACAAACATCCCTGCATCATCCCGATACATCACTGGATTATCATCACAGTAAGCATACAGATTCTTCTCCGTCAGCTGCTCTGGATCCTTCGTCAGTACACTCGCATCATCTGCATTCAGGAATCTTCTCACCTTCGGGTCGTAGTATCTTGTCTGCAGATAGTACAGTCCCGTCTCCTGATCGTAATAGTAGCCTCTGTAACGCAGCGGATTGATCTGGGAAAGGCCGAATCCTGATGCATCTGATGACATCAGAACTTCTCCCCATGCATCATATCTATATACTACAACCTGGCTTCCTTTACTGTCAACAATCCCCATGATGTCTCCCTGAAGATTGGTCTGGTAGAAGTACATTTTTCCCTGATACTCAAAGGCAAACGGTGTCCCTTTCTCATCATACAGGAAGTCCATTCTCTCTCCGCCTTCTTCTTTCTGGGCTATGATCTTATCCCCATCCAGATAGAAGCGGGTTACCTTGTCTCCAACGGTCTTCTGGATTCTTCTTCCGTCATTGTCATAGACGTACTGGCTGAGTGTTCCGCTCTTCTTCAGCGTCTTTAACTGCCGTCCCTTTTCCCAGGTCAGGTTCATTCCCATATAGGAAAGTGGATTTCCCATCGCATCATAGGTTATAGCCTTTCCATTGAAAGAGGTCAGCTGGTCTTTCCAGCCTGAGCTGTAGGTATAGGTATCCGTGCCTCTCAGCTCTTCCACTCCATTTACCTGATCATATTTCTTGTTTTCCAGAAGATTTCCTCCCAGATCATACGTATAGGTATAAGTGGTTCCTCTGACTGCATCTTCTTCCCGGATCACCTGATTCATTCCATTGTAAGTATAGAGCATATGATCTGTCACTTTTCCTGTATCCAGTTCCTTCGTACAGATTTCCAGAATGTTGCCACGTCCGTCATATGTGTAAGCAGTCTTTTTTCCATTTTCCGTGATCGTTCCTACCAGTGCTGTTGTGGTTCCTTCTTTTGCTCCCGGCACATAAGTATATGTGATCTCCTTCTTTTTGCCGGACGGATAGGTCTGTGTTTTCTTCTCACATCGTCCCAGCAGGTCATATGCATACTCAATACAGGTCTTTCCGTCTATCTGCATGCCATATCCAAGTCCCGGTTTCTGCTGTTTTGCCACGTCTCCGTAGAGATACCTGGTCTGATGTCCGGTTCCGTCCACACGGTACTGCTTCTGTGCCACCCGGTTCTTTTCATCATAGGCGACTTTCACCTTCAATCCATCAGTGGATCTGCTCTCCTGAAGTCTTCCGATCAGGTCATACTGATAGCGGGTTTCCAGCTGTGTCCGTTCATCTTTGTGGACTGCAATATTTCCATAATGATCATACACATTGGTAAAAAGCTTTTCTTCTGTACCGTCTTTATGGATCAGATACTGCCCGATCAGGCGTTCTTCCGCATCGTAGACATTGCAGAGCGTTTCTCCTGTTGCAAAGGTCAGCCGGTCTTCCAGCCCGTTTTTATTTCGGTAAGTTACTTCTTTTAGGATCTTTCCATTCAAAGTAACACCGGTCTGGTTTCCATACGCATCATAAGCATAGCCATAAGTGACGCCATTTCGTGTGATCGTTTTGATCTTATCCTGTTCGTAGGTGTACTGAAGCACATAATCTTTTCCATCTGCATTCTTCCTTACACGGATCAGCTGATCTGTATTTTTGTCATAATCATAGGTGGTCGTATATCCTTCCGCATCCGTAACCGAAGTCAGCAGACGATTCTTTTCATCATAGGCATAGGTATTGCTGTATCCTCTTCCATCCGTGATCTTTTTGACCTGTCTTCCATCGGAAGTATATTCCATCGAAGATTCCATGCGGTCACTGTAGCTTTCCAGGATCCACCATTTATGGGTCGGTGTGCCGGAATGGTCAGAAAATACCAGTTCTGTTCCCGCTATATAGGCCTGACCTTTTACCGTCAGTTCTTTTTCTCCTGCTTTACAAATTACAAGATATCCGGTTCCTTTTCCTTCTTCGATCTCCGTAAAACCAAACAGCTGGTTTGCCGCACCTGCTGAATATTTCTGGAGGATCAGGGTGTCTGCGGAAGTGGCTCTTGCCAGAACCATTCCAGGTGCGTGAAGCGGCTCCATCGTATAATACTTCTCTTCTCTCTTTTTGAGTCGGAACATCTGATTCGTTTTACAGTTCTTATAATACTGGTTTACCCGGTTGCCTTCCACCGTTCCATAATTATGGACATCTATATACTGACCGGAATGGCGCACTCGTACACTTATTACCAGCCCGTCTGCCGGGGCATCTGAGATGGTTCCTTCATCTGCCGGTTCAAAGTACCAGCACTGTTCCGGATTATCATCTGCCAATGTACAGCTTGTCACCGGAGTTCTGGACTCGGAACTCTTTTTCTCATTGGTCATACCTTTTTTGTCTGATGTGAATTTTTCACTGATCTGGTAACTTCCGTCACTCTTTGGCTGAAGCTTCCATCTCTGCGCATCGGTTCCATTGTCTGTGAAAATCTGGATTGTGGTTCCATCTGCTGTATTTGCATTTTTCACATCCAGACACATTGCCGGGGCATTCTGCGGCTGTAGTTTAAAGTATCCGTCATCGCAGGCAGTCACCTTCCACTGCTGTGCCTTGGTTCCATTGAACGGGAACAGTTGAATGACTGTTCCGGAATCGGTTCCACCATTCTGTACGTCCAGATAGTTTCCGGATATTTTTTCACGGATATAATAGATTCTCTCGGAAGTAACTGCCCCCAGATGTCTGCCGCCTTCTACACGCATATGGACCGGCTGCTCTTCGTCTGCCACCTTTTCGAGATACCAGCTCTGACCTCCATGGCTGTCGGATGCCGTTATATTTTTCAGTGCTTCTCCGGATGCCGTACTCTTCTTTTCGTTTGCAATGCATTTCTGTGTCCCCGTCAGTTTATTCAGGATTTTCCAGGTGCCGTCACTGTTCTTCTGCATCCTCCATTTCTGGGCATCGGTTCCATTATCGGTAAAGATCTGGATTGCAGCTCCGTCTGCTGTCGATGCATCTTTCAGATCTAACCGCATGTCCGGCGCATTCTGCGGTTCCAGATTCCAGTATCCTTCTTCTGCCTTGGTAATTCTCCATCTCTGAGATACCGTACCGTTAAAGGCAAACAGCTGAACGGTTGTCCAAGAGGATGTCCTTCCATCCCGCACATCCATGTAGTTGCCGGAGCTCTTTTCCCGCAGGTAATACAGCTCTCCATCTGTGATCTCTGTTACTGGGACTCTCTTTGTATTGTATTCAAAAGAATATCTGACACCTTCTGAATTGGCAGCCAGTTTGAGATGATTTTTGTCATCATAACCGTACTCAAAAGCTGTCCCATCTATTTCTCCAAGCCGGGTGAGATCTCCTCGTTTGTTGTAACTGAAACCGGATTTTTCTGCTGCATCCTTTGCGCCCGACAGATTGCCTTCTCCATCGTATACATAGCTTTCCCCGTCATCGCGTATCAGCTGCACGCCATCATAGTACACCTTATTCATCTGGTTATCGTAATACAGATATACCTGGATCTCTTTATAAGCCTCCTCGGTACGGAAAACACCGCTGACAAACTGCCAGTCAAGGATGTTCGGATTGCAGTTAAAATGATGCCATTTTTCTTTCCGGATGTGCCGGTTACTTTTACTGACAATGAGAACTTCTTTCCCGGAATACCGCATCCTTTTACCCAGCTGCTCACACTGTAGACTTCATCTTTTTTCCCACTGACATGGACCGTCTGGCTGCAATATAAGCTCTTGTCCCATCGTCCGGAGATCGTTGCGCACCTTCCTTTTCCCGTCACACCGGCAACTCTGGATCCGGTTACATCTCCTGCATAATTCCAGCAGTCCGGCTGACTTGTGCTGCCCAGTTCGAATCCCGGATTTGTGATCAGGTTCAGCTTGTTTGCAGCGTTTCCTGTTTCCAGCTGCGCTCCGCTGACATAGAGGATTCCTGTTCCCTCAGTGATACCGGCACATACCGTAACACTTCCTGCTGCCGCTAAGGTAAACTGCAGCTGATGGCGTTCCCATCCGTTCTCCATTTCCGGATCTGTCGTCCCGGAGATTACAGAAGCTTCTTCTGCTCTGCTTCCATCCGGCATGAGGATCATCAGACCAGCCCTGCTGTTTTCGGCATTCTCTGTTTTCAGATATGCGGAAAAGGTATAAGTTCCCGTCTCAAGCGTTACATCCTGACAGATTCCTTCTTCAGATTCTGCTCCTGTTTTGGTCAGTTTTGCACTTTTAGTTCCTGCATATCCCTCCGCTTTTGCAATACTGCTTCTGGTTCCGTTCGTCAGATTTTTCTGATACCAGTTTCCATCCCCGTAAGCACTGTCAAATAATGGATTCTTCAGTAAATGACAGACTGTCTTCTGAACCTTTCCTTCTTTGTCCAGCTTATGGTTCTTGCTTCCGGATGTGTAATAAGTATAATTGTTCGCACAGCCATCCTGATCCATGACATCGGTCGGGCGGCCCATGTTGTCGAAATGATAGGTGATTTTCCGGTTATCTCCGGTCTGTGCAATCTCTCCGTCCAGTCCCGGAGTCTCAAATACAGTAGTATTCCCGTTAGCGTAGAATACTTTCATCTCCTGTCCTGCTTTATTACCGGAACCATATTCCGCGATCCGGCTAACCCTTGGTACACGGAAGTCGTTCTTATACTCATACTTAAGACCATATCCATCCGGGTTCGTCACACTGGTTAAACGGTGGCTTGCATCGTACCCGAAGCTGCTTGTCTTTCCATCCGGATAAGTAATGGATGTCAGATTGCCCGCACTGTCATATGCATACTTTGTAAGGCGGCCTGCCATATCTTTTACTGCGGATACACGTACCGTATTTCCTGCTGTCTCATACTGGATCTCCAGTCTTGCTCCACTGGAATCCTCCACATAGCTGATCACCTGTTTTCCGGAAATGGTCTGATATACATATTTGATCTGATTTTCATCCAGATCTCTGACAAATCTCAGATAACCGTCTTTTCCAAAGCAGTACCGTACCCTGTCTTTTGTTTCCATGGTTCTCGCATAGCTGTCGTCATACCCGGATTCTACCGTAATCACAAGTCCAAGTCCGTCTTCATCCTTTAACTTATTGCCATCATTTGTGTCTTTATAGAAATAATGCTTTGTGCCGTCTTCATCTGTGTATACATAAGGATATTCTTTGATTCCGGTTGTGTCCAGACGCTGCACACAGCTCAGTCTCCATCCGTATCCCTGTCCGAGATTCGTTCCGGCTTCGCTGGAATTATAGACATGACTGATCTCTGCCTGCATGGCTCCGCCGGTTGTCACTGCATCCTCATGGATCCATACCTGATTGCCGGTAAAGTCATTGGTATGTCCATTTCCCGCACGTCCTGCAGACTGCTCATGGTAGCTCTGATAATCCTCCAGTCCGTTTACATTTCGATAATAAAAGACTCCGCTCGGAAACTGATCTGTTGAAATCTTTGGATAATCCGATGCATAAAATCTGGCAAACGCTGTCTTTGTAAGATCGCTTTCATTTTCATACATACCGCGCAGCATGATTCCATAATTATTTCCCGTATTGTACCACTGTCTTACCAGTCGAGTCACGTCAAACCCGATCGGCGTGATCGTAATCGTATTGCCGTTCTGTACCTGTTTCACTTCTTTATAATCCAGTACATTTCCTGATACAGATGGCTGATTGTGCCAGCGCACATCCTTTTCTGTCCAGTTATTCAGGATCTCATTTGCAACAAGCGGAAGTTTTGCGATTCCATAACTGGAATACTCATACTGCCAGAGATACATGGTCGCTGCATACAGGATAGAACCTTTTCCGATGTCCGGCAGATTTCGGAATCGGAGCAATGACCTGCAGTTTCCAAGTGCAGTTGACTTCCCTGCCACAAAAGAGCCATATGCATAAACACTACTCGGGTCAGCCGAAGAATCCGTTCCGCCTGTAAAAATGTAGGTATCCTCAATATTGGTTTTTGTTTTACTGGTTTCTGTCATCGGATCGATAATAATCGGATAACTTCTGTCATCGGCAAGCAGCCATTCTTTTTCTGCTTTGACAGTAACTTTGCATCCTCCTTCTTCTGCTTCTATAAGCAGTTCCACTTCCTGTGACACGCATCCTTTTGCATCATACATATATGGCTTGTCAAACCAGAAGATTCTCTGATTCTCACTGTAAAGTCCCAGACTGCCGTCTTCTTCCTTCTTCATTTCCATATCTGTATATCTAAGATGGAAGATCAGCTCCTGCTCTGCAGCCTGTGCCGTTTTCAGACGGATATTTTCTTTTAAGCGCTGACTCTGAAGGGTATAATGCAGATCCACGCCCGGAAGAATTTCTTCATACATCCCTTCACTTGTCAGATGCTTTACTCCCATCTTCTGCTGGATTTCTTTGACTTCCGGCATATCCTCACTGCCTCCGTCTGCCGGGGTGTCTTCTGAAGCCGGTGGAAGGATGGTAACTTCATCCCCCGTCTCGTCACCTGAACCCTCTGCCGGCTCATCCTCCGGAATATCCTTTCTCCATGTCTCCTCGTAGAGTTCTTCTGGTCCTTTCGGGAATTCCTCTTCGGTTAAAATCCTGAAACTGCTTTTTCCTGTTCTTGCCTGCCTTACACTTCTTGCCGATACCACATTTTCTTCCATTGTCCATGAAACTTTTTTTCCATATTTTTCCATGCTTACAAGCGTATTCTCTCCGGTCTGCTTTGCAAAACATACCTGTAAGTCAGATGCCTTATTCTGGTAGCACTCTTTTCCATCCTTTGATACTGCTTCCAGCCGGTTATCAATTTCTTCCCATCCACTTTCCGTCTCATAATGAACCGGTTCCGGATAGACCGCTGCGGCAGTTCCTTTTTCAGGCAGCATGAAATGCTTTGTATACCGGTCTCGTTTTTCTGTAATTTCCTGTAATACTTTTTCTGTCATAGTCTTCTCCTTCTGATCTGTTCTGATTTGTATCTGAACAATAACATCACAGTCAGAAAGCGCGCGTATCAGATATCTTTCTCTGTCCTGCATCTGTATCGTTCGATGTTATTGTATATCGAACGTGTGTTCTTGCTGTCCCCGATTTGTCCCCACTTTTTATATCCTTTTTTTCAAAAGACAATCATAGAATTTTCTTCTGTATCCATAAAAATCTGTCTTTCCAACCGGAATACGTCCCAGCGTATCATCAAATTCCAGATACTCATAGCTTAGATCATCCGTAACACTTTTCAAAAGATACGGTGCCAGTTCTTCACTGCTTTCCCTTGCCGCTTCTTCGATCATTTTGCAGTCTGTCAGATCCTGGCTGTTCCCCCGTTTCTTTTTCTCATCGTATAAAAAACAAAATTCTTTGAGTTCTCTCTGTGTCTGTACGGAAATCCCATAATCTTTCCATGAAATATTTCTTACTCTTATTCTTTTCATCCATATTACCTCACATTCTGTGTCGATTTTATATTTTTGTCACGTTTTGTGTCCTTACTTTTGTTATACAGCCACAGAAGTCATGTGTCAATCCTTTTATTCACAAAACGTGTCATATATCATTTTACTTTTATCACAATTCGTGCTATTATAGTCATATATGGAGGTAACAAAATGGGTGATTTTCACAATATATTTAAGAATTTAAGAATGCAGAATCATTACACACAGGGACAGATGGCAGATCTGCTCGGCATTTCCCGAAGCGCTGTCAGTATGTATGAAACAGGGAACCGCGAACCAGATCTCGAGACACTTGAAAAGATTGCAAAGTTTTTTAATGTGGACATGAATTATCTTCTCGGCTCTTCAGTTACAGTAACATCCGATAACCCAGAGCCATCATATGAAGATATTGAACAGATGATTGCCCGTGGCAGTCATGGTTTTTCTGCGGCGCAGAAGATGAAACTCATTCAGCTGTTATCTGAAATCGACTTATAGGAGGCTTTGCTTTGGATTGTAACCAGATTCGTAAAGTAGCAGCTAATGCGCTGATTACCTGCAATATCCATTCCTTTCCAATTGACTGCTTTGCTATTTTGAAGCAATATGGTTTTCGTGTTTATTCCTATCTTGAGCTCCAAAAGAAGAAGCCGGAGCTCTACAATCTATGTATTTCCTATTCTCAGGATGCATTTTGTATAAACAGTCTGAACTTAATTGCTTACAACAGCCAGAAATCAGCCAACCGAATTCGTTTTTCGCTGATGCATGAACTTGGACATCATCTTTTAAGACACAGAAATGACCTTCCTTCCAATGAAGATGAAGCCAATTATTTTGCAAGTAATATTCTGGCTCCGCGCATTGCCATGTATTATGCTCATCTGAAATCTGTAAATGAAGTCGGACAGTTCTTCAATCTTTCTGCTTCCGCCGCTTATTATGCTGCACAGGATTTTTCAGAATGGTGTCAGGATGTCCGCCGGAATGGGATGCACTCCTATGATAAAGATTTATACCAGCATTTTTATAATCCTGACTATAAAGGGTTTGTCTATTCCATCCGCACCTGTGCATTCTGCGGCGCACGTGTTTATAACTGCCTTGATTTTGAAGCGCACTGCTCCGGTGCGTGTAAACTGCCGGACGAACCGGTTCGCAAAAAGGCGCATGCTTTTACACCACTTTCAGATGACGATAGCCGGATACTCAGGCGGCTTGAGAATAAATGGTTATATGATTTTTAATATAAAGAGAACCTGCCACTGGTAGCTTTTTTTGCATACTAAGGTAATCAAACGGGAGAATGTAATTCACATCAAATTACATTCTCCCGTTATTAATTTCGTAATATCATTTCTGATATTCAGGCAGTATTTTTCTTTACTCTTAAACGCTAATTTGTGAATACTCGGTAATTCTCTTTTTTATCGTAATCTTTGCGGATCCCATCATCCTCATACATGGTATAACTGCTGTTTTCGTATCCGATAAGCTGCAGATGTCCGGTATCAATATCCTTCACACACTCTGCCGCTTCTGCAACCGGGATACATTTACCATTTCGAATGAAGAGCGGTACTTCATTTGATGCCACATCTACATAATGGATACCTTTCGCGAGAATCTCTTCCGAAATGCTTCCATCCGGCAGAAACTTGACAAATTTCATTTCTTCCGGCAGATAAACATAACGGCCTCTTGCGTTCTGCTCGTAAACCGGAGCAATCATAATCTCGTTTCCGAGCATCAGCTGATCCTCTACTCGGATTGCTCTCTTGTCATCCGGATAAACAAACCCTAACGGCTTAAAATACATGTCATCACTCAGCACAGCTTTCATGTACTCGCTGTACAGATACGGCACAAGACGATATCTAGTGTTAATGACAGCACGGAAATCCTCGATATTTTCGAATTGATAACACTCCTGCTCTCTTGTTCCCGTCGCCGAATGATTACGCATCAGTGGTGTAAATACACCAAGTGCGAGAAAACGAAGCAGCAATTCTCTTGTTGTATCAGCACCAAAACCTCCAAGGTCAGCACCTGTATACAGGAAACCACACATATTCAGAGACGGCATCATCTTCAGGTTCAGAAGGATATGTGACCACCAGGATTTATTATCTCCGGTCCAGATTCCACCATAACGATGCATTCCGATGTAAGAAGATCTGGAAAACATCAGAAAACGTTTTTCCGGATCAATGCGTTCAAAAGCCTCTCCTGCTGCTCTTGTCATATTATAGCCAAAAAGATTATGTACTTTGTCATGGCGGATCTTTTTGCCATCTACATTGTGATAAAATCTTTTATAGTCTTCCGGATTATTTGCAATACTGAGCATCTTGTCCTGCATTTCCCAGGAATGGATCTTGCCTTCGGTATCCTTTGCAAACTCTCCGGCAAGTTCTTTTGCCTCTGCAAGGCCTTCGGAAGAATAAAAGATCGCAGGCTCGTTCATATCATTCCAGAAACCTTCTATTCCCTGTTCGATCAGAAAACGATATTTGTCCCCGAACCATTTTCTGGCTTCCGGATTCAGCACATCCGGAAAATGGGTATCTCCCGGCCATACAGCAGCCACAAAATCACTTCCGTCCTCTCTCTTGCAGAAATAGTTGTTTTTGACACCTTCCTCGTAAATCTCATATCCCGGCTCAACCTTGACACCGGCATCAATGATCGGAATCAGGCGAATATCCTGGTCATTCATTTCCTGTACGAATTCCGGAAAATCCGGGAAGTTTTCTTCGCTCAGTGTGAAATCCTTAAAAGACTGCATATAATCAATATCCATATAGATCATATCGATCGGAATATGATTCTCCCGATATCCTTTTGCGACAGTACGGAAATCTTCTTTCGTCGTATAACCCCAGCGGCTCTGTCCGAAACCAAAGGCAAACTTCGGTGGGATATAGCTGCGTCCGATTACGTGGCGGAACTGTTTTACAATATCATAAGCATTCTCACCTTCAAGCACGTAGATATCCAAGTCAGCATTTTCGCAAGATACCTTAAGGGTATCCTCTCTGTCATATCCAATATCAAAGGTCAGTTTTGAGGGATAGTCGAAAAACAATCCAAACGTCCTCTTTCCGCTCACAACAATAAAGTTGTGCGCTCCGTACAGAGAACGCTTGTCCTCTGTGTGTACCGGATCATCTGTACAATTACTGATATAACAGTACCCTCTCTTGTTGATTCCACGATTGGCTTCACCCAGACCATAGACAATGTCATCTTCATCCATGATATAAGTAAAAACAAATCCTTCCTCCTGACTGACCTCTCCATACGGGAGAACGCCCTTAGTTGTTTCAATCTTTTCAGTCAGTGCCTCCGTATCAAACGGAGTTCCATATCTATATTTTCTAATCATTTCTTTATCACCTAGTGTTTATAATATAGTACAAATGCTTCATATGGATTCAGAACAATTTTTCCTTCAAATTCTTTTCTTCCAAGGTTTGTGATCAGACACTCTGCGCCTTTAAATTCTTCCGGCACTTCTACTTCTGCATTCTTGTCACTGAAGTTGCAGACAGTCAAAAGCTTTTCCTGATCCTGTTTTCTTGTGTAAGCAAAAATCTGTTCATCCTCACGGTAAAGTGGTTCAAATTCACCATAAACAATAATGTCTTTTTCTTTACGCAATTGGATCAGTTTCTGATAGTAGTGGAAAACAGAATCCGGATCTTCAAGCTGCTGTGCTGCATTGATCTTCTTGTAGTTCGGATTCACTTTGATCCACGGCTCGCCCTCTGTGAATCCAGCCTGTTTACTGTCGTTCCACTGCATCGGAGTTCTCGCATTGTCACGGCTTCTCAGCATCAGACATTTCATCATGTGTTCCGGAGTCATAAGACCTGATTCCGTAAACTCTTCAAAGTAATTAATACTTTCAATATCACGGTAATCTTCCAGTTTGTCAAAGTAAATGTTTGTCATACCAAGCTCTTCACCCTGATATACATATGGCGTTCCCTGCATCATATGAAGACAGGTAGCCAGCATTTTTGCAGAAGTTTCTCTGTATACCGGATTGTCATTTCCAAAACGGCTGACACTCCTCGGTTGATCATGATTACCTAAAAACAAACTGTTCCACGCCTTACCCTGAAGTTCTTCCTGCCATTTGATCATGATACTTTTGAACTCTTTGAAGTCATATTTTGCAGTCGTCCACTTTCCATAATCTCCGCATCCACTCTCCACATGCTCGAATTGGAATACCATGTTCAATTCATTTCGGTCATCACCCGCATATTTCTGTGCTTCTTCTATTGTGACTCCTGCGGTCTCACCGACTGTCATGATATCATATTTTGAAAGGACTTCTCGATTCATTTCCTGAAGGAATTCGTGGATCCTTGGACCATGTACACAATATGGTCCAAAGTCTCCATAAAGACCGTTATTCATTTCTCCGTCCGGAAATCTCTGATCTTTGGAAATCATACTGATAACATCCATTCGGAAACCATCGATTCCTTTTTCACACCAGAATTTCATCATGTCATAAACTTCCTGGCGTACTTTTTCATTTTCCCAATTGAGATCCGGTTGTTTTTTTGAAAACAGATGCAGATAATACATCTGAGTTTGCGGATCATATTCCCATGCAGAACCACCAAATACTCCGCCCCAGTTATTAGGTTCTTTTCCGTTTACCGGATCTTTCCAGATATAATAATCACGATATGGATTATCTTTTGATTTTCTGCTTTCAATAAACCAGTTATGTTCATCTGAAGTATGGTTGACTACGAGATCCATCAGAATCCTGATGGATCTTTTGTGTGCTTCACACAACAATTCCTCGTAATCCTCCATCGTTCCATATTCTTCATAAATTCTGCGGTAATCAGAAATATCGTAACCATTATCGTCCTGAGGTGATTCCAGCATCGGAGAAATCCACAATACATTTACCCCAAGTTCTTTGAGGTAATCCAGTTTCTGTATGATTCCTCTGATATCTCCCACACCATCACCGTTGCTGTCTTTAAAACTTTTCGGATATATCTGATATACTACACTTTCTTTCCACCATTTTTTCTCCATGCCAAATCTCCTCGTTTATAATTGTTTAGTATTATTTAACCGCTCCTGTAACAACACTATTCATGATACCCCATACATCTTAGCAAAATCAAGAGGTTTCTCGCGAAACCATAAAAGACAACAAAGTTTATTTCCTGTTTTTATACAGTCTGCACAAAAACAACCAGACCATTCCATCGGCTTACCTGTATACATGCAAAGTCGAAAAAAGGATCCTGTCATTCTTTGACAGAATCCCTCTTCACCAGATAAACTGGATTTTTTATATTTAATTCGTCCAGCGTCTCTCCCTGAATCAATTTCAGCAGACGTTTCAGCGCCACATGCGCCTTTTGCGGAACATCCTGATGAACCGTTGTCAATTTCGGTCGAACCATACTTGCATAGACACTGTCATCATATCCTGTAACAGAAATCTGATCCGGAACCATGATGCCTTCATCAAAAAAGAAATTTATCGCTTCCATCGCATTATAATCTGAGGAAAACGCAAGTGCTTTTGCTTCTAAAAAACGTGGGAGAAGCTCTCTGTATTTTCTGAGACGCAATCTTTTTTCACCCGGAATAATTATATATCGGGAACGGCTGCAGAATCCCCCCGATTTTTCCATCGCCTGTTTGAATCCCATCCACCGATAGTAATCACTGTCTCTCTCCGTTTCCGCAACAAACAATGCTTTCTTATATCCACAGGAATACAGGTATTCTCCGATCTGATACCCTCCCGAATAATCATCTATACCGACATTCTGGAATGTATAAGCACCTTCCGGATAAGCATCGATCAGAATCATTTTCTTGTTTAATCTGCGCGAAAGACTGCGATACTGTTCTTCATTGTAGCCAAGGATAAGCAATCCCTCTACATTCCATTTTGAGGCAATATCCACTACATTCTGAATACTTTCACCGCCAATAAGCATAACATAATATCCATTTTCTTCCGTTTCCATCTGAATCGTTCCGATCAGTTCTCCCACAAATGGATCCTGAAGTGACTGCATACCATGGGCATAAGAAAATCCGAGTACTACACCTATAATTCTGGAACCATGGCCGGAAAGCATCACGGAACCCATATGCGGAACATAGTTCTGTTCTTTAAGAATAGTCGTGATTTTATCAATCGTTTTCTGGGAAACTCTTTTGGTATTGCCATTTATAACATTAGATACCGTAGTACGGCTGACGCCTGCCATTTCTGCAATATCCTGAAGCCGAATCATAAAATCTTCCTCCTTGTCTTTACAACATCACCTTATGATATGCACATCCCATCTTTTCCAACATTTCCATCTCCCGCTTCTGACAGCTGAATATAATTACCTGCCGCTTACTGTCTTTCAGCCAGCGAAAGGTCTGCGCAAGTCTCCTGTCATCATAATAGCCGAATGCATCATCCAGGATCACTGGACATTCTTCCTCGTGGAGAATTTTTGTTGCCGCCATCCGGATTGCAAAATAAATCTGTTCCAGAGTTCCACGGCTTACCTGATCCATGGATATCTTTTTCCCATTACTCATAAGCTGCACATGCAGATTTTCGTCTACCCAGAGTCTGTTATATTTTCCATCTGTGATGGCATCCATGATTGCAGATACTTCTGTATTCATAAGATCACTTGTCCGGCTCTGCATCTGTGCGGCAAGTCTGGTCAACTGTTCCATAGCAAGTTCAACACCCTGCTTGTTTTTTAATCGCTCTATCTCTTCACTGTTCATCTCATCGAACTCGCCGACTCGTTCCTGCAGATTTTCATACAACACTTCTTTTTCATGATAGGTTTCCTGTACTTTTGCAAGCTTTCCTTTCTGCCTCTCATAATCTGCCTTGAGAGAAATGCCCTGTTCTTTTATCTCCTGTAATCTGGCTTTCTTTTTCTTCTTTCCATCTTTCAGACAATTCCAGACATACAGCCCTTCAGCCAGTGCCACCACGATTGCCACAAGAAAATTCCACGGCTTATGAAAAAGCAGAAAAGTCACAAAAAATGCCCCCAGCATACTCACTGCCTCCAGTGGATGAATCCTCCATCCAGCAAAATATCCTGCTGCCTCTTCCCGTTTCTTCCGCTTTTTATCTTCATTTACCCAGCTTTCCCATTCTCTGCGTTTCTCTTCACAGCTTCTTTTCAGTTGTTCCGCTTCATTTTCTAACTGATGCAGATCCCGCCAGACATAGGATGCCTCCATCTCTGCCCGCTCTTTCTTTTCGCTGATCAGCTGCCTCTTTTCACGTTCTTCTTTTTCCAGCTCTTTCTTCCGCTCTTTTAAAAGGGCAAGCGCCCCTTCGAGATCAATCTCGCTGTTCCCGGTTGCATAATAATTTGCCGCATAATTCTTCAGCTCCGCCGCCAGTATTTCTCCGGTCTGTACCCGGAGCTGTCCTATCGAAACTGTATTTTCATAATCACTTTCTGTCATACCACCTAACAGAATTTCCAGATCCCCATGCTCAAGTGACAATTCTTCTCCATCATCTTCACAAATCAGAGAGCCGCCTTTCGCATACCGATCGAAATTCCGTTCCAGGCGAAATCTCCGGTCACCACAGGTAAACCGCAGGATTCCCGCATAAAAGTTTGGATTCTCCCAAGGCTCATAGGTACGGAATGTATCTGTTGCGGCAGCACGTCCGCGCTTTCTTTCCATTCCAAAAAGCATTCCCTTCAGAAAGGTATGCAGCGTTGTTTTTCCCGATTCGTTTTCTCCGTAAATAATATTGATCCCATCCGTAAGCAGGATCTGCTTATTCGTGAACTTACCGAAATTCTTCAGGATCAGTTCCGTTATCTTCATAATTTGCTCCCCTTTGCCTCCAGCATGGCCTGTACTCCCTCAGCCAATGCAATTGCCTCCACACTGTCATCCTTTGCTTCTGCAAAACTTTCTATGTACCAGCCCAGAAGATTTCCTGCATTTTGTTTTTTCAACTTTTCATAATCATATGCCGGCTTTGTTTCATCCAGGATTTCGACAATATTTCCATAGGAATCCATCCGGTCGGTATCATAGATCATATCCGGATCCCGAAATCCCCGCAGAATGATTTCATAAATGTTCTGCACACCTCTTTCCCGTATGGCAAGGGCTATTTTTTCTTTCATTTCCCGTCCGGTCATCTCTCTTCCTGCTTCTACTTCCATATGCACATATTCTCTGGATGCAAAAGGAATAAATTCCGTCCGGGTTCTTCCATTTTTAATCTCCCCTTTGATATAACCATGCTTCCCGGTGTCATTTTTATCTGTAGGCTCCAGGGATCCTGCGTAATACATCCGGTCCTTTGCAAGCTCTGCCGGAAGATGAATGTGCCCAAGAGCAATATAATCATATCCCAGCTTCAGTAATTCGTTCTTTCGGAACGGGATATGCTTTTCATCGCCGCCATGGGCCAGAAGGATGGAGGCTATTCCTCTTTTTTCCGGAAGGATTTTCTCATAAAGCGGTTCTGTGATCTCGCGTTCCTCATAGCTGAGTCCGTATATGCGGACTCCAAGCTCTTTAAATTCCATACAGGCAGGTTTCTGAGACAAAAACATGTGCACCGGTCCCTGCCATTTATAATTCCGGTAATAGGACGTACTTTTCAGGTAATCATGGTTGCCCGCCATCAGCACGACCTGTGTATGTGTCAGTCTGGAAAATAAATAATCCAGTTCCTTCAGCTCTCTTAAAAGCGGCTGTCTGTGAAACAGATCCCCTGCGATCAGAAGAAGATCTGTCTGTTCTTCTTCACAGATATTTAAAAGACGCTCAAAGCTATTCCACAGTTCTTCCGGTCGCTTTGCGGTGTAAGAACTTCCTGCGTCCGGCTCTGCCCCCAGATGAATGTCCGCTGTGTGTATGAATTTCATTACTTTCTACTCCTCCTTTAAGGGGAAGTGTCACGATAAAACGTGTCTTTCCCCCACTGCTCTCGGCAATGATCTGTCCCTTGTGCAGCTCTACAATCTCTTTTGCAATGGCAAGCCCCAGTCCCGCTCCTCCGGTACTGCTGGATCTCGACGCATCCGCGCGATAAAATTTATCAAAGATCCTCTTCAGGCTCTCTTCCGGTATCGTATCTCCTTCATTTTCAAAACAGATTCTTACCTGGTTCTCCTCCTTGGCAGCCTGGATCAGAAGCACACTTTTCTCCCGGCAGTATGCTATGGCATTTCGTAGAATATTATCAAAAACCCTGGCAAGCTTATCCGGATCTCCCTCGATCAGGATCTCTTCCTCTGCTTCCACCTTGCAGGTCAGCATCTTCTCCTGAAGTACCCCATAGAGTTCGTCTGCAATCTGTTCCAGCATCATGGTCAGATCAATATCCACCTTATCCAGTTCAATATCCTGCAGATTCAACTTTATACTTTCAAAAAACTCTTTCAAAAGATCCCCCAGTCGATTCGCCTTCTCCAGAGATATCTGCGTATATTTGGCGCGCTCCTCTGCCGGCATCTCCGGATGAGAATCCAGCATACTCAGGTACGCTACCACAGAAGTAAGCGGTGTTTTTAAATCATGTGCCAGAAAAAGCAGGACATCATTTTTCCTCTGCTCAAGCTTTTCTGCCTCTTCCTCCTGGCTCCTTAATGTCTCTTTAATCTCATTGAGACGATCCTCGATTGGTTTTAACTCCGTAATCAGTCGGATTGGCTGGTCAGACGCAGAAATAATATTTTCAATCCCATCTTCTACCTGTTCCAGATAACGCGTCATTTTTGAAAGTGCCACATAAAAAAACAACGAAAATAAAAGTAAAAAACCGAGGATCATAAAGAACACTTTATTATTGCCGATCCACTGCCAATACAAAGATGTTGCGGTCTCTTCACTCACATGAAAAGCTTCCAATATTCGCAAAAAGCCATTGGCAAAGCTGTCATTATAAATACCATCGATAAAATACTCCAGAATAAATCTGCCAACCAGCACCGTCAGGGCCGTAATAAAAACCGTCTGAAGCAATATGCTCAGTTTTAATTTTCTGTAATTATTCTTCAATTTTGTATCCCACTCCCCAGACAGTCTTGATAAGATCTGATTTTCCAGTCGGTTTACTCAATTTCTCACGCAGATGCCGGATATGTACCATCACCGTATTGTTGCTGTTCTTCAGATACTCTTCATGCCAGACCTCTTCAAATAATCTTTGTGAGCTGATCACCTTTCCGCGATTCTCACAAAGAATCCACAGAATCTCAAATTCCGTCGGTGTCAGCGGAAGAGACTGCTCATTATAGATGCATTCATGGGATTCTTTATTTAACAAGAGTCCTGCAAAATCAATGATATTCTCAGAATCACTTTTCTTACCATCGTTGTACTGCGTGTATCTGCGCATCTGTGCTTTCACTCTCGCTACCAGCTCCAGCGGGTTGAATGGTTTCGGAATATAGTCGTCAGCCCCCATCGTAAGCCCAGTGATCTTGTCCCGGTACTCCGTCTTCGCGGTCAACATAATCACCGGAAATGTGTATTTCTCACGGATCTTTCTCAGAATCGTGAAACCGTCAATATCCGGCAGCATCACATCCAGGATCGCCAGATCCACTTTTGTCTTCTCAATACATTCCAATGCTTCCTGCCCTGTGTAAAATTTCAAAACATGGTATTCATTTTGCAGATATAATTCTACGACATCCGCAATTTCTTTTTCATCATCTACAACTAAAATATTCATATTTCACTTTTCCTTTCCGTATATAGAAAGATTTGCGTATAAAACAGCAGACCGGAAAACACACCCTTTTGATGCAGTTCCCGGTCCCCTTTTTCTTCATTCTTCTTTTTTACAGTTCGCAGTTATTCACAGTTCTTGGGAACGGAATTACGTCACGAATGTTGGACATTCCTGTAAGATACATGATGCATCTCTCAAATCCAAGTCCGAATCCTGCATGTCTTGTAGATCCGTACTTTCTCAGATCCAGATAGAATCCGTAATCTTCTTCCTTAAGTCCAAGCTCTTTCATTCTTGCAACAAGTTTATCGTAGTCGTCCTCTCTCTGGCTTCCTCCGATGATCTCACCGATTCCAGGCACCAGACAGTCCACTGCTGCAACAGTCTTGTTATCCTCATTCATCTTCATGTAAGAAAGCTTTGATCTCCTTCGGATAATCGGTAACAAATACCGGACGTTTGTAGATCTCTTCTGTCAGATAACGTTCATGCTCTGTCTGCAGATCTGCTCCCCATGATACTTTGTATTCAAATTTGTCATTGTGCTTTTCAAGGATTTCGATTGCTTCTGTGTAAGTAACTCTTGCGAAATCAGAATTTACAACGTTGTTCAGACGGTCGATCAGTCCTTTGTCTACGAAAGAATTGAAGAAATTCATCTCTTCCGGTGCGTTTTCCATCACGTAGCGGATAACATATTTCAGCATGTTTTCTGCAAGGATCATGTCATCTTCCAGATCTGCAAATGCGATTTCCGGCTCGATCATCCAGAACTCTGCCGCATGACGTGTGGTGTTTGAATTCTCCGCACGGAATGTCGGTCCGAATGTGTAAATGTTGCGGAATGCCTGTGCATAAGTTTCACCGTTCAGCTGTCCGCTTACGGTAAGGTTTGTCTCTTTTCCAAAGAAATCTTTGGAATAATCAACAGTTCCGTCTGCATTTTTCGGCACATTGTTCAAATCAAGTGTGGTCACCTGGAACATCTCTCCTGCACCCTCACAGTCACTTCCTGTGATAAGCGGTGTATGTACATATACGAATCCTCTTTCCTGGAAGAATTTGTGGATTGCGTAAGCAGTCAGTGAGCGTACTCTGAACACTGCCTGGAAAGTATTGGTTCTTGGACGAAGATGTGCAATACTTCTTAAATATTCAAAGCTGTGACGTTTTTTCTGAAGCGGATAATCCGGTGCAGAGGTACCTTCTACAACAACTTCTGCTGCCTGGATCTCAAATGGCTGCTTTGCCTGTGGTGTTGCGACAAGTGTTCCTTTTACAATGATTGCCGCACCAACATTCAGCTTGGAAATTTCGCCAAAGTTCTCCATATTATCATGATATACTACCTGAAGGTTTTCAAAGAAAGATCCATCATTTACAACGATAAATCCAAATGTCTTAGAATCACGGATACTGCGCACCCATCCCCCGATGGTCACTTCTTTATCCAGATATTCCTCTCTGTTTCTGTATAATTCTCTTACTGTTACCAAATCCATCTGTTCTGTTCCTCCGTATTACTCTTTTATATATTTCACATAACCCCAATGAGCCTTGTAAACATTGCCGACAGCTTCTGCTGCCATTTTCTACTTTTGCAATATGTCCAGTATACCATTAAACTACCGCAGTTGCAACGATGTAAAAAGAATCTGATTACATTTGAAAGTACTTTCGCAATGATTTTTTTATTGTACTCTAATCAATATTCCTTAATCGATAGTTCATTTTTCCTTAAGAAATTTTCTTTTTCTTTTATGATATAGACATATTTTGAACACAATTTATCTGTATACTAAGAGTCAGATAGTTGATAAACAACTATCTCCCCCCTCATAAAGTAAGCGCAATCGGGTTACCCCGATTGCCGCACTTTACTCTCATTCCTTTAGAAATTAAATAAAAGCACAAGAAAACCCGCTGGTCGAAAGATCAGCGGGTTTTCTCGTTACTGTTTATGAAACACAAAATATCAGGGAGCTGCAAAACAGCTCCCTGAATCACATACGATTATTCTTCTACATCCTGCACATCATAATACTTGATCAGCGCCTGTGTCCCAAGATCTCCAAGCCCTTCCTGTGCCAACTCTTCATAATTTGACAGTACCAGACTCAGCACCTCAAGACTCAGTCCGCTCATATTTGCCTCAGTCAGCGCAAGCTTCATATCCTTGATGAAATGCTTCATAAAGAATCCCGGTGCATAATCTCCGGCAATGATCTTTGGTCCGAAAGCATCCAACTGTTTGCTTCCTGCTGCCCCGGTAGAGACCGAATCAAAAAGGACATTCAGATCCAGTCCTTTGGCCTGCGCATAGGAAAAGGCCTCACATACACCACTTAAGGCCCCGGCGATCATAATCTGATTAGCAAGCTTTGCATGCTGTCCACATCCGGCTTTTCCCTGATAATTGATGTTTGTTCCCATTGCTTTGAAAAGCTCCATACAAGCTTCATAATCTTCTTTCTCGCCGCCGACAAGGATGGATAATGTAGCGTTTTTTGCTCCGGTATCCCCACCTGTTACAGGCGCATCCAGCACATGGAATCCTTTTTCTGTGCCCTCTTTTGAAATCTTTTCTGCAAGCATCGGGCTTGTAGTTGTCATATCGATCAGATAGGTTCCCGGATCTGCATTTTCCAGAATACCGCCTTCATCGAAGTAAACCTCTTCCACATCTCTCGGAAAACCAACAATGGTGATCACTGCATCACATCCGGGTACACATTCTTTGATAGATTCATGGAAAATTGCACCCTCGCTGATCACATCATCGACTTTCGCTTTTGTTCTTGCGTAAATATGCAGTTCATATCCTGTTTTCATAAGGTTGCGCACCATGGATTTTCCCATGATGCCAACACCGATAAATCCAATTTTTTTCATAGTGAACTCCTCTACTTTGGACTTACAATCTTTCCTGCCACCGCGCAGCTTGCCGCTGTTTTCGGAGATGCCAGATAAATCTCGACCTTAGAAGTTCCCATACGTCCAAGGAAGTTACGGTTGTTGGTTGCAACCACACGTTCTCCGTCTGACAGAATTCCTCCGGTACGTCCACAGCAAAGTCCGCAACCCGGATGGGTAATGATCGCACCTGCCTCAGATAAAGTCGTAAGGATTCCCATATCTGCTGCCTGTTTGTAGATCTTACGGCTCGCCGGAGTCACGATCAGTTTTACAAAATCCGCAACTTTTTTGCCCTTTAACACTTCTGCTGCTGCCTGAAGATCCTCCAGACGTCCGTTTGTGCAAGAGCCGATAAATACCTGATCGATCTCGGTTCCTTCTACCTCGGATACATTTCTGATTTTGTCAACCTGTGACGGAAGGGCCATAACCGGTACAAAGTCCTCTGCTTTATAAGTGATCGTTCTCATATAAGTTGCATCCGGATCACCAACCAGACTCTTCTGATAATCATTTAATTCAATATTGCAATACTCGGCAGTTTTCTCATCCGGTGTGAAAAGTGCGCATTTTGCTCCTGCTTCGATTGCCATGTTTGCCATTGTCATACGGCTTGCAACTGTCATATTTTCAATGGTGCTTCCGGCAAATTCAAGTGCTCTGTAAGTAGCACCGTCTGCTCTCAAATCACCGATCAGTCGTAAGATGATATCCTTTGACATGACATTTTCCGGAAGTTCACCATCGATCACAACTTTGATCGTCTCCGGTACGCGGATCCACATCGTACCGGTTCCTAAGATACTTGCCATCTCGGTATAACCGATACCAGATGAAAATGCTCCAACACAACCATAAGTTGTGGTATGGCTGTCGGTTCCGAATGCGATATCACCCGGTTTAACATAGCCGGCCTCTGTCATCAGCTGATGGCAGATTCCGTCACTTCTGTGTACATGTGTAAGTCCGTATTTATCTGCAAATGCATCTCCGGTACGAAAATGTCTGGTATCATCCTGCTGACTTGCCGGAACCAGATGATCATAAATCAGAACAACCTTGTCCGGATCATGCAGTTTCGTAAATCCCATTTCTTCAAATTTTTCTGCCACAAAGGGGATGAAAATATCATGGATCATCACGCGGTCAACGTTAACCGTCACAATGTCTCCCGGCTTTACGGCTTTTCCTGTATTGTGTCTGATAATTTTTTCAATAATCGTCTCGCCCATTTTCTTCTCCTTTCCGGTTAATCCAGTCCATTCAGTTTGCGCATGGCTTTTACCAGACCGCCAGCCTGAATAATGCTCATCAGATTCTCCGGCAGAGAAGCAATCGGATATTCCTTGCCATTATAATCCACATGCTCATTCATCACTACCGTGATCTCGTCGCCCTCTTTCATATCATCATAAAGATCCGGCTGTTCAATCAGAAGGAGTCCGTTGTTGATCGAATTACGGAAAGAAGATCCTTGCAAATGATTTGGCGATCACACACTGCACACCCATTGCCTTGATGATCTCCGGTGCCTGTTCTCTGGATGAACCGCAGCCAAAGTTCTTTCCTGCTACAATGATATCCCCCTTCTGGATCTGTCCGGCAAGTTCCGGACGAAGAGGAGAAAAGCCATACTGCTTCATATCATCGATTGTCTTGAGTGCAAGGTATTCAGTTGGAATGATGATATCGGTATCAATGTCATCTCCAAGAACCCATACACGTCCTGTAAATTTATCCATCTTATGTCACCTCGTCAAACGTAATTTCGTCTCTTACACATCACTTGCCAGTGCAATTTCTCCGGCAATGGCAGATGCTGTAACGGTTGCAGCCGATCCAAGATATACCTTGGAACTCGGATGTCCTGCACGTCCCTTGAAGTTACGGGTTCCTGTGCTGATCAGCACTTCGTTCTCACCGATCACACCCTGACAGCTTCCCCAGCATACGCTGCAGTTCGGGTTCATCACGATCGCACCTGCATCCATGAAGATGTCGATCAGTCCTTCTTCCAGAGCCTGTCTGTAAATAGTCTGACTTGCCGGAACAACAAGGAATCTTACTTTTTCAGATACTTTCTTTCCTTTGATAACCTGTGCGCCTACACGGAGATCTTCGATACGTCCGTTGTTGCAGGATCCAAGGAATGCCTCATCAATCTTGATACCGCGCACGTCTTTTGCCGGCGCAAGATTGTCTACAAAATCCGGTTTTGCAACAACCGGCTCTACCTTGGATAAGTCAAATGTATATTCTCTCGCATAAACTGCATCCGGATCACTGTGATATACAGCCTTTGGCTCACGTCCATGTTCTTTTAAATATTCCATTGCCACATCATCAACTTCAAAAATACCGGTCTTAGCTCCGGCTTCTACTGCCATATTGCAAAGTGCGATACGGTCACTGATTGTCAGAGTCTTCGCGCCCTCTCCGGTAAATTCCATCACCTGATAGTTACATCCGTTGGCCCCGACTTCACCGATGATGGTGAGGATCAGATCTCTCGCATAAACGCCTTCCGGCAGCTTTCCGACCAGGTTGAATTTTACAGTCTCCGGTACCATTACCCAGGAAGTTCCTGTTACCATACCGTAAAGGAAATCTGTACATCCTACACCGGTTCCAAATGCACCTAATGCACCATATGAACAGGTATGGCTGTCTGCACCAAAGATCAGTTCACCCGGACGGACATAATTCTCGATCATGACCTGATGGCAGACGCCTTTTCCTTCCCAGAAATCAATGTTGTTTTCTTTCGCAAAGTCGCGCATCTTCTTCTGGGATGCTGCTGTCTTTGGACAATCAGACGGTACGTTATGATCTACGATAAACACCAGCTTGCTGGTATCTGCAATATGCGGATTTTTTAATTTATTATTATACATATCAACAGTCAGATGTGTGGTTCCGTCATTACTCATCAGACGATCCAGTTCTACTGTATGGATGTCACCCGGCTTTACGCTTTCCACACCGGCTGCCGCTGCAATGATCTTTTCTGCGATTGTCATTCCCATTGTCTTAGTCCTCCTCACGGTTTAAAGAGGCGATCAGTCCGCCCTGATTCAAGATATTCTGCATATATTCCGGCAGCTTTGTGCAGGAATAAACCTTTCCATTTGCCTCAGCGGTTCCTTCCAACATATGAAGCTCCATCTGATCTCCGGTCTTTACTTCATCCGGAAGGTCTTTACAGACAATAACAGGAAGTCCGATATTGATAGCATTTCTATAAAAAATTCTTGCAAATGATTTTGCGATAACAGCTTTTACACCTAACGCTTTTAACACACCCGGAGCCTGCTCTCTGGAAGATCCACATCCAAAGTTCTCTCCTCCGACCACGAAATCTCCCGGTTTTACCTTCTGTGCAAAATCCGGATCCAGAGATTCAAATGCATGGCTCTTCATCTCATCCAGATTCGGAAGCAACAGATACTGGTGATGCTATGATCTGGTCTGTATCCAGATCGTTATGAAATTTAAAAATAGTCCCTTTTTCCATAAAGCATATTCCTTTCTGTATACACATGATTCCTTTATTTTAAGGCTTTTCCGGCATTTCCGCAAGGGAATATTTTAACAGGCTAACGTTGTACTTTATTCAATTCCTATTTTTCATAGGTTCCCTTGCAAATGATTTTTTCTTTTTGCATAAAGATTTTTCCACCTGCAATATAACTGTCAAGCTTCAGGTCATTGTCCCACAAAAGCAGATCTGCATCGGCTCCTTTTTGTATTGTCCCTTTCTTACCCTGCAATCCCAGTGCCTCCGCTACATGTGATGTCATATATGGAAGTGCATCTTCCAGCTTCATATCAAGCTCATGTACCATATACAGAAATTCTTCCCGCAGCGCATCTACTGAGGAAACACCGATTTCCAACAGGCTTCCGTCTTCTCTGTATTTTGACCAGCTTCCGTGTCCGTCGGAGCTGATGGTAATATGCTCTGTCGGGATTCCCTTTTCTTTTGCTTCTAAAATGCATCCGCCCGGACAAAAGTCCTCACTGATGCCACAGGTAAGATCGATGTATCCACCCTTTTCAAGCAACTGATAACCCTCTTCCAGAAGACCTTTTCTGCGGTTCACATGAGTCGGACGGAAAATCTTGATCGGAATCATACTCTTTTCCAAAGCTTCAAACACCGGCGACAATCCAGCATCTGCATCTCCCATATGCAGCACCACGATTCCAGGTTTTCCGCTTAACATACCTGCCGTTCTGGTCTTGCTCGCAAGCTGGATCAGTTCACTTTCCGTCACATTCGGTGCCCGATGATCTGAAATGGCAAGTTTCACGCCAAGTACTTTTTCAACAAACATAATATCCCGATCTACCTCTCCGGTAATAGTCGGACTTGGATATCCATATGCACCGGTAAGCATATACGCACTTACCCCTTCTTCGCATAAAGCCTGTACTTTTGCGTAAAGATTTTCAACACTCCTTGTAAGTCCGTCCGTTCCAAGAAGTCCTACAACCGTTGTAATTCCGCCTTTTACCAGTTCTGACAGCTGAAGTTCCGGTGTACGGGTATGAAAGCTTCCTTCCCCACCGCCTCCGGTAACATGAACATGCTGATCAATAAACCCCGGTGTAAGAATTCTTTCCTCTGCATCAATAACTTCACATGCGATCGGAAAATCCTCGATCTTATCTTCAATACATTCAATTTTCCCCCCACATACTAAAAGATCTTTTTTTCCAACATACTCCGGTGCATAAACTTTTGCATTTTTAATAAGTAACATTTCTTTCCTCCTCTTTATGACATTCTTTTATTTTCATACATTAATTTGTCTGCCTGATGAATTGCCTCTTAATTTTATCTTTCTATATTATCCTGCTTCTTCAGCAATTCCAAAAGCTCTTTTTCAGGAAGCGGCTTGGAAAAATAATAGCCCTGAATCATCTCGACTCCCCAGCTGCTGATCTGTTCCATTTCTTCCTGTGTTTCCACCCCTTCAGAAACAATATGATAATTCATTTTATGAAATGTTTCTACAACACTTTCATAGAAAATTGCCCGTTTCTCATCCCTGCAGATATCAAAAAGCAGAGATCTGTCAACCTTGATCACAGAAAACGGAAGCCTCATTACCGTATTCAGATTCGCATATCCGGAACCAAAATCATCCAGACACAAACCAATGCCAGCGTCCGTAAATTCCTCCGCAACTCTTCTTAGACCCGCATTGCATTCAGTCGCAACCGTTTCCGTGATTTCAAACTGTATCCAGTTATGTGGAATCTTATAAGCATCCATAATCCGGATAAAATGTCTGCTACAGTCATTTCTCATCAGATCCAGAGAAGACAGGTTCACTTTTACATTCAGAAGATACCTCATCAGGTATCGGTTTTCTCCTAAAAATCTGCAGACACGACTAAACTGTAGATCTGTGATCTGTTCGATCATATGATTTCTTTTCTGCAATCTGAATAAATACATCTGGTGCGATCCAGCCAAGCTCCGGATGCTGAAGGCGACTTAGCGCTTCCAGTGTGATAAAACATTTTTTCCGTGTAGAGTAAACCGGCTGATAGTATATCTCGAACAGATCCTCTGTAATCGCCTTATGCAAATACTGTTCTACCCGTTTATTATAAAGGAAACCATTCATCGTCTGATAATCATCCTGTATCACCTCTGTCAGACCATTTTTCGCAGATAAGGCTTCCAGATATTCAGCATATTCTAGAATAAGCCCGCTGTCTCCGAGTTTCTGCGCATTCATGATCCCGCTTATGATCACAGGCATCGTAATAATTTTATTGTTGACATTCAGCTTACTGTTTCCATCAAACATTCTCTTCAGCTGCGTAAGATAATATTCATATTCTTCAAGTGAACCGGTAAGTATCATAAAACTCTTTCCCGTTGTACGAAATGCTTTTTTCCCGCACATCTCACCAAGTTTTCTTGCTGTCAGCTTTAAGATTGAATTACCGCCCTGTACCCCTGCGATTTTATTAATGTGCTTCAATTGATAAAGATACACCGTAATAATGTGAAATGATTTTCCCGCACTGATCAGCTCATTGCTTTTTCTGACCAGATACAGATGATTGTATAATCCGGTAAGTGTATCGATATTTGCATGAGGATTGTTGATCGTAATAAATAGTACCAGAATTCCCAGACTCATACCAAACCCTGTTGTAAGAAGCGGATGATATAAAAGCTGGATCACCACTCCCGCACCGGATATCAACAGGATTTCCAGCAGGCTCTTCACTTTTTGATAGCCCAGTTTTTTCCGCCATATGACAATAAGGATCAAGGCTGCTGCCATATGACAAAGTGCACTGTAATACATCAGCATATACCATGGACCTTTCATATAGCCTGCCGGTATATCAAAATAAAACAGCTTTTCTGTGAACGGGTTTGTCAGAATCATCCCCATCAGAATGAATGTCGGCACACCTGATAAAAACATCTTTTTTGCCGAAATGATCTTATTATCATGTAATGTCTGAATATAACAGATCACCGTAAACGGCAACAATGCCTGAAGCAGATAAAAGATCGTTGTTGCAAGCATTGCAGCAATTTCACAATTACTATTTGGAAAAGAAATATAATAATTACTGGCAAGTTCCGCAACCACATCTAAAATACCGATGATGGCAAAGAAAAGGAATACCTGATTATTCAGATCCTCTGCTCTTTTCTGTCCCAGAAAATACCATAAAACCAGCAACAATATAACCATTGCCGCAATAAGAAAATCTATATTATAAGTCATATTTATCCTCCGCCGGTTTTATTTATTTGAACAAAGCATATCGTCTGCCTGCTGTTCCAGAACACTCCTTTCTGCACTCTGGATGCTTCTTGCTGTTCGGATAACCGTTTCATCACCCATCTGTCTTCCAGACATATCATTAATCTTCTTCAGTTCTGCAATTTTCACAAACAACAATAATACATTTTCAAGTAAAATCGCACCCTCCTGGATCTCTTCAAGATACATCTCAAATGATTTCCGGTTTTTCATATCTGTCATCCGGTCTTCCAAGGACATTCTCCTATAAACCTCCTGTTCCAGGCAAAACTGAATGTTGTTGGATACTTTACAAAGCAATCCCCAAAACAAAACAGCAATATAAAGAAGAATGCCAAACTGGAAAATAGATTCATACCAGTAAATGGATAATACCCAGTACAGTACCAGTGCGATTACACCGCTTATCCCTAATACACCAAATGCCTTTAGACAGAGATTTACTTCCTTCTCCTGCGTTTTCCGATATTCTTTCCACAAAAGAAGGATCATAGACACAACCCCCGTAAACAATAAGAGATGTGTGATATATAACATATGTATAAAAGGAATCTTAAACAGAAGATGCAGAATCCCCTGTAAAACAGCATTTGCATAAAGAAGAAAAATCCAAACCTGCGGTATCCATCTTACACTTTCACTTACTGTATTTTGTATAAATAGCAGCATAGGAACAGACATCGTCATAAACGCATAAAAGGATACCAACGTTCCTGCTGCACTCTGACTGCCATACATCTGGTAAATTCCTGAATCCAGAATACACCACAAACTGCATAAAAGCAAAAACAATGCTACATTTAAAAATCTCTTTTCTACAATCTGCCTGTATCTGGTATAGAAAAAGACAATCACCGAAACGAGACCGAGACCGGTCATTCCCAAAACTACCAGTATCGAAAAAATCGATCCTAGCAGATGCTGTCTGAAAACAGAACAAAACTCTCCGATCATCGGGGCATACACATATAGTCTGGCATTCTTTTTAGTTTCATAGCTGATTGATAACACTTCCTGCCCGATTTTCTCCGGCAAAGAAATATCTGCCCATATTTTCCCTTTCATCTGCCTGTTTTTTTCAAATCTGTTATCCTTATATTGGTAGAGAAGCCGGTCTCCTATGCAGACTTCCAGCTGATACCATCCATTGCTGAAGGTGTACAACTCGCCCCTTTCCGACTCCGTACCCGGCTGATACAGTATTCTGACAAAAATAAGCAACAATGTCACAATGAGCAAAATGCAGAATGCTTCAATTTTTTTCCATTTCTTTCCTTTTTTCATTTCCCTCATCTCCTATGCATTCTGCCGGAAGCTTTTCTACATAGAAAATGTAATTTCCTATGAAACAAAAAAGTCACCTGCGTTATACAGGTGACTAAAATTTAAGCCGAATAACTTTTTTCACTTACTCTATTAACCTATCCGCATCTTCTTATTGCAACCGGCTGACATAGCGTACTGCCTTAGTCCCTTTGGCTTTGCGTCACAGTTTTTCAACAGCTTTGCCCCTATAAACATAATTCAAGTATAGCATATTCAAGATGACGAAACAATATTTTAATTGTTATAATAATCTATAGTTTTACACATAATCCATAACAAGAAACATCGGTTTAATTGCTACGATTTCATCATATTCTTCTTTCTCGACCACTACATCCGAATTCAATGCTTTCAAATCGCTTTTCAAAACCTGTAATGCTTCAGGAATTGTTTTTGCCCGTTCTTCTCTCATGATCTCCTGCATTCTCTGTAGCACAATTGGATGAGCATAATGAGCCGGTATTGGAAATTCCGGATACTTTCTGATATATTCTTCCATCTGCTCAATGGCTCCCGAAAGCTGATTTTCAATATATTTTCTGTTATTTTTTGATGTAGGAAGCACATTCGCACCGGCAAAAAGAAAGATTGCCGCAAGACCAAACAATAAAAAATACATTCCAAATCCTGCATGTGTCGTTAATGCATAAATGCCATAAACAAATGCTGCCGCACCCATGATCACAATTGCAAGTGCCACCCACTTATAAGTGGGATTACTTCTGTCATAGGTTCTTTTTTTCTTTGCTGCCAGACTCAGATTCATATATAAATCCGACTGGTTCTTCAAATATTTCTCTGCCTGCTCGAGTTTTGAAAGATTAACCTTTGTCTCTTCAGAAACTTTTTTCTCACGTTTCTTTTCTTCCAGCCATCTTTTTTTCTCTGCAAGTTTTTGTTCTGCTGCCAGACTGTGTACCGGTATGTCCGGAAATTCTTCTTCTATATAAGCCAGGAGCCTGTCTACATCTTCTTCGTGTTTAAAATTACACTGTTTTTCTTTTCCATTCTCATAAACAACCACAAGGTAGGATAAGGTACCGAATACTCCTTTTCCTGTAAATCCACCCTTACTCATGGCGATTCTTTTGAAGATCCTTTGAATTGAAGAAATCGGTATGTAATACTTTCTGTCGATATAGAAACTGTTCAGATACACTGCTTTTTCTCCGACACCACAGGGTCCGAATTTTCTGCAATTCTTTTTATCATTCAATAATTCCTCTTTTGACAGGGATACCTCTCCTAACCTTTGCGGTCTTATCATATCATCATCTCATTTCCGTCTGTTTCTATCTTTATTTATTAAAATATTTCGTTATCTATGCCTTAGCTGGTTTCTTTGTCGCACGAAGAAAAATAGCAAGGAATACTACTGCAAGAATAATTCCTACCGGATAAGCAACCGCCGTAGAGAATCCCAGACACTCATCTGCGCAGAAGAAATATGTCATAGAGACTGCACTCATAAATGTTGCCGGTACAGCAGTAATCCAGTAATTTTTCTTCTCACGGAACAGATACATACTTGCTGTCCACAGAACGATCATAGCAAGTGTCTGGTTTGTCCAGCTGAAGTATCTCCATACAATTGCATAATCCAGATGTCCGACAAATGCACCGACTGCAAGAAGCGGAACACATAATATCAAACGTTTCTGCATCTTATTCTGATCGATTTTGAACCAGTCTGCCAGTACCAGACGGGCACTACGGAATGCCGTATCACCTGAAGTGATCGGGCATACGATAACTCCGATCATCGCAAGAGCAACACCGACACTACCCATCGTCTTAATACATACATCATAGATTGCTGCGGACTGACCATTTGCCAAAATCTCATTAAGTCCAGTATTTAATCCACCAGTTACTTTATAAATTGAGCATCCTGCAGCTGCCCAGATCAGTGCAATCACACCCTCAGCAACCATTGCACCATAGAATACGAAATGTCCCTGTTTCTCAGATTTCATACAACGTGCCATCAGTGGTGACTGTGTAGAATGGAATCCGGAAATTGCTCCACATGCTACGGTAATAAACATGAAGCTCCAGATTGGTTTTCCCGTCAGGATGCATATTTGTAAAATGGCTCCAGATTTCCGGGATCGTATAACTTGGATTTGTAAAAATACCAATAATAACGCCAATTGCCATAACAATCAGACAAATACCAAAAATCGGATAAATACGTCCGATAATCTTATCAATTGAAATAAATGTTGCAACAAAGTAATATGCAAGGATGATCCAAAGCCATACTTCCGGATTAGCCAAAAACTCCTGTCACACCTTTGTTACCAAGTAAGGTAACAATAAGTCCAGCCGGTCCTACCGCAAATACAGTACCAACCATGACCAGAAGTACTACGCTAAAAACACGCATGACATTCTTCATCACATTTCCAAGATAAGATTCCGCACACTTCCGAAATGGATGCTCCGTCATTTCGTTCAGACAACATACCTGAAAAATAGTCATGTACACCACCTGCAAAAATGGTACCAAATGTAATCCATAAAAATACAACCGGTCCCCATAATGCTCCCTGCATAGCTCCGAAAATAGGGCCAAGACCCGCGATATTCAGAAGCTGTACCAGGAACAATTTCCACTGCGGCATCACAACATAATCGACACCGTCATTGATCCTGACCGCAGGTGTCTCTCTGTCATCCGGTGCAAAAGTGTTCTCAACCACTTTACCATAGACAAAATACCCTCCTATAAGTAGCGCCAAGCAAATGATAAAGCTAATCATAGTAGCACACCTCCTAAGTAGTAATTTGATTACTTACATTCCTTAACCTACACTTATTATAGGATTATAAGAAAATTTTTCAACTCTTTTTAAGTTTTTTCACATACCGCATTTTTATATATGGTATATTATATTTGTATACCAAAAAATCTGGAAACAATTGTTTCCAGATTTCTCCTAGAGGCGCCAACCAGATTTGAACTGGTGATAGAGGTGTTGCAGACCTTTGCCTTACCACTTGGCTATGGCGCCAGATGACTCCGACGGGAATCGAACCCGTGTTACCGCCGTGAAAGGGCGATGTCTTAACCGCTTGACCACGGAGCCAGATATTGATTTTTTTCAAAATTAAAATCTGCAAGTAATTGGCTGACAGATTTTAGAACTCCCCGAGTTGGGTTCGAACCAACGACCCTTCGGTTAACAGCCGAATGCTCTACCACTGAGCTATCGAGGACTACTTTTATTATTATAAACACTTTACATATATTTTGCAAGTGCTTTTTTCATTTTTTATGTACTCTGAAAACCACATACAAATTTAAATCTTTACTCCATCCATTCTTTACCCTGTCCTACCTTCTTGGTTATGCCCTCGACCGATTAGTAACAGTCAGCTCCATGCATTACTGCACTTCCACCTCTGCCCTATCTACCTCGTCGTCTTCAAGGGGTCTTACAACTTTCGTTGGGATATCTCATCTTGAGGGGGGCTTCACGCTTAGATGCCTTCAGCGTTTATCCCTTCCCGGCTTGGCTACTCTGCCATGCCCCTTGGCAGAACAACAGATCAACCAGCGGCCAGTCCAGCCCGGTCCTCTCGTACTAAGGCCAGCTCCTCTCAAATATCCTACGCCCACGCCGGATAGGGACCGAACTGTCTCACGACGTTCTGAACCCAGCTCGCGTACCGCTTTAATGGGCGAACAGCCCAACCCTTGGGACCTACTTCAGCCCCAGGATGCGATGAGCCGACATCGAGGTGCCAAACCACTCCGTCGATGTGAACTCTTGGGAGTGATAAGCCTGTTATCCCCAGGGTAGCTTTTATCCGTTGAGCGATGGCAATCCCACTTTATACCACCGGATCACTAAGTCCTACTTTCGTACCTGCTCCACCCGTCGGTGTCGCAGTCAAGCTCCCTTCTGCCTTTGCACTCTTCGAATGGTTTCCGACCATTCTGAGGGAACCTTTGAGCGCCTCCGATACCCTTTCGGAGGCGACCGCCCCAGTCAAACTCCCCGCCTGACATTGTCCCCCAGCCGGGTCACGGCTGCTGGTTAGAAATCCAATACTGCAAGGGTGGTATCCCAACAGCGGCTCCGCAGCAACTGGCGTTACCGCTTCTTAGCCTCCTACCTATCCTGTACATGCTGCACCAAATCCCAATATCAACCTGCAGTGAAGCTCCATGGGGTCTTTCCGTCCTGGCGCAGGTAACCAGCATCTTCACTGGTATTTCAATTTCACCGGGTGCATTGTTGAGACAGTGCCCAAATCATTACGCCTTTCGTGCGGGTCGGAACTTACCCGACAAGGAATTTCGCTACCTTAGGACCGTTATAGTTACGGCCGCCGTTTACTGGGGCTTAAGTTCAAAGCTTCGCTTACGACTAACCCCTCTCCCCTTAACCTTCCAGCACTGGCAGGCGTCAGCCCATATACTTCACCTTACGGTTTTGCATAGACCTGTGTTTTGCTAAACAGTTGCTTGAATTCTCTGCGGCCCTCTCAGTGGCACTCCTTCTCCCTAAGTTACGGAGTCATTTTGCAGAGTTCCTTAACCATGCTTCTCCCGTCGGCCTTAGGATTCTCTCCTCATCCTACCTGTGTCGGTTTACGGTACGGGTACAGTACAAACAATAGCGGCTTTTCTTGACGCATGGCTCACACATTTCCCTACTTTTGTTCGGTATGCATCACGTCTTCGGATTATAGAGCGGATTTGCCAACTCTACTCCTACCTCGCTTGCCGCGGGATTCCATTCCCGCTAGTGCTCTCCCTCTGCGTCCCCACAGTTCTGTTATACTGCAGTACAGGAATTTCAACCTGTTGTCCATCGGCTACGTCTTTCGACCTCACCTTAGGCCCCGACTTACCCAGAGCAGATCAGCTTTACTCTGGAAACCTTGGGTATTCGGCCGGAAGGATTCTCACCTTCCTCTCGCTACTCATTCCGGCATTCTCTCTTCTTAAAAGTCCACAGCTCCTTCCGGTACTGCTTCTTCCCTTTAAGAATGCTCCTCTACCAATTAACTACGTTAATTCCTGAGCTTCGGTAGTGTGTTTCAGCCCCGGACATTTTCGGCGCAGGACCTCTCGACCAGTGAGCTATTACGCACTCTTTTGAATGTATGGCTGCTTCTAAGCCAACATCCTGGTTGTCTTTGAAATCCCACATCCTTTTCCACTTAACACACATTTTGGGACCTTAGCTGCAGGTCTGGGCTCTTTCCCTTTTGACTGCCCAACTTATCTCGTGCAGTCTGACTCCCATGAATCATCTTACTGGCATTCGGAGTTTGATATCCTTTGGTAAGCTTTGACGCCCCCTCGGGAATTCAGTGCTCTACCTCCGCAAGACTCTCATGAGGCTAGCCCTAAAGCTATTTCGAGGAGAACCAGCTATCTCCGGGTTCGATTGGAATTTCTCCCCTATCCACACCTCATCCCCACCCTTTTCAACGGATGTGGGTTCGGACCTCCATTGCCTTTTACGGCAACTTCATCCTGGACATGGATAGATCACCCGGTTTCGGGTCTACTCCATCTGACTTAACGCCCTGTTAAGACTTGTTTTCACTTCGGCTCCATTCCTTAAGAACTTAACCTCGCCAGATGGCGTAACTCGCCGGACCGTTCTACAAAAAGTACGCGGTTCCACATAAATACATGGTTCCACAGCTTGTAAACATATGGTTTCAGGTTCTCTTTCACTCCCCTCCCGGGGTCCTTTTCACCTTTCCTTCACAGTACTATGCGCTATCGGTCACTAAGGAGTATTTAGCCTTACGGGGTGGTCCCCGCATGTTCCCACAAGGTTTCTCGTGTCTCGTGGTACTCTGGATCCCGCCTTGCTGACTCGTCTTTCGCTTACGGGGCTTTCACCCTCTCTGGCTTTCCCAAAACCATTCTGCTAAACTTGTCAGATCAATTACGCGGTCCGAACCCCGGAATGCACGCACTCCGGTTTGGGCTCTTCCGCTTTCGCTCGCCGCTACTTACAGAATCACATGTTGTTTTCTCTTCCTCCGGCTACTTAGATGTTTCAGTTCACCGGGTTCCCTTCCATACGTTATGGATTGGCGTATGGATGACTGGAGTCTGTCCAGCCGGGTTTCCCCATTCAGATATCTCCGGATCATAGGATATTTGCTCCTCCCCGAAGCTTTTCGCAGCTTATCACGTCTTTCATCGGCTCTTAGTGCCAAGGCATCCACCATACGCTCTTTCTAGCATAACCAACTCCCTTCTCCCACGGGAATGGGATCCGGTTACACATGCATAGCGTTGCATGCGTTGGTATTTCAGGTCGTTTTTTTACTTCGTTTTCTCGAAGATGTAAGTTAATCATTACCTTGCGGTGATGATCACCTCGGATGTCTTTCTCTATTTGAGAATTGATTTATTTTTGTATGCAGTTTTCAAAGTACATGTCTGACTGAAGTTTATCAGTCATTAAAAACCAAAATCTCTTTTGATCTTTAATCACTGGTAAAAACCAGCTATCGTAACAGCACTGCCCTGCTGATTGGGTTGACCGCAGAATCCCCTTCGGTTCTGTGTCTGTATCTATGCTGAAAGACTAGTGCGGTAGCTAACCACCACTTAGTCGCTTGACGCTTTGGAGCGATTCTCCAAAGTTTCATATTAAATCAAGCACAGTCTGCTTATTTTCTTTTTTATAATCTGGCGGCCACCTACTCTCCCACACCGTCTCCAGTGCAGTACCATCGGCCGCTTAGGTCTTAACCATCGTGTTCGGGATGGGAACGGGTGTGTCCCCTGACCGCATCGCCACCAGAAGCATTGAGTTTTGATAACTCAACAATAGACAACGAACTTTCCTTACTTCTTCTTCCTTAGAAAGGAGGTGATCCAGCCGCACCTTCCGATACGGCTACCTTGTTACGACTTCACCCCAGTTATCGGTCCCACCTTCGGCAGCTCCCTCCTTACGGTTGGGTCACTGACTTCGGGCGTTACCGACTCCCATGGTGTGACGGGCGGTGTGTACAAGACCCGGGAACGTATTCACCGCGACATGCTGATTCGCGATTACTAGCGATTCCAGCTTCATGTAGTCGAGTTGCAGACTACAATCCGAACTGAGACGTTATTTTTGAGATTTGCTCCCCCTCGCAGGCTCGCTTCTCTTTGTTTACGCCATTGTAGCACGTGTGTAGCCCTGCTCATAAGGGGCATGATGATTTGACGTCATCCCCACCTTCCTCCAGGTTATCCCTGGCAGTCTCTCCAGAGTGCCCAGCCTAATTGCTGGCTACTGAAGATAAGGGTTGCGCTCGTTGCGGGACTTAACCCAACATCTCACGACACGAGCTGACGACAACCATGCACCACCTGTCACCGATGTTCCGAAGAAAAGGCATCATTACATGCCGGTCACCGGGATGTCAAGAGTTTCTTCGCGTTGCTTCGAATTAAACCACATGCTCCACCGCTTGTGCGGGTCCCCGTCAATTCCTTTGAGTTTCATTCTTGCGAACGTACTCCCCAGGTGGACTGCTTAATGCGTTTGCGGCGGCACCGAAGAGCTTTGCTACCCGACACCTAGCAGTCATCGTTTACGGCGTGGACTACCAGGGTATCTAATCCTGTTTGCTCCCCACGCTTTCGAGCCTCAACGTCAGTCATCGTCCAGTAAGCCGCCTTCGCCACTGGTGTTCCTCCTAATATCTACGCATTTCACCGCTACACTAGGAATTCCACTTACCTCTCCGACACTCTAGCTGCATAGTTTCCAAAGCAGTCCACGGGGTTGAGCCCACGGGCTTTCACTTCAGACTTGCACAGCCGTCTACGCTCCCTTTACACCCAGTAAATCCGGATAACGCTTGCACCATACGTATTACCGCGGCTGCTGGCACGTATTTAGCCGGTGCTTCTTAGTCAGGTACCGTCATTTTCTTCCCTGCTGATAGAGCTTTACATACCGAAATACTTCTTCGCTCACGCGGCGTCGCTGCATCAGGGTTTCCCCCATTGTGCAATATTCCCCACTGCTGCCTCCCGTAGGAGTTTGGGCCGTGTCTCAGTCCCAATGTGGCCGGTCACCCTCTCAGGTCGGCTACTGATCGCTGGCTTGGTAGGCCGTTACCCCACCAACTACCTAATCAGACGCGGGTCCATCTCATACCACCGGAGTTTTTCCCACCGAGCCATGCGGCTCCGTGGTCTTATGCGGTATTAGCAGTCATTTCTAACTGTTATCCCCCTGTATGAGGCAGGTTACCCACGCGTTACTCACCCGTCCGCCGCTCAGTCACAAAAAGTCTTCATCCGAAGAATCAGGCTTAAGCGCTTCGCTCGACTTGCATGTGTTAAGCACGCCGCCAGCGTTCATCCTGAGCCAGGATCAAACTCTCGTTAAAAATGTTTGTATCCGGGTCAGAATCGCTTGGCAATTCTGTTCCTGTTTACTGTTCTGGTTCGACATCTTTCGATGTCCGTTCTTGAAAAATCTCTTTAAAGAATTTTCAGGGTTGTTGTCTATTGTTTAATTATCAAGGTTCTTTTTGTTGTTGCCGTTTCATGCGACAGCTTTTATATTATATCAAAGCGTTTCATGTTTGTCAACAACTTTTTTAAATTATTTTTTGTCGCTTTCTATTTTTATCAGCGACAACCTCTATATAATATCATGTGTATTTTGTTTTGTCAACACATTTTTTGAGGTTTTTATTTTTATTTTCAAAGGCTACCTTACATCCCTTATTATAAATAAAAATCCATCACTTTTCCGTGACAGATTTTTATAATACCATTATCAGTTTCTATTGTCAAGTCTTTTATCTCAACATTGTTGCAATTTTCATAATTATATTATTATCATATAAAAAACTAAGGATCTGATCTTCTCTGATCATTCCCATTGCCTGCTTTCCTATCGTTGTTGTATACAGAAGCGTAATTACGATAAACAGGATCCCTACTATAATAAATGAAATCGTCGACCCTACCAGAACTCCTGCCAGCCTGTTCAGAATTCCCAGAACCGGAAGTGCTGTCACAAAATCAAGCGCAAACACAACCGCTCTTATCACAATGGTTGCAAACAGTAATGTTACCAGAAACGCGACAATCTCGATAACCAGCTTTGCAAAATATTTGCTTACATACTCCGCAAATGTCGTTACCCCAAGCTTCTGATAAACTTCACTGTTATTATTTTCCAGAAGAAGATTCTTAAATACATCCGGAAGATCTGCCCCCTCGATTGCCACTATCTGCATTTGCTTTGGAACCTCAGCCTCCATGATCGACTGCTCTGCCTCTTCCGTTGACACATGTCCATCGAAGATATCTGGTGAAATTCCATACTGCTGCAGCATCTCGTCTGACACATTACCATTTACAATATCTTCCACAGTAATTCCTGCTGCTTCCAATGTCTGCTCAGATACACCTGCCGCTGAGAGGATTCCCCGTACCTGCTCTTCCGTAAATCCCGAATTTGTATCCGCTTCTCCCGTGAAGGCTTTTGTCATCGTTTTTATACACTGCTGTTCTACCATCTCATCAATCGGTGTAAGCGAATAAATTGCTTTGCTGACATACGGCGTTGCAAAATACACAACCGCCAGTGTAAGGATCGTCGCCCCAAGCGATACAGCAATCCTGACAGCACCTTTGGCAAATCCTACAATGGCTCCTATTGCTATAATGCCCCCGACAATTACCAATAAAATATTTACTTCCATACTCTACTCCTATTTTACAAGCCGTACCTCTGCAAGTCCGTCTGCATTCATCACCAGGTACTTATTGATTCCGAAAACCGGAATTACTTCTTTTATCTCATATTCTGTCGTTCCTTCAAATTGCTTCACACCAAGCTTGGAATAAATCAGGCAGGAAGTCCCATCATACATGATAACATTTCCATCTGCAATCTTTACATTTCCATATTCCCCGGTAAATGTTTTAGATAATTTCTGATTTCCTTCCATATCATACAGGCGAAGCTCATATTCTCCGCTTTCTTCTTTCAGTATGAACCCAAGATATTCATCGTCATGGAAAAAGCTTTTAATCTGCTTATCCAGCTTTACTGTTTTAGAAAGCTTCGGCTTGTCCGTTTCCTTATAGATCATAAACGACTGGTCTCCGACCAGAACAGACTTCTTCTCATCTATAAAAAACGAAGTCGGAACAATTGTGTTTTTGTAAACATCATCAGCAACCTGATATTCTTTGTTTGCTTCTTCTGTATTATCAAAATTCAGGTATCCGACTCTTGTTGCCTCGACACCATCCGCTACACACAAATATGAAATCTGAAGTCTCGTTCCGTTCGGCGAAAGTGCGATTCCAATCGGGTATCCGGTTCCGGTAAGTGAAGCTCTGTGCTCTACCAGTACATTTCCTGTCGCATCATAGCACACAACCATTGGTGAATTTTCGTTATTTAAAATCGTACTGACAATTCCATTTTCCGCAACAGCTATCTTCTCGATCGGATAATTCGTATGGATTTCTCCCTTCGCGCCTTTTTCATCCATAACATAAATATCATTCCCACCGCGCTCTGCGACCGCCATCGCTTTTCCAGACACATTGATAACCGGATCCTTAATCTGATAAGACTGGTTCCACTGCTCTACACCTTTTTTATTGATATACGCAATTCCATCCCGTCCGTATTTGAGCATTCCGTCTGCATATTGCAAATATTTCAGATCACTTGATTCTGTCTCTTTATTTTTATAGCTTTGCAGAGTCCGTAAGCTTGTATATGTCTGCAATTTCACAAGCAGATAGCTGCTGATCAGTGCAAACACAAACGCCAAAATCGTTACCGTCGTCTTTATTCTCTTTTTTACTTTGTACGCCTTTATCTTCTCTTCCAGGTTTTCGTCCGGATCACGTACCTTTACTATCACATCCATAACCTGTCCTTTTCCTGTCGTTAGTTTGTTGTTAGTATACCACAGTTTTTATTCATATGTACAGAAAACTACGGCAGAATCAATTTCTGTCCGATAAAAATCAGGTTTCCGTCCGACAACCCGTTCATTCTGCAGATCGCATCTACATGTCCACTGTCCCCGTATACTTTCTTGCTGATTTTGGCTAGCGTATCGCCTTTTTCTACAATATAAATATCTTCACTCATTTCCTGCATTGTGCTCATCGAAGAATCATCGACCTTTTCTTCCTCTGTCGAAGCAGAATCAGAGCCCTCTCCCTGCTGTGGCATCGGATCCTGCTGTTCCTCTGTCTGCGGATCATTCGTCTGCTCTGACTGAACGGTATTCTCATTTTGTTGCTCATTTGCTGCTTTTACTGCGCCACTGGTTTTCTGCGTTTTTTCCTCGCCCTGCTTCATGATCGAATTACGTATAAATTCCAGGGATGACTGGACACTTTTCATTTTCCCATAATTGTTCAGGGTTGTCACGCCCATGATCAGAACCACAATTACCAGAAACACGCTCGCCACGTATGTCAGCCTGGAAGTTTTCTTCTGCTCCTTCGCCTCAAATCTTTCTTTTACAAGGTTGCGAAAGTCTTTTGCAGCCTTATCTTCCACAACTTCGCTGGGTGTCACGCCAATCTTTTTCCGTGCCGTAATCATATAACTCTGCATTGCAGCATTTTTTTCATAATAAACATAATGCCCGCCAATCTGCATCAGCTCTTTATATTTGTAACAATAATACTGTTCTTCCACCTCTGCATTATCTTTTAATATGAAAATAGTATTTTTTTCGGAAAAATATTTTTCATGGGTATTGAATATCTTCGTATCTATCACCATTCGCACGCCCGGTCTGCAGAGCATCCAGCCAATCATCGTACCATCTTCAAAATATTCCTTTTTCTCCTGCTCTGCTTTTTCAAAATTCTCCTGTGAAATGATTTCATTTTCATCACCGGAAAATTCCATGCAGATCGCGCCAAAAATATAGAGACACTCCTGTCCTTCTGTTACTTCTTTTTTACCGACCAGAAATGCACCTGCCTGTTCCTTATCTGCTTTATCACAAATCTGATTCAGAAATGTATCTACATAATCTTCCACGTAAATCTTCGGAGTATCACTCACATTTCCTATCTGACGTACATTTTTTGGAAATTTGTTTTCCATAATACTCTCACCTCATTCTGCATATTTTGTAGTTTAGGCTATCGTATCATATGGAAAGCACACTTTTTATCGCTTTGTGTCTACTAAATAGGAAAATCGTTCGACAATCCTGTCCATTCCCCGTTTTTTCTTTACCGGATCGCTCTCTTTCCGCTGTGCAGTCTCAAAACTGCCGCAATACTTGTCAGCAAGTGTCGTAATCCATCCTTCTTTTGTCCGCGGCACAGAAAAAAGTGTGACCGGCCACATATGGTTCATGATAATATCCCGTTCGATGCTATTCAGATCAAAAAATTTCTCTGCGTTCATGAGCGCTCTTTTCGGATGCGTCATCCCATGAAAATGATCCCCTGTCCGCTTTGCATGGGTATGCCAGTCGTACAAAAACAAATCATGCAGCATTCCCGCACGCGCTGCTGACCTTGCATCCAGTCCAAGTGCCTTACACCAGATATAATTATAGTAAGAAACATGAAGACAGTGCTGATAACAGTTTGTCACTCCATGATGCGGATAAAGCTTCATTCTCAGCACTACCGGATGGATTGCAATATCTTTGATGCATTCATAAAACTGTTCAAATTCTTCATCCTGCTCCTCCGGTGTTTTATTTTTCTTTTTTAATTTATCATTTAATTCAGTTATCGTTTTCTGTAATTTTTCCATTCTGGTTACCCTCTTTTTTTCTGCCGTGTTCCTTTTCCCGGCATACTTTAAGTATACCAAAATTTCTTTTGTTCCACCTCATTCTTTTCTAAAGAATTCCTTATGATTTTGTGATGTTTCTGTGATTCATATTGTTTCTTTCAAATTCCTGGTATAAAATAGGGCGGAACAAAAATGAGGAGGCTGATTGTAACATGAAACAGATTTATGAAGACCTGTCAGACGATACTGACTTTGATATCATTGATCTGGCTGACGTACCGGATCGGGATACCGTAAAAAGGCGTAAAAAGAAATCTCAAAGAGATGTAAATAAAACTAACAAAAGTGAGGAAGTAAAAAAGAAGGAACACTCTTCCATCGAAGATCCTTCAGAGGATTCACGAAAGGAGCGGTCTAAAAAAGCCCGGAAACGTACTTCCGGAAACTCTGGAAACGGCAGTTCAAAAGCTTCCGGGAAAAAACGTTCCACTCCATCCGCTTCGATCATCACCACTCCGGTGAAAAAGACTGTGCAGACAGGCGCAAAAATAACCGGCAAACTCCTGCAGACCGGAGCCCGTGGCGTAACGCTTCTGATGATCGCCATAATTGCATTTAATATTTTCAAGAATTTCTGGAGCTGTTATCCGGTATATGGTTCACTTGCCACAGCGGTAAATGCCAAGAATTATACGCTCGGTGCCTTCCTTGGCGTCGCAGCATTTCTGCTGATTATGGAGATTATTTTCTTCCTGTGGGCGCTGACCGGACCATGTGCTTATGGAGACAGGGGAACAAAGCGTGTCGATACCGGACGGGGGCTTTTCTCTTTCCTGTTCATCGGTATAACTGTAGTTGCTGCCGGAATGTTCTGGAATCTAATTCCTTCTTCTCCATCACCACTGACCGGTCTTGCCGGCGGTCTGCAGCTGTATGGAAGTCTGAAAGGAATCCTTCTTCCATTATGCGGAATTGGACTTGTAAGCTGTATTATACGGAAAATATTTTCCTAGAACGGGAAATATGCCACTTTCAAAATATAACTGGTTATAGTGCCACTGGTCTGGTGCTGTATCCTTCTCACTCCTACAGCGGATCAAGAACTTTCATCCATAACAAAAATGCCAGTCCCGATTTACACCGGTTCTGGCATTTTTATTATAGATTCTCAGAATCCTTTTTTATTATTTTACAAATGCTTTTACTTTTTCGCAGATGCTGTCTGCATCAAGTCCGTACTTCTTGATCAGTTCAACTGCCGGACCAGATTCCCCGAACGTATCCATAACACCAATCTTCAGAACAGGTGTAGGAAGTTTTTCAGAAAGCACATCACATACAGCACTTCCAAGTCCACCGATAACAGAATGTTCTTCTACGGTAACAACTTTTCCTGTCTCTTTTGCTGCTGCAACAATAAGTTCTTCATCAATAGGTTTGATCGTATGGATATTGATTACTTTCGCATCGATTCCGTCTGCTGCAAGCTTTTCAGCTGCTGCAAGAGATTCGCTCACTTCAAGTCCTGTTGCAACGATTGTTACATCTTTACCTTCGCGAAGTACGATTCCTTTTCCGATCTCGAACTTATAATCCGGATTATCATTGATTACCGGCACTGCAAGTCTTCCGAAACGCATATATACCGGTCCCTGATGTTCATATGCTGCAAATACAGCTGCTCTTGCTTCTACATCATCTGCCGGGCTGATCACTACCATACCTGGGATTGTTCTCATAAGAGCGATATCTTCGTTGCACTGATGGGTAGCACCATCTTCACCAACGGAAATACCTGCATGTGTAGCACCGATCTTAACATTGTTCTTCGGATATCCAACAGAGTTACGAACCTGTTCGAATGCACGTCCTGCTGCGAACATTGCAAATGTACTTGCAAACGGAACTTTGCCTGTTGTAGCGATACCAGCTGCAACTCCGATCATGTTGCCTTCTGCGATACCACAGTCGATAAATCTTTCCGGGAATGCTTTCTTAAACATTCCTGTCTTTGTAGCTCCGGCAAGGTCAGCATCAAGTACTACTACATCATCATGCAGTTTTCCAAGTTCAACTAAAGCATTACCATAGCTTTCTCTTGTTGCGATTTTCTTTACTTCTGACATAATGCTTCACCTGCTTTCTCTAAATCTTCCATAGCGATCTTGTATTCTTCATCATTCGGAGCTTTTCCATGCCATCCAGCCTGGTCTTCCATGAAAGAAACACCTTTACCTTTTATGGTCTTGGCAATAATAGCTGTCGGCATTCCTTTTGTTTCTCTTGCTTCTTTGAAAGCAGCTGCAATCTGATCAAAATCATGTCCATCGATATTGATTACGTGGAAGTTAAATGCTTCAAATTTCTTGTCGATCGGGTATGGTGAGTTAACTTCATCAATACGTCCGTCAATCTGAAGGTTGTTATTATCTACAATTACTACCAGATTGTCCAACTTTCTGTGTCCTGCTAACATAGAAGCTTCCCAAACCTGTCCTTCCTGAATTTCTCCATCTCCGAGAAGTGTGTATACACGATAGTCATCATTACTCAGTTTTGCAGAAATAGCCATACCTACTGCTGCTGAGATTCCCTGTCCCAGAGATCCGCTTGACATATCAACACCCGGGATGTGCTTCATATCCGGATGTCCCTGAAGGTAAGATCCTGTATGACGAAGTGTCTTGAGGTCTTCTACCGGGAAGAATCCTCTGTGTGCCAGTGCAGAATAGTATCCCGGAGCTGTATGTCCTTTGGAAAGAACGAAACGGTCACGGTCTGCTTTCTTAGGATCCTTAGGATCAATATTCATCTCTTCAAAATATAGATATGTGTAGATGTCTGCTGCTGACAGAGATCCGCCCGGATGTCCGGATTTGGCAGCGTGTACTGCTGTCACGATGCTCTTACGGATTTCATTTGCAGTTTTCATAAGTTCTGACTTGTTCATGAAAATATGCCTCCTGAAATAGTTTATTTTTAGTCACTTTGTCGGAAGCGCAAATTGATGCTCTTCCGACAGTAAATTATTCCGATTGTAAATTTTATTCTCCGAATACTGCTTTGTAATCAGCCTGGAATTTCTCGATTCCTGCATCTGTTAATGGATGATGTGTCATCTGCTCGATTACTTTGTAAGGAACAGTTGCAATATCAGCACCTGCAAGTGCACATTCTGTAACGTGCATTGGGTTACGGACGCTCGCGCAGATGATCTGTGTATTAATATCTCCGGCCGCTGCAAACATCTCAGCGATTTCTTCGATCAGTTCTGTTCCACGTACAGAAATATCATCCAGACGTCCAAGGAACGGCGATACATATGTAGCCCCTGCTCTTGCTGCAAGAAGTGCCTGGTTTGCTGTAAATACCAGTGTTACATTTGTCTTGATTCCTTCAGCTGTAAGAGCTTTACAAGCTTTCAGTCCTTCTACAGTCATCGGAATTTTAACTACCATGTTCGGATGGATCTTAGCGATTTCTCTACCTTCTGCAATCATACCTTCTGCATCAGTAGTTGTTGCTTTTACTTCTCCACTGATCGGTCCGTCTACGATAGATGCGATCTCTGCGATAACTTCTTTAAAATCACGTCCCTCTTTTGCGATCAGTGACGGATTTGTTGTAACTCCGCAGATAACTCCCATATCGTTAGCTTTTTTAATGTCTTCCACATTTGCTGTGTCGATGAAAAATCTCATTTCGTTTTCCTCCTTATGAACATGAAAATTCGTATTTCCCGTTATCAGGAATCTCTCTTTTTATCTGATTGCCTGACTTGGTTAAATTATATCGCAATTTACTCTGACAGGTCAATAGCCATATGTTTTTATTAGTAATTTTTCACGTTAATATTAACTATTTTATTAGTAATTTTTTGATACCGTTTTTGGATAATTCTTTATTTTATAGCGTTTTCAGAGACATAAACTATGAAATATTACTAATATTTTTTGAATTTAAACTAATTTTTCCCTTTTTTTGTTTTCGCATAAGACGTCGTTCCACGCACGATCAGACGAGGTTCATATTCTACATGGTAGGTGCTGATCGGCTGGATCTCTGAATACTGGCTGTTCTGAGAAAGAATCTTTTTCATAATGATATCACAGGCATCCCGCCCTTTGAAAACGACAAAATGCTCGATCGTTGTCAGCGACACCTTATGCATCTTCGCAAACAGTGTATTATCACATCCCATTACGGAAATATCTGCCGGAACTTTATATTTTTCTTCGTGAAGTGCATCCAGGATTCCAAATGCGATCATATCATTTAATCCGACGATCGCAGTAATATCATTATGCTCTCTCAAAAGCTCTTTCGTCAGATCATATCCGATCTTATACTCCGAATCGATATTCGGGATGCTCATATCGATCGACTCATTTGCTGCCTTGATGATCACATTGTCTTTTAATCCAACAGCATCAAATTCTTTCAGAAATCCTTCCACCCTTTTGGAGCGCTGCTTCTGTCTGGTTGTAAGAGGTGGTGCAATATACGCTACTTTCCGATGCCCCAGATCCAGAAGATGCTTTGCCATCATCCTTCCGAGTTTGGAATTATCCAGTTCCACTGCATCTACATTCAGATGCTCATTCTGGTTATTGATAATTACGATCGGAATTTTTTCTGCCAACTCTTCTATCGTATCCATAAAACAATGACTTGGATTGCAGGTATAGATAATGCCAAGCGGTTTCAGCTCATGCATCATCCTGAGATACCGCTCCTCCATCTTCAGATCCCTCTGGGTATTGCACACAAACAGTCCATATCCCTGCTCCTTTGCACGGGATTCAATCCCCTGAAGCAACATAACATAATAAGGGTTCGTGAGGTTGGAACAAAATACGACGATCAGTTTTTCTTTCCTGCTTTCTCTGCGTGTCTTTCTTTTCGGTACTTCGTATCCCATCTCTTCTGCGATCTGTTCCACTTTACGGATCGTTTCTTTTGAAAATGATACATTATATTTTTTATTCAGGATCATGGATACCGTTGCCTGCGACACACCTGCCGCATGTGCGATATCCGAAGAGGTTACTTTCTTCTTTCTCATATCTTTACTTCTTTCAAATGCATACGTTTCCGGCACTCCTCGCAGTCCTTAAGTCACGTTAAGTCACCTAAAGTGCTGTACGTCCTTCCAGTGCACGCAGAAGCGTCACTTCATCAATATATTCCAGATCGCCGCCGACCGGCACGCCGCTTGCGATCCGGCTGACCTTGATTCCTGTCGGCTTGATCAGTTTGCTGATATACATCGCAGTAGTCTCCCCTTCCAGGCTGGAATTGGTTGCGATGATCACTTCATCCACATCCCCCTGAAGACGCTCCATCAGCTCTTTTAGCCGGATATCTCCAGGTCCGATCCCAAGCATCGGGGAAATTGCGCCGTGAAGTACATGGTACACACCTTCATACTTTCCTGTCTTTTCGTATGCTGCCAGATCTCGGGTATTTTCCACAACCATGATAGTCTTATGATCCCGCTCCTCGCTGGCACAGATCGGGCATAATTCTTTGTCAGTAAGCGTGCAGCATTGCTTGCAGTATCTTACATTATTTCTTGCATCTACCAGTGTCGCTGCAAGCTGTTCTACCTGTTCCTTCGGCATATTAATGATATGAAAAGCCAGCCTTCCGGCTGACTTTGCTCCGATACCAGGCAGTCTTGATAATTCTTCGATCAGTTTACTGATCTGACTGCTGTAATAATCCATCTTTTACACTCCCGTTCTAGAACATTCCCGGCATTCCGCCAAGTCCGCCAGTCAGCTTGCTCATAGCGGAAGTATTTGCCTCATCGACCTGACGAAGTGCTTCATTGACTGCTGCCATGATCAGGTCTTCCAGCATCTCTACATCATCCGGATCCACAACTTCTTCCTGAAGTTTTACTTTCTGGACTTCTTTTTTACCGCTTACGGTCACTTCTACAGCTCCGCCGCCTGCAGTTGCTGTAAAACTTTTCTCTTCCATCTCTTTTGCCTGCTCTTCCATCTGCTTCTGCATCTTCTGAGCCTGCTTCATTAAATTTGCCATATTTCCCGGCATTCCGCCTCCTGGAAATCCTCCTCTTTTTGCCATAACTATAAATCCTCCTAATTATTATTCATCTTCAATCGTGATCTCCATATTGATCACTTTTTCTATATCCACAAAACTGTCTTCAAAATGGCGTCCGTTCTCCACCTGACGCACATCAATCTCCACAGTCTTGCCGATTTTTTTCTCAATCAGATCTTTTAATTCCTGCTTATGTTCTTCGCTTCCTACCACGCTGGCACTGATCTCATCCGGCAGAACGATCAGAAGTCTGTCCTGATTGTCCACGCTGAGTCTTGCCTGCTTCAGATAGCCTCTAAGCATTCCTGATGCTTCGTTTGCAATCTTCCGGAAATTGGATGTCACCTGCTTTATATCTTCCTTCAGTGCTTTCGGAAGCTGCGGTTTTGGCTGTGGCTTCGGTGCTTCACCATTTACATAAACAACCCTCTCTTGTGGCTGCGCAACTGCAAAACTTCCTTCTTCTACCTGTTTTTCCAGTGCACGGATTCGGTCCAGAAGACTATCCTTCGTACTCTCCATCTGCGGTTTGCAAAGCTTGATCAGTGTTACTTCCAGAAGCACTCTTTTCTGTGTTGCGTATTTGAGCTGATTTGTCAGCTCGGAAAAAATACGGATATACCGGAGCAGCACCCCGGATTCGATCATCTGTGCTTCCTCTTTCAGCTGCGCCAGATTCTCCGTCGATACATCCAGCACATCTTCCATATTATCCGAAGTCTTCACCAGAAGAAGGTTGCGCAGATACCAGGTAAAATCTGCCGCAAGCTGCGTCAGTTCTCTTCCCTGCATCACAAGCTCTTCTACGGTAGCAAGTACCTTTCCCACATCCTGGCTGATGATCTGTCTGAGAAGCCGGCTGAACACATCCGTATCCACCGCGCCAAGAACCTCAAGAACATGATCGTAGGTCAGCTTCTGTCCGAGGTAAAACGCAATGCACTGATCCAGAAGACTTAGTGCATCTCGCATGGATCCGTCCGCCGCTTTCGCAATATAGCGGATTGCTTTTTCTTCTACCTCAACTTGTTCTTTTTTCATCAGTTCATCCAACCGCGCTGCGATCGTATCGATCGTAATACGCTTGAAATCGTAGCGCTGGCATCTGGATAAAATCGTGATCGGAATCTTATGTGCCTCTGTCGTTGCAAGAATAAAGATTACATATTCCGGGGGTTCCTCCAAAGTCTTTAACAGAGCATTAAATGCACCTATTGAAAGCATATGCACCTCATCGATGATATACACCTTATATCTTCCCTCCGTCGGACGGTAGGATACCTCTTCCCTGATCTCACGGATATTGTCCACACCGTTGTTGGAAGCCGCATCGATCTCAATGACGTTCATGGAAGTACCGGCTGCAATATTTTTGCACATGGTACATTCCCCGCAGGGACTTCCGTCTACCGGATGCTCGCAATTGACTGCCTTTGCAAAAATCTTCGCTACTGTTGTCTTTCCGGTTCCTCTTGTGCCACAGAACAGATATGCATGTCCGATCCTGTCCGCCTTTATCTGATTCTTCAGCGTTGTGATAATATGATCTTGTCCTTTTACGTCTTCAAATTCCGCAGGACGGAATTTACGATACAGGGCAGTATATGACATGTTAAATTACTCCTTTACTCATCACCAAAACTGATTCCGACAATCTTGGCTTCTTTGATGATATCCGCTTTCGGATCTACCATCTTCAGCTTTCCGGCAACCTCTCCAAGCGGAACCTTGCGGATGTTGCCGTTCTTGATTCCTACCATATATCCGTAGTCCTCTTTTAAGATCAGGTCTGCTGCTGCTGCTCCAAGTCTGGTTGCAAGCACACGGTCATACGGACACGGGCTTCCACCTCTCTGCGTATGTCCCGGCACTGTGATACGAACCTCCTGATCCATACGGTTCTGGATCTTCTCTGCAAGCTCATATGCCACAGACGGATAGCCCTTCTTTTCCTGTTTTTTCCTTTTAATTTTTTCTTCGGAAGGGCTGCATCTTCTTTTGTGATCGCGCCTTCTGCAACCGCGATGATCGTAAAATGCTTTCCTGCCTCTGTACGGCTCTTGATCGCACGCACTACGTTATCCACATCATACGGGATCTCCGGGAGAAGAATAATATCTGCTCCGCCTGCGATTCCGGCATGAAGTGTTACCCATCCTACTTTATGCCCCATAACCTCTACAATAAATACACGGCTGTGTGAAGTTGCAGTTGTATGGATTCTGTCAATTGCTTCCGTTGCGATATCTACCGCACTCTGAAAGCCAAATGTCATATCTGTTCCCCACAGATCGTTGTCGATCGTCTTCGGAAGTGTAATCACATTCAGTCCTTCTTCTCTTAACAGATTCGCAGTCTTATGTGTTCCATTTCCTCCCAGTACTACCAGGCAATTCAGGTTCAACTTATGATAAGTATGCTTCATCGCTTCGACCTTATCGATCCCATCCGGTCCAGGTACGCGCATCAGTTTAAACGGCTGTCTGGATGTTCCGAGGATTGTTCCACCCATCGTCAGTATTCCCGAAAAATCTTTTGCTGTCAGCATCTCAAAGTTCGAATAAATAAGTCCTTTATATCCATCCTGAAATCCATAAATTTCCACATCGTTTCGTTTTGAACAAAGTCCTTTTACAACACCTCGCATGGCTGCGTTCAGTGCCTGACAATCCCCACCACTGGTAAGCATTCCAATTCTAAACATAATTGTCCATCCTTTCCCTGTTCATCTTTTCCAGATCAGTCTGTTATTTTCAGTTATAATCCCTTTGTATTATAACCGATTCCCGAGTCCTATACAAGCAATAGTTCTGCTTCAAAACCGATACATACCGCATCCTGGTCTGTCATTTTGAATCACATCTGGCGAAATGCACAGCACAGATTGACTTTTTGTTCCGGAATGGATATATTATAGAAGTGAAACAGTTAGTGCAGGCATACATCTGATTTTTTGTGATTACATCAGACTCTGCACGTAAAAATTTATAAAAGAAAGTCAGGTATTCTCATGGAAAGAAATGAATTGTGCTGGTGTGGCAGCGGAAAAAAATACAAAAAGTGCCATCTTATGATCGAAGAAAAGATCGCATATCATGCAGATAAAGGAGAAATCGTTCCGACAAGAGATATGCTCAAGACCATTCCTCAGATTGAAGGAATCCAGAAAAGTGCAGATCTCAATACTGCCGTACTTGATCATGTAGCAGCCCATATCCACGCAGGCATGAGTACAGCCGAAATTGATAAATTAGTTTATGACTATACAACCGAACACGGCGGAATCCCGGCACCGCTTAATTATCAGGGATTCCCAAAGAGTGTGTGTACTTCTATTAACAACGAGATCTGCCATGGTATTCCGGATGAAAATATTATTCTGGAAGAAGGCGATATCATCAATGTGGATGTATCTACCATTCTGGACGGATATTTCTCAGATGCATCCCGTATGTTTATGATCGGCAAGGTCAGCGAACGTGCCGAAAAACTGGTTCGTGTCACGCAGGAATGTGTCGAACTTGGACTTGCGCAGGCAAAACCATGGAACCATCTCGGAGACATTGCAGATGCGATCAATTCACATGCAAAAGCAAATGGCTATTCTGTTGTAGAGGAAATCGGCGGACATGGTGTTGGTCTTGAATTCCACGAAGAACCTTGGGTAAGCTATGTTACACCAAAGGGAAGCGAAATGCTTCTGGTTCCGGGTATGATCTTTACCATCGAACCAATGATCAACGAAGGCAGTCCGGAATTCTTTGTTGATGAAGACAATGACTGGACGGTTTATACCGAAGATGACGGACTTTCTGCTCAGGTAGAATACATGGTCCGCATTACAGATGATGGTGCTGTCGTTATGACAAAATAATTTTTTATTACAAAAAGGACCAGATGGCGAACTGCCATCCGATCCTTTTACTATTACTATTTATCTTATATTTCTAATTCTGTTTTGCGTTTTTTCTACGTTCATCCAGTTCTTTTCTGACTGTCGGATATACCTTATCGATTCCCATAAATAAATACCAGATGATTAAAACAACGACTGTGATAGCCAGTGGCAGATATAAGAACAGACTCTTAATTGCAAAAATCGCACTGTCCGGCTGAACAGCTGCCGTTCCATTATAATTTCCTGCCGCAAGGATCCATCCAAGTGCTGCTGTCCCAAGACCTGTTCCGATTTTCTGTCCAAAGCTGGTTACACTGTAAGTAAGTCCTTCTTCTCGGATTCCGTCTTTCCATTCACTGTAATCCACTACGTCTCCAACAATTGCGAACAGGCAGGAATACAATGCCGCATGACCAATTCCCTGTAAAACCAGTCCTCCATAAATCATCGAAAGATTGACCGGTCCTGCAATTTCAAGAATAAGTCCTGCTCCATAGAACAGGAAGCCCACAAATAATGCTTTGATCTTTCCAAATTTTTTTGCAAAAATAGGGATCAGCATGATCGTAAGGATCGTTGGGATATAGTTAAATAATGTCATTGTACTGTTGATCATCTCATTGCCAAGTACATATTTTGCATAATAAATTCTTGATCCACCGGTAAGTCCGAGTGATGTATAAATAATTGCAAATGCTAATGTGATCAGAATAAAGTATTTATTGCTGCAAAGAATTTTAATAGTCTTAATCGGGTGTTTTTTCTTCTTTTCAGTCACTTCCGGTTTGATCGGTTTATATCTTTCTTTTGTTCCGGCAAATGTTGTAATAAACATTCCAAGTGCTACGATCGCATACATAATACTCATGCATGTCCAGCCATGCTGGCCGTTTCCAAGGAAATGTACCAGTGGAATCGTAATCACATTGATTACCAGCTGTGCGATCATTGTAAATTCAAACCGGATTGTATTCATTACATTTCGGTCATGCTGCTCGGTTGTTACCAGCGAAAGCATAGTATTGTAAGAAAGATTTGATGCAGTAAAACAAACTGCTGCAAGGAAAATATATACAAGCAACATATAAATTGCTTTTCCGTTTGCTCCGATATTCGGAACTGTAAAAATCATAATCAGACTAACAACAAGCGGAGGTGCACTCCATAATACCCACGGACGAGCCTTTCCCCATCTGGTATTTGTCTTATCGATAATAACACCCATAAAAAGATCGGATACTCCATCAAACAATCTTGCGATCAGCATCAGGGTTCCGACTACTCCTGCTGCAATTCCTGCCACATCTGTACAGTAAATCGTCAGGAATGAAGCTACCGTTGTCCACACAAGGTTTGCTCCGATATCACCAACTCCGTAACAGACTTTTTCTCTGGTGGAAACCCGCATACCTTCTGCTTCTTTTTTGACTGCTTTACTTTTTGTTTTTTCTTTAATTACTCCGACGGAAATTTTTTCGGCTGCTTCCATCTTACTTCCTCCTCTTCTCAATTTCTGAACCTACTATAGCAAATTCAGATTTTTAAAAAGGAGAAATTTTTTATAAAAAGAGGAATTTTACAAACTGATTATGTATTCATCCTCCGATATTCGTTCGGAAGCATCCCTACTTCCTGTTTAAACACCTTACTCATGTACTTGGGATCCGAAAAACCTGCCATTGAAGCAATCTGATTCAGCTTTAATTCCGTATCCAGAAGTAATTGTTTTACATGTACGATTTTATATCGCCTTATGATCTCCGTAAAAGAAGAGCCTGTTTCTTTTTTTAACTGTGTACCCAGATACTGTTCGGTAACATGCAGTCTCCTGGCTGTTTCCTCCAGATTGATTCCGTCACTGTAGCATTCTTTAATAATAGAAAGAGCTTTCTGTACCAGAAGCTCTGCCGAAGTCTGTTTTTTTTCATCATTTTCTATGCATGCAAATAATTCCAGCATTGCATCCATGATTTCTTCCCAGAAAACAGCATTTAAAATCGTATGTAATATTTTTTGGACAAGCAGATCTTCATCTCGTAATGTTCCACACTCTTTTGCCGTATTGATCACAGCGTAAGCAAAACGGATACAAACCTCTCTGATTTCCTGCGGGCTGTGGACTTCACGTAATCCTGCCTCCATAAATTGCTGAAAGCACCGGGTAAACGCAGGATAATCCAGATGGATTACCGCACTCCTTGCCTGATTCTCCAGATCTGCCGGATAAGTAAAACGATTTGTCCTCAGTTGCGCGATTTTTTTGCACTTGATCAATACCCGGTTGCCAAGTATTAAATGCCATCCGCATGCTTCGGTCAGCGCATTTTCAATCTCCGCCAGTTCTCCCAGCCCTTGACACTCTTTTCCCGCAAATGCCCCATGATCATGAATTCTCATAGAAAAAGCCGGTACTACCGATTGCTTCAAATACTGTATAAAATTTTTTTTTGCTTTCACATCATAAAAACAGATAAAAACAGACTGCTTCTTCTCTCTCCATAACCAGCACATTTTTTTGTCCGGATTATGTTCCCGGAATTCTTCTAAAAAAAGCTCTGCTTCTTTTTGTTCGGAATCATAATACTTTCCCATAAAAAGATACATACAGTAAATTTGTTTTCTGCCGGAGAACCCATATTTCTCCAAAAGCGTCTCCTCTAACCTAGAATCCTCTTCATACTCGCCTTCTAACGCATCTTTTATGACCGTTTCAAGTGAAAGAGAATTTTTCCCTCTTTGTTCTACGAATATCTCTTCCTTGATTTTAGAAAGGGTGTTCTTCAGTTCCGTAAGATTAACCGGCTTTAGCAGATAATTTTCTATTCCGAGTGCAATTGCCTTTTTTGCATAATCAAAATCAGAGTATGCCGTAAGAATCACAACCTTAGTCATACTTCCTCTTTCTCTTGCTTCTTTTAACATCTGCAGACCGTTCATATCCGGCATCTGGATATCAAGCAGGATCAGATCCGGATCCTGTTCTTCAAGAAGAATTAAACCTTCTCGCCCATTTTCCGCGCTTCCTACCACCTGGTATTCCGGACTGATTTTATTCAAAATATGTACAAGCCCCTCACGAATCGGTCTCTCGTCTTCAATGACTGCTATCCGCATCGTCATTTCCTCCCTGTATCGGAATAAATAAATGTACTTTCACGCCACCCGAAAGAATATTTTCAAAATAAACTGCTGTATCTTCTCCGTAATAGAGTTCCAACCGCTTTCTCACATTGGAAATTCCGAGATGATTCTTTATCTTCGTTCCTTCATTGAGTTCTTTTAATCTGACTTTCTCAATACACTGCCCATTATTTACAATGATCAGATGTAATTGTTCTTCTGCCTTCACAGCTTCGATGGTAAGCCGGTGTTCGCCCTTACATCCGCGGAAACTGTACTTGATCGCATTTTCCACAAAAGGCTGAAGCAGCATTTTATGAATTTTATAAGTTTCCAATTCCTCCGGTATTTTAAATATCAGCTCGATTTTTTCTCCTAATTTTTCCTGCTGCAGAAGAATATACTTTTCCAGCCATACCTTTTCCGCTTCGATCGTTGTCAGTTCCCCTGCATCATTAATGGCATAACGCAGGATTTCGGCAAGCGCCACTAACATCTCACTGATTTCATACTGCTCATTTTCAATGGCTTTCCAGTTGATGGTATCCAGGATATTATATAGAAAATGAGGATCGATCTGTGCCTCCAACGCTGAGATTTCTGCATTCTTCTGCTCCAATGCAGATTGTTTCACCTGACCGATCAAATGATAGATCCGTTCAGTCATATCATTGAAGCCTTCCGATATCTTCTGTATTTCTATACTGTCATTTTCTTTGATTGCAAGCTTCTCCCTGAAATTATCTTTCTCCAGATTTTTCATCGCATCTACAATCTCATTTACCGATACCATGACCGGTTCTGTAACTTTATAGATCAGAAATACAAAAACAAGCAGCACTGCCACTGCCAGCAGCAGCCAGAATACGATCTGTTCTCTGATTGCTCTCTGATATTCACTCAGCGACTGGCACAATACGATTTTCCAGCCGCTCCTGGTATTTGTAATGGATTTTTGACTGACCCTTTTCGTCTCTAAAATATCTTCCGTCCTGCCCAGTAATTTTTCATTTTCCGCTCCGACGATCCTTCCGTCATCTATCAGATATATTTCCGATCCTTTTCCAACATCCAGCACGGAACTCAGTTCATCTGCATCGACTGACAAAATCACTTCTCCCAGATCTTCACTGATATCCCAGTAATTTACTACCTTACGGCTGATATGAAACATCCTTTCCGGATTTTCATTCTCTTGATCCATCGTATAAGACAGCATCTCTTCTGTCTCCGGAACTGCAACCTTTTCAATCCAGGAACTGTTCACCGAAGAAGAAGAAAGCCTGTCATAAAAGATTCTTTTTCTATCTGCCAATACCAGCTGAATCCCGTCCACACCCTGATTTCTGTTACAGATATGTGAAAATTCACTTCGCATATTATAGGCATCTGTCTCCATAATATCAGCAGATTCTTTCGCGGTAACCGCAAGATTTAAAAAGTCTTCAGCCGTAGTGATATCATACAGAATCGTCTCATACTTATCCAATGTCATATTCAGACACTGATTTGACTTCTGAAGATCTGCCTCTGCCTGATTGTTCATATTATCAAGGGTGCTTTTTTTCAGACGTGCCTGCGATATCACTGTAAAAATAGTGATCGGAATGCATGCCGTAATAATAAATGCAGGAATCAGAATTTGTCTCAGATTTTTCTTTTTCATTTCTCTGCTCCGATTTTCTCTATCTTTTCTGCACTTTTATTCAATATTGTCTGCGGATCCTCTTCCTCCACCAGTATCTGTCTCAGAGTATCGGAAAGTGTCAGGGAAATCCGTGGCCATTCCGGAGAAATCTCACGAATCCCGGCAGCCTTATACATTTTTATAAATGTTCTCTTTTCCGGATCTTCGGCAAATTGTTGTTCCATAATATCCTGACGCGGTGCAAGAAAACCAAATGCATCAATATATTCTTTCATTCGGTCTTTATCTGCCAGAAACTTTAAAAAACGGATTGCATACTCTTTCTTTTCATTCTCCGCTACTGCCAGAATTTCTCCTCCGGCTACCGAAACCGATGTCTCTCCTCCCGGAATCGGTGCAACACCGAATTCCAGATCCGGATTTCCTTCCCTGATACTGTCAATCGCCATAGAGGAATTGAACATGATCCCAATTTTTCCTTTTAGAAACTGATTTGTCAGATCTCCCATGGTAAGAGAAATGCTCTGCAGACTCAGACTTCCTTCTTTTTCCATCTGATCCAGCAGAAGAAATGCTTTTTTACTGTTTTCTTCTGTAATTCTATGCACGTCCCCTCCCATTGACCATAAGATCGGCAGAAATTCATACATACTTTCTTCTGTCTGTAAAGCAGTGATCGCAAACCCTTTTACATCTTCATTGCTGATCTTCGCCGCTGTCTCTTGAAATTCTTCCCAGCTTTCCGGAACTTCGCATCCATTTTCTTCCAGGAGTTTTTTATTATAGAACATCCCTGTACAGTTCACACCAAAAGGCTGCCCATAAATTCTTCCATCTATCGTACATGGTTCCAATGCTTTTTCGTTATATTCCTTTAATTCCGGAATAGCATCTGTAAGATCAGCAAACGCTTTCATATGATGTAGAAATTGAAAGTCCGAGGAGTCCACTACGGCAATATCCGGCATCTTTTCTTCCGACATCGCCAGGGCAAGCTGTTTTTTAAAATCTTCATCCGGAATATAAGATACTTCTATCTCAATATCCTCCTGCATCTTATTAAACTGCTCTACCAGCTCTTCCAGATGTCTCTGATTATCCGGTATATCCCAGTAATGCCATAATTCAATGGTTTCTTTCTCTTTCGCTTTTGTTTCTTCCTTTTTCCGGCATCCTGCACAGCTGCATAAACTAACTGTCATGACAACACATAAAGCGCATGCAAAAATCTTTTTCACTCTATTCCAACTCCCCTTCACGGTATGCACGGAGCAGCATTTTAAGTGCCTCAATATCCTCCTTGATCTTCTTTCCGCTATCTGTATCCCGCACCATCAAACGTTCTTTTTCGGTCTCGACCAGTTCTGATTTTGACTCGATATCCTTATTTTCCGTAAGTGCCGCATACACACTCAGGAAAGGCTGGTGGGATTTGATCCGGATACCATGGGAATTGAAGATCAGTGTATACCCGGCAATTCCGGTAGTCTTATGGTAGCTCTTGCAGAAACCTCCATCAATGACCATTAATTTTCCATTCGCACGGACCGGATGCTCTCCTTTTGAAGTTCTGACCGGTGTATGCCCATTAATGATATGAGCACGCTCGGAATAAAGGCCAAACTCATGCAGGATCATATTGCAGACCTTTTCTTCTTCGTAGAATTTATAATATGGATTTGATTCTTCATACCATGTCGACTCATCCAGCACATAAGTACGCTCAAAGGTTTTCGTATTTCTTCCGGAAAGTGGAGACTTTCTTCCGCACCACAGATACCACATAAAGTCTCTGTCTTTTTCTTTCGCCTCCTTCGACCAGGCTCTTCTGGCAACATGCTCTGCATAGTCCAGATATTCTCTTCCTCGATAGCATCTCTTCCCAAATACAACGCCGTCAAAGTTTCCGCTCTCATCCAGCGGCACACAGCCGTGATACAGAAGATTATCGTTGAAGATCCGGTACATACTTCCTTTTTTATACAGGAAATCTATATGCTGTCGCAGACGGATACTGTTCACAAAAGCCATCTGAAGACCTTCCATTACATTTTCTTCCTCTTCGGTCAGCTGATAGACTTCTTCTACACTTTCAGCTGCAAAACTTACAGTTGGAAATTCTTCCTTCTTGATCTTATATTCTTTTCCGCCAATTTCAACAACCTGACGTTTCACATCCACTTTATGAAGCAGCAATTTATCTTCCATCTTGTAATCCGGATTACGCAGGATCACCTGGCCTTCCAGCTTAAAAAGAAGTACAGAAATTGCTTTCAGTGCCGCTTCCATCGGATCGATCTGCGGGTATATCTTTTCTGCAAATAAGGTCAGATTTCGCAGACTGATCCCATAGCTATTCTCCATGATCTTCATATTATCATATTTCAGATTGTTACGGATAACTGTTGCGATGCAGGCTCTGCTTCCTGCCGCTGCCCCCATCCACAGGATATCATGATTTCCCCATTCAATATCAATGGAGTGATAAGTCGTAAGCAAATCCATGATCCGGTCTGCACAAGGACCTCTGTCAAAAATATCTCCGACAATATGTAAGTGATCCACCGCAAGACGTTTGATCAGACCTGCCAGTACTTCGATAAACTCGTCTGCATTCTGAAGCTCAAGAAGTGTATCCAAAATATTGCGATGATAGATAAGCTGATTGTCATCCTCATCCTTCTGTACATGGATCAGTTCATCCAGAATATAGGCATATTCCTTCGGCATCGCTTTTCTTACTTTTGAGCGGGTGTATTTGGATGAAAATAATCTTGCGATATCGATTAGTTCTCCTAAGATCACACGATACCACTCTTCATTATTTTTTCCTTCCTTTTTTATCATTGCAAGCTTTTCAACTGGATAATAGATCAGCGTACAGATTTCTTCCCGGTCCAGATCTGATAAAGTATCTTCAAACAACAGATCTACTTTTTCCCGGATCACACCGGAGCAGTTATTTAATATATGGCAAAATGCCTCATATTCTCCATGCAGATCACTCATAAAGTGCTCTGTCCCTTTTGGCAGGCTGAGGATTGCTTTAAGGTTAATAATCTCTCGGCAGACCGCCTGCTCAGTTGGGTATTTTTCTGCCAGAAGTTCTAAATATTTCTCGTCTCTCATTTGCGTCCTCCAAATTTATTTTACATAACCCAAAAATACATTTCCGCTGCCGCTTACCATTTGCGCCATCTCTTCGGGCGTAGCCGAATGACGTTCTCCGTCAGCCGGATCAATATAAGCATATTTTTCACTGGTATAGCCGATTACCAGTACCGCGTGATCCATACTGAGCATTGCGATCACCGGTGTCTCATGGCTGATCGTATAGCGGATTTCTTCCGGTGTACATCCGGTCAGATCAAATCCTTCTCCACCGGTTGCTTCTGTCAGGATTTCTGCCGGCGACTTTCCGTTTTCCAGCTCTGTTGATGCATTTATATCTTCTGCGCCTTCCAGCTTCAGGATCCGGTTCAGGCACGCTGCAAGTGTACTCTCACCTTCTCCTGTCCGGAACTCATCCATATTATTTACTTCATAAATATCCGGCGTATTTCCGGACTCCCATACATATTCCTGTGATGAAGAAATGACCACACCTTTTATCTTCTCCGCTTCCTGGATCGCATAAGATGCTTTTTCATACACCCCCTGCAGACTGCCAAGTGCATATACATAATACTGATTCTTTACCTTCGGTTTGTCAAAGCTGACAACCATCGGTTTATCAAACAGTACTTGCTTTGGTTTTAAAATTTTTGCTTTGCTGTCTTTGATCCCATTTTCATAAGTAAGACGAACCAGAGTTCCCCGCAGATCATCATTGTAGGTCTCAACTGTGATATTGCTCTCTTCCTTCTCCTGATTGTTGGTAATATAATCTGCCGTTGTTGAAATATAGGTATTCTCATTTCTGTTCACCCGATTAAGTGTCATCATATTGTCTGCCACATAGCCATCCAGAATGTAAAAATCCTGTACCTCATAGGTCTTGGCTATCTCCTGTTTCTGCGTGATGATATCCACTTTATACATCGGGTACACACTCTGTCCGGATATATTGGTTCCTGCATCGCTTCCACGCAGCATGCCATAGGCAAAATCATTCCGGATAAATCCGATCGGTTTGACATATTCGTCTCCTTCGGATGTAATATCAAAGGATTTGCCCGTCTTCAGATTCAGCACGATAATTTTCTGCGACTCATTGATCTTTCCGCCCTCACTCTGGTAAGCAAGCAGATGTCCGTCTGGTGAAACCTGATACTGCCCTTCCTCCAGATCTTTCACCAGCACCTCTCTGGTGTTGTCCTTCAGATTCACAAGATACAATGTACCATCTATCATTACATAAAGATTTTCATCAGAATTGCTGTAATATACAAATTTACCCAGATCCTCTTTCATCAGATAATATCCGTCTTCGCTAGGGACAAATGCTTTTTCCGTAACGGAATTTTTTTCTGCGTCAAAATAATAGACTGCTACACCTACCTGCCCTTCATGTACACCGCGATTCATATAACCCACTACAGTAAATGTGGTATTGCCTTTTTCATCTACTGAAATCAGGCGGATATCATGCAGGTCGCATAATGTACGCACATCCATGTTTTCCGCATCTGCGAAGCCGAATACCAGTGACATTTCATCCTCTTTTTTATCATAATGCCAGAGCTGGTTATCCTCTATAAATGCTACAATGGTTCCATCTGTATTAGTCTCATACTCCAGGTCCGTCGGCGCAATCCCAACAAGAACACCATTCTGGTTCAGCGCAGTTGTCTTACCATCAAATCTCTGATTCATCGTGCGATCATAATCAAGCAGATACTGTTGTGCATCTTCCCCGGTGCGGATCCGGAAGAATTCCTTTACACTGTAAAGCCGATCAGCATAATCAGTATCCCCGGTGCACTTTACCTGGTATTTGAGGACAAGTGATGTGTAATTCTCATTGCATTCCTTAATTTCCCAGTATACATTTCCCGATACCTGCGGTGCAAGCGAACCCCATGTCACCTGTGACTGTGTCGATGCAAGTGTGACCTCCTGATAGGTGGAGCTGTCCTCACTGGAATCTGTTTCCAAATAGCTTTCGACCTTATCACCCTGATTTTCGAGTGCCGCATTGTGGAAATCATTTGCGAAATCCAGGCTTTTCTTATAGTTGCAATCTGCCGAATTCTTGATCCTGGTATAAAAATAAATATTCTGATTATCCAGGTACAAGGTTACTTTCAAAATCCTCTCTTCTTTCAGGATCTTCGTATTCTTGAAATTTAAAGTTACTGTATCCTGAACATCTTTAATGGTTCCCTCCTGAATACATTTTTTCCCATTCAGTGTATATACCTGCCAGTAAACCTTCTGGATCTGATTATCATATTTTGCAATGTTCATATCCAGCTGGTTATTTGTGACGGGTGTCAGTGTATCACGCATTGAAGTAAGCGTCATATCGCTTTTATATCCCGGCAGTGAGTTCACTTCATATCCTTCTGTCGTAAAGGATATTCTTGGCAGTGTCGCACCTCCCATATCTGCACTCATATCAGTGTTGCCTCTGTTCGTCACATAACTGGATACGATAACTGCAAGAATAAATACAGTAGTCAGTACCCCTGTCTTTATTGCTATCTTTTTAAACATTGTAATTATAGTCCCCTTTATCTTAATCTGCTAAATTTATACTCCTTTTTCTCCCTCTTCATTCTGCTGATCCAATAATCTCCCCAGCATTGGATCGATGTGAAGCATTTCTTCACATGTGCGGATTGCCTCTGTATTTTTTCCTTTATTTCCCGTGTAAATGGCCCGTATCAAAATATTCTTCGGTGTATGCTCCATATCGATAAACTCCAGGATCTGTGTGTCATATCCCTCCCTCTTGAGATATTCTGCACGCATAGCATCCGTGACAAGAGCTGCCATTCGCTCTTTGATCAGTCCGTAAGAAAACAGCGGTGCAAGTGTTTCATTTGCAATCTGACGGTTCACTTCATGCTGACAGCACGGAACCGAAAGAATGACCTTCGCTTTCCAGCCAACTGCTTTTGCAAGTGCAAAATCGGTAGCGGTATCGCAGGCATGCAGCGTCACGACCATATCCACTTTATCAGAGCCGGTATAATCTGCAATATTTCCTTCCATAAACTTCAGTTTTCTATAGCCATATTTTTTTGCAAGCTGGTTGCATGCATAAATGACATCCGTCTTCAGATCCAGTCCGATGATCCGGATATCATAACCTTTTAACTCATGCAAATAATAATAAATTGCAAATGTCAGATAGGATTTGCCGCATCCAAAATCCAGAATCGTTACTTCCCTGTCCTTCGGAAGCTCCGGAAGTACATCCTCGATAAACTCCAGGAAACGGTTGATCTGGCGGAACTTATCAAACTTTGTCCGCACGATTTCCCCTTCTTTTGTCATAACTCCCAGATCCTGTAAAAATGGAACTGCTTTTCCTTCCTCCAGGATATAATGCTTCTTCCGGTTGTGTGACAGATCAATCTCTTTGAACCTCCCGGTCTGAAGCCGTCTCTGAATCGTCATTTTTCCTTTTTTGCTGACCAGAACCTGATAGCGGAATTTTCTGGTCTCCATCTGCATCTGTTTGAATTCCTGCATGGCATTTTCAATATATCCTGCTGCTTCTTCTTCATTCAGATTGTGGTGAAATACCTGATTGTTCCGGTGTTCTTCGCACTGGTACAAAATATTGTCTTTATGCTCCACAGGGCGGATCTTAATCTTTACAATTCCGCCTTTTTCACGTGGATTGCTGATTATTGCTGATAAAAATTCTTTATTTAAACTCTTTTTTAAGATATTATTCAATGATTCCATTTTAATTTCCCCTTACATTTTAGGTTATATGTACGAATCCAGTTTTTATTGTAAAGCGAAATAAAATAGAGCGCAAGGGAAATTTCCGCCCCATATATTTGCCGTTACTGTTCGATTTCCTGCTCTGATAGATTCACCTTCCGTACCGGCTTCTGATACATTGAAGATTCCTTGTCCTCAAATTTTTCTTTCAAATCTTGCTGGTCTGGTTAACCAGCTCAACCAGATTCAGATTCATCATTTCCAGGCTGATATTGCCACTGCTTACCTTGGAAGCTTCTACCACATCCTCGGTAAGTGTCTTCAGACGATATGCTTTTTCTTCCATAACCTGAAGATAATTCCGGATCTTCGGATCCTCAAAATCCTCTCTCTTTAAAAGGTCCACATAATTAATGATTGATGTAAGCGGCGTTTTGATATCATGGGATACATTTGTGATCAGATCCGTTTTGAGGCGTTCATTTTTTACGCTCTCTTCTACCGCCCGGTCCAGTCCATCTCCGATCTTATTGATGCTGACTGCTGCTTCAAGCTGTCCGCCTTTGAGTCCATTTAACGGAATCTGATAATCAACCTGACCGTCTGCGATTGCTTTTACCCCTTTGATGATCCGCGCTCTTCCGATGGCTCTGCGCATCAGGCAGAAAAATGCCCCCGCCTCTGCCGCAAGCATTACGAACAGCCAGATTCCCGGCTCCCACATGGCGATCGCGATCCAGTGAACTACAACCAGTACTCCAAACAAAATCGCAGCTTTCCAGACCTCCCCCAGATGCCGGATCCCAATCCGGACGTATTTGATGATCAGACATAAAATACTGTTCTTCCACAAAGTCTTTGCCTTGATCCTTCTTACCATTCCAAGCCAGAAAGTAAGTCCTGTCATGCAAACGCTTACCGCAACAATCCCTGCAAAAATCAGTACCGATGTGCCATTGAAACCATCTCCGCTAAACCAGACTCCGTTCAGCAGACTGTAACTTAAACTGATTTCCCCATAAATACATATCACCATAACTGCAACCGACAAAAGAATAAAGATTTCTGTCTTCATTTTATCGACCCGATTTAACACAATGCCTTCTTCCCGGTTTGATCTGCCTGCAACAATTGTCAGCCATGCCAGAATTACAAGCATTGCAAATCCGGTTGCAATCGCAATCCAGAAGGTAAATCTTACCTGCGGTGCATACTCCTGATAAATCTTGCTCTCCTGATAAAAGTCATCCTGGATTGGATAGGAAGTATCTACCGCGAACACGCATTCGTAATTATCCATCCACATATTGCCACCGATCAGTGATTTCCACTGTGATCCGTCCATATCAATATCACTCTGGTACTCAGTAAGCTTTGGTGTGGCAACCGCATATACGCCCAGCTTTTTCATACTTTCCAGATTCTTTTCCCATTCATCAAATCTCTGATATGCAAGACGGTTGGTATAAACTTTTTTATTGTCCAGATCTACAATCATATATGCAAGATTGGTATTACCTTCTTTATATTCTTCCGTTACATACTGCCACGTCAAAAATTCATCCCGTACACTGTCCACAGTATTTCCAAGCATGGACATCGCATCACTTAACTTGCCGTTCCATCTGGAATCCTTGTTCACAACTTCCAGAAGATTCTTCGCGCCCACCGGTGCACAGTTTTCGGAAACTTTTTCTCCATCATACCGCCAGCACTTTGTGTAGACCTGGCGATTTTCACTGTCCAGAATATTGCGGTAAATACTTGCGGAGCTCTCAATCCAGTCATTGATCAGAGAATTGATCACTTCTCCGGTGCTTTCCAGTGAATATTCATCTTTTGCCTCATCCATATTACCAAACTGAAGGTTCCCGTTTTTAAATTCCCGACGAAATTCTTTTTCATAATAATAATGGTAGGTTCCGTCATCCTTCTGGCAGACGATGATCTCATCATCATTGTCTCCATCTGCCATCTTGGTCCCGTCTGCGTAGTACATCTCCTGATCGTTTTCCCAGTAATTCACAAGATCACCAAGACGGTATGCAAGCCCATTTACATTTTCATTTGAAATCGTACGATCTGAATCATATTCTTTCAGATCTACAATTCTGTTTTCATCATATTTTCCTTCTGTTTCAAAATTGCTGTCGTATCCTTCCGCAGCCGTAATATCATTTGCAGCACTCATCAGCTTGTCGGTAAACCCTTTTGACTGTTCATACTTCTTATGTGGCTTTTCAAGCAGGATTCCTGCCAAATTATCGCCCGGATAACTGAATGTAAAAACCAGACATGTGATCATCACCACCGCTAAAATATGCTCCAGTACGATCAGGATTCCTTTACATGGTGCGCTCTGATACCATTTGTTATTCATAAGACCTCCTAACCGATCTTCTCTACCTTATATCCGACACCCCATACTACCTTCAGGTAACGTGGCTCTTTCGGATTGATTTCGATTTTCTCCCGGATATGGCGGATATGTACGGCAACGGTATTGTCCGCTCCGATTGCTTCTTCATTCCAGATATTTTCGTAAATCTGATTGATAGAGAACACCTTTCCCTGATTTTTAACGAGTAACAGTAATATATTGTATTCAATCGGTGTGAGCTTCACTTTTTCGCCGTCCACAGTCACTTCTTTCAGATCATCCCTGATCACAAGTCCCCCGGTCCGGAACTCACTCTGGTTGTCAGATCTCGCCGTACTTCCAAGCTGGGTGTAACGTCTGAGCTGGGATTTTACCCTTGCTACCAGCTCCAACGGATTGAACGGTTTGGTTATGTAATCATCTGCACCGATATTCAGTCCTAAAATCTTGTCAGCATCCTCTGATTTGGCGGATAAAATAATAATCGGGAGGCTCATGTTTTCCCGGATCTTGAGTGTCGCCCGGATTCCGTCCAGCCGCGGCATCATCACATCCATGATCAGAAGATCAACTTCATTTCTTTTCAATACCTTGATTGCTTCGTCGCCATCATACGCCTTCAGGACTTCGTATCCTTCCTGCGTCAGGTAAATATCTATTGCTTCTACAATGTCTTTATCATCATCACATACTAATATTTTCGCCATCTTTCATTTCACCTCCTCTATAATATACAAGATTAGCAGAGATTTTTTAAGAGATAGGGCGGGATTTTCTTAAGAATTTTTTGAGATTTGAAAATAAATACTCCCGGCAAATTTTACCTTGCCGGGAGTCCTTTAAATGTCTTCTATATTTTTAAAGACGTTTCTTTTTTCTGATTATTAAAACAGTGGCGATTGCCAGAATTGCTGCTGTCATTCCGATTAATGGGAATACCAGATTATTTCTGTCTCCTGTCTGCACTTTTCCTGAATTCTTATTGGAAGAATTGCTGTTGTTATTGTTGTTATTATTTATGATGTTATTTACTGTATTATTACCACCACTGCTTCCGTTATTGGAATTTGATCCGCTTCCACTTCCTGTTCCACCATTGTTCTCACTGCCGGATCCATTTCCTGGTTTTGGATCTTCTGGGTTTGGTTTCTCTGGATTTGGGTTTCCCGGTGTCGGATTCTCCGGATCCGGCTTTTCAGGTCCTGGTTTTTCCGGCGATTCTACCCCGATAAACACAACTGCTGATTTTCCGCCATAAGCCACGGTAATTTCTTTTACTTCTTCTGTAAGTGCAGTATCCAGACCTGGTTCAAAACCAAACAGTCCTGCGGTTTCTTCGCTATATACCAGTTCTTCCTCTGAATCATCATCGTATACCAATTTCAGCGAAAGACCGGTCGGATCGAAGGTTTCTCCTGATTTGTAAACTGTCTTTCCGGGCTGACTCTGGATATACACAGCACTTAACTCCGGAGCTTTCTTTACAATTTCAAATGTACGCTCTACAACTCCGCGGTAATTTACAATTCCGGTAACAATCACCTTACCTGTTCCAAAAGCTGTATTATTTTCATAGGACAGTAGATAATCCACTCCGTATCTCAGAGTCTCTTCTGCGCCGTTTACCGTTCTCTTGACTTCCACCTGTGGATATACCGGATTCTGTTCATCTGCTTTCGCAACCTCTGTTTGTTCCGGAACTGACACTGTGATCTGGCTGTCTTCTGCCGAAATATCTACACGCTTGTCCTCCTCACGGACACGAAGCTCTGCAACTGCCATGTGTGCATCATTTCCAGATTCCGCATAGGTATGGATTCCCACCAGTCTCACATATTTTGCTTCTACCGGTTCGTCAAATTCTGCTATTTTCCATTCAAGCGTCCTGTCCCAGGTACCGCCTGCAATATCGGTCCATTCATCTTCCTGATTCAGTTTGTACTGTACTTTATACTCACTGACAAATCCATTCATATTGCCACCACGCGGATAATAGCGAAATGCATCCAAAACTGCCGGTTCTTCCAGTTCCAGTCCGATCCAGCGTTTTTCTACATCCTGTGCATCATTTGTACGCCAGTTTGTATGCCAGTGCGTTCCTTCATCTTCATCCAGAATGTACTCTGCCGGTCCTTCTGTTCCACTGCCATTATACTCACTTTCTGCAAATGCAGTGAGCCTTCCAATCGGATAATCTCTGTCACCGGATTCTGGTGTCTCTTCTGTCTCTTCTCCAAGACGGAGTTCAAATACATTTCTTGTATTGTGATCTTCTGACTCAACAATGATCTTCTTGATATTGTTGAAAGTCGGAAGAATAGTCACTGACGCATTATCGGCTGCTTTTGCCTCTACCTCTGCAAAAATAGCAGGTGTAGAATAGCTTCCCTGTGCCAGTGCACTTTCCGGTACCGGATTGCCATTTACAATGACTTCTTCCAGCTTCGCTGTCGTATTCGATACGAAGCTTCCCTGTGCCACCTTCAACTCGATCTCAGTAAGTGCAGTACAAGGTTTCCATCTGGTTCCTGTCGGTGCACTTGCGTTCGTAAGCTTGAATTTGATAAAAGTCGCTGTCGTCGGTGTGAAATCATACGTATATGGTTTTATCCGTCCACTTTCTTCCCCGATCGTCTCCGTTACTGCAAGCTTGTTCCAGTTGGTTCCATCCTCTGAAACCAGAATCTCTGTTGTTCCTGCATCCGGATAACGCATACTTCCGCTGTCCTTTGCAAAATGCATCACAATCTGTCCTAGTCTCTGCTGGGTTGCATACTCAAATGTGATCTCTGCTTTACTATTACCATTCTGGGAACTCTGCCAGTTGCTCCATGCAGTCGGGTTTGCTCCTCCACTTGTGTTATCACTGATTGTTGTTGATCCGTCCACAATTGCAGAAAGTGTATCTGACTGTTCGCCTTCCGGAATGCTCTGTGTCAGATTCATTACCTTTCCGGACACGCTGCTTCCAACTGTGATCTGCTCTGTCTGTACACGGATTGTTGCACTTACCGGAATTTCATCACCGAGTACATCTGCTGTCCCATTTACCGTAACAATTCCTTCTTCTGCAAGCTGATCAGCCGATATGTCATCCCAGTTTACTCCAAATGAAGCGGTCAGAATGGTTCCGTCTGTAAGAACCGCCGGCCTGGATTCCGGAAGAATCGGTACAGTTCCAACTGGTGTTGAGGTTGAGTAATTCAGAAGTCCTCCAACTTCATCAATAACATTTACATTGACTGTTACCTGATGTCCTTCAATCTGCCCCTGCACATTAAAGTTTCCTGACTGCTGTACCATCTCCTCTCCGATCGCATCCCATGTCACTGCTTTGCTTTCTTTGCTTCCATCAGTATAACGAGTTTCAATCGTTGTCGGAAGTACCGGGATATTTCCAGTCTTGACATAATAGGTCTTTGACATCCAGAAACTGTCGATCTCTTTTTCTTCTGGTGTGCCATCTGATACAGAATAAGTTGTGACGGTTGCTGCTGCACTTTCCAGTCCATCTGCCGTAGCTGTCACAGTAAATGAACCACCAGTTTTCGTAGACTGCACGATTGCCAGAACTTTTCCACTGAATGCTTTTCTGTTATCTGCAAGATAAGAATCGTGATCCGGAGAGCTTCCGTTATCTACACCAACCAGAACTCCATCACCTTCTACGTTAAATGTAACGCGGTTTTCTGCATCCGGAACAATATTTCCATTCTGGTCTGTCACATCAACTGTCACATAAGATAAATCTTTTCCATCCGCAGCAATCTCGGTTCTGTCTGCTGACATCTGCAATTTTGCAGCTTCGCCAGTCGTTGTCACGCTGGAACGTCCGTCTGTATTTTCAATGATATTTCCATCTGCGTCATATGCAACGGCCTCCAGTGTTCCATCCGCATACGGAACCTTCCAGGTAAGATAAAGATTCTTATGCTCGGTTCCGTTCTTATCTTCTCCCTCGTAAATCTGATAGGTATAACCTGCAGCTGTTGTTTTCTGTGTAAATGCTTTCTTTCCAAGAGACTGTCTTTCTCCACCTGCCGGCGTAAAGAACAACTCGACCGATGCTGCATCCGAATATACAACTACCGGAACCTTTCCACTGTTGTCTTTATAGACTACATTTTCATTCCATGCCGGAAGTACATGTAAGGTGTGCACCTGATCATTCCACTGGCTCTGATAGAAGTAATAGCTGTCTTTCGCAAAGCCTGCGGTATCCACGATACCAAAGTAAGAGCTCTTCGGTGCCGGCCAGCTTCCTACTGATCCTGCTCCGGTTCCATTCCAAGGTGTCGGCTCACCGATATAATCAAATCCGGTCCAGACATATTCTCCTGCAAGGTAATCTCTTGTAATCGTTGTATACCATGCATCACTTGCTACACTGCCCCAGCCTACAGCAGAATTATCATAGGATGTAAGCTGCTTGTCGGAAGTCTGGCTTCCACCGTTGATCCGATTATAGATTCCACGGCTGTTGATCGCAGAAGCAGTCTCAGAACCGTACATCAGCCATTCTGGATGCAATTTATGCCAGTTGTCATACTGCCAGCCTGCGCAATAGTTAAATCCAACGGTTCCACCTGCTGCATTTAATGTATTGCCAATACTTTCTGCTTCACTCCAGTTGGCTTTCAGCTTGTTATCTCCGGTTGTCATCGGTCTTGTTGTATCCAGCTCTTTTACCCAGTTCACCAATTGCTGGGCAGTTGCCGGATAATTGGAAACGCCACCGCTGATTCCTTCCATAACCTCATTTCCAAGAGACCACATAATGATTGATGGTGCATTGTATCCTCTCTTCACCATTGCTGTCAGGTCAAACTGTGCCCAGGTCATACCGTCCCCTGCACCTAAAATCTGATTGTCCCCGTCGATTTTCTGATTGAACCATTTTGCATAGTCATTACTGTTTCCATTTTTTGCATAAAGCCAGGTATCGAAAGCTTCATCGATCACCAACATCCCCTGCTCATTGCATGCTTGGATCAGCTCATCAGCTGCAGGGTTATGTGTCACTCGAATCGTGTTACACCCCATCTGCTTCAGGATCTCAATCTGTCTTGCAATTGCGCGGGCATTTGCCTTTGCACCAAGTGCTCCCTGATCATGATGCATACATACACCTTTTAGTTTTGTATTCTGTCCGTTCAGCGAAAATCCTGTATTGTTATCAAAATCAAAATACCGGAAACCATATTCTGTATCGTAAACATCTACTGTATTTTCTCCAAGCTTTACTTCTGTTCTTACAGTATAAAGTGTCGGACTGTCCACACTCCAGAGCGCCGGACTTTGTGCCTCAAGTGTTATTTCGATTTCATCACTTTCTCCGGATGCAACAGTTTTAGCTTCGGTTGTCACTGTTCCGATTGCTGCACTTTCATCTGCGCCTTTTGGAAATACCGTGTGCGTCAAGGTTACATCCTGTTCATCTTCAGAATCATTCACAACCTGTGTGCGGACATCCATATTGACAGTTCCACCCTGTTCTGCTTTCAGGTTCTCAGTCGTAATCTGCGTCCCCTCAAGATCCACATGAACCTTTTCTGTCATGGTCAGATTTACACTTCTGTAAATACCACTTCCGGAATACCATCTGCTTGAAGGCGTCTTGTTCTCCACCTTTACTGCAATTGTATTTTCCTCACCATATTTCACATAGTCTGTTATGTCAAATGAAAATGGTGTATATCCGTATGGATGTGTTCCAAGCTTTTCTCCATTTACCCATACAGATGCATTCATATAAACACCGCTAAAATCAACACGGATCTCTTTTCCTTCCGCAGCTTTATCTATGGTAAAACTTTTCCGGTACCATCCTGTTCCCCCTGGAAGATATCCACTTTCTGCTTCCATAGATTTTGAATAATCCTGTTCAATGCTGTAGTCATGCGGAAGCGAAACCTGGCGCCATTTCGAGTCGTCGAAATTTGCTGTCTGCGCATTTTCCACATCTCCCAGATTGAATTTCCAATTACTGTCAAAATTGATCGTTCTCTGATCCGTCGATTTCCCGTAATTACTTACGTAAACCGCTTCCGGATCTGAACTCATCTGTGTCTGTGAATTGGATCTTACTTTCACCTCTTCACCTGCCTCCACAGGCAATGTCATTCCCTGTACCGTGAGCAATGCCGCAAGGCAGGCAGCCCCGGCACGGACATACCTTTTTCTTGTTTTCATCTTTTCCTCCAATGTTTTTATTCCTCTTTATAGACACAAAAAGACAGGGGGGTGCTATTACTCTCCTGTCTTTTTGTTTTGAGGTCTCGTCCTCGTTATGAGCTATTCCTCATTACGATCTTTATCTGTACTCTGATTCTTTTTCATATTTTTGTAGACATTTATAGTTCCAAACCCGATCAGTCCAACACCTACGATCAGAAACAGAATCGTCGCCACGATCATAACAAGCTGTTCATTACCATGACTTGTGGAAATCGCCCTGAACATCTGGTATGCCAGTGTCAGCAGATAAAACCCGGCCATTGCATAAATCGCCAGTCTTGCATTTTTCTTCCATCCGTCATTTTCCGGCATCTTATTCTCGTCCATAACATTTCCCAGCCTTTTCTTTTTATTTTCTTACCAGATATTTTCTCATATCAATTGCACATGCGATCAGAATAATCAGACCTTTGATCACATACTGCATATTCTGACTTACTGCCAGGAACTGCAGTGCAACGAAGATGATTCTCAGAATGAACACCCCTAAAACAACGCCGCTGATCTTACCGGTACCACCTACAAAAGATACACCACCGATTACACAGGCAGCAATCGCATCACACTCGTAGTTCAGACCTGTATTTGCCTGGTTGGAACCGATACGTGCAGATTCAATGAATCCAGTGATACCATACATGCATCCTGCAAGTGTATGTACCAGAATGGTTGTTCTCATAACATTTACACCAGATACATTGGCAGCTTCCGGGTTGGAACCAACTGCGAACATATTCTTTCCAAATGTTGTCTTATTCCACATGAACCACATGAATACAACTACGACACAAGCGTACCATACATAGTTCGGTATCGGAACGCCACGGATCTTTAAGAAACTTCCTGTTACAAAATTCTTAAAGGATTTGTCCAGTCCGGAAAGTGGCTGTCCGTTGTTACCGTTCAGCATAATGTACATCAGAAGAATTCCGTATACAATCAGCTGTGTTGCCAGTGTTACAATGAATGGATGTAAGTGGAATTTCGCTACGAAGAATCCATTTACCCATCCAACAATACCTCCGACTACGATTACGATCAGAATAACCAGTGGTATCGGAAGAACCGGAAGATCCGGGAAAATTTTGGTTGCATAAGTTACTGACTGCAAAAGTGATGCAGAAATACATGCTGTAAGACCTACAACACGTCCGGCTGAAAGGTCTGTACCGGTAAGTACGATCGTTCCTGCAATACCACACGCGATCGGAATGTTCGCTGCAGACAGCGAGATAATGTTAACAATAGATGCCACGCTCAGGAATCTGCTGTTCTGTGTGTAAGTGTAAATAACTGCGATAATGATCAGAAGATAAATCGCATTATTGATAAGTCCTTCTTTCCACGCTTTTACCTTGTCTGCGGAATCCAGTGCTTTGTATTCTGCATAGCGTGATTTTATATTTGCAAATGCTTTCATCTGGGAAGCCTCCTTCTTTTTGTTTGAAAATTACACATACTTTGCTGCGTAAGTCATGATCAGTTCCTGTGTCGCCTCTTCTGCGTCAATCTCTCCGGCAAGTCTTCCACCGGACATAACCATGATACGGTCACAGATTCCGAGAAGCTCCGGCATTTCTGAAGAAACTACGATAACTACTTTGCCGCGGTTCGCAAGATCGATGATGAGCTGATAGATCTCATACTTTGCACCGACATCGATTCCTCTTGTCGGCTCATCCAGAAGCAGTACTTCCGGATCGGTAAGAAGCCATCTTCCAAGGATAACCTTCTGCTGGTTTCCACCGGAAAGTGCACGGATCTTTGTCTCCTGCGACGGTGTCTTTGTCCGCAGCGCATCAATATATTTCTGCGTATCTTCTTTCATGGATTTTTCACTCAGATAAAATCCTTTTTTGTGTCTCTTTAAGCTGGAGATAACGGTATTTTCACGAATGTTCAGGATGCCGAAGATACCGGTTGCTCTTCTCTCTTCTGTCAGAAGTGCAAATCCGTTCTTGATCGAATCCTGTGCATTCTTATTGCTGACTTGTTTTCCGTCAAGTTTTATCGTTCCTGATTTCCTGGTTGCAATTCCAAAAATTGTCTCCAGAGTTTCTGTACGCCCACTTCCGTCAAGTCCGGCAATTCCAAGAATTTCTCCTTTTCTTGCTTTGAAGGAAACATCATTCAGGATCGAATACATTCCGGAAAGGTGTTCCACTTCAAGCGCTACATCGCCCGGTTTATTTGTCTTTGGCGGGAACTGATTGGTAAGCTCACGTCCAACCATCAGGCGGATGATATCGTCCATCTCCAGATCATCTGCTTTCTCGGTTGCTACCCAGGTTCCGTCACGCATGATCGTGATTTCGTCTGAAATCCGTTTGATCTCTGCCATTTTATGTGAAATGTAAATGATTCCGCATCCTCTCTTTTTCAGCATCTCAATGATATCAAACAGATGCTCTACTTCCTGCTCTGTAAGGGAAGAAGTCGGCTCATCAAATACGATGACTTTTGCATTCACAGATACTGCTTTTGCAATCTCTACCATCTGTCTCTGTGATACCGGCATCGTACTCATGATCCTTTTCGGATCTACATCAATTTTCAATTCTTCAAATACTTTTTTTGTGTCGTCATAGATTTTTTTCTCATTTACCATGACGCCGCCCACTTTCGGGTAACGTCCGAGCCAGAGATTATCCATGACGTTTCTTTTGAGCGCCTGGTTCAGTTCCTGGTGAACCATTGCAACTCCATTTTCAAGAGCTTCTTTCGAATTCTTGAAATTAATCTCTTTTCCCTCCAGCTCAATCTTGCCACTGTCTTTGTCATAAATTCCGAAAAGGCATTTCATCAGTGTTGACTTTCCGGCTCCATTTTCACCCATCAGTGCATGGACAGTGCCTGCTTTAACTGTCAGGGACACATGATCTAATGCTTTTACGCCCGGAAATTCTTTACAGATATCCGTCATCTGCAGTAAAACATCCTGTTTCATAGCTGTCCTCCTGTCTCTCATCTTCTAATCTCGCATACCTTTCGAACCTGCCGCTATGCAGTTCCATCCGGCTGCGTCACAACTTTAGAAAAGGTGGCTGGCCAACCACCTGGCCGCCACCTTTATTTTTTACATTTTATTTTCCTGAGTATTCCTGGTAAGGAATGAAGATCTTGTTGCTTACTTTTTCGGAAATATTGTAAGAATCTGTTCCATCCATCAGATCTTTTCCACCTGCTGCATTCTTAGCAAGGTCTGCGATACAAGCTGCCATACCATCTGCATCCTGTTTAACAGTTGCTGTCATCTTGCCATCAGCGATCAGCTGTTTTGCTGCGTCTGTAGCATCAACACCAAATACCGGGATCATCTTGCAGTCTTTGCCTGTTCCAAGGTTGTATCCCTTATCATTCAGAGCTGAGACTGCACCCTCTGCCATACCGTCATTGTTGCAGATAACAAGTTCGATCATGTTATTGCTTCCTTCGTTGTACTGGGAAAGGTTGGTTGTCATATAGTTGTTAGCTGCTGTTGCACTCCAGTTACCATCCTGGTCAACCTGATATTTGTCACTGTTAGAAGCGTCAAAGTATTCCAGTGCCGGTTTGCCGGCGTCTGTGATGATCTTATCTGCATCTTCTACAGCAAACTGTGTACGATAAATAGCTTCTGCATTTCCGAGCTGTCCCATGAACATTGCGTAAGAGATCTTTCCATCTCCGTTGAGATCCATTTCATCAAAATGTTCTACTACATAGTTACCGATCATTTCGCCCTGCATATGTCCTGCTTCCGGAGCGTCTGTTCCTACAAATGCACACTTGTCATAGCTTCCAAGTACATCGCCTTCTGTCTTGTCATCTTCGATCGCACGGTTGAAGAAAATAACCGGGATTCCTGCTGCTTCTGCTTTTTCAACGATCTGTGAAGAAGCATCTACAGAACCGGATGTAACGATGTTAACGATCAGTGCTGTAGCACCTGTCTGGATCGCTGTATCAATCTGTTCGTTCTGTGTTGTCTGGTTGCTGTTTCCATCATAGTCCTGATATTCAACACCCATCTCGTCAAGTTTTGCATCGAGTGCTGTACGGACAGATGCGATATAAGTATCAGAATAGGTATAGTAGAATACTGCGATATTAGCGTCTGATGATTTCTTATCACTGCTTCCACCATCACTGTCACTCTTACCGGAGCCCCCGCATCCTGCAAGCATTCCAAGTGCCATCACACCTGCGAGCATCGCTGCTACAATTCTTCTTTTCATAATTTCGTTCCTCCTTGTATAACGTTTACTTGATGATACGAGTATAACAAGAAGGGAATAAAACACCCATGTGAAAAACTACGAGGAGTTTGTGAATTTCAACGTTTATATAAATTTTTACTTAATTTCGTCCATAAATGTTTCAAATGCCCAATTCTTTAAAAAGCTGTAGTCCAAATATTTTTCAGACTACAGCTTCTATACTTCCGAGCAGCTACAAACATTCCACCCGTTACTTTTCTTCAAATGAAAACAGCGCCTTCTGGCTCTTATCATCATACATATTTTCTCTTGTCACCAGAATACTGCTGGTTGCCGTCTCTTTCTTTTCCGGCTTCTGACCATTCAGTAGTGTATTGATCTGCTCAATCCCCAGGTATCCCATCGCATATGGGTTCTGGACGATCAGCGCATCTACATTTCCTTTTTCCAGCATTCCAATGGATTTTACGTTACTGTCAAACGCAACAACCTGCGTCCGCTCTCCGGCGCCAAGTGCTTCTACCGCATCCCCGACTCCAAGTGTTGTCCATTCATTAAATGTCACGATCACATTGATCTGCGGATTGTCAAGCAACATCCTCTCGGTGCCCTCTCTTGCGTCGGTGATCGTAGACTTCACATTGATGGACGCCGTAATATTTGCCCGGTCATCATTAAGAACCGTATCCCGGAATCCCTTTTCACGAAGCTGCCCGTTCTCCGTACTCTTATCAAAATTTACGATTCCGATATTTAGATTTTCCGCCGGATTACCAAGCACTTCTTCTCCTGCCATACATCCGGCTTCATAATTGTCTGTACCAATATAGCATTCCACAGCCTCACTGTTTACCGGACTGTCCACAACCACAATTCTGATTCCTGCCTTTGCCGCACGGTCGATTGCTTCCGCATTCTTTTCAAAATCAATGGCAGAGAACAGAAGTGCATCTACCTGTTCCCGGATTGCCCGGTCTATCATTTCATTCTGCGCCTCATAATCTTCCTCACCGTCTCCATCCGGTCCTTCGCACACCAGATCCAGATTATATTCCGCACTTGCCGCACCGGCTCCCGCATATGCAGACTGCCAGAAAGAAGAATCCATGGATTTTGTCAGAAACACTACTTTTTTCTTCTCGATGACGCTATTTGTACTGCCTTCTTTTCCTTCCCCAAGTCCGTCACCCGTCAGGACAAAAAACAGAATTGCAAGTAGGATCACACCTGCATCAATTGCAATAAATGGTTTTCTTCTACTTTTTCTCATATTCTTCCTCCCTGACCTTCGGCATACGGATCGTCACACAGGTTCCTTCATCCAGCTCACTTGTGATATTCAGTCCATAATTGCTTCCAAAATAAATCTTGATCCGGTCATTTACATTCTTGATTCCGATTCCGGTACGGTCTCCCGGCTCTTTGCGCAGAATCTCCCGGCACTGTTCTTCCGTCATACCGATTCCGTTATCCTCCACCTGGAAAATAATATCTTCTCCGTCCTCAAAAATACGGATCCAGATCTCACCCTCATCGATCATCTGCTTTACACCATGATAAATTGCATTCTCGATAATTGGCTGCAAAGTAATTTTGTTACAAAGATACGAAAGACACGACTCTTCCACCTCAAATGAATAGGTAAATTTGTTCTTATACCGATAATTTTCAATCTTCAGATAACTCTTTGCATGTTCCACTTCTTTTTCGATCGGAATCAGCTCATGCCCTTTACTGATACTGATACGGAACAGCCTTGCAAGTGCCGTAACCATCTCTTCTGCATCTTCATTTTTCCCGTCTTCACACATCCATGCAATCGCATCCAGTGTATTATACAGGAAATGTGGATTGATCTGCGCCTGAAGCGCTTTCAGCTCTGTTTTCCGCAGTGTGATTTCTTCCTGTCTGACCTGCTCCATCAGCTTCTGGATCTTCACAACCATGTGTTCAAACGAGTTGGATAAAGTCGTGATCTCTGTAGTTCCCGCCATCGGCTCAAATACAAAATTTTCAGCATTTTTTTCAAACCGGTGCATGTCATCAGCAAGCTGCCTTACCGGTGCTGAGAACAGTTCTGAAAATGCCCATCCGAGAAGAAAGACTGCTCCCATAACCAGACACAGGACGATCAGAAGTCTGGATACCGCACTGCTTACCTTCTCCGTAATCATTTCATCTACATAGCAGACACCTACAATTTTCCAGTCACAGTTCTCCAGATTTTTCACAGTATAGATCGCCTGTTCCTGAATATGTGTCCCTTCTTTTAAATCCATTCCCTTCTCTTCTTTTAACCCGGAATAAATGAGCTGCTGCTGTGGATGATAGATCAGATTGCCTTTTTTGTCCGCAATATAGGCATAGCCGTGCTGCCCGATCCCTACATCATCAACATAATTGGCAATGTCAGAAAAACGGATGTCAATATTTACCTGTATACTGGTTCCGTCTTCTTTCTGAATCTTCTGGTAAACGGTTACAACCCATGGATAATATCCCTCAAACAAAGATTCCACATATGGTTTGGTTATACGCAGCCTGCCATCGTCATCTTCCATTTCGATACTCTGAACAATGCGATAATTCTCTTTCAGTTTCTGCCCCCTGTTCCAGTAACGCAGAAGCTCCCCATCTTCACCACAGATTGTTACCGCTACTACATCGGAACGGATATTTACCAGATTCTGGATATATTCCTCAGAATGATTATTCTCATGACGCATTCTCGCCACGATCCCTTCCAGTATGATCCGCATATCCTGTGTATAATTCTCAACCGTATTCTGTACCTGTTCACAGCTCTGGGAACTGCTTGTCACTGCACTTTGCTCCATTGCATTCCGGTAAATCTGAACAAAAATAAGCGTTGCAGCCACTACCGAAATCAGGACGATTCCCATTACCATTGCAATAAACACACCGGAAATAGATATATTCCATCCCTTGTGCTGATCTGCTTCTTTTTTACGCCTGTTCATGTTCCCTCCTGTATTTGTTCGGTGATACTCCAGTCAGCTTTTTGAAGCAGTGGCTGAAATAATACTGATCCTTATAACCACACAGCTCTGTAATCTCACCGATCTTCATACCGGTACACTGCAGAAGCTCCATTGCCTTTTCAATTCGTTTTTTCGTCAGGATCTCAACCATTGAACTGCCTGTCGTCTTTTTTATCAGACTGCTGAGATAATTCGGCGACACCCCGATCTCTTCACTGATGATCATAACAGACAGATCCTGTTGGGCATAGCGGTCCTGTATGATCTGCACTGCCTGCTCGCAGATCACCTCGCTGCTCTTCTTTCTCTGATCCATAAGCATTTTTTTAGCCTCCATACACAGCCTTTTTATGATCTGAAAATTCTCTGCCATACGTTCCATTTCACGCATCTGCTGCATGGAATATTTTTTCTGAAGAACTTCTACACCACATTCCCCGATTGCCATATAAATAACCTTATATACTGCCGCCCCGATCTCGGTCAAAAGTATCGTACTAAGTACCAGTGTATTCTTGCCTCCATTTCGCAGTTTCTTTTCCAGATCATCCAGATAAATCTCCAGATCCTCTGCCATTCCACCACGTAAAAAATTCTCCATCGTTGCTGTAATTTCCTGTATTTCTCCCTGTTCCAATCCCGATCCGTGCTCTGCATCGGAAATGAAATAGACACTGCTTTTATCCTTTCTGGAATAACTGAGCGCATTCATTGCCTCCAGATAGCTCTCTCTGCATTTTCCAAGAGTATTCACACTCCTGCTTACCCCGACCTGACAGCAATATCCCATAATACGCTCCACACTCTGAACAATTTCTTCTACAATAATATGTAAATACTTACCCATACCTCCCGGAGTCGTCGCGATCAGCGATACCACTCTTCCTTCCAGATGGCAGCTTACATAATGAACATATTTTTTCAAGATCATATCAACTGCATTTACACTGCTATAGCTTGTCTGATCCTTTCCATTTGCATCACGGATTCCGGTTACAAGCACCACGTACTGCATATTATCCGGCTTTGGATTACGGATCAGCTCGCATTCCTCTGCCCGCTCACGAAGTGCCTCTTCGGACACCCGTTCATTCTGAAAGCTGTCGAGCAAAAGCGGAATAAGGAATTGCGTCTTGCGGATGTCCAGCTTCTCTTTTCTTTCTTTTGTAAATTCTTCCACTCGCTGATCCATGGCTTTTTTAATCTTTATCAATTCCGCCTCGATCTCTTTTGCTGAAATCGGCTTCAGCATATAGCTTACAATATTATATTGAATTGCCTGCTGCGCATAGGTAAAATCATCAAATCCACTTAAAAATGCGATCTGTACCATCGGGCGAACTTCCCTGACCGCCCGTGCCAGCTCAATCCCCGATAAAAATGGCATCTTGATATCGGTAAGGAGCAGATCTGGTTCCAGCTTTTCAACCAGTTCCAGCGCGTCTGCACCATTTTCAGCTTCCCCGACCACTTCAAAACCAATCTCTTCCCACTTTACCCTGCGAACAAGACTTCTTCGGATTTCCTCCTCATCATCAGCAACAACAACTGTATATTTCATATTTCTCCTTTTTTCACTTACTGTCAAACTTTCATCTGGTTACAGTTTCTCTTTTTATATTATAGAAGATTCTTATCCACTTTTCCATAAATATATCTCCACTCAAATTTGTAAAATTCTACGATTGTATACACAACAATAGTATAAAAAACGGACAGGCTGAATAGCTTTTCAGTCTGTCCGCTTTTTACATCTTCTTATGCTGTTTTAAAAATTACATTTTTATAACGATTCAATGCAGTATAAAGGACTAATCCAAGCACACCACATCCGACAACTTCTCCGACACCAACTGTCAACATCATAAACGGAATCGGAAGTGCTACTCCATATCCGTAACGAAGTACAAACGGAACGATTACTGTGTTAGCAATAATCGGTGGTAACGGTGCAAGGAAACGGTTTTTGTTACGAAGCTGATAAGTAAAAAATGCTCCGATCAAAGTTGCAATGCTTCCGAAAATGATATCCGGCAGGATTGCTCCTCCGAGAATGTTTCCAACAATACATCCAACAAAAAGTCCAGGAATCGCTGCCGGTGTAAATACCGGAAGGATCGTAAGTGCTTCTGCAATACGTATCTGTACTTCTCCGAATGAAAATGGTGCAAATACATAAGTAAGCACCACGTAGATTGCAGCGATCATCGCTGCCTGAGTCATAAATGCTACATTCTTGTTCTTCATATGAAATTCTCTCCTCTAGTTTTGTTTTACGTGTGGAAGGTCACGAACACACGATTCATTTTACGCCGGGAATCGGCGAAACCCTTGTAAGACCTTGTTTTTAGGGGTTTTGTAACGGGTGTTAGTATAGCATGATAGGGATGAAAAATCAAGGTAAGTACCAAAAAAGTACCAAATCGCCAAAACAGCCTTACAATCTTACCGATATAAACGC